>Ga0255055_10001074_pt1 | contig 20610 bp, 7 predicted proteins | sample JV7_2_27_MG_FD_188633 | JGI IMG/M metagenome (GOLD analysis project Ga0255055, IMG submission 188633) | Seawater microbial communities from Jervis Inlet, British Columbia, Canada - JV7_2_27 | ecosystem: Environmental > Aquatic > Marine > Inlet | place: Canada: British Columbia | collected...
TCTTTCGCGAAGGATTAATTCTTCCTTACGCTGAAATCCTATTCTTTGCCTATCTTCAGTTGGTACGAAACCCTTTTCTTTTTGAATGCGGGCTATTTCTAGTTCAAACTTATCCATTCCTTGTCTGAAAATACCCGCAGCCACATCTCCCCATTCCGCAGTAACATCTGCCAATGGATGAGCGCCAGTAGCTATGTCGACACTGGTTGTGTCATAAATAAGGTCGGCTGTTTTCTTCAGATCAAACAACATATTTTCGATGCTCGAACGTAACTGTTCAATGAGCACTTGTTGATCTAAGGCCTCTTTAAGTTTCTCTAGAGTTCCAGTTAAATTTTCTGCTTGTGTGGCTAACGCCATTTTGGTGCTGGCCAGTGCCTGCTCTTTTAGCCGCAGGGTCTCTGTTTCTTCCGCACCACTAGCTTTAGCAACAGCTAGATCATATTCTGTTTGGATTAGTTGTTTGCTTGTCGCGTCTAATTGCCCAAGTATACCCTGACGCTTGCGTTCTAGATCAAAGAATCCCTTATACAGTTCGGGCATTCTAGCGAACACGCGCTCTTGTGGTGATGCGAGAGCTGCTGGCCTTCCAGGTTCAATTGTGCCAGGTAATCTAAATCCTTGTAAGAATCCAGACAATTCACCAGCAAATTGGTCTCGGAGTCGAATTGCTTCGTCTTCCATTTTTAGATTATTTACAAAAGCATCTAGTTGTCTTTGTATTTCAAGCTTTGTCGTAATTGCCAATGCTGCTAGTTGTAATCGACTAATCTGATCATTGAGTGCAAGCAACTCGCTAGCACTGTTTTCGTGGAGTCTGGCTGCTTCATTAAGTGACTCTGCTAATTTTTCTTGTGCATCTGTAAACTGTCTTTCGATGTCCACGCCTCTATATTCTGCAATAGCTCGTGCACGTGATCTTAGATTCTTTGCTGCGGCATCCAGCTCTTTTACGGCGCTAAGTGTTGTCTCTTCTCGTTGCGCTAAAAACTTAAAATATGCTTGCTGCTGTTCCTGGGCAATCTCTGCCTCTGCACCGGGCAACCGTCCCTGAAAGGCCTTTTCTGCAACGAGACCGGCAGCAGCAGCTGTTAGAAGAAGCTGTCCTGATTTCTTCACTAGTGTGAAGATGTCTCTTCTAAATTCCCTCTGAACTTTCAATGCTTTTACGGTGTTTTGTATATCTTCGGCTTTCTTAAGGTCGTCGGCAGCACCCTCGACACCTCGCGCCGCATTCTCAGCTATAATTTTCAAATATTGAGTTTGTAAACTAGTTTCTCCTAATAATTGATCAAATCCCTCCACAGCCTGACCTTCTGGTTGAGCCAACGCTTCTTTTATCTGTTCAGTTGACGCGACATCTCCAGACTCAATTGCTTCTCTAACCTTATCTGCCTGGGCTGCTGTCAATTTATTTTGCTTGTCAAATGAGTCTGCTATTTCAGCACCAACTAATGCGCTTAATATTTGAGCTGTAAATTTTTTAGCGCCGGGTCCTTGACCTAACGCGTCAGAAATTTCTCCACCGGCAGTACCAAACAAGAGGGCACCTGCTGCTTTTGAACCACCTTGTGTGAAACTGCTCAAAATAATAGCGCCCAACTGTGTTGTAAGTTTGCGGAAAGCAAATGTTGAACGTGCGTTTTCTTGCGCAAGCTCGTCTAAATATTCTGCATTAACTGTGCGCTGGGAATCAGCTAACTCACCAACAACCATTCCAGCTTCTGGAGGCAACTCCAGTGCCTCACGTCTTTCTGGGCCTGCTCTTTTTTCAACTAGGTCAATTAATCTACCCAGACCCTTACCACCAGCAAATTGTGGCCCGATGGATTTACCAAAAGCTGTGGCGAACATTTCAGTTAAAGCGTTTTCGAATTTTGCTCCAAGACCAGTTTCAAATCCTGGAACCTCTGCAAGTTTGGCTCTTTCTTCTCTATATCGTCTTAAAATCTCGCTCGGGTCCATTTGAGCCAGGTGTACAACAGCGCTATCAAATAGTTGGGCCGATTCAGCAAAAGAACCTCCGATGTCCGCAATTACTTCTTCGGCGGAGGCGGTGGCGGTGGTCTCACCTCTTCTGAATACCGCGGCTTGGGCTATCTCAGCAAAACCCGTGCTCGCTATTTTATTTATAGTGTCGTCTGTTAGTTGAACAGTCGTGGCTTCCTCTTCTCGACCAGCAAGCACACCAGTGTTTTGAGCCGTCTGTTTTTGCCACTCTTCGTTTTTCATCATCTGGGTAAGAACTAGTTGTGCGTTTTTATCGTCTGTTCTTTGTAGAAAATCTGAAAATTCAGCAAAATCTTTTTGTTGAATTAGAGAGCCCTGAGCAAGATAGAGATCTTCTAGGTAACGTAGATCGTCCTGTGCTTGGGCTGATTTATCCATGCGATCTCTTACTTCTTTTCGCTGTAAATTGGCCTCATTTAATAGATTTACTAACTTTCCATAATCTGGGTTAACTAGTTGTGCAAATTGCTGTAAATTTAAATCGGTGGGACTTACAGGTGGTAACGGAACGGCTGGTAATTCTCTCTGTCTACCGGCCAAAATTCCAGTTTGGAATACATCAAATTCGGCGGCCATTTGAGCTTGTCTTAAAGCTGTTTGTAGAGCCCTCGATCCCTCTTCAAAAGTTTTATTAAGATCGACGATGACGGCTTTATAATTCTGCACTGCTGATTCATTTAATAAAACCTGCTGTAAGTCGAGGAATCTTTGCATCACTTCTGGTGCTACTTTGGCTCCAATATTTAAAGCATCCTGCTGCGTTTTAGAGAGCGCGTCTTGTGATAGCTTGTATTCTCTCAGCGTTTTAAGATATTTATCATATTCTAATTCAAAATCTTCCTTAAATTCAGGGCTTCCAAATTCCTGACGTGCTCCCGCTGCTCCTGGAATAGCACCAAAACCTGTAGCCAACAACTGCTCTGTAGGAATTTGTGAGAAGAATCTTGCGCCAAGATCAATTGGTGCTGGATAAGCTATCCCAGCCGCAGCACCAGCAATAATGGCATTTATTTGTTTGATTCCTGCTTCCACTGCCCGTTGAAAATCTGTTGGACTGAAAATAGCCAAAGCTAAACCCTGCATTTCATCATCAAAATCTTCTTGAGCCCATTCTCCCGTAGATTTCCTTATAAACTCAAGCATTTCATTTCCAGCGTCGTCAAATGCTAAGCGTGCGGCGCCAGCAGCTACATCAAATTTTTTGGCGGCTGCACGATCAAATAAAACAATATCACCCGCGACTCCAGTGAACTGCAACGGATCAACTAAACCTTCTTTGATTGCTTGTGTTAAATTTTTTCCTTCTTTTTGAAATCTAGCAGCAATGTCTTGTTGATTCTCTTTAACTTTAAAACCTAAAGATTTTAGATAGGCATATGTTGATTCGCCAGATTCTTTTATCTTGGCACCTTCACGTCTGAACGCTTCGGCGGCTAATAAATCCTCCCAAGCGAAGCTAACATCACCAGTGCTCATATAGTCAGCCAGGACTACAAATTCACGTCTCCAATCCTGTAAGTTCATGGTAATTTCTTGCAAAGTATCGCCCATAGGTGCTTGAGCCAAACTCTCTTGGATCAATCTAATGGTGCTCTCTATAGTTCCTCGTAATTCTTTTATTCTTTTTTGAGCATCTGCAATTGGTTTATCATAAACTACGGAGAATGGTGTTGCTCTGCGTCGTTTACTAAGTTCTTGTTCTTCTTCTCTGGCTGCACGTAAATCTATTATAGGAGCTACTTTAATGCCCTGAGACAACGCTTTTCCAAGAAGGGGTAGGGTTTTTATTGTGTCTCGCAGAACTCGTTTAAATCTTTCCATACCCTCATCCAAAGCAGTTAGATCGTGTAAAGCCCTTTCAGCTATCTCTAACTGTTTCATTCGCTGCATCTCATCATATAAGGACCCCAGAGTTCTTAAATTGAACTGGAGCTGCTCTGTACTTCCCAAGATAGCTCTACCGTATTTATCAAACCCCTCTATAGCTTCCGGCATAACTGTACCAATAGCGTCTGCGAATTGTTGTGATGCTTTGGCTTCTTCTAATAAAGCTGATTCTCTAGCCACTGGTGCTGGTAATTCACCAGCGTCGGTAAGCTCGCCTCTTTTCTTGCGCATTTTTTCTAATGTGGCTATATGGTTCTTAATTTCTTTGGCCTCTGTTTGTAGTTCGAGAACTGACAATTTTTGGCCTTCAGCGAAATCCAGCGCCGACATATTAGCTTCTCTAAACTTTCGAACAAGTGGAGATAATATTTTATACGCTGCCCCTAAACTAATGAGCATTGGTGCTAACGATCCAACCACCCCAGTTCCAGCATCTCCTAATCTGCTGAAGGCTAACGCGGTTGTAGCTAACGCTCCAGCTGACACAAGACCTGATTTGGCCATATTACCAAAAAGGCTAGCCAGTGGTGCTAATGTACCGGTCATTGTCACCGCCGCACTAGCAATAGTGAAGAAAGCGGCTTTCATTAATGATAGTTTGGCTGCACCGCCTGCAATACCGGCAACAAATTTATTAAAAGCACGACCCACATCCAGAATGGTAAACCAAAGTTTTCCAAGCGTGGTCTGAACATCAAAAATACTTTTGGCTGCACCAGCCTCTTTAAATGTTTTTAATATGTCGCCTATGAACCCTAGACCTGATGATCCTGGTTTAAATCCTCCGACGGTTTGAACCAAACTGCTCCACCCATCAGCAAACCTGTTCACTAAGCCCGCACCCTTATGTAGTAAAACGAATGTTGCTGCTACACCGACGGCAGCTTTCTTCATAACAGGCGGTATGTCGTTAACTGCTTGAACAAGAATGCGCGTTGCGTCAATGAGTGTTTTGGCATGTTTGAGTGCAAATTCTCCAAAAAGTAATTGAGTTTGTTTTATTGTTTCGGCAAGCTGCGACATCTTCTTGCGGAACTGCTCCATAATGATCAGATTTCGCTGCATGGATGAGCCTTGAGAATTCTGACTATGCATTAATGTTTCTGTTACCTCATCCCAATTATCCATCAAAACAAGAATGGAGTTATAATGTCTTCGTCCACCAATAGCCATGGCTATGTTCAATCTCATGGCCTGTGTGAGATCAGTCCACTTCATAGCCAAGTCGTCCATAATAGCAAAAGCACTTCTAATATCACCAGTTTCTCCAAAAGCAGCGATGCCTATTTTCGCTAATTCAGCAGGAGCTTTCGCAGAAGTTAATCGTCTGGCGATGAAGCGCACAGAAGTACCAATTTCTTTACCTGTTTGTCGAGTAGTTACACCAATACCGGTAACGATAGCATTCAACTCATCGAAGTCGATACCGGCGTTTTTCGCAGCAGCACCGGCTCTCTGTAAAGCAAGAGCCAATTCTCTAGATGTAATGGCGTGCTTAGATTCAACTTCCAACCACGAGTCTAGAAACTTAACAGTACCACGACCTTGCGTATCATAAACCTTTACAGCAGCAGTTAATGCCTCAGTAGCTTCAGCAGCTTCTAGAGTAGTAACGTTAGCCGCTAAGGTAGAAATACGAGTTCTATCTAAAACTTCCTGTTGTGACAAACCTTGCTGCGCGAACACACGCATAGCGTCAACAACCTGCTCTATTGGAACACCAAATTCTTTGGCCATTTCAACACCGGCACGTTGAATCATCATAAAATCAGTAGTGACCGGGTTCATAACCTTTCTAAGTTGTGCCATCTGAGATTCGACATCAGCAATAACGTCGACCATATCTCTAAGAGCTTGAATTGTTCCATAGACGACAGCTGCTGCACCACCCCACATAATAACACGTCTGAATGCTTGACCAATTCCACGTCTTTCCTGGAAGGCCTTGTTCATATCATCTACTTGGAGTCTAAATCTTCCTATTTTTTCTCCAGTGGAAGTTACAGCATCTGCTAATCTTTCAAATTGAAATACTTTATTTGTGAGAACTTGGCCTGTCTGATCGAAAATCTTCATAGTATAGTTGGTAGATTCTCCGATCATTTCTATAGCTTTTTCATAACTGCCAATCTCAGCACCTATTTCAGAAAGAGGTGTTCCGAACTGCTTCTTAAGAATTTGAAGATTTCTCTTGTGAAGGGCGGCCTGCTGTTCTGGATCTAACCATTTAGGAATTTTAACTAACCCTTGTTGCAGAGCTGCACCACCAACTTTACCATACTGTTTTTCTAAATCTTTCAGGAGTGAAATAACTTCGCGCAGATTTTGTCTCTGAGTTTCTGTTAATTTTATATTATTAAATAGATACTGCTCAACTGCACCACGAAGAATTGTTACATTTCTAGAGAGACGTTGGAAATCCCATGCTTGCTGGAGGTTTTCGCCTTGTTTTATTAGATCTTTATTGGCCATCGTCAGATCGTCAAAAATAAGAACAAGCTTCTGTAAAGATGCTAGATTTTTAGGCAGATTTTCTCCGCCAAAATCAATTTTTTCTGGGGCGGTGGCGAGTTGAAATGATCTAGCCAGTTCGCCGCCAGGTCTTACTTCTTTATATTCGCGCTGTGACGCACGAAGAGCTTCTTCATCACCTATAGAAATACCAGCAGACTCAGCTAATGGTGTGCTAAAATATCTGCTTGCTGCACCATGTGGGCCACCTGTTAAATAAGGAGTGGTCTTTCTTTTAGGTAATGTAGCAATGGCCGACTTTTGAGCCTCTTCTAGTGCACTGCGTGCTTGAGCAAAAGCTTCGGATGCTTTGCGCGGTTCTCCAGCTGCTTTTAATTTATCGGCCTCCATTTTCCATCTTTCCGCTTCACTGATAAGGTATTCAACTTTCGCGAGATGGTAGAGTTTCCAAGCGTCGAGTTCTTTTGCTCCTGATATATTAGCACTTTTTATTGCATCTCTAAATTCTGCTGGTGCTTTTTTATAACCTTTCTGGCCCTCTGTTTCCAATTTCTTCAAAATATCTTGTGCTCTTTTTGGAAGCTCTGTAAAAATCTTATTATAACTAAGGTTAACATCTCTGGCAAAAACTTGATATTGCCGCAGATCAACAAGCGGATCACCAGTAACTTCGAAATCCATACCTAAACCACTCGTCTTTTCTGCCTCAGGTATAGATTCTCGGACATTTTCTATAGAATTAATAAGATCGGCAGTATTTTTATATGATCGTTCAATTACGGCTTCCATTGAACGAAGAGCTGAAGAGTCTGGTGCTGACGCTTTCATTTGTTCTGCCTTGTCGCTAAATCTATCGAGCTCATTCATAGCTTCTTGAAGCTTGTCTAGTGCTTCATCAAAAGCTTCGATACCTTTTTGTGCCTCGGCCTGTGACATTAAATCTTTAAAACGTTGCTGAGTGGCATTAAAAGACTTCTTCAGACGCTCCATTTCGTCGTCTGGCGGCTCATCTCCTCCACCACCTGCTGCGCCACCACCGGCACCAAAAACTTCTTCTAACTGCTCCTTACGCTCTTTAACGGCCTCCTCTAACAGCTTATTGACATCAATTTCACCGCCGCCGCGAGCACCACCAACCATAAGTTCGCGCATACGAGGATCAGCCGCTGTAACAGGACCAATTTCCCCTCGCTGAGCACCAGTTAAAGTTTGAAGCGCTAGTTTTTCAAAATCAACTTTTGCTAATGATTGAACTAACTTTTCTACAAATACAGAAAATTCTTCTAATGCCACAGCATGGCGCTGCTGAATTTCTATTTCTTTATTAGTTAGTTCACCTATAGCTATACCGCGTTTTGCCAACATCTCTTCGAAGTTTGCCAGACCTTCGGATTCGGCTGTGAGTTTTTCCTCTTTAGTTAATCCTGGAATATCAAGTTTCTCTACGGCTTCCTTCATAAAGTTTTGAATTTTACCAGTAGAAGTTCCACCTAATGTGCCTGTAATTGCTTTAAGTAATTTTTCTTCGATAGACTGGACATCGACAGCTCCAGGTCTGGTTGGAATGCCAGCTCTTGTCGCAAAACTTTCTCTTCTTCCTATTTGCGCCAATGATTGTTTTACAAATATATCCATCATCGCTGTCATAGCGTCGGCAGAAGATGTTACACCTTGAGTCACATCCTGCACCGACATCACCAGATGATCGGCAGCGACCTGCACCTGACCCATAGTTTTTACCCACTGCTCGTTCACATCACGACCAGTTAATTCTGCCTGCTCCACCACACGCTGCACATATTCCGGTGCAAACTGTTCCGGGGTTACCGGCAGTGTGCCGGGGGCATAGGCTGTGCCAGTTCCAAATGCTTCTGGAAGACCTTGTTGACTCGTTCTTAACTTATATAATGGCTGCAAAATACTTGTAATTTCTTCCAAAACGTTTATTGGCAGCGTAGCGCCTTCGGGCCCCTTACGTTTTACAGCAAATCTTTGCTCTGCCGCACCTCTAATATCGAATGGGGTGTCGGCTTCAGTTGCTAATTTACCACTCTCTATTTCTTTTTTGATTTGAACTTCGTAAGCGCGGATTGCCGCTTCTTTTAAAGAATTTTGTAATTCTCTGAAAAATCCTCGGAAGCCTGCCTTTTCAATTAATTTTTTCGTCAAAGCGTCCCTATCTAATTTTTCAGCTTCCCCTCTTTGTATACCAAATAACACAGCTTCTTCTACCAATTCATTAAAATTTAACGCCCTCATCTTGTCCGCCAGAGCGTCGGCAATGGCTGTGCTGGCTTTTTTCAGACCGCCGAAACCCTCACCCTTCACTAGCTCATTAAATGCTTTATCGAAAGCTTTGGGATCGTCGAATCTTGTAGTAATAAACTTGGCTAATTCTTGATAAAGTGGTTCGCCACCATGCTTAGTTTTTAAAGCAGCGTTAATACCAAATCTTAATAATTCATTTAACATTTCCTGAAAATGTCTAACCGGGTCAGGACCAGCCAGCTTACCAGCTTTAAATCCAAAACCTTCATACGGCGGTTTGCCGCCGCCGCCAACACCACCACCAGCACCAACTACAACTTCAGCAGCCCTGGCTATACGTGTGATACTTTCGGTAGCCATACCAACATCGATCTTGGTGAGCTGTTTGGTAATATCTTCAGCTACCTTACGATTAAATACCTCTTGTTGTTTTTCGGCTTTGGTGATTGCCTCGGCTGGTTTGCCTAATTTTTCGGAAAGCATTTGGAGAGCGCCGCCTATATCGGTAGCCTCACCGGTAAGATATTTTGCGAGAATACTATCTAATTCCTTTTCTGAAATGCCCTTTATCTGCTCTTCAATATGGGGTCTTTCTAAGAAACCAAAACCCTTTTCACGTGGAAATCTTTCACCATATACTTCAGCTATTTGAGATAACGTTTCTACATTCTTTTCCTCAAGAGCATTAACTGTTCTAAATAATGCCTGACGCACAGCATTTACATCAGAACCCAAGGCTCTTAATGCGAGATAGTGTTTCTCTACTTCTTTTGCGGCTTCTTTTGTTTTGGCGGCGTGAACAAAAATGGCATCGCCGTCAAAGTCAAGATTCTGCTCAAATGGTGCGAATTGCGCAGTAGCTCTATCAATAATGGCATTTAATTCTTTTAGTGATTTAACTAGTTGTGCACGTATGGGGGCAGCGTCTTTTTCTGATTTTTTACCTGAGACTACTTCGTTATTTAAATCGTCAAGATCGTCTCTAAGGGCTTTAGCTACTCCACGTAAAGGCTCCAGCTCTTCAGCAACTTTCGCCACATCATAACCAGGTCTTCCGGCCAAACCGACAACGGCTCCTGTAAACTGTGGTCCTGCGAACCCCTCTTCTTCACTCATCAGCCTAGCTCGCGCTGGTTGAAAACTCGGAGCGCCTGTAACAGGAAAACGTAAAGTTTCAACGAAAACATCTTTGCCTTTTTCTAATGCCTCTAAAATACCTAATTCCATAGCCTTTTTAACTGATATAGCTATCTCACCCTCATCTAGAAATGGGCGACCTTCTGCACGGGCGGCTTTTCTACGCTCTATAGATTCGCCAATAACTTCTTCTAATGCTTGCACATTTCTTTGTGGGATCTGGCTAGCTTTTTCTAAGGCCTTTTGTGCTGCCTCTGGCAACTTATCAGCAATGGTCTTCATAGCTTCAGCGGCTCTGACCAAATCATTAACTTTATTAGTCTCTAATGAAACTACTTGTGCTCTTTGGGCTGGTAATATCTTTTCAAAGAATGCCTGTTGAACGACACCTTTCTTCCCAAAAATCTGGTCAGCCAACTCTTGTTCATAACGAGCTCGTGCCTTTGCTAAATTTTCTATAGCATTTTCTAATCCTTGACCCACACCTTTCTCAACTTCTATTTTCAACGCTTCACCAACAGATCTTATTTCATCTGGAGTCAATAAAGTAAAACCAGGACGAACCTTTTGTTTTGCCTGCGCAACACCGAGATCTTTTTGTAAACCTCCTGCTGGCGCACCTGTGGCTCGCGCTGCTTTTATTTCTGACTGCAATTGTGCAATCTGATCAGTTAGCTGTGCGGGGTTTTGTCCGATGAACTCATCTTTCAAGTCTAATACGGCCTGTCTAATACCTTTCAATTCTGCCGTCGCCTCGTCGGGAGTGCGTTTTCGCGCAAACTCTATTCTTGTTTGTCGCAGCACCTCTGCGCCTTCTTCACCTGAAAGACCTTTAACGGCTCTAGGAACCGTTGGAAATTTAAACTGTTTTATTAATGGAGCAAGATTTTTCGCCAAATAATCATATACCGCTCTTGCTGTTTCTAAATCACCTTCGTCAATTTTTTCAACTGCTCTTTTGAACGCGGCATTTAGATTTCTAGCTATTTGCTCCTGGTCAAGAAGTTCACCCTTTCCCGCCGTGGCATCTGTCAATGTTTCGGATGCTATAAGTATATTATCGAGTAATCGTGTAAGTTTTGTTGGTATCTGAGCACCCGTGGCTTCTTCTGTAAATGGACCACGCGCGGCTGCACCAGGAACGAATACCTGTCCCCCTCCGCCTGCCGCTGGAAGATTGAGAAGGAATGATTCAGGAAATTTAGCAATATCTAAAAGGGTTCCCTTTATGTCTTCCATCGATCCAGCAGCTTCTCGGAATGATCGTATATCAGCACCACCAGCCTCCAATACTGGCAGCAATGCCTCAAAATTACCTTTGAGATCTTTAAACTGCGTGCTCATTGCTAACAGAGCCACGAGCAGTTCACGTGCTTGCTTCTCTGTTGGTGACATAGTTTGAGCAAGTTCTTTTATATAAGCGGACTGCTCACCAAAAATACTAGTCAGTGCGGCAAAAGCTTGAAGATTAACTCTTTCGCCCTTTACGCCTTGTTGTAGTTCTCCAAAAGTTGTTTCTTTCTTTAATTTTGGCTCTTCTACTATCTCTAAGAATTTCTCACCAACGAGGCGGAGCTTGTCGCCCACCTTAGAATATGCTGGGTATGTTTTTTCGAGTTCTACTAGTTTTTCCAGTTCGGCTATTCTAGCCTCGACTTCGGTTTTTTCTTTTTCCTTTAATCCTGCGGCCTTCTTCTCAAGGTTGGATATTTCTCCTTGTAGGCGAGCTATTTCTTCTACGTTCTGCTCAAAGCCCAACGCTTCGAAATACCTAGCAAAAACACCCTCGCCTCCTAACCATTTTTCTACTTCTACCTTGTCAGGTATTACTGTTTCCACAGCTCCTGTTATATTATTAGCAAACTGCTCTAAAATATCAGCCTGCAACCCACGTTTAGCCAAACCAAAAGCCGATATGCGGGCTTCGATTGGAACCTCTTTAGTTAGACCTTCTTGACCTTTACCTGTTTTTTCGAGATATAGTTGTTTGAATTTTCCTATATCAGCAGGACTTGGTTTAAACGACGTTCCTAACGCCTTATTTAATTCGCTCAACAACATCGCCATTTCGGGCTCTGCTTCTGTGAATAAATCAATAAAGAACTTATTGCCTGCGGCCACTAACTGTTTTTCTAATTCTGGCTGGCTGCCAGCAAACATCTCGGCTGCTAATTCTCCTAAAGTCTTTGGCATCTGTGCGACACCCAGATCTTCAGCTATTTTAACACTAGCACCACCGGCTGCTGCTTGACCAGCAACTCCAAAAGTTGATACACCTTTAGCAGCAAATCTTGTGGTGAACTTTCTACCCCACTGAGCTAAAAATTGCTCAATAATTCTAGCAATCTGCACATCCTGCTCTTCGCCTCTAATCGCGATAGCTGTCTGCACAACATTCTCTATAAAAGCCCTATCGGCACCAAATTCGTATTTTTTGGTTTCGCCAAAGGCCTGAATTATATCATTACCAACTTTGCTAATCTCGTCAAGAACCTCTTTAGGTATGGCCTCACCACGTTCAATGAACCCCTGTGCACGTGCGAGAGGCGATTCGGCGAGTAATTTCTGCTGTACTTCTGGAACGCCAGCACCACCAGGCAACACCAACTGACGTGCGGTTTCGGTAACTGCTTTTGCCAAACGGCCAGATATTTCTATCTGATCTTCGAAAGTTTGAGCGGTGTGTCTGATTTCAGTTACTATATTCTTTCCGAAGCCACCACTACCAAATTGACCAGATTCGATAAAACCCTGCTCAGTCTTGGAACGCAGCGTTGGAAACTCAGTAGTCAAACCAGAAAGAGCCTGCTGTGCCTGTGCCATAGAGCGGCCCAAATTGGCAAATTGCTCACCAAAAGGTCCCAGCTTTCTAATATCAATAGCCGTCATCTTAAAAACAGCCTGATTCAATTCATCTATTCTAGTCTTGGCATCAGAAGCAATAGACTCACTTTGGCCTATAGTTGTAAGTAAATCAAAGAAACCTTTTTCGCTTTCCTTAAGATTTGATAGTTGGCCAGTTGCTTCCAGATCTTTGAAAAGATTTCTAATTTCTTCGTTCAATCCAACAATGTGTGCTTTGGCTGCGGCTGGTAAAAGTTGGGCCGGTGTTTCTAATTTTACCTCACCACCACCACCAGGAACTTTTCTTGTTTGTTGTGGACGAGCAGTAAGAACGCTAACTGTTTCACCGCCGTGAACGCCAAGCTTTGGCCGTCCGGCTGCCGTGACCGGCATCAATTCTACTATATCATTGATTCTTTTTTCAAATCTTCTAAATGCTGACTCTTGTCCTTTTTCCACTCGCTGCCAAAAATTTGCATCAAAAGGCTGGGCGGCACCACCAACGCCTCCAGTTGTAGCCTTCAAAGATTGAGAAATGACATCATAGATATTGAGTTTTTTAAGTTCAGCAAATGTATTTACCACATCAACAGCATTTAAATGGAGGTCGTCCATTGCTTTCTTTAGCTGCGGCATAGTTTGTTTAGAAAGCTCGGCCACTCTCTTCTCGAATTCTGCTCCTGAAATACCGCCAACACCTTTAGCTTGCTGCGTAGTTACAGCCTCAGCCATTCCTCTACGCAAAGCTTCTGCATTAACTTTTCCATACTCTCTTAATAACGTATTGAAAACACCGCCCAACGTCGCTTTGTCTATGGTTCCACCCTTACCAGGCTTCTCCAATTCACCAATAATGGATTTTCTTAGTTCCTGAATTACGAACTTCATTTCTGAATCTGGCTTTTGAGATTCAGTTCGTTCTAATCTTTTTAGTAAAACCTCAAATCCTCTTTCGAATTTGGCGAATTGACCAACACTTCGTTGTGCGCCAGCTTTCGTTTCTATAACTTTAGCTCCCTGCTCTGTTACCTTTACCGCCGGGATAGCAATGGTTTTTACCACCTGCTGTATAGCTTTCTTTAATTCAGCAGGAACAATATTCTTTATAAATTTCTCAGTTAGTTTCTCACCTTGAAATTTTTCTTTAACTTGTGCAGCTGTAACTCTGCGGCCAGTTTGACGTTGAAAAGCCTGTGCAAGAGCTGTGGCCATGTCGTCACGACTAGGGGTCTTTTTTAGAGACTCTTCGGTGAGCGCTGTTAATCGTTTTAACAATCCAGCCACCTCTGTTGATTTTAATTCGGCTGGCTGCTTAGTTAATTTCTGGCCAAAAGATTCCAGGGCTTTTGTTAGTTTGCGCACGTCTACGGTGCGTAGTTGGAACTCGCGGCCCTCTCTTTTAAATGTTGGCTTATCTTGTTCGAATCTTATTAGGCCTTTTTTGTAAGCGTCTGAGGCTTTTGCTGCGGCCACTATTTCTTTACCTAGTGTTTCAAGAGACTTCTTCAACCCCACAGCTACCCTATCAATATCTCCAAGGCTTTTGTCTAATCTGGGAATGCGATGAGTTGGCCCACGTGGTTCAATAAAAGATGGTTTTAGTTGAGGAATTTTGGTTCCAATTTTTTCTTCTGCTTTGGTGAGTTTGTCTACACTGGTACCTAATTTATCTACAGACTTAGCCAGCTCGGACGTACCTGTAGCTCCCGGACGGCCAGATGTCCGTAAATTAGATTTGATTTCGTTTAGATGCTGGTTGGCTTGATCTTGGGCTTTCGCCATCGAAGCCTGATTTTTTACCAATAGGTTTAACTGTTGATTGATTTCTCTATTGGACGCGCCAGCTTGCCTTTTTTCCTCTATAGACTTAAAGGTGATTTCGCCTTCAAATTTAGCCAAAACTGTGTCCTCCTAGAATTGAAGATACCGTCATTTTATGCCGTAACCTTTTAACCCTGTCTTGCCTTTTCCAAAATTTAACAGGGCACAACCCTTACTGTTATCTCTTCCTTCTTCTAGGACTCCGTGCCTTTATATCGACTCTGTCTTTTCCCTTCATCCGCTGGGCTTCACGAGGCTTGTCATATTCGATATCCTGGTGAAGTTCGTGGGCGGGCGTAATAATCACTTGCTCATTATCCATTGCGTCAATGCCGTCTTTTCGAGATTTTTTCACAAATCTCTCTTTCTTCATTTCCTTATAATAGTTTTCCATGTAGGCATCTAACGCAGAATCGTCTTCTATAATTTCTTCGCTTGGTTGATCGTCTGGAAGCATCTCGTAAAGTCCTTGATAAAAATGCGACCAGTATAACAAGTTTGTTTGATCCGCGCTGAAATTTACAGCAGCCTTCCCAAACAAATCGGTGCCACATTTAAGAGCTGTGACATACCGTATTCTCCAAAGATTGCTTCTTGCTAAATATCTAATTAATGATGTTGTAAGACCAAGAACAAATCTAGCATATTCTCCAAAAATATTCATTCGCAAAATGTGATCTTTGTCTTCGTTATAATCATCTTTTGTTGGCCACAACAGCTCGCCTTCTGATTTATAAACGTAGCGGCGACACCAATAAGCGAGTTTCTCTTCGTTAGCTTTGGCTTCCGCAGTAAGTCCAAACGTGCGTTCACGCTTAAGCATAATTGCATGGAGTTCTTTTTCGAGACCGGCAATGACTTTCATTATACGATCTCTGTTGGCTCTTACCTGAGTAGTCTTCGCTAAGAGAACTCGTTGTGCTGCAATTTTTTCGCGCAAAAGACTCATGGCAAGCTCGTCCTCTTCATTAAGAATGCCGCGCTTTTCTAAGATTTCTTTCATCTCTTCCTGCGTGGTTATTCCCTCTTTTTTTGCTTGCCTATATGTTTGTTTATAAATCAAACTAGCAAAAAGCTTATCTTCAGACTTAGGTTGTTGAATGATGAGAACGAGAGGGTCATCCCCCTCGCTCTCAACTTCAATAACTTTCGTACCAGTACTGATCTCGTCTATGTACGTTTCTAACTCATCAAACGATAGTTCGATCATTATTTCTTAGTTTCCGATGCTTTTTTCTTCTTGGCGGCTGCTCTTTTCTTGGCTGCTGCTTTTTTCTTGGCCTCTTTTTGAGCCGCTTTTTCGGCTTCTTCTTGTTCAGCTTTAGCAGCATCTTCTACGTCGAGTCTAATTTGCTCTTTCGCCAAGTCTGTAAGCTCCTGCTCAACTTCCCTCATAGCAACAGCTTCTGGAGTATTCTCCAAGAAATCTGGCTGCATTCCCTGTAAATAAACCATTACTTGAAATCTGCACGCCAAAGTAAGTGCTTGATCTTTTTCGGCGCAGAAATCTTCGTAAGTTTTCCACAGTTTAGAACCGTCCGCATCTTCCATCATTCTACCTGTAAGATACTCTAAACGAGCGTCATCAGCCATCTGCTCACATGTGTTGGACATTGGGCCAGTTGCTCGTTGATTCCATCTAAACAGCTCTTCCCTACCCTTAGCCACTTCGACAGCAGCTTTTTGCCTGTCTTCAATAGAACTTACACTGGCTAAGTCTAAAATTCTTTGGGACAATAATCCTTCTAGTTCTTCGCGACGCATTTCATAATCAGGACCAATAATTCCTCTTCTAGTTAGAGCATCCTGCATTTCCGCCGCTGTTAAAATATCATCAGTCAACGACCTAGTATAGACCTTACTATACACCCAATCCGCACCTTTTATATCGTCTGCTGTAGGAGAACCAATATAATAATTCTCTCCACCATGATCAAAAAATCTTCTGTCGTCCGTAACTTCCGGAATATTTTTTTCTGCCATTGTTTTCCTCCTTGGCCGTTACCTATTATTTAGTACTAACCTCAATAATATCCTCAGATTGAACCTGGGGATTCCACTCAACATCGTAATTTATGTCAATTTCTTTTTGGCAATTTCTAATAGCGTTATTTCCAATTCTTAGAACTTTGGAACGAAATCTTTTATAGGTTTCAGGAGAAGGAATAGCTACTTCTGCAAAATCTAATACCTTCTCGAAAAGTTCCGTGATCTCATTTTGAATATTACCTTTTAGCTTTTCCTTACTTTTATTCTTTTCCATAGTATTTCTCCTAATCCTTTAGTGGGGCGAGGCAGGTCATCCTCCGGTGAGGAAACCCCTGCCATCACCCCGAATTTCCATATCTTCATTATCCATTATAATTAAGAATTACGACGGATTCTGTGAGGATATTTTAAGTCAGCAAACTCGATGTCGCCCTTGACTACGTAAAGATCATTAGTAGATCTAAATCCGTAAGTCTGGGTCGCGTTAGTTCCGAGATCCAATGTGTAGGCTTCATCGGTCATTTTCAAGTGCTCTACAACGATGGTCTTCAAGGCCCATTCTTGTTCGTTAGAACCAGCATATGTGCCTAACGTACCATCATTGAAATACGGCTCACCAACTAGGAAACTACTGTCGGATACCTTTCTGTTGGCACCTGTTCCACCAGCTTCTTCGTCAGTTTGAGCGAACACCTTAACCACGAGAAGTAAATTCTCTACTGAGAGTAAATCTGCCAAACTGATGTCGTCGAGTGTTCCAGCTTCGAAAGCAGCTTTCTGCTTCGCGAATCTAGACCATAGTTCGAGATCACCAGCAGTACTATCAACAGTTACCGTGACAGGAATTGGCAGAGTCAGTGGACGGTCATAAGGTCCAAGGTGGCCGAGCTCGGTAAGCGGCTCACGAGTCAAGTCGCAGGTAAGTGTACAAGCGGAAAGTCTCCACGCGTTATACAATGCTGCATCACCAGTATCTCCTGCTTGAGCAGAACCTGGATCAACAATATAAATTTCTACCTGGCCCTGACGAAGTGCACCAATATCGATACGCTCATCAGCTCCGGCAACCGCACTGTCTTTAAGATCCTGAAGTGCTCTGAAATAATGCATTTCTATAAAAGTACCATAACCGTCGGCTGCGTAAATAGCTTCTACTCTGTCAAGAGCATCAACGGCCAAACCTGTTGGTTTGTATAGACGATTGTCCGCTATATTATAAACAAATCTCGTAGCGTCCGCAGCTGAACCGGCGGCAGCCCACGTGATTACTTCATAATTAGTAGCTTCCTCTTCACTTACGTCGTATACAGTTACAGAACGTGCACCATTAACATCAGTTCTCAAGAATCCCAAAGTTCCGTCAGATAGAGTCACAACGTAGAAAGGACCACCAGATCCGTTTTCGATATCGAGAACTTTAAAACCAGCTCCCCACGTATCACCGGTCCAATCTTCGTAATTTACGAATCTACCATCGTTAAGCAACCACATCTTCTGATCGGTTTCAGCAGCATAATTCTCAGTTGCATTAGCACCGGTGGTGTAGCTGAATTCAAGGCTATTAATGTAGACTTCGTCCATATACATGGTTTGGTCGATGTCGTCAGTAAGATAATCACCCAACGAACACTCGTCCTGTACAGGAGCCCACATGGAAACACCAGTCAGTGTTCCACAAGTAACAGCAAAATCAGCTAAAGAGACACCGTGGAGCCAATCAACTTCGGTAGTTCCACTGATTACGGTCAGATTAGCGTTGTTGTCTGTAGCAGTTGCGTCCATGTCGAGCTTGTCCTGAGCTACCTGAGCAAGCACGGCCATAGTTTTAACATCACCCCAGTCATTGGTGTTAAGAGTAACAGCCACGGCTGGAACGTCGTCCACAACGTCTACGATATCAAGATGGCCAAGTTCGAAAATATCCTCGTTGGTAAAGGTGGTGGTGCTTCCGAGAGTCTGTACACGGAGAAGAACTACACCATTGCACCATACACTTTGAGAACCATAGATGATTCTATTTCTAGCCATTCTGAAATTCCTCCTTACAAGTTATCCCAACAAATAAATCTTTCTTGGGAATGTGGAATTTTTTTGGTTGGTCTGTCTAAAATTCCCAGTCAATATTATTAAGGGAGGCGACCCTAAGTAAAATTGACTCCTGCCTTGTCCTGAACGTTTCCGTTCAATATCAATTCATGTAGGTACGCATTTCAAACTGCACCCTACCTCTGAATTCATTCACATCATTTACCATATTAAACTGGAGCGGTCTTGCTATCACATTGTCAAAATGCGTAGCACAAGCTCCTAACGCTCCACTTAAAGTGGTGATGTTATAGCCGGTGTTGAATGTTCCGTCGAAATCTAAAGGTGTGCCGTCAGAAAAATCCCGTGGTTGAAGTTGTCTGTTATGGAAGGCATCATGAATAATGTTAAGTAAATCATCACGTTCGGCTTTTGTTGATCCGAAAATATACACATTTCCACGATTAATGTTTAAGTCTCCTGCACCGAGTTGAAACCCCTCCTTATTTAAAGTCCCTGTGTCAACCACAACTATCGGTAATGATGAACGATTTGTTTGTCGCCATTCTTCTACAGTAGCAATATAATTATACTGATAATCTACCTCATAAGGTTTGTTGCCAGCGATATGCTGAACACCGCCGTGCGCGTAGTTTACTATATAGTCAGTATTCTGCGTTAAAGTTGCGCCGCCGCTGTCTCTAACCGTAACCTGCGTTGTCTGCTCATTTGTCAAATCGGGATAGTCAAAATATATCCAGCCACGGCCCCTATCGTTAGGAACTGGGTAGGCCATCTCATTTAGCTCGTCGTCAAAATCTGAATAATCTGGCATATATAGATTAGTTTTTGGGTCAAGAGTTAGGAGCGAATTTACTTCCGTACCGTCCCAATCATAGAGGATAGTATTTTTAATATAAAGATGTATAGTAAGAGCTATATTTCTATAATCTGTAATTTGTACGCTCACTATCTACTCCTCGCTTTGAATTCTTTAATGGTTCGATCTAACGCTTTTACCAGATACGGCTGCCAATCGAAAGCTTTTGAAGCATCGTCGAAAATATCTTTTGCTCCTTGGCCAGAGAATCCCCATTTAGCATCTTCCCATGAGAGATACTCGTCGTGACCTTCCGCGAAAAAATCTTCGCGTGTAAGTAAATAACCTTCTCCAACTCTACCACCTTTTTCTTCAGGAAGCTTACCCAGACGAGCCAGCCAATATTCATCAGATATCCACGCATACTCACCGTAGATACCCTCTAATATATATACAAACGTTTTTAATATTTCCGGATCTTTGGCGTCTGGTGGATCAGTATAACCAAGAGCGTCGTCATCTCCTATTTCTATTATTAATTTACCACCTTCGAATTTCGTTCTATTTTCCAGATCATTATACAACAATTCTGTAAATGCTTCTTTTAGATGCTCCGGCGCTGTTGGATCAGAAAGCTGGGCAATACCCTCCAGCTGTAACTCGTACTCGTCCAGAACCTTTTCAATGTAAGCGGGTCCGGCATCCTTCTTAATTACATCTAATAGATTTCTTTTAAAGAATCTAACGAATTGTCTTATAACTTCTTTTCTGGTCATTTATATTTATCCGGAACGACAAACAGAGCCACCAATACTTTTTGACTGCCAAGACCTCTTAAAATGGGAGGCTGCTGCAATTCACATTTTTGGCCATCGATGACCGCATACCTGGAAGTTCTTACTAATTCGTAATGACACGGATCTGTCTTAATACGAACTACGGTGTCGCTTTCCTTACCGGCCTCTGTGAACAAAGTATCGTTTTGCATCATACCTTCTTGTTTTGGTCTCCAAGTAACGAGGGCGTCGATATTTTTCTTTCGCGGCGTTCTCAAATATCCGCGACCTTTACAATAAGGGCAACGGCCCCTAGTAAAAGGAATAGGTCCGCCGGTTCTGTACTTACCTGTACTCTCTCTATTTATAGCATCATAGAGACAGTTCGGGCAATCGGACTCAACGTCAGGTTTAAAAATAGTTACACACCTTCCGAGTCCTTTAAATACTTTGTGGATATTTCTACCCCAAAGATTTTTAGTTCGACGACCTATGATATCTCTGCTTGACATTTCACATCCTTAGTCTTAGTCTATTAACCAACCATCACGGTAGAGCATG
>Ga0255055_10001075_pt1 | contig 20597 bp, 20 predicted proteins | sample JV7_2_27_MG_FD_188633 | JGI IMG/M metagenome (GOLD analysis project Ga0255055, IMG submission 188633) | Seawater microbial communities from Jervis Inlet, British Columbia, Canada - JV7_2_27 | ecosystem: Environmental > Aquatic > Marine > Inlet | place: Canada: British Columbia | collected...
TGCCGCGTGCGATGTATTCCTTGAGCAGGTCATTCTGAATCGTTCCCGAGAGCTTTTCGGTGTCGACTCGTTGCTTCCTGGCCACTGCGATATAGAGCGCCAGCAAAATGCCGGCCGTGGCGTTGATCGTCATCGACGTCGAGACGTTGTCCAGCGGGATGCGGTCCAGCAGCCGCTCCATGTCTTCCAGCGAGGAGATGGCCACGCCGACTTTGCCCACCTCGCCGCGCGCCATCGCGTGGTCCGAGTCGTAACCCATCTGCGTCGGCAGATCGAAGGCCACGGACAGGCCGGTCTGCCCCTGTTCCAGGAGATAGTGAAAGCGCCGGTTGGTCTCCTCGGCGGTGCCGAAGCCCGAGTACTGGCGCATCGTCCAGAACCGGCTGCGGTACATCGTGGGCTGGACGCCGCGTGTGAACGGAAATACGCCGGGGTAGCCCAGCTCGGCGTCGGGGTCCCAGCCGTCGAGGTCGCCCGCCGTGTAGAGCCTGTCGGTGCCGATACCGGATGTGGTCTCGAAGCTCTCCCGGCGCTCGGGAGTGCGCTCGAGAGACCTGGCCAGCGTTCGTTTCCACGCGCGCTCGCCGGAGGACGCGTCGTCTTTTCCCATCAGAGCCTCGCGGATTTCGACAATAGCATATCGTCTCCATTATCATCGGCTCATGCTGACTCCAGTCGAACGGTCCGAAAACGGCGTGCGCATGATCGATCAGCGCGAGTTGCCGTTGATCGAAACGTGGCTCGAGCTGGAAAGCCCGGAGCAGGTCGCCGAGGCGATTCGCGACATGGTCGTCCGCGGCGCGCCGGCGATCGGCATCTCGGCGGCTTTCGGTATCGCCCTCGGCGCGACCCAGGCTGCTGCGGATGCCGGCGTCGAGTTCGACGAGCGACTGGACGCGATCTACTGCTTCATGGGGAAGGCCCGGCCGACCGCCGTCAACCTGCGCTGGGCCGTCGAGCGCATGCGGCGCGTGGCCGGAGAGGCGCGGGCGCAGGGTTTCGATGACCGCGCCGTCGCGGAACGCCTCGAGGAGGAAGCGAGGCGAATCCATCGGGAGGACCTCGCGGCCTGCCGGGCCATGGGCCGCAACGGCTCCGCGCTCGTTCCGCAGGAGGCGACGGTACTGACCCACTGCAATGCGGGGGGATTGGCCACCGCGGGTTACGGCACGGCGCTCGGCGTGATTCGCGGCGCGGTCGAGGCGGGCAAGCGGGTCCGGGTCCTCGCCGACGAGACGCGCCCATTCCTGCAGGGGGCGCGTCTGACGGCTTGGGAGCTGCTACAGGACGGTATCGACACGACGTTGATCACGGACTCCATGGCCGGGGCGTTGATGCACGCCGGCGAGGTCGACCTGGTTGTGGTGGGCTCGGACCGCATCGCGGCCAACGGCGATGTCGCGAACAAGATCGGCACCTACACGGTCGCCGTGCTTGCTCGAGAGAACGGCATTCCGTTCTACGTCGCCGCGCCGCTTTCCACGATCGACTACGAGTGCCCGGACGGCAGCCGTATCCCGATCGAAGAGCGCGACCCGCGCGAGGTGACGGAGATGTTCGGCCGCCGCGTGGCGCCCGAGGGCGTGCGCGTGCGCAATCCGGCCTTCGACGTCACCCCCGCCGAGTACGTCGCGGCGATCATCACCGAGGAAGGCATCGCGCGTCCGCCGTACACGACGTCGTTGCTCGAGCTGCGCGAAGCCGCCGAATCGAGGGCGGATCGGGCCGGCGAACGGTCATGACGCGCATCCTGGGTATCGAGAGCTCCTGCGACGAGACGGCCGCCGCGGTCGTCGAGGACCGGCACGTGGTGCGCTCGTCCGTCGTGGCTTCGCAGATCGCGGTCCACAGCAAGTACGGCGGTGTCGTACCCGAGCTCGCGGCCCGGCACCACGTCGAGGCCATCGACACGGTGGTCCGGCAGTCGCTCGAGGAAGCGGGAACCGGGATCGACGAGATCGACGCCGTCGCCGTGACGCAGGGTCCCGGGCTGATCGGCTCGCTGCTGGTCGGCCTGTGCACGGCCAAGGCCATCGCCTGGCAACGCGAGCTGCCGCTGCTGGCCGTCAATCATCTCGAGGGGCACATTCGCTCGGTTTTCATCGAGCACCGGGAGATCGAGTACCCGGCGATCGCCCTGGTGGTTTCCGGCGGGCACACGTCGCTCTATCTGTGTCCGCGGGAAGGCGTCTACCGTTCGATGGCCCGCACCCGAGACGATGCGGCGGGGGAGGCCTTCGACAAGGTGGCCAAGCTGTTGGGCCTGGGCTACCCCGGCGGGCCGGTGATCGAGAAGCTCGCACGCGGAGCCGACGAGCGGGCTCACGACTTTCCGCTGGCCCGGATGAAGGACCAATCGCTCGATTTCTCGTTCAGTGGCTTGAAAAGCGCCGTGCGGCGCAAGGCCCAGAAGGAAGGCCTGGTCCACCCCTCGGCTGAGGGGGGAGAGGTCTCGGATGCGGTTCGCAACCTCGCGGCGTCGTTTCAGTGGGCCGTCGTTCGCGTCCTGGTCCGGCGTACCCTGGCGGTCTGCGAGCGAGAGGACGTCCGCACGGTCCTCGTCACCGGCGGCGTGGCCTGCAATGGCCGCCTACGCCACGAGTTCCAGAGCGCGGTCGACGATCGAGGTCTCAGCCTCTACCTGCCCTCGCCCAGGTTCACGACCGACAACGCCGCCATGATCGCCGCGGCCGCCTTCCTACACCTCGAGCGCGGCGACACCGCTCCCCTGAGCATCAACGCCCACGCCGACCTCAAGCTCTGAAGAATGGGGACGTCTCCCGAACAGGGGTTCTGGGGACAGGTCAAGACGGCCCGACTGAAAACGGGTCGACCTGGAATGCTTGACCTGTCCCCAAAACCCCTGTTTGGGAGACGTCCCCATTCTTCAGAGCGCCATGATGTTGTAGCCGGCGTCGACGAAGACGATCTCGCCGGTGATGCCGGAGGCCAGGTCGCTGCACAGGAACAGCGCCGTGTCGCCGACCTCTCGCGCTTCGATGTTGCGTCCCAGCGGCGCTTTCTCTCGGTGATGCGCGGACATGTTCGAGAAGCCGCTGATGCCGCGGGCCGACAACGTCGGCACGGGCCCTGCGGAGATCGCGTTGACGCGGATGTTCCGCGGGCCGAGCTCCGCGGCCAACTGCCTCACGCCGTGCTCCAACGCGGCCTTGGCGGCGCCCATCACGTTGTACTTGGGCACGACGCGTTGGCTGGCCAGGTAGGTCAGCGCCAGCATCGCGCCGCCCTTCTCTTCCATCAGCGGCACCGCGTGGCTGGCCAGGTGGATGAACGAGTAGGCGCTGATCTCCAGGGCGACGCGCCAGCCCTCGAGACTGGTTCTGATGAACTCGTTCTCCAAAGCCTCGCGTGGAGCGAAGGCGATGGAGTGGATCAGGATGTCCAGCTTGCCGAAGTCTCGTTCGACGCGAGCGAAGACACCCTCGACCTGCTCCTCGCTGGTCACGTCGCAGGCCATGACCGGGGCATCCGGAAACTTGGCCGCCAGGGCGTGGACGTTCTTCTGCAGGCGCTCGCCCTGATAGGTGAGCGCCAGCTGACAGCCCCCCTCGCCCAGCGCGTCGGCGATGGCCCAGGCCAGTGAACGCTGGTTGGCCACGCCCAGCACCAGCGCGGTCTTTCCCGAAAGGTCGATCGTCTTCAAAACGCACCTCCCGGCCGCCCCCCGACGGCGCGACCCGATAGGGTACCCCCGGATCCCGTTCGGCGTAACCCCTCGGCCGGCGGATCCCGCTGTGGAATATCAATCCCGTGATCGAAGAGGTCAACCACAGTGCTCGAGATGGCCAGGGCGGGGTAGAATGCGCGCCTGCCTGGTGGCGGGAGTATGAGCGGGTTGCTTCAGATCGAGAATCTGCGAGTTCAGTTTGCTGGAGACGACGGACCCGTCCGGGCGGTCGACGGCGTCTCGTTCGCCCTGCGGCGAGGCGAGACCTACGCACTGGTGGGCGAATCCGGGTGCGGAAAGAGCGCGACGGCGCTGTCGATACTGCGTCTCGTCGAACCGGGGCGAATCGTCGGGGGCCGGATCGTCTTCGAGGATCGCGACCTGATGAAGCTCACGGAGAAGGAGATGCGACGGGTCCGCGGGGCGCGCATCGGCATCGTGTTTCAGGAGGCGGCCGCGGCGCTCAACCCGGTCATGCGCGTCGGCTCGCAGGTTTCCGAAGCTCTACGCGTCCACACCTCGATGAGCCGCAAGGAGGCCTGGTCCGAGGCGGTTCGACTGCTCGGCGTCGTCGCCCTCCCCGAGCCCGAGGCACAGGCCAAGGCCTATCCGCACGAGCTGTCCGGGGGCATGAAGCAGCGGGCGATGCTGGCCATCGCCCTGTCCTGCTCTCCGTCGCTGGTGATCGCCGACGAGCCGACGACGGCGCTCGACGTCACGATCCAAGCGCAGATCCTCTCTCTGCTGCGCAGCCTGCGCGACGAGCTCGGCCTGACGATCCTGTTGATCACTCACGATCTGGGCGTGGTGGCCGAGAACGCCCATCGCGTAGGCGTGATGTACGCGGGTCGAATCGTCGAGGAAGCCCCCGTCGGCGCGCTGTTCCGCGAGCCTCAGCACCCGTACACGCGAGGGCTTCTGCGCGCCATGCCGGGCGTCGGCGAGCGGCGGCAGGGCGACCGGCACCTACCGACGCTTCCCGGATCGGTGCCCGATCCATCCGATCCCCCGTCGGGATGCCGCTTCCATCCGCGTTGTCCGGATAGGATCGATTCCTGCGACCGAGTCGAGCCCGCCGAAACCGCAACCGCGCCCGGCAGGCGAGTCGCGTGTCACCTGCACGATCCGGAGTCCCGAGCATGAACGAGATCGAAGCGCCACTCGTCGAGGCACGGGGGCTTCGCAAGTCGTTCGTTCGCCGCAGCGGAGCGTGGAGCGGCCGAGGCCCGGCGGTGCAGGCGGTCAACGGCGTCGATCTCGACGTTCACCGGGGAGAGACCGTCGGTTTGGTCGGAGAGTCCGGATCGGGCAAGTCGACCTTCGGCCGGATGCTGATTCGCCTGATCGAGCCGGACGCGGGGACGATTCGCTTCGAGGGTATCGACCTTCTTTCACTCGAACCGGCCGCTCTTCGGTCGATGCGCCGCCAATTCCAAATCATCTTTCAAGATCCCTACGGGTCATTGAATCCTCGCATGCGTGTCGGTACCGCCGTGGGCGAACCACTGGCGATCCACCGCTTGGCCCCCTCGCGCGCCCAGCGCCGCGAGCGGGTGGCGAAGCTGCTCGAACAGGTCGGTCTGGATCGAACGGCGATCGATCGCTATCCGCATGAATTTTCCGGGGGGCAGCGGCAACGAATCGGCATCGCCCGGGCCATCGCCTGCTCGCCGCGCTTCATCGTGGCCGACGAGCCGGTGTCGGCTCTCGACCCGCCGGTCCAGGCGCAGATCATCAACCTCTTGCTCGACCTTCAGCAGAGCCTGGGCCTGGCCTATCTGTTCATCGCCCACGACCTCAGACTGGTCGAGCACGTCTGTGACCGCGTCGCGGTGATGTACCTCGGCCGAATCGTAGAGCAAGCCCCGGCGAAGCGGCTTTACCACGAGCCGCTCCACCCGTACACTCGAGCCCTGCTGGCATCGACTCCGTCGCTCGAACCCGGTACGCCGACCGAGCCGGCGGTGGCCGGCGAGCCACCCTCGCCGACCCGCCCGCCGGAGGGCTGTCCGTTTCATCCGCGATGTCCGATCGCGGAGGCCGAGTGCGGGCGGGTCGAACCGGCGCTGGTCGAGGACGCGGCAGGACATCGCGTAGCCTGCCACCTGGCAGGAAAGTCGAGTGGGTCGGTAGGTAACGAATGAAACCTTTCCCGAGTTTGGCGCGTAGTAATGGCGAATCCGTTCAAGGATTTATGCAATCTCACCGAGGGTCCCGGAGGGGGTCATGGTCAAGCGAAGTTTGTTGACGTTGGTGGTGGCGGCTGTCGCCCTGTTGTCGGCGGTGGCGGCGACCACGGCCCAGGATCGAGAATCGGTCGAGCTCTCGCTGGACGACTGTCTGCGAATGGCGCTGAAGAACAACCTCGATCTGGTGTCGGCGCGATATGCCCCGGAGCTCGCCGAGCAGAACATCGGGTTCCAGCTCAGCAGCTTCGACGCTGCTTTCGAAACGTACGTCGATCACTCCGAGAGAGAACAATCGGCGGTCCAGTTGTCCACCGTGACCGGTAGCGAAACGGACACGGTCCAGCTCGGGGTCCAGCAGAATTTGAGAGTGGGAGCCGACTACACGGTCGGGTTCCAAACCACCAACAACCTGCAAACCGGTCCCAACGTCGTCGCCCCCGAATCCTGGTTCAGCGGGGTCTTTCTCAATTTCAACCTACCGTTGCGCAGGGGATTCGGCACGGAGGTCTCCACCGAGCAATTGGTTCTGGCCGAGACGGACCTCGAGATCAGCCGCACAGACCTCGAAGGCCGAGCCGAGACGACTGTGGAGATCGTCGAGGGCGCCTACTGGAACGTCGTCGCGGCCCGCGAGTTGCTGCGCATCGAACGGTTCAGCCTGAAGCGGGCGGGGGACCTGCTCGAGCTGAACCGCAAGAAGGTCGAGGTCGGCACGCTGGCGCCGATCGAAATCACGCAGGCCGAGGCCGGTGTCGCCTCCCAGGAAGAAGGTGTGATCGTCGCCGAGACCACTCTCTGGGACGCCGAGGACGAGCTGCGAAGTCTGCTGGCGATTCCCGAATCGGACGCGATGTGGGACAAGGAGATCCTCAACGCGACGCGCCCGACATTCCAGGAAATGGTGATCGACGTCGATCAGGCCATCGCCATAGGCCTCGCGGAACGAGCGGAAGTGAAGAGCGCCGAGCAGACGGTGGACAACCGAATGCTCAGCGAACGAGTGGCCCGTCGCCAGGTGCGCCATCAACTCGACTTCACGGTCAACTACACCCCCCAGGGTCAGAGTCTGGACTCGCCCGCGTTCATCGATCCCGGCACGGGAGAGCTCCTTTTCCCGGAGCAAAGCGCCGATCTGGAAGAGTCGATCTCGCGCATCTTCAACGGTGACGCGTACAACTGGAACGTTCGCTTGACCTACCGTGTGCCGATCGGCAACCGTGCCGCCAAGGCGGACTACGCGCGCGCGCGTCTTTTCCGGGAGCAGTCGCAGGTCGATCTGGACAATCAGGAGCAGACCGTCCGGGTCGAGGTGCGCCGCGCGGCGCGCGCCGTCGAATCGGGTATCAAGCGCGTTCAGGCGGCGCGCAAGAACGTCGAGCTGCAGCAGAAGAAGCTCGATGCCGAACAGAAGAAATTCGACAACGGTATGAGCACGTCCTTCGAGGTGCTGACCTTCCAGAACGATCTCGCCGACGCCGAGCTGTCCGAGATCCGCGCACGCCTGGACTACATCAAGGCGCTCGCCGGACTCGAACGGGCCAAGGGAACATTGCTCGAATCCCGCGGTCTGAGCCTCGCCCCTTGAACGCAAGGCGGCACGTGAGCATAAAGCCTTGAAAACAAAGCGGGCGGCCGTGCGGCAGACGATCAGCACGGCTCCGCCGGTTCTCTTGACACCGTTTGGAGGCTGGCGTAGCATGGCTAACGCTTCGACGAAGCGTTACGTGGTCTAAGTTGCTGCTGACATTGGTGTTAAGGAGTTAACAGGCCGGTGTGCTCAGCACGAGGCCGGCTCTTCTGCGTTTGAGCCCTTGGATTCGGAGGAACGGTTGTGGATACCCTAGCTAACGTGCCTGGTGACCTTCTGAAGTACTACCTCGACGGTGGCCCGGTGATGCACATGATCTCTGTCCTGTCGCTGTTTTCGCTGACGTGCATCATCTACAAGATGATCGTCTTCCGGCGGGTGAAGATGAACGTGAACGAGTTCATCGCGCGGGTTCGCTCGAATCTGCTGAAGGGCAACATGAAGGGTGCCATTCAGGCCTGTGAAGAGCAGCGGAGCCCGGTGGCCTCGATCATCAAGGCCGGCTTACTGAAGTACAACGACCACGCACCCCGCGAGCAGATCGAAAAGACCATGGAGTCGGCTTCGATCCACGAAGTGGCCTACCTCGAGAAGTACCTGACGGTGTTGGCGACGATCACCAACATCGCACCGCTGCTGGGCTTCCTCGGGACGGTGGTCGGCATGATCCTGTCGTTCGAGGTCATCGCCAAGGAGGGTCTGAACAACCCGGGCCTCGTGGCCAAGGGGATCTCGGTGGCCCTTCTGACCACGGCCTACGGCCTGATCGTGGCCTTCTTTACACAGCCTTTCTACAGTTTCTTCACCAGCAAGGTGGCCTCCTACACCCGTGAGATCGAAACCGCGGTCAACATTCTCTTCGAGACGCTCGACGAAATCGACCGCATGAGCGGCGCCAAGTCGGCCTGATCCGGGGATCATTCGATGCGATTCAGGCGGCAAAAGAGAACCGAAGCCCTGATCCCGACCGCCTCGATGGCGGACATCGCCTTTCTGCTGATCATCTTCTTCATGGTGACGACGGTTCACGAGGTCGACCGAACCAGCGTCAACCTCCCGCTGGCCAAGATCCGTGAGGAAGCGGAAAAGGGATCGGCGATCGTCGTCATGGCGAAGGACAAGGACGGCAACATCCTCTACAAGTTCTCGGACGGCGAGGCGATGAGCACGTCGGTCGGTGGTCCCGAGGACATCTATCTCGAAGCCTCGAGATTGACCTACGAGAACGCCCAAAAGCAGTTCATCCTCAAGGCGGACGGGACGATCCACTTCGAGAAAGTCGACGAGTTGCTGGACCAGATGCGCCGGGGAGGAGTCCAGAAGGTCCTGCTCTTGACGCAGCAATCGACCACGAAGAGCTCATCGCCATGAAGCTGAGCAAGAAGCCGCAGGATGCCAATATCCCGACCTCCTCGATGGCCGACATCGCCTTCCTGCTGATTATCTTCTTCATGGTCACGGCGGTTTTCTCGGCGACCAAGGGGTTGGAGTTCGAGCTACCCAAGGACGACCAGGACCAGCCGCCCGAGTCGGAGGAGGCGACCTTCATCAAGGTCGAGGCGAACTCGTCGATCACGGTCGATTGCAAACCGATGGAACTCGACGGAATCCTGGACTACCTCGAGCCTCGGCTGACACGGAATCCGGAAAAGCCCGTCATCCTGTACACCGATGCGTATGCCCCGTATCAGGCGATGATCTCGGTTTACGACGTGTTGGGCTCGGCGGAGCAATCCCGGGGTTTCAAGGTCAAGAACATCTCGGTTCCGACGCAGACCGAGGTGCAGGAGTACATCGAGCTGTTCGGCTTCAACCCCTTCGAATCCCAGTGCGGAGGGTAGTCGCCGCCGATGAGCGCGTGGCGGTGAAGGCGAGTATCATGGAAGTAGCAGTCCGGAGCAGTAGGAAACGTCAGGGCCGCTTGGCCCGGGGGTAGGAGGCCGGCGATGAGTTCTGATCAAAAGTCGCTGAGACTCGACGAGAAAATGAAGGCGGAGGACATGCTGTACTCCGACCTCTTCCACTCCCGCGACCGGAACATCATGTACTACGCTCTGGGGATCGCGATCGTGATTCACGTCGTGATTCTGCTGATCAACTTCCCGCAGATGAAGCGGGCGCTCAGGCCGCAGAAGGCCGAGAACGTCATCGTCGTCAAGAAGTACGTTCCGCCGCCGCCGAAGGTCGAGCGCAAACAGATCGTCAAGAAAAAGCTAACGAAGAAGGTGCCGATTCCCGACCCCACACCCGACGAGCCCGAGCCGATCCGCGAACCCGAGCCCGAGATCCAGCCCGAGCCGCTTCCGCCCGACGTCGAGTTCCTGATCGGCGTTCCCGAGCCGCCGCCGCCGCAAGGTCCGCTGCTGGCCGGCGTGGGGAACGTGACCAACCCCGTCCTGATCCCCGAGACCAAGCTCGAACCGGAGTACCCCGAGCTGGCGCGTGTCGCCAGGCTCGAGGGCAACGTCATCCTGCAGGCGATCATCCACTCGGACGGCGCGGTCGGGAACATCGAGGTCCTACGAACCAACCGCCCGAACATGGGGTTCGAGGACGCGGCGATCGAGGCCGTGTTGCAGTGGCGCTACAAACCGGCGCTGCAGAACGGAAAGCCCGTCGAGGTCTACTTCACGGTCTTCGTGGATTTCAAGCTCCACTGAGCGTACCGTGTCAACCTGGCACGGTCCTCCACGATTCGTCCCGGTTTCCGGACACTTTGACTGGGAGGCTCGGTGAGTTCGGGTCTGCTAAACTATTGTTATGGAGCGAGTTGCGCCGACGGAGAGAAAAAGGTGCCGCTGGCGCGCATGTTGCGTTCCCTGGCTGTGGGTGACTGTCGGTGCCCACGGTGAAACATAGCCTCGAGGAGGGGCCATCATGCTTAAGACGAAAATCGGACGGCACGCCCTGACGCTGACGCTGGCGCTCGCGTTCGCGGTCGCTCCGGCCGTCTGGGCCAACGAAGCCCTGGACCAGGGAATGACCCACTTCAAGTCCGGCAAGTACGCAGAGGCTGCGGCCGAGTTCCAGAATCTGGTCGACGGCGCCCCGAACTACGATTTCGGCTACTTCATGCTCGGCCTGTCGATGATGAAGATGGGCAAGGCCAAGGACGCCGAGAACAACATCGTCAAGGCGATCGAGCTGAACGGCGACAAGTTCGAATATCACAACGGCCTCGCTACCGTTTACTACTCGCAGAAGAACTACGCCAAGGCGATCGCCGTGCTCAAGACCGCCGAGCCGCTGGCCAGCTCCGACCCGTTCAAGCTCGCGGTCTTCTCCAGGCGGGGCAAGTGCTACGCCGCGCTCGGAAAGTGGGCCGATGCGATCGAAGACCTCGAGAAGGCCAAGGCGATCAACGGCAAGGAGTCCTCGGTCCTCGTCACGCTCGGCCAGGCCTACTACAAGCTGGGCCATTTCGACAAGGCCACCCCGGTCTTCCGTCAGGCGGTCAAGGTCGCTCCCAACGACACCGGCACCAAGCAGCTTCTGGCCGAATCCCTGCTCAACCTGGGAGCCGAAGCTCGGAGCGAGAGTCAGAAAGAAAGTCTCTACAGCGAGGCGCTGCGCTACGCCGAGGACTTCCAGAAGGCCGAGCCGGGTAGCTACGAGGCCAACAATGCGGTCGGTCGCGCGGCGCTGGGCGCTAGGAACTACTCCAAGGCCGAGCAGGCCTTCCGCAAGGTCCTGGCCCAGAAGTCGGATTACTGCTACGCCATGGCCAACTTGGGCAAGACCTACATCGCGCAGAAGCGCTGGACCGAAGCCGAGGCCATCCTGAAGGACGCGGCCGCCTGTGCGCCGCGGATGGCGGTGGTCTACGAAAGCCTCGGTTTCTCGCTACAAAAGCAAAATCGTCTCCCGGATGCCATCCAGGCCTACGAGAAGGCCTACGATATCAAGCCGTCCGAGACCGTGCGTTCCGCCATCGAGACCTGCAAGACCAACATCCAGGTCCAGGAGCACAACACGCAGATCGCCGAGACCGAGCGCAAGCAGAACGAAGAGGAAGCCGCGGCCCAGGCCGCCTACGAGGAAGAGCTGGCCAAGAAGAGAGAGTGGGAAGAACGCCGCAAGAAAGACGACTGATCACCGACACATTCCACGATCCTGAGAGGGGAGGCCACGGCCTCCCCTTTTTCGTCCGACAACCCCATCCAAGTGGTTGAAAAAACATAGTTTTAGGGTCCTTTGCGTATTTGACACTTTTTGCGGCGTTGTGTTAGAGTCCTCGACCAATATTTGGCCGGAATCGGATCGAAACCGGACTCCAGGTTCACTCCATGCAGCGACAGACGGGAGAGGTCCATGTCTGACAGTCGTCTGACGGTCGTATTGGTCCTCGTCACGGCGATCGGTTTGGCCGGTACCATTCTCGTGCTGACCCACCTGCTCGGCCGCGTACGCAAGACGCGCGTCGATCGCACGCCGTACGAATGCGGCATGACGCCGTACGAGCACGTCGAACGGCATCGATTCTCGATCCATTTCTACCTGGTGGCGATGCTGTTCATCCTGTTCGATATCGAGGCCGCGTTCCTGTTTCCCTGGGCCGTGACCTTCCAGAGCTTCGCCGCCGACAAGCTCTTCGTCCTGGGCGAGATGTTCGTTTTCCTGGGCATCCTGATCGCGGGATTCATCTACGTTTGGAAACGCGGCGCGCTGGAGTGGGAGTGAGACCGTGGCAGACGGCCGGCAAGCGGTAGAGCGCATACAGGAAAAGTTCCCCGACGCGGTCCTCGACAGCGGGTCGTTCCGGGATCAGCACTGGGTCGAGATCGAGATCGACCGCCTGGTCGAGATCTGCAACTGGCTGCGCAACGATCCGGAAAACGCCTACGATTGCCTCGTGGACGTGACCGCCGTGCACTGGCCGGACGCGCCCCGGCCCATGCAGCTCGTCTACCACCTGTTCAGTTACTCGAGGAACGATCGCCTGCGACTGAAGACGCGCACGGGTGACACGGGCCCCGTGCCGACGCTGTCCGACATCTGGAAGGCGGCGGACTGGAACGAGCGTGAGACCTACGACATGTTCGGCATACGCTTCGACGGCCACCACGATCTGCGTCGCATCCTGATGCCCGACGACTACACCGACTTTCCGCTGCGCAAGGAGTTCCCGCTCTACCGCGGGTAGGAACCGAGCCGATGAGCAAGGACCACACGTTCGAGCGCCATCCCGACAACCCCGATATCGTGACCATGAACATGGGACCCTCGCACCCGGCGACTCATGGGGTCCTCCGCCTTGTGCTCAAGCTCGACGGCGAGCGGGTCGAAAGCTGCGTGCCTCATCTCGGCTACCTGCACCGGGGCATGGAGAAGATCGCCGAGAACCGCACCTACCTGCAGTTCATTCCCTACACCGACCGCATGGACTACCTCAGCCCGTTGGCGGCCAATGTGGGCTTCGCCCTGGCCGTCGAGGAATTGCTGGGAGTCGAGGTCCCGCCGCGCTGCCAGGCCATCCGCGTGATCTGCTGCGAGCTGGCTCGTATCGGCTCGCACCAGCTCTGGCTGGGCACGCACGCGCTCGACCTGGGCGCGGCCACGGTCTTTTTTCACACCTTCAAGGATCGCGAGTGGCACTACGACCTCGTGGAGGACCTGACCGGGGCGCGACTGACGACGTCCTTCACCCGTGTCGGAGGCATGGCGCACGACGTGACCGGGGACTGGTTGCGCAAGCTACACGAGTTCGTCGACGCCACGCCCGGGCGAGTCGACGAGTACGAGTCGTTGCTGACCAAGAACGCGATCTGGCTCGGGCGCACGCAGGGCGTCGGCCGCATCGCCGCAAAAGAGGCGATCGACTACGGCATGACCGGTCCGTCGATGCGGGCCTCCGGAGTCGAGCACGACGTGCGCAAGGATCGTCCCTACTCCGGCTACGAGAACTACGACTTCGAGATCGCCGTCGGTACCGAAGGCGACATCTACGACCGGTATCTCGTTCGTATGGAAGAGATGCGTCAGTCCTGCCGCATTCTCGACCAGGCGATGCGCAACCTCCCCGAAGGCCCGGTGAACATCGACGATCCCAAGATTTTCCTGCCGCCCAAGAAGCAAGTCCTGACCAAGATGGAAGAGCTGATCCACCAGTTCATGATCGTCACGGAGGGCTTCGAGTGCCCGGCGGGAGAGATCTACCACTCCACCGAGGTGCCGAAAGGCGAGCTTGGTTTCTACATCGTCTCGACCGCCGGCCGCTCGCCGTACCGTTTGCGCATCCGCTCGCCCAGCTTCAACAACATTGCCACCCTGCCGCACCTCGTCGAGGGGGGGATGGTGGCCGACGTGATTGCCAACATCGCCAGCCTCGACCCCGTGATGGGCGAGGTGGACAGGTAGCCGCCGATGTTCGGACAGGAATTCGAAAAGACAGTTGACGAGATCGTCGCCCGGTATCCGCAGCCGCGGGCCGCCCTGCTGCCGGTGCTGTGGGAAATCCAGAGGCACAAGGGTTGGATCGACGGCGAGTGCGAGAGGTGGGCCGGCGAGCGCCTCGGAGTGAGCCCCGCGCACGTCCACGGCGTCGTCACTTTCTACACCATGTACAAGCAGCGGCCGACCGGCAAGTACCACATCCAGCTGTGCACCACGCTCTCGTGCATGCTGCGCGGCTCGGACGATCTGCTCGAGCACCTCGAAGAGAAGTTGGGGATCGACGTCGGCGAGACCACGCCCGACGGCAAGTTCTCGCTGCAGCGGGCCGAGTGCCTCGGCTCGTGCGGCACGGCGCCGATGTTTCAGCTCAACGACGACTACCACGAAGACCTTACGCTGGAGAAAGTGGACCAGCTGCTCGACAGCCTGCCCTAGCCCGCCGCGAGGCCACGATGGAAAAGATTCTCACCCGTAACATTCACAAGGAAAACTCGCCGTCGATCGAGGTCTACGAGGCGGGCGGCGGGTACCAGGCCTACCGTAAGGCGATTCCCTCGATGGGCCCGGACGAGGTCACCGAACAGGTCAAGAAATCGGGACTGCGCGGCCGCGGCGGCGCCGGCTTTCCCTGCGGCCTGAAGTGGTCCTTCATGCCCAAGGAGAAGAACAAGCCGCACTACCTGCTGGTCAACGCCGACGAGTCCGAGCCGGGCACGTTCAAGGACCGGCTGCTGATGGAGCTGGACCCGCACCTGGTGATCGAGGGCAGCATGCTCTCGGCCTACGCCATCCGCGCCGACGTCTGTTATATCTACATCCGCGGCGAGTTCGTCCGTCCCGCCGAGGTGATGAACCGGGCGATCGCCGAGGCCTACGCCAAGGGCTACGCAGGAAGGAACATCTGCGGCAGCGACTGGAGCTGCGAGCTCGTGGTGCACCGCGGTGCAGGCGCCTACATCTGCGGAGAAGAGACGGCGTTGATGACCTCGCTCGAGGGCGACCGCGGCTACCCGCGCAACAAACCGCCGTTTCCGGCGCAGAGCGGCTTCTTCGGTTGTCCGACAACGATCAACAACGTCGAGACGCTCTCCTGCGTCTCGTTCATCATCGAGCGCGGCGCCGATTGGTTCTTGACGATCGGGCCGGACGAGAAGAACAGCGGGCCCAAGCTCTACTGCCTCAGCGGCCACGTCAAGCGCCCCGGCGTCTACGAGGGACCGATGGGTCTGCCGTTGATGGAGCTGATCCACGAGCTGGGCGGCGGCATGCTTCGTGAGGACCGACCGCTCAAGGCCGTCATTCCCGGCGGTTCGTCGGTGCCCGTGCTGAGGGCCGAGGAGTGCGAGGTCAACCTCGACTTCGACTCGCTGATGAAGGCCGGCTCGGCGCTCGGCTCGGCCGGGATCATGGTCATGGACAGCTCGACCTGCATGGTCAACGCGCTGCACCGCATCGCCTACTTCTACGACCACGAGTCGTGCGGGCAGTGCACGCCGTGCCGCCAGGGCACGGGGTGGATGCGCCGCATCCTCGAGCGCATCGAGAACGGACAGGGGCGAACCGAGGACATCGACCTGCTGAAGAACGTCGCCGACAACATCGAGGGCAACACGATCTGCGCGCTTGGTGACGCCGCCGCCTGGCCGGTTCAATCCTTCGTCAAGAAGTTCCGCGACGAGTTCCAGGCTCACGTGGACGCTGGAAAGTGCACGGTGCTGTCGAATGCCTAAGTTCACGCTCGACGGAGAGGAAATCGAGGCCCCCGCAGGCACGACGATCCTGCAGGCCGCGCTCAGCAGGGGTAAGGAGATCCCGCACTTTTGCTACCACCCCGGGCTTTCGGTGGTCGGCAATTGCCGTATCTGTCTCGTCGAGGTGGAAAAGGCGCCCAAGCTGGTGATCGCCTGCTGGTCGCCGGTGCAGGACGGCATGGTCGTCCACACCCAGACCGAAAAAATCAAAGAAGCGCAGAACGCGGTGATGGAGTTCCTGCTGATCAACCACCCGCTGGACTGTCCGATCTGCGACCAGGCCGGTGAGTGCAAGCTGCAGGACCAGGCGGTCGAGTACGGCACGGGCGTCAGCCGCTACACCGAGCCCAAGCTGGCCCTGGCCAAGGCCGTCGACATCGGCAAGCACGTCATGCTCGACCAGGAGCGCTGCATCCAGTGCAGCCGCTGCATCCGCTTCTGCGACGAGATCACCGGAACCGGCGAGCTGGCCTTTTTCCAGCGCGGCGAGCGCTCGCAGATCGGCGTCTTCCCCGGCAAGCGCCTGGACAACCCGTACTCCGGCAACGTGGTCGACATCTGTCCCGTCGGCGCCTTGACCCTCAAGGAGTTCCGCTTCAAGACCCGCGTCTGGTACCTCGAGAATACGCCGTCGATCTGCGCCGGCTGCGCTCGCGGCTGCAACGTGATGGTCGCCACCGGCACGCAGCAACAACTGATGACCACGCGCGGCCAGCAGGACGACCGCATCAAGCGCATCGTCCCGCGCGTCAACCCCGAGGTCAACGGGCATTGGATGTGCGACGAGGGTCGGCTGTCCCATCAACGGCTGGACGCCGTGGGTCGGCTCGAACAGGCCGCGTCGCCTGCGGGCACTCCGGTCGAGTGGGAGGCCGCCGTCGAGCGGGCCGCCGGGCAGATCAAGACCGCGGCCGAGGCCGGGCGTCTGGGTTTGGTCGTCTCGCCCCGGCTGACCACCGAGACGATGTTCGCCTGGAAGCGTCTGCTCGATGCTCTGGGCGGCGCGAAGGTCGGGGTCCACCGCATCGAGCGCGGCGGGGACGACGCGTTGTTGATCCTCCGCGACAAGGGAGCGAACTCGACCGGTGCCAGGTGGGTCTTCGGTGAGGGGGCGGCTGCAGACGACGTGCTCGGTGCGGCCGCGTGCGGCGAGATCGACACGCTGGTCGTTCTCGGCGACGCGCTCGATCCCGAGGACTCCGTCCAGGTGACGGAAGAGGCGCGCTCGCGGCTTCAGCATCTGGTCTACGTCGGTTCATTCGAAGACGCCGCGGCGGGGCAAGCGACGCTCGTACTGCCCGCCGCTGCGTGGGCCGAGGAGGACGGTACGCTGGTCAACTTCGACGGCCGAATCCAGCGGCTGCGGCGCGCGCACCTCCCGCGTGGCGAGCGCCGCCCCGGCTGGCGCGTTGCGGCGGATCTCGCCGCCGACGCCGGGATCGAGATGCCGGACTGGAGCTCGGCCGCGGACGTGCTGGACTCGCTCGCCGCGGGCGTCGGCCCATACCAAGGTCTCAACGAGGAGAAGATCGGGATGCTCGGCGTTCCGGCAGCGGCCGCCGCGACGGGCGCCTGAGGGGCAGGCAAGTGATCGACTGGACTTCGATAGTGATCGTCTTCGTCGAGATTCTCGTCGTGGTGGGCGCGCTGCTCGGCGGCGTGTCGATCATGACCTGGGTCGAGCGGCGTCTTTCCGCCGTGATCCAGTTCCGGCGCGGGCCGAACCGCGTTGGTCCGTTCGGGCTGTTCCAGCCCATCGCCGACGGGGTCAAGTTTCTGATGAAGGAAGAGATCGTCCCCGCCGACGCCTACATGCCGATCTACGTCCTCGCGCCGGGCATGGCCCTGACTACCTCGGTCTTCGCCTTTTCGGTCATTCCGTACGGGCCGACGATCGAGCTGTTCGGCCGGAAGATCGACCTGGTGCTCCTGGACATGAACGGCGGGGTGCTGTTCGCCCTGGCCGCCACGGCGCTCGGCGTCTACGCGGTCGTCTGCGCCGGCTGGTCCTCGCGCAACAAGTACTCGCTGATTGGAGGGCTGCGCTCCTCGGCGCAGATGATCTCCTACGAGCTGGCGCTGGGCCTGTCGATCATCGGCGTGCTGATGGTCAGCAGCACCCTGCGACCCACGGTGATCGTCGAGCAGCAAGCCGGCTGGTTCTGGAACTGGAACGTCTTCGGCGGCGGTCAGCTACTGGGCTTCATCCTGTTCGTCATTGCCGGCTTCGCCGAGACGAACCGCCTGCCCTTCGACCTGCCCGAGGCCGAGAGCGAGCTGGTCGGCGGCTACCACACCGAGTACTCCTCGATGAAGTTCTCGATGTTCTTCATGGCCGAGTACGTGGCGATGATCACCATGGCCGCGTTGGCGACGACGCTGTTCCTGGGCGGTTACCAAATCGGCATCCCGCTGCCGCTCGAGGGTTGGCCGCTGTGGATCCTGCAGATAATGGCCTTCGTGACCAAGGTCGGCTTCTTCATGTTCCTGTTCGTCTGGGTGCGCTGGACGCTGCCGCGCTTCCGTTACGACCAGCTGATGAATCTCGGCTGGAAGCGGCTCTTTCCGCTGGCCCTGTTCAACATTTTCCTCACGGGTATTCTCGTGGCATTCGAAGTGATCTGACGGAAGGACGTGCCGATGGAACTCGTCGCTTTCGTTGTCCTGACCGCGCTGGCCCTCGTCTCGGGCCTGATGGTCATCCTGCACCGCAACCAGGTCGTCGCCGCGCTGTCCCTGGCGGCCAACCTGGTGGCGATCGCCGGGTACTACATGCTGCTCAACGCGCAGTTCCTGGCCCTGCTGCAGGTGATCGTCTACGCCGGGGCAATCATGGTGCTGATCCTGTTCGTGATCATGCTGCTCAACCTTCCCGAGGAGGCCCGCAAGCCGGGTACGGGGCGGGTCCAGGCTGGCCTGGCGATCGTTCTCGCCGCCGCCTTCGCGCTCATTCTCGGTTGGGCCCTGATCCGGGCGACCGACGGCGGAGGCTACCCCGCGGCGTCCGACACCTTTGGCACCGTCGACTCGGTGGGACAAATGCTGTTCACCAACTTTTTCTACGCCTTCGAGGCGATCTCGTTGCTGCTCGTGGTGGCCATGATCGGCGCCGTGCTGCTGGCCAAGAGGAGCGTGGAGCCATGACCCCTCAGGCGATCCTCATCGTCTCCGCGGTCCTGTTCGCCGTGGGCGTCGTCGGCGTGCTCACGCGCCGCGGCGCGATCACGATCCTGATGAGCATCGAGATCATGCTCAACGCGTCCAACCTGGCGTTCATCTCTTTCTCGAGACTGTACGATCAGCCCGACGGACAGATCTACGCCTTCTTCATCATGACCCTGGCCGCGGCCGAGGCCGCCGTCGGCTTGGCCATCGTCATCGCCCTGTTCCGGCTGCGCGAGTCCACCGACGTGGACGAGCTCAACCTGATGAAATGGTAGGCCCGCCATGCTGGACCTGATCTGGCTGATTCCGTTGCTGCCGATCGTCGGCGTGCTGATCAACGGCCTGTTCGGCCGGCGCATGTCGCTCAAGGCGGTGGGACTGGTCGCCTGCTCGACGGTCGGGCTGGCGTTGCTGATCACCGCCGGCGCCGTCTTCCAGTTGGCGCAGCTGGAGCCCGAGGCGCGTGTCTTCGAGACCGCGCTGACGACCTGGATCCCGCTGGGCACGGTCAACGCTCACGAGATCTCGATCGAATGGGGTTTCCGGCTCGACGCGCTGTCGGCCGTCCTGGCCCTGGTCGTCAGCGGGGTCGGCTTTCTGATCCACGTCTACAGCATCGGTTACATGGCGCACGAGGCCGACTACGCGCGCTTTTTCGTCTACCTCAACCTGTTCATGGCGATGATGCTCACGCTGGCGCTGGGCAGCAACCTGCTGGTGATGTTCGTCGGTTGGGAAGGCGTGGGTCTGTGCTCGTACCTGTTGATCGGCTTCTTCTACGACAAGCCGTTCGACGAGCGCACGGGGTTGACCTGCGCGGATGCGGGGCGCAAGGCGTTCATCGTCAACCGCATCGGCGACTTCGCCTTCCTCGTCGGCATGCTTTACATCACCTTCTACTTCGGCACGCTGAACTTCGGCGAGCTGAACGAGATCCTGGGCAACGGCACGGGCAGCGGCGCGCTGCTGACCGGCATCGGCGTCCTGCTGTTCATCGGCGCATGCGGCAAATCGGCGCAGATCCCGCTGTACGTCTGGTTGCCCGATGCGATGGCCGGACCCACGCCCGTCTCGGCGCTGATCCACGCCGCCACGATGGTCACCGCGGGCGTCTACATGGTCTGCCGCATGTCCACGCTGTACAGCCACGCTCCCGAGGCCGCCGCGATCGTGGCGTCGATCGGCGCGCTGACGGCGATCTTCGCGGCGCTGATGGGCATCACGGCGACCGACATCAAGAAGGTCCTGGCCTACTCGACCGTCAGCCAACTGGGTTACATGTTCGCCGCTGCCGGCGTCGGTGCCTACATCGCGGCGATGTTCCACCTGATGACCCATGCGTTCTTCAAGGGGTTGCTGTTCCTCGGAGCGGGCAGCGTGATTCACGGCATGAGCGGCGTGCAGGACATCCGCAAGATGGGTGGCCTGAAGGCCAAGATGCGCACGACGTACTGGACCTTCGGCGTGGCGACGTTGGCCATCGCGGGGATCGTCCCGTTTGCCGGCTTCTTCTCCAAGGATGAAATCCTGGCCGGCGCTTGGTTCGGCGGCAACAAGGTGGTTTGGGTCATCCTGTGGCTCTCCGCGGGTATCACGGCGTTCTACATGACCCGGCTTACCTACCTGGTCTTCTTCGGCAAATTCCGCGGCAAGCAGGAGCACTGGGATCACGCGCACGAGTCCCCGCGCTCGATGACGCTGCCGCTCGTCATCCTGGCCGTCCTGTCGATCGTCGGCGGCTGGATCGGGATACCCAAGGTCCTGGCGTTCGGCGGCGACATCAACTTCTTCCACCACTGGCTCGAGCCTGCGGTCACCCTCCC
>Ga0255055_10001076_pt1 | contig 20581 bp, 9 predicted proteins | sample JV7_2_27_MG_FD_188633 | JGI IMG/M metagenome (GOLD analysis project Ga0255055, IMG submission 188633) | Seawater microbial communities from Jervis Inlet, British Columbia, Canada - JV7_2_27 | ecosystem: Environmental > Aquatic > Marine > Inlet | place: Canada: British Columbia | collected...
TAGAGCGTCGTGGAGACCATGTTTACGCTGTCCGCCGAGAACTGGAACGCTTTGAAGACCTTGGCGATACCCGCCCTGAAGCGATGGCTGTGGAGGATGCCCTTGGGCACGCCGGTGGTGCCGGAGCTGTAGATGATATTGAAGTCGTCTTCTGGATCGATCGCCACGCCTGGTGCATCGCTCGAGGCAGCGTCCGCCCAGGCATCGTAGCCTCGGAACGGAGCGTCCTCGAAGTCGAATCCGATCAGAGCGCCGTCCACTACCTCTGGCAGCTCTCGCGCGAAGGCTGCGACCGCTTCCCGATAGGCAGCCGACACGATCAGGACCTTGGCCCCGCAGTCCTCCAGCATCAGCTTCAGCGCCTCGGGCGAGGCCATGGTCGGCAGGGGCACTGCACAGCCCCCCGCGACCAGTGTGCCGAGGAATGTCTCCTGGTACTCGGTGCTGTTTCGGCCCAGCGCGGCCACCCGGTCGCCCTTCCGGATGCCGAGCCCGATCAGCGCGTTGGCAACCCGGTGGATGCGGGCGCCGTGTTCACCCCAGTCGACCCTGCGGTCCCCGTCGATCACGGCGGGTCGCAGTGCGCCCTCCTCGGCATGGAGAGCGACGAGGGTGGCGATATCCTCGCCCTCGGCGATCTCGGCTGAGGGTGTTTCGAGCTCGCGCATGTTCCATTTCTAGCATGGCCCCCCGCGCCAGGTCAGCCCCAGAGGCTGCGAGAGGCGATGGCGAGACCATCTTCAGCGGGTCCTCGGAGAGCTTCTCATCCCCCGCTTTGCAGCGCGATGCCGCCGTCGAGGGCGATGACCTGGCCGGTGATGTTGCGGGCGTCGTCGCCGCACAGAAAGGCCGCCAGCTTCCCCACGTCTTCGGGGGTCTGCTCCCGGCCGAGGGGGGTCTGGCTCCTGACGATCTCGAGGAAGACCTCGTCTTCCGCCATCAGGCGGGAGTATCCGACCACGTCGGCGGAGAGAATCGCGGCGAGCTTGCGCTGCACCTCCGAACTCACATGGGAATCCTCACCCGCGCTAGCGCGGCCATGGCGTTCCCGATGCCTGAGATCTCTCGATCACGTGAATCTCCGACGTCGTCGCCTCCTGCTCCGACCGGACGATCAGGAATCCGTTGCCGTCTGGGGTGATCTGGTAGGAGTAGCCGGCGAGATTGATCCACCCGGGATCGTCGAACTGAGGTCTCGCTTCGCCGACGTCGATCGACGATCCCTGCACCTGGATCGGGGCGGCCATCAGGGTCGCGCCCCTTCGAAAGAAGATCCGGTCCCCCGACGGGGACCAGACCGGCTCCTCCCCACCCCCTGCGGTGACGCGAACACGGCCGCCCTCCCCGCTCATCGGCTCGACGTAGACCTCGTATCTCCCGGTCTCGTCGCCGGTGTAGGCCACCCATCGATCGTCGGGCGAGAGATGCGCGAGCCCTTCGACCACGCCGGGCCGCGCCGCAAAGGGCACCAACCCGTCCCCCTGGACCGACGGGAAGAGGTACACGTCCTTTTCGCGGCCATACCTGGAAATCAGGAGCGTTCCGTTCCTCGAGATCCCTTCGGCCAAGAGGTCCGCAGCATCTTGGACGACGAGCGTCGGGCCGCGGGCTTCACGCACAGGAATCCAGTAGATGTCGTAGCTGGCGGGCGGCCCCCGATCCGAGCTGAAGTAGATACGCTTTCCATCGTTCGACCAGACTGGAAAGGTGTTGTTGCCCTCGCGGGTCATCCTCTTCCGCGTGCCGCTTCGCAGGTCGAAGATCCAGATGTCCCACGTCGCTTCGAGGAGACCGGCGGCCACCAACTCACCCCCCGGCGAGAAGGCCATGGGCCCGAAGATCCCTCTCGGGAAAGGGAGGGTCTCGACCTGTCCATCCAGGCTCACGATGGCCAGCGATCCCTCCAACGCATGAGCGCCCGGCGCGAATGCCAGCAAGCCGGTCCTCGCCGCGGCGAACTGCGCCGCTCCGAAGCCCTCGACGCGGACCCCCTCCGCTACAAGAATGGGGTCCGAGACCACCTCGAGGCGCTCGGGATCGAAGGCGGCAGCCATGAGATCCGATCCACGAGCGAAGAGCAGCGTTCCGTCGGCGAGATATCGGGGGCTGGTGGCTCCCTGCAGGATCGGTACCGCCACTCCGGAATCGACGGAGTAGACGCAGCTCCCATGCCAATGGTCGCTCAGCAAGAAGTGCCTCCCGCCGGGGAGGGGCTGCGGCGCGCTGCGGATGAGAACCGCCCGACCCGCCTGCGGCCCTTCGAAACGCATCTCGAGCTCGTTGGGCTCACCGCCAGTTGCGGAAACCCAGAAGAGCTTCCATCCCTCGTTCGCTGCGAAGAGGATCCGGTCCTGGCTCCACCACGCACCGCCGATCGGGTTGGCGGCATCGGCCAGCGCGATCGGCTTCCCGCCGAGCATCGAGACCTTCTTGAGCTGGTCCTCGGCGAAGAAGCCGATCCAACGTGAATCGGGGGAGAAGAACGGGGCGTAGGCCCCCTCCGTCCCGGCAAGCGGCAGCACCTCGAAGCGATCCAAGGCTCTGACGTAGAGCTGAGTGCCCCCGTCGCTCGTCATCCCGGCATAGACAAGGAATCTTCCATCAGGCGAGAGATCCAGCGCCGTCCGGCCGAATCCAAGCGGCCCAGAGCCGACGAAGGTGAGAGGAAAGGCATCCGGGAGCGAGATGGAGAGCCTCCTTCCGGAGAAGGGCGGAGACTCTGCAGCGTCCCTTCCCGGAGATGGATCCCAGAAGTAACCCGCGATCACGAGAGCGCCGAGTCCGGCCACGAGCACCGCAAGCCCTGACGCGATCGCGTACCGCCTCGCTTTCGGCCGGATGCCCGGGCCTGTGGAGACGCCGCCAATCCGAACGCGATAAGAACGTACGGGCTCAGGGATGTTCTTGACCTCCTGTTCCCCGAGGTCCTCATACGCGAGTTCCAGCTTCCGCCGAACCTGCTCCTGGACGGTGCCGGAAATACAGATCCCGTTCGGCTCGGCCAGCCCCTCCAGTCTCGCGGCGATGTTCACGCCGTCCCCATAGATCCTCTCTCCCTCGACCATGATGTCGCCCAGGTGGACACCGATCCGGAACTCCATCTTTCGATCGTCAGAGAGGTCGAGGTTTCGGGCTGCGACGACTCGTTGGATCTCGATCGCACAGTGCACCGCGGCCAGGGCGCTCGGGAACTCGGCGAGGAGGTTGTCGCCAGGCGAGTCCACAACGCGGCCCCGGTGTTGACGGATCAGAGCTGCGATGACCTCGCGGTAGTCCGTCAGGGTGCGGACGGTCGCCGCCTCGTCCTCGGCCATCAGCCGGCTGTACCCGGCCACGTCGGCCGAGAGGATCGCGGCGAGTCTGCGTTCGACGCCAGGCGGATCCACTGGCCTCCCCCTGCCCGCAGGCACAGTGTCATCGCGATTCTACGCGAAATGGCCGCGTAGAAGAGTCTCTATGACCGATCAACAACGGCTCTCGAAGCCCTGAGTTCCCATACCTGTGAATCAGCCAGCGCGGTTGCGGAGCCCCCCCCCCGGGGGGGCAGCTCAGGCGGGGAGAAGCCGCGGCTCGGTTAGATGGCCCCCGATTCTGCCTCTCGTCGGTGTAGAGTGGCCGCTGGGCTTGCGGGGACGCGTCATGCACTGTCCTTCCTGCAAGCAGGCGAATCCAGCCGACGCCGCGTTCTGCGGGTCATGCGGCGCCGCCCTCCAGACGGAGCGAGTCTGCCCGGACTGCGGTCGATCCAACCGTCCCGAGATCCGCTTCTGTCACGGCTGTGGTGCGCGCCTGGACGAGGTGGCCCCCATGCGCGACCGCGATCCCCGCGACTACACCCCCAAGCACCTCGCCGACAAGATCCTCCAGTCGAAGTCCGCCCTGGAGGGCGAGCGCAAGCAGGTCACGGTGCTCTTCGCCGACGTCAAGGGCTCGATGGAGCTCTCCGAACAGGTCGACCCCGAGGAGTGGCACCGGATCCTGAATCGCTTCTTCGAGATCCTGACCGACGGCGTGCACCGCTTCGAGGGCACCGTCAACCAGTACACCGGTGACGGGATCATGGCGCTCTTCGGTGCGCCCATCGCCCACGAAGACCACCCGCAGCGGCTGGCGCGGGAGCTTGGCTTGCGAACCGCCCGTGACGTGAGGGGACGTGTTGGAGAAATGAACTTCCTGTTGAAATGCCACCGATGTGGCGAAAAGCGCGGGGCTTCGCAGAGGGTTCGTTCCTCCAACGCGGCCCCGCGAAGGCGGCCGGCGAGCGGCCAGGCGTTGGGCCGCGTGGCAAGGGCCTCATTTGACCCGACCGGTTTCGCGCCGTAGCCTTTAAGGAGTCATGGATTATCGGGACCGCATCACGATCGACCCTGGGAAACGAGGGGGGAAGCCCTGTATCCGAGGGATGCGCATCACCGTCTATGAGATCCTCGACTACCTGGCATCGGGCATGTCAGAAAAGGAAATCCTAAGCGATTTTCCTGACTTGGTGTCGGCGGACATCCGGGCTTGCCTCGCTTTCGCTGCTGATCGCGAACGGAAGCTCGTCTCAGCGGGTTCGTGAAGCTCCTCTTCGACCACAACCTTTCGTACAAGCTCATCGAGCGACTCGCTCACCTGTACCCCGGATCGGAGCATGTCCGCAATCTGGGCCTTCATTCCGCCGACGACATTGTTGTGTGGCGACACGCGATCGACCACGAGTTCATACATCGTCTCGAAGGACGAGGACTTCCATCAGATGAGCTTCCTCCACGGCTCTCCTCCGAAGGTTATCTGGCTGAACGTCGGAAACTGCTCGACGAGCGAGATCGAAGCTCTTCTGCGAGAGAAGGCAGAGATGATCTCCGAGTTCTCTGAGGATGACCAAGGCTCGTTTCTGGTACTGGTCCGCGACGCACTCTAGGGAATTGAGGTTTTCGCCACGCTCTGCGGTGGCGGCGCTCGCGGAGGCGCCAACCCGCCGTGAGCCGGCGGGAGGGGCTCCGCGCGCAGCCACGAGCAGACCGAGCGCGGCGCGCCGAGGGGCTGTGCAGCCGTTCAGATCGCCTGCGCCACCGTTCCTCTGGGCCGCCATTCCGCTAGTTCCTTTGGGCCGCCATTCGTTTAGAATGGGCCCACGCGAAGCACCGGGGAGGCAACGTGTCGCTGTCATTCAGCCAGCCCACCTGCCCCAGCTGCGGACACGAGAACCGGGACGGATCCCGGTTCTGCGAGGACTGTGGTGCGCGCTTGGCGACGCGCTGTGCCGCCTGCGGAACCGAGCTCCGGCCGGCGGCGAAGTTCTGCGACGGATGCGGCCAGCCGCTTGGGGAGCAGCCCTCCCCTACCCTTCCAGATCGCGACCCCCGCGATTACACCCCCAAGCACCTCGCCGAGAAGATCCTCCACGGCAAGTCCGCTCTCGAAGGCGAGCGCAAGCAGGTCACGGTGCTCTTCGCCGACGTCAAGGGATCGATGGACCTCGCCGAGCAGGTCGATCCCGAGGAGTGGCACCGGATCCTGAACCGCTTCTTCGAGATCCTCACGGATGGCGTGCACCGCTTCGAGGGGACGGTCAACCAGTACACCGGCGATGGGATCATGGCGCTCTTCGGTGCGCCCATCGCCCACGAGGACCACGCGCAGCGAGCGTGTTATGCGGCGTTGCACCTGCGGGGCGAGCTGCGGAGCTACGCCGACGAGCTTCGTGTCGAGCGGGGCCTCAACTTCGCGGCTCGCATCGGGATCAACTCCGGAGAGGTCGTGGTCGGAAAGATCGGCGACGACCTGCGCATGGATTACACGGCTCAGGGACACACCGTGGGCCTGGCTTCGCGCGTCGAGCAGCTCGCCGAGCCGGGGCGCGCCTACGTCACCCAAGACACCGCACAGCTCATCGAGGGGTTCTTTCAGCTCCGGGATCTGGGCAGGGCGAAGGTCGCGGGGGGCTCCGAGCCCGTTCACGTCTACGAGCTCGAGGGCACGGGCGCGATGCGGACGCGCCTCGACGTCTCTCGCGCGCGGGGCTTTTCTCGATTCGTCGGCCGTGTGGACGAGATGGCGACGCTGGAGCTGGCACTGAAGAGAGCACAGCAGGGTGAGGGCCAGGTAGTCGGCGTGGTGGGTCCCGCCGGAGTGGGCAAGAGCCGCCTGTGCCTGGAGTTCGTGGAGCGGTGTCGTGCCAGGGAGATCCTGGTTCTCGAAGCACACTGTCCGGCGCACGGCAAGACTGTCCCCTTGCTCCCCATCCTGGAGCTGCTCCGCAGCTCCTTCGGGATCACGGCACAGGACCGGGATCAGACCGCGCGAGAGAAGATCGCTGGGCGGCTCCTGCTGCTGGATCGAGCCTTCGACGAGGTGCTGCCACTGGTCTTCGACTTCCTGGGGGTGCCCGATCCCGAGCGGCCTGCACCGCAGATGGATCCCGATGCGCGCCAGCGGCAGCTCTTCAGCTTGGTGCGGCGTATGGTGCAGGCCGGAAGCGAGCGGGAGTCCACCGTCCTGCTCTTCGATGACATCCAGTGGATCGACTCGGGAAGCGACGCCTTCCTGACGCAGATCAGCGGGGCGGTGAGCGGCACCAGGACGTTGCTGCTGGCGAACTTCCGCCCGGAATACCACGCCGACTGGATGGGGAAGTCGGACTACCGGCAGCTCCCCCTGTCGCCGCTCGGCCCCCAGGCGATCGATGAGCTGCTGCACGGACTTCTGGGTGACGACACGACGGTCCTCGGTCTGCGCGATCTGATCCGCGAGCGGACGGGCGGCAATCCCTTCTTCATCGAGGAGGTGGTGCAGTCGCTGGCGGAATCGGGGAGTGTGGTCGGCACCAGAGGAGCGTACCGCCTGGCGACGCCAGTCGAAAAGATCGCGATCCCGTCTACGGTCCAGGCGGTCCTGGCGGCGCGGATCGATCGGCTTCCCGAGCGAGAGAAGCAGGTGCTCCAGACGGCAGCGGTAGCGGCCGCGATGGGCAAGCGGTTCCTGGAGTCGCTCCTGGAGCGGGTGGTCCGGCTCCCCGGAGCGGACCTCGCCGCTGCGTTGAGTCGGCTTCAGGCGGACGAGTTCCTCTACCAGGAGGGTCTCTACCCGGAGCTGGAGTACGCCTTCAAGCACCCGTTGACGCAGGAGGTGGCGTACGACGCGCAGCTCTCGGGCAGACGTGCGGAGATCCACGCATCGGTGGCCCGCGCCCTCCAGGAGATCCACGCCGACAAGCTCGACGAGCAGGCGGCGGCCCTCGCGCACCACTGGGAGCAGGCAGGAGGGGATCTCGAAGCGGCGCGCTGGCATCGCCGCGCGGCGGAATGGATCGTCACGACGGACGCCGCAGAGGCACTCCGCCATGCGCGCGGGACCCGGAGGCTCGTCGAGGATGCCGCGCCCGATGAAGATGCCGTCGAGCTAGAGCTCTGGGCCTCGGTCGAGGTGGTACGCCAGGCCTGGAGAGTTGGCATCTCGGCGGACGAGTGCGAGGCCGCATTCGAGCGCGGGTGTAAGCTGGCGCGCAGCCGGAACGACGAGCGCTCCCTGGCGGTGCTCCACGTCCATCGCAGCTGGGACGAGATCCTGAGTCGCGAGGACGGGGCCCAGGCAGTCGAGTGGGGCCGCGAGGGGCTCGCTCATGCGAGGCGCTCGGGTGACCGCGGTGTGCAGCTCGCAGCGGCTTCGTGCTTGATCCTCGTCGAGTACAACGTATTCGGCGACTGTCGAGTCGCCGAGACCGGGCGCCGCGCCCTGCGGGAGGAGCCCGACGATCTCACCCTGGGGTTCGAGCACCTCGGCTTCAGTCCGTTCATTTTCCTGCTCGGCTTCACGGGCCTTGTCGAGTCATACGAGGGCCACCCGCGGGCCGCGTTCGTCGACATGGAGCGGGCAGAGAGGCTGGCGCGAGAGCACGGGGAGTTCGAGCTCGAATGCTATTGCCAGTACTGGCTGATCGGGTGCGTGGGCGATCTGCTGGGAGACACGGAACGGGGCCTGGTCTGCGCGCGGCGGGCCCTCGAGGCGGCCGAAAGAACACCGTCGCCGATGACGCGGGTGTACTCCAACCTCACGGGCGCCATGGCGCACTACTGGGCGGGGGATCCCCAGTCGGCGATGAGCTGCGCCGAGCAGGCGCTCGAGGCCAGCCGGGAAACCGGAACAGGAGTTCTGGACCAGCCCGAGATGCTGGCAGTCCTCGCCGCTTCGCGCATGGCACTGGGGGAGCTCGACGAGGCGCGCGAGCTCTCGGAGCGCGCGGTCGCATTGGCAGACGATCGGCACCACGGTGTCCTCAGTGCGATCACGCGGCGCTATCGCCTTCAGGCGCTGCTCGCGGCGGAAGGCGCAGCGACGGTGGAGGAGATCGAGCGAGCTCTAACGGAGCTGGAGCCCTGGATCGAGGAACGCGGGTGGAGCGGCCTCCGGCCCTTCGCATGCCTGGGCCGAACGGAGCTGGCGTACCGCCGCGGCGACGAGACGACCCACGAGCGCGAGCTCCGCGAAGCCCACCGCCTTTTCAACGAGATGGGTGCCACCTGCCACGCCGAGCGGCTGGCCCGGGAGCTGGGGCTGTGAACTGTCCGGCGTGCGGACATGAGAACCGCGAGGGTGCGCAGTTTTGCGGCGGGTGCGGGCGGCCCCTCGCAGCCGAGATCGGCTGCCCGCAGTGCGGCTCGGCCAATCCGGTCGGCCAGAGGTTCTGCGACTCCTGCGGATCTCGACTCGTGGAGCTCGCGGATGACCAACCCGAGCGCGACCCCCGCTCCTACACCCCCAAGCACCTCGCCGAGAAGATCCTTCAGAGCAAGTCCGCCCTCGAAGGCGAGCGGAAGCAGGTCACGGTGCTGTTCGCGGACGTGAAGGGGTCGGTCGAGCTCTCGGGGCGCGTGGATCCGGAGGAGTGGTACCGGATCATGGATCGCTTCCTTCAGATCCTGGCCGACGGCGTGCACCGCTTCGAGGGGACGGTCAACCAGTACACCGGCGACGGGATCATGGCACTCTTCGGCGCGCCCATTACGCACGAGGACCACGCGCAGCGGGCGTGCTATGCGGCGCTGCGGCTGCGCGACGAGCTGCGACGGCACGCAGACGAGCTGCGAGTGGAGCGCGGGCTCAACGTCGGCATCCGAATCGGTCTCAACTCCGGCGAGGTCGTGGTCGGAAAGATCGGCGACGACCTGCGCATGGACTACACCGCTCATGGGCAGACGGTGGGCCTCGCATCGCGGGTAGAGCAGCTCGCCGAGGCGGGGCGCATCTACCTGACCCAGCACACGGCCCGGCTGGTGGAGGGGTACTTCGAGCTCCGAGACCTGGGTGAGTCGCGGGTCGCCGGCGCCGAGGAGCCGCTCCGGGTCTACGACCTGGAGAGCGCGGGGCCGGCTCGAACGCGGCTCGAAGTGTCCCGCGCTCGCGGCTTCACCCGGTTCATCGGCCGCGTCGATGAGATGGCGACCCTGGAGCTTGCGCTGCACCGGGCGCTGGAGGGCGACGGCCGGGTCGTGGGCGTGGTTGCAGAGGCCGGGGTCGGCAAGAGCCGACTATGCCTGCAGTTCGTCGAGCGCTGCCGGGCGGGGGGGACCCGGGTCCTCGAGGCACACTGCCCTGCGTACGGCAAGGCGGTCCCCTTCCTGCCGATCCTCGAGCTGCTCCGCGACGCCTTCGGGATCCTGGCGGAAGACAGCGACCAGGTCGCGCGAGAGAAGATTGCGGGGCGGCTGCTGCTCCTGGACAGGGCCTTCGACGAGACCCTCCCGCTCGTGTTCGACTTCCTCGGCGTGCCCGACCCCGCCGTCCCGGTCCCGCGCATGGACCCCGAGGCGCGCCAGCGGCAGCTCTTCGGCTTCGTTCGGCATCTCGTGGAAGCGCGCGGCGAGCGGGAGCCGGCGGTCGTCCTGTTCGACGACGTCCACTGGATCGACGCCGGCAGCGACGCCTTCCTGGCGCAGCTCGTCGAGGCGGTGCGTGGGACGCGGACCCTGCTCCTGCTGAACTTCCGCCCGGAGTACAAGGCGGACTGGGTCGGGAGCTCGTACTATCAGCAGCTCCCCCTGGCTCCGCTCGGACCCGAAGACATCCGGGAGCTGCTCCGCGAGCTGCTGGGGGACGATCCCTCCGTCGCAGAGCTGGCCGTTCGGATCCGCGAGCGCACGGGCGGAAATCCCTTCTTCATCGAAGAGGTAGTGCAGTCGCTGGCCGAGGCGGGGAGTCTCGAGGGAGAGCACGGTGCGTACCGGCTCGCCGCTCCGGTGGAAGAAGTGTCGGTGCCGGGGACGGTGCAGGCCGTTCTAGCCGCGCGGATCGACCGGCTTCAGGAGCGGGAGAAGCACGTGCTGCAGACGGCGGCCGTGATCGGGAAGGAGTTCCCCGAGCCGTTGCTCGAGGCTGTCGCAGAGCTACCTGGCCGTCAGCTCGCGGAGGCCCTGACGACGTTGCGAGACGCGGAGTTCATCTGCGAGAAGGCGCTCTACCCGGTGGCCGAGTACGCGTTCAAGCATCCTCTCACACAGGCCGTCGCACTCGAGTCTCAGCTTCAGGACCGGCGCGCGCCCATCCACGCCGCCGTAGCGCGGACGCTGGAGGAGCAGCATGCCGACGAGCTGGACGAGCGCGCGGGGCTTCTCGCTCACCACTGGGAGGCGGCGGGCGAGCTGCTGGAAGCGGCGCGCTGGCGTGCACGCGCGGCCCGCGTGGTCTCTCGGACGGATCTGGTGCAGGCGTACCTGAGCTGGGAGAACGTCACCGACCTGCTCCGAGATGCAGAGGCGTCGGAGGAGGCGACGAAGCTGGGGGTCGAGGCTTGGATCCAGCTCATCGTCAAGGGGGGCGTAACCGGTGTGTCTCTCGAGGCGCAGCGCCGCGCATTCGCCGCGGGAACGGAGCTGGTCGAGCGGGCCGGGGACGCGTCGGGCGCGGCGCAGCTCGAGGCCGCGTTCGTCGACCACCTCGCGGCTTCGGATCAGCTCGCCGAGGCGACCGAGCGTCTGCCTCGCCTCCTGCGGGTCATAGCCCAGAGCGAAGACGCGGAGCTCAAGGTCGGAATGGCCCACGGCGTTCTGTTTGCGCTGTTCGCAGCGGGGAACCACAAGGATGCGCGTCGGGTCATCGACGCCCTGGAGCCGCTGGTAAGCGACGATCCCGACCTGGGCTCGGGATTCAGCGTGATGAACCCGCTCTGCTCGCTCCACGCCTGGCGAGTCTGGCTACTTGCCTTCGAGGGACGCCTGCACGAAGCGAGGGAGGCGCTGGAGGTCGCCCTCGAGCTAGCGCGCAGACACGAGCCCCAGGCAGTGATTTGGATCCACTGCCAGGCAACAGACATCGCCCTGTACGCGGGAGAGCCCACGAGTCTTGCGAGGGCCACAGAGGCGTGCGAGCTCGCCGAGAAGCTCGGCGGGCCCTATTGGCAAGCGGTCGCTGACTGGTACGTGGGACTCGCACACAAGACGGTGGGCGACCTGCATACCGCTCGCTCTCACCTGGAGTCGGGTCTCGAGGCGCTGCGCGCGCTCCGCCACACGTTTCAGCCCTGGGTTATGGGGTCTCTGGCCGAGGTCTACCTGCAGCTCGGGGATCCGGAGCGCGCGGGCGCGCTGGCCGAGGAGGCGGTGGAGGTCGCGCAGGGGAGAGGGACGACCGTGGTTGAGCAATCGTCTCTCCTCAGCCTCTCGCGCGTCCTTCTCCGAAGGGCGGGAGCCGAGGCTTGGGACACGGCCGCCACTGCCATCGAGCGGGGGCTGGCCCTGGCCGACCAGACGGGCCTGGTGGTCCTGGTCCCGCAGTTCCTCGTCGAGCGCGCCGAGCTCGCCCGCCTGCGCGGCGACGAGTCCGAGCGCCTGCATCACCTCGGTGAGGCCCACCGCCTCTTCGTCGAGATGGGCGCGACGGGGCACGCGGAGAGGCTCGCGAGGGAGCTGGGCCTGTGAACTGCCCCGCCTGCGGCCACGAGAACCGGGATCAGGCGAGATTCTGCGAGGAATGCGCCGCTCCGTTGAGCCCGAGTTGTCCGAACTGCGGAACGCAGCTTCGGCCGAGTGCGAAGTTCTGTGACGGGTGCGCTAGCCCCGTAACCGCTCAGAAGGAGCCCACGCCTCAGCGCGATCCCCGTGATTACACCCCGCGGCACCTCGCCGAGAAGATCCTCCATGGCAAGTCTGCTCTCGAAGGCGAGCGCAAGCAGGTGACGGTGCTCTTCGCCGACGTCAAGGGATCGATGAAGCTCGCCGAGCAGGTCGATCCCGAGGAGTGGCACCGGATCCTGAATCGCTTCTTCGAGATTCTGACCGAAGGCGTCCACCGTTTCGAGGGCACGGTCAACCAGTACACCGGCGACGGGATCATGGCGCTCTTCGGTGCGCCGATCGCTCACGAAGACCACGCACAGAGGGCGTGCTATGCGGCGTTGCACCTGCGCGAAGAGCTCCGCCGCTACTCCGAGGAGCTTCGCCTCGCGCGGGGTCTCGACTTCTCCGTGCGCATGGGTCTCAACTCCGGAGACGTCGTTGTGGGGAAGATCGGCGACGATCTGCGCATGGACTACACGGCGCAGGGCCACACGGTCGGGCTCGCCGCGCGCATGGAGCAGATCGCGGCGCCGGACCAGGCCTGCCTTAGCGAAGAAACGGCGCGCCTCGTATCGGGCTTCTTCGAGCTGCGCGAGCTGGGGCCGACTCCAGTGAAGGGGCGACGGGAGCCCGCGCCGGTGTTCGTCCTGGAGAAAATGGGAGAGCACCGGACTCGCCTCGAGGTGTCCCGAGCTCGGGGTCTCTCGAAGTTCGTCGGCCGCGCGGACGAGATGGCGACCCTCGGGGCCGCGCTCGCGAGGGCCCAGGAGGGGAACGGACAGGTACTCGGGGTGGTGGGCGAGGCGGGGACCGGCAAGAGCCGCCTCTGCTACGAGTTTACGGAGCAGTGTCGCGCCGGCGGGGTGCGCGTGGTTGAGGGACGGGCCGTGGCGCACGGTAAGAACATCCCCCTGCTTCCGATACTCCAGCTCTTACGCGCCTACTTCGGAATCGAGGAGCGGGACAGCGATCGGGAGGCGCGGGAGAAGATCGCGGGACGGCTCCTTCTGATCGATGAAGGGCTGCGCGAGGCGCTGCCGCTCGTGTTCGACCTGCTCGCGGTTCCGGACCCTGAGCGTCCGCTTCTCCCCGGGGATCCGGAGGGGCGCCAGCAGCGGCTTTTTGGCGTGCTGCGACGCGTCTTGGAGCACGACGAGGCGGAGCCGGTCGTCCTGCTCGTCGAGGACCTGCACTGGATGGACGGCGCCAGCGATACGTGGCTCGAGCAGCTCGTGGATTCGATCGCGGTGACGCACAACTTCCTCCTCGTAAACTTCCGCCCCGAGTACCACGCCGACTGGATGCACAAGTCCTACTACAATCAGCTCCCGTTGACGCCGCTCGGCCCCGAGGCCGTGCGGGAGCTGCTGTGCGACCTGCTAGGAGATGATCCGAGCACGGCTGGTCTGGCCGAGACAATCCAGACGCGCACGGCAGGCAACCCCTTCTTCACCGAGGAGGTGGTCCAGGCGCTCATCGAGAGTGGGACCCTCGAGGGGAGCCGCGGCCGATACCGGTTGGTCACGCCGGTGGAGCAGCTCGAGGTCCCCGCAACGGTTCAGGCGGTTCTCGCGGCGCGGATCGACCGCCTGGCCGAGCGCGAGAAGCAGGTCCTCCAGGCCGCCTCGGTGATCGGCAAAGAGTTCAGCGAGCCGATCCTCGCCCGGGTCGTGGAGCTTCCGGCCCCAGACCTCGCCGGCGCGCTCGCGCTCCTCAAGAACGCGGAGTTCGTGCACGAGCAGGCGCTCTATCCCGTCGCGGAGTACGCCTTCAAGCACCCCCTCACCCAGGAGGTCGCCCTCCACTCGCAGCTCCGGGAGCGGCGTGCGCGGGTGCACGCGGCTGTGGCGCGCGCCATCGAGGAGGCACAGCCGCAGAAGCTCGATGAGAAGGCTGCCGAGCTGGCCCATCACTGGGAGGAGTCGGGGGAGCGGCTGGCCGCGGCCCGGTGGCACCGGAGAGCCGCCGAGTGGGTGGGCGTGAGCAACTTCTCGCAGGCGGTTGCCCACTGGGAGAAGGTCCGGACGCTCGCCGCCGCCCTGCCCGAAGACCGGGAGGCGCTCGAGCACAGGTTGGTCGCCTGCCAGAGGTGGCTCGGCTCCGTCTGGCGGATGGGAGCGCCCGAGGAGGAGATCAACCGGATCTTCGCGGAGGGGAAGGCGGTCGCGGAGAAGCTCGAGGATCCGACCGCGCTCTTCCAGCTGTACGCCGGCCTCACCCTGGTGCTCGGCACCAAGGGGCTCACGAACCTGGCCTTCGAGACTGCCGAGCGGGCCTATGAGCTGGGAAGCGACGCGACCGATCTGGGGATTCGGGTATGGAGCCGCCATGAAATGCTCGGTGCGACCTTCTGGCGGGCCGATCTGCAGGCCGCGCTTCGTTGGGCCGACGAGCTTCTCAAGATGGTCGGAGACGACACCGAGATCGGGCTCCAGACAATCGGATACCCGATCCGGACCTGGGCGCTCGAGTTCCGTGGCTCCCTTAGGGCGCGGCTTGGGATGCTGGAGGAGGGACGGCGAGAGGTCGAGCAGGCGGTGCGACTCGGGCGGGAGCGGGGCCATGGGGAAGTGACGGTGTGGGGGCTCGCACAGCTGTGCTGGATCGACGAGCTGACGGGAGAGTTCGCCGACACGCTCGGCCGCGCGCAGCAGGCACTCGAGTACGCGGAGCGGGCGCAGAGCCCGTACACGCAGAGCGTCGCCCATCAGACGATGGGACTCGCCCACCTCCTGCGCGGCGAGCCGCGGGAAGCACTCGAGCTCATGGAGCGCGCTTACGCATTCCGGTGCGAGCGCCGCACGGGGCTGTACGCTGGGCCCGCGGAAACGGCGGACCTCGCCGCGGCGAACCTCGCGGTCGGCAACACGGCTCGAGCCCGAACGCTCGTCGAAGAGGCACTCGCCTTCGCCGAGCGAGGCGGAGCCTGGGAGCGCGGAGCGCGCGTGTACCTGGTCCGGGCGCAGACGCTTCGCGAATCCGAGGGACGTGCGGCGCGCGACGAGATCGAGGCGACTCTCGATCGCGCGGATGCCCTGATCCGCCAGAAGGGCGCCCGCGCCTGGGCGCCCCTCATCTGCGAGGAGCGGGCCCGCCTGGCGCACTGCCTGGACGATGCCGCCGCCGAGCGACACCTCCGCGAGGCCCACCGCCTCTACGCCGAGATGGGTGCCACGGGACACGCGGAGCGGGTGGCAAAGGAGCTGGGGCTGTGAACTGTCCGGCCTGTGGATTCGAGAACCGCGAGGACTCGGTCTTCTGCGAGCAGTGCGGAGCAAAGCTGGAGCGGGCCTGCGGTTCGTGCGGAACGGCGAACTCGCCCGCCGCCAGGTTCTGCCGCAAGTGCGGCCACCCCCTCACGGAGCCGCAGCCACCCGCGACCCCTGCCCGCTCCCCCCTCTCCTACACCCCGAGGCACCTCGCCGAGAAGATCCTCCAGAGCAAGTCCGCCCTCGAAGGCGAGCGCAAGCAGGTCACAGTGCTCTTCGCCGACGTCAAGGGATCGATGGATCTCGCCGAGCAGGTCGATCCCGAGGAGTGGCACCGCATCCTGGACCGGTTCTTTCGGATCCTCGCCGACGGCATTCACCGCTTCGAAGGGACAGTCAACCAGTACACCGGCGACGGGATCATGGCGATCTTCGGCGCACCGATTGCCCACGAGGATCACGGCCGGCGCGCGTGCTACGCGGCCCTTGGTCTGCGGGACGAGCTCCGGCGCTATTCGGATGAACTCCGTCGGCGCGGTCTCAATTTCTCAGTCCGGATCGGCGTGAACTCGGGCGTGGTGGTGGTCGGCAAGATCGGCGACGACCTGCGGATGGACTACACGGCGCAGGGGCACACGGTGGGTCTGGCACAGCGGATCGAGCAGAGCGCGGAGTCCGGCACTGCGTACGTTGCGGAACACACCGCCCAGCTCGTAGAGGGATTCTTCCAGCTCCGGGACCTCGGCAGATTCGAGCTCAAGGGGGTGAGCGAGCCCCTGCGGGTCTACGAGCTGGAGGGCGTGGGCCCCCTGCGCACCCCGATGGAGGTGGCGGCGCGCCGCGGCCTGGTCCGCTTCGTGGGGCGGCGCGGCGAGATGGAGCAGCTCCGCCGGGCCTGGGAGTCGGCCCAGGAAGGCCACGGCCAGATCGTCGGCGTGGTGGGTGAGGCGGGCGTCGGGAAGTCGCGACTGGTCTTTGAGTTCAAAGCTCCCCTGGAGCGGGGATGCCGGGTGCTCGAGGCCTTCTCCGTCTCCCACGGCAAGGCGACCGCCTACCTGCCGCTGATCGAGCTGCTGAAGGGCTACTTCGGGATCGTGCTGGGGGAGGACGAGCGCCAGAGGCGGGAGAAGATCACCGGGAAGGTGCTGACGCTCGACCGGATGCTCGAGGAGGCGCTGCCGTATCTCTTCACGCTGCTCGGGATCACGGAAGCGGCGGCGTCGCTCGCCCAGATGGACCCGCAGATCCGGCGGCGGCGGACGATGGAAGCCGTCAAGCAGGTGCTGGTGCGGGAGACGCTCGATCAGCCCTGTGTGCTGATCTTCGAGGATCTCCACTGGATCGATGCCGAGACCCAGGCCTTCCTCGACATGCTCAGTGAGAGTGTCGCAACGGCGAGGCTCCTGCTGCTGGTGAACTACCGCCCCGAGTACCAGCACGGCTGGGGGAGCAAGACCTACTACACGCAGCTCCGGCTCGACCCTCTGGGGGAGGAGGAGGCGCACGAGCTCCTGGCGGCCCTCCTGGGCGAAGAGACGTCTCCCGAACGGCAGGCTCTCGAGCAATTGATCCTGGAGAAGACTGAGGGGAATCCCTTCTTCATGGAGGAGCTGGTACAGACGCTGGCCGAGGAAGGGGTATTGACGGGCGAGCGGGGCCGCTACCGCCTGGAGAGATCCCCGGGCGAGCTGCACGTTCCGGCGACGGTGCAGGGAGTCCTGGCGGCGCGGATCGACCGCCTGCCTCCCGAGGAGAAGGATCTCCTTCAGACACTGGCGGTGATCGGGAAGGAGTTTTCCGCAGGGCTGCTGCGGAGGGTTGCTGAGCGGAGCGAGGACGATCTGTACCGCGGGCTCTCCCACCTCCAGTCGGGGGAGTTCATCTACGAGCAGCCGGCGTTGCCGGAACCCGAGTACATCTTCAAGCACGCCTTGACGCAGGAAGTGGCGTACCAGTCACTTCTCGTGGAGCGGCGCGCGCTGCTGCACCAGCGAACCGGGCAGGCGATCGAGGAGCTTCACCGCGACGCGCTCGACGCACACTACGGCAAGCTGGCCCATCACTACGGCAGAACAGACAACACGCCGAAGGCGGTCGAGTACCTGCGCCTGGCGGGGGAGCAGGCTGTCGAGCGCTCCGCCTACGTGGAGGCGATCGGCCAGCTCAGGCGGGGCGTGGAGCTGGTGAAGACACTGCCTGAGACGCGGGAGCGCGCCCAGCAGGAGCTGCTCCTCCAGTTCACACTCGGCCAGGCGTTGGTCGTCACCCAGGGCCATGCGGACGCCGAAGCAGAGCGAGCTTTTGTCCGCGCCAGAGATCTCTCTGAGCAGGTGACTGAGCCTTCTCAGTTGTTTGTAGCGTTGCAGGGACTGCGGTCGATCCACATGCTGCGGGGGGAGCATGACAAGGTGCGTCTACTGGCGGAGCAACTGCTCCGTATGGCCAAAGACACACGGGACCCGGCGCACCTCTTGCTGGCCCATCTGGGCATGGGGGTGACATCCTACTGGCGTGGAGAGTCCTCCCATGGCTTGGGGCATCTGGAAGAAGTCCTCCGGCTCTACCACCCGCAGGAACACCGAGGCCACGAATACCTCTCGGCCTCAGCATATCCCGGGGTGTGGGCCGGGTTCTATTTGGGCTTTACCCTTTACGCCTTAGGCTATCCGGATCAGGCGCTTACCAGGGACCGAGAGGCGCTCTCGTTGGCGCGGGAGCTGTCCCATCCCTTCAGTGAGGCAGTTGCCCTCGCCGGTCTCAGCCGCGACTACTGGCTGCGCGGGGAGTCGCGAGCTGCGATCGAGGCAGCCGGGGCGGTGATTGCTCTCTCGGACGAGCACGGGTTCCCCTTCTATTTATCGTACGGAACCTTCTTTCGCGGCGCGGCACTCGCCGACCAGGGACAGCTACGGGAGGCAATCGCAGCGATCCGTGGCTCCCTCGAGACCAAGCGTGCCACGGGCGAGGTGATGGGATCGTCGATGATGCTTCTCACCCTGGCCGAGGCACACGGGCGAGCGGGGCAGGTCGAGGAAGGCCTCGCGCTCATTGCCGAGGCCGAGCGATTCGTGACGAGGACCGGTGAGCGCGAGCGCGAGGCGGAAGCGCGTCGGGTGAAAGGGGAGCTGCTGCTTGCTCAGTCCCCATCGAACGACGAAGAGGCCGAAGCGTCCTTCCGCAAGTCGCTCGATGTGGCCCGCAGACAGAGCGCGAAGTCCTGGGAGCTTCGGGCAGCGACGAGCCTCGCGCGTTTATGGCAGCAGCAGGGCCGCAGGCAAGAGGCGCACGAGCTTCTCGCACCCGTCTACGACTGGTTTACGGAAGGCTTCGACACCCGAGACCTCAAAGACGCGAAGGCGCTGCTCGAGGAGTTGGCGTCGTGAACTGCCCGTCCTGCAATCAGCCGTTACCCGAGGACGCGGCTTTCTGCGGTCACTGTGGGAGTGCACTTCGCTCTGAGCACACGTGCTCTGGGTGCGGGAGATCCAACCCTTCCGACATGCGCTTCTGCCTCGGGTGCGGCGCAGCGGTTTCAACCGGCGAGCCTCGCGCGTTGGAACGTACCCCCCGCGACTACACCCCCAAGCACCTCGCCGACAAGATCCTCCACGGCAAGTCCGCACTCGAAGGCGAGCGCAAGCAGGTCACCGTGCTCTTCGCCGACGTGAAGGGCTCACTCGAACTTGCCGAGCAGGTCGACCCCGAGGAGTGGCACCGGATTTTGAATCGCTTCTTCGAGATCCTGACCGATGGCGTGCACCGCTTCGAAGGGACCGTCAACCAGTACACCGGCGACGGGATCATGGCGCTCTTCGGTGCTCCCATCGCCCATGAGGACCATGCGCAGCGGGCCTGCTATGCAGCGCTGCACCTGCGGGACGAGCTGCGGCGCTACGCGGACGAGCTCCGCAGGACGAAGGGTCTCAGCCTCTCCACACGGATCGGCCTCAACTCGGGCGAGGTCGTAGTCGGCAAGATCGGCGATGACCTCCGGATGGACTACACGGCGCAGGGATACACCGTCGGGCTTGCAGCGCGCATCCAGGAGCTTGCCGAGGCCGGCACCGTCTTCCTGACCGACCACACTGCCCGACTCGTGGAAGGATTCTTCGACCTTCGCGACCTGGGCGAGTTCGACCTGAGAGGAACTTCCGCTCCGCTCCGGGTGCACCAACTGGAGGAGGTGGGTCCGATCCGCACCCGCCTCGAGGTGTCCCGCACTCTGGGATTCTCCCGCTTCGTCGGCCGGGCGGACGAGATGGCGATGCTCGACCTTGCGCTGCACCGCGCCGAAGAAGGCAACGGCCAGGTGGTGGGCGTGGTGGGCGAGGCCGGAGTGGGCAAGAGTCGTCTCTGCCTGGAGTTCGTGGAGCGGTGCCGCGCCAGAGACATCCGAGTTCTCGAGGCGCACTGCCCGGCGCACGGCAAGACGGTTCCGTTCGTGCCGCTGCTGGAGCTACTCCGCGGCTTCTTCGGGATCTCCGAGCGCGACGACGACCATGAGGTCCGACGGAAGATCGTGGGAGAGCTCCTTCTCTTGGATGAAGCCTTTCAGGAGATGCTCCCCCTCGTCCTCGACTTCCTCGGGGTCCCCGATCCAGATCGTCCGGCTCCGCGCACGGATCCCGAAGCGCGTCAACGGCAGCTCTTCGCATTCGTACGGAAGCTCGTCGAGGCGCGAAGCGCTCGGGAGCCAGCAGTGACGCTGGTGGACGACCTGCACTGGATCGACGCCGGAAGTGATGCCTTCCTCGCCCAGATCGTGGAGGCAGTGCGGGGCACGCGGATGCTGCTGCTCGTGAACTTCCGTCCCGAGTATCACGCGGATTGGATGCAGAAGTCGTACTACCAGCAGCTGCCCCTGCTCCCTTTGGGACCCGAGGCGATTCGAGAGCTGCTCGAAGACCTGCTCGGAACCGATCCCTCACTCACCGGCCTTGCGCAGCGGGTGAACGAGCGGACCGGTGGAAACCCGTTCTTCATCGAGGAGGTCGTTCAGTCGCTGGTGGAGTCGGGCCAGCTCGAGGGCTCGAGAGGTGCCTATCGGCTCACGCGACCGGTGGCCGAGATCGCCGTTCCGGACACGGTCCAGTCGGTGCTGATGGCGCGGATCGACCGCCTGGCCGAGCGCGAGAAGCAGCTTCTCCAGACTGCCGCCGTGATCGGCAAGACTTTCTCGGAGGGAGTGCTCGCACAAGCTGCCGAGCTTCCAGACCTCGATCTACGCGGAGCACTCGAAGCGCTCAAGGGCGCCGAGTTCATCTACGAAGCGTCGATCTATCCGGAGCTCGAGTACGCCTTCAAGCACCCCCTCACCCAGGAGGTCGCCCTCCACTCGCA
>Ga0255055_10001077_pt1 | contig 20576 bp, 17 predicted proteins | sample JV7_2_27_MG_FD_188633 | JGI IMG/M metagenome (GOLD analysis project Ga0255055, IMG submission 188633) | Seawater microbial communities from Jervis Inlet, British Columbia, Canada - JV7_2_27 | ecosystem: Environmental > Aquatic > Marine > Inlet | place: Canada: British Columbia | collected...
TCAATCTGTCGACAGAAGCCGCGAATGATGCTCACTTCTTTGGCCCGCAGTTTCATGCGCGTACCAAACTGTCGAATACTATTCATAAAATATTCAGGATTTTCAGGCTGAATGTAGCTGATTCTCACCAGGATATCTTTTAATTGAGCATACATGCCGTCCAGTTCATGCCGGTTAGCGAATTGCGGCACAAAGGTTTTAGCCTTCGGCTGATTATAACGCCGCAATTCATAGCACATGATCATCACGGCCTGGGCCAAGTTCAATGATGAAAATTCGGCAGTCGGGATATTGATCAGCTCATGGCAAAAGCGGATATCTTCATTGGTTAGCCCGCGATCTTCCGGACCAAATAACAGGGCCACCCGATTATTCTCGGAAATGGGCGCCAGTTTTTGTGCCAGTCTCGTCGCCGTACCAACAAGCTGCCGTTGCCCGCCCAACCGGGCTGTCGTGCCGACGATATAGTTTAAAGGCTCAAGAGCAGTCTGCAAGTCTTCATAAACCAGCATTTGTTCGACCACGTCAATGGCGGCATGCGTCGCCATTTTTAAAATCCGTGACAGGTCACAATTTTGCGGATCCACAACAATCAGCTGTTCAAATCCCATGTTACGCATCGCCCGGGCAGCCGCACCGATATTTTCCGGGTATCGAGGTCGGCTCAAGACAATGCAAACATTTTTAAGATTGACGGTGGCGGGCATCAGCTGACAATTTCAAGGTTGTTAAAATAATAGGTCATTTCAAAAGCAGCGGTCTCCGGAGCGTCTGAACCGTGAACCACATTTTTTTCAATATCCGTTGCAAATTCCCTGCGGATGGTGCCTTCAGCTGCTTCCTTATAATGGGTAGCGCCCATCAGTTCACGGTATCGAGCAATGACATTTTCACCTTCAAGTATCATCATCACTGCCGGCCCGGAGCTCATAAAATCGGTCAGGCTCTCAAAAAACGGCTTTCCTTTATGCACGGCATAAAAGCCTTCGGCCTGCTTTTTTGTGAGATGCAGCATCTTCATCGCCACGATTTTAAAATCGCTGCCTTCAAGCCGTTTAATCACTTCGCCGATAAGTCCCCGTGAAACGCCGTCTGGTTTAACAATCGCCAGTGTTCTTTCCATAATCGTCATTCCCTTTCTTAAATGAGTTCAGGGTGCCATAACAAACGGCTACTCGCAAGTCAACACTTGGCATTTCTCGGCTGTCTGTCGCCCTTCGTTTAAGGTTGCGCAGGTTTTTAAACGGCAGAAATTCTCAGTTAACCGCAACCGACCGTAGGCCACTGGCAAAAAACATTTATTCCGGTTGACAAGCAAAACGTCACTTTCTATTATTTTAATACCTGAATGCATAGGATTAAATTACTAAGGAGCTTGCCATGCCAATCTACGAATTCTACTGTAACGACTGTAATACCATCTTTAATTTTTTTTCCAAAACCGTAAACACCACTAAAAGACCCAAATGCCCCAGGTGCAGGATGAAAACCCTTTCCAGACAGCTGTCGGCTTTTGCATTTACCGGTAAGGCCAAAGAGGACAGCGACGCGGATGAGCTGCCGTTTGATGAAAATAAAATGGAAAAGGCGATGCAAATGCTGGCAGGCGAAGCGGATAAAATCAACGAAGATGACCCCCGGCAGGCGGCCAATCTTATGCGCAAGCTTTCAGATATGACCGGCCTCGAACTGGGAGCCGGTATGAATGAAGCTTTAAAACGAATGGAGGCCGGGGAAGACCCGGATGCCATCGAAGCCGAAATGGGAGATTTGTTAGAGGACGAGGAACCTTTTCTCTTAACCGATAAAAAAGGAGCCGCTAAAAAGAGCAAAAGACCGGCACCGAGTAAGGATGAGAAGCTATACGATCTCTAAATTTTCGATTCTAAATGGCCTTTTTTCGCAATCTCTGTGTCAATCTGCAGGATTGTTTTACGCGGCGTACTTATAAATTCTATTTCTAAATGGCTATTTTTCCGCCGGCCGGTGTTCTCCGCGGATTTTGCGTCCTCGACGTACTAAATGTACGCCTCGACGAAAATCCTTGTGCGGCCTTGGCCATCGAAAAAATCCCTCATTTATGAAATAGAATTTAAAAATTTTTAATAAAACAAAAACTCATTGTCAGTGAAATATCAACAGTTTTAGGGAGAAAGACATGGATAAGGATATATGGGATAAAATAAAAATTCAGCAGGGTGACATCACCCAGCTGGATGTGGATGCGATTGTCAATGCGGCCAATACGAAGCTGCTGGGCGGTGGGGGCGTAGACGGGGCCATTCATCGGGCTGCCGGTTCGAAATTATTGGAAGAGTGCCGGGCCATCGGCGGTTGCCCCACCGGTGAAGCCAGGATTACCAAGGGATACAATCTTCGGGCCCGCCATGTTATTCATACCGTCGGGCCGGTGTACAGCGGAAAACCCAAAGATAGCCAGCTGTTGACCAACTGTTATTTAAACAGCTTAAAGCTGGCCGTTGACAATAACCTTGCCACAATTGCTTTTCCGTCAATTAGCTGCGGGGTATACGGGTATCCGATCGAAGATGCCTGTAAAATCGCAGTGGATATGAGCTACGAGTTTTTAAAGCGCAATCCGTCCCTCAAAAAAATTATTTTTGTCCAATTTTCGCCGAAGGATTATGCGGTTTATGAGGCCTATTTAAATTCGATATCTTAGGCATTTTATTGTAATTTCTTTACATTTTATAAAAATTTTTCCCCACCACGAAAACACGAAATTTAAAAAGCACGAAATTTTTCTTATTCCTTTTTCGTGTTTTCGTACTTTCGTGCTTTCGTGATTAATTTATCCTTTTCGGTTACGGCTTGTTCGAGTTAGGGTGAATTCATTTTTAATTTGACAAATTGCATGGCCATAGTTAACATTTAAAGAAATTTCATGTAAATCCGGCCAGATTTCCCGAGCTGAGCTGAAAAAATGCAAGGAGGATTAAAATATTATGGTTGAAGTTACTGAAGAAGCCGCAAAACAGATTCAGGAATACTTTAAAGACAAAGAGGTCACACCGATTCGGATCTTTTTGAATGCAGGCGGTTGAGGAGGCCCTTCCCTGGCCATGGCTCTGGATGAGCTTAAAGACAACGATAATGTGTTCGATGTAAATGGTTTTCAATTTGTCATAGAAAAAGAATTCTATGAAAAAGCACAACCTGTAAAAGTCGATTTTTTGGGATACGGGTTTAAAATTGATTCCAGCATCGATTTCGGTGCCAGCGAATCCGCATGCGGAAGTTGTAGTACAAGCGGAAACTGTTCCGACTAAATCTCGAAACCGAAAAACAAAAGGGCGGCACTACCCAAAAGTGTCGCCCTTTTTTCATTCATGAAACTGACACCCGCACCTTAAAAGAGTGAACGGCATACAAAATTTTGCCGACATCATATAGTGGTTGTCAAAAAAACGTTCCGGTATTCAAACGTTTTTTTCTACAACCCCTTATGCCGCACTTCCGTATTTGGGTGTTTTCAAACTGGGAGATTCCGCAAGATAAGCGAAATGAAAGATCAGCGCGTTAAAGAAATCATAGACTACCATGAAGCGACAAAGCATCATTACGATCGCTATGCCAGATCGCCGGGCTACATGGATTGGAAAAATCAGCCCCATCCGTTTCGCTCTTATGCAGGAGCACCCACTCTGCCCTTACCGCTGTTAAAAAAAGACCCCCCGGCCGCGTACCAGGATTTATATGACAGAAAAAATAATGCCCTTCAGGCGGTCACCGTTGAAACCATTGCCGGCTTTCTTGAACTGTCCCTGGGTTTGTCCGCCTGGAAAGCGGTATCCGGGTCCCAGTGGTCATTAAGAATCAATCCTTCGAGTGGAAATCTTCACCCTACCGAAGCGCATCTGATCCTGCCCCCATTCAATTCGAACCCAAGTGGTGTTTATCATTACAATGCCCTGGATCACGTATTGGAGAGACGCGCTGATATTCCTGCCGAATTATGGCAACGCATTGTATCGCATTTTGGAGCAGAGGGATTTTTAATCGGCAGCAGCAGTATATTCTGGCGCGAATCCTGGAAATACGGCGAGCGTGCATTCCGATACTGTAATCATGATGCCGGTCATGCACTGGCCTGTGTGAGTTTGTCAGCCAATCTGCATGGATGGAAAGTGACCTGTTTAAACGGTCTGTCCGACGCAGCAATCGATGCGGTTTTGGGTTTTGACCAGATCCGGTTCCGAAAATTAGAGGAAGAACACACTGATTTCTTGTGTTTTGTGCATTCCGCGGCCTCAAATCGCATTCCGCGGTCCTTGCCGGATCAAATTATTTCTGAATTTGCGAATTTGCCGTTTATCGGAGAACCGGATAAATTGAGTCAAACGTGCGTCGACTGGGAAATCATTTATCAAACGGCGCGACTGACAAAAAAACCTGCCACAGAAGAAATCGCGGTTAAATTGGAAAATCGCAAATTGTCCGTTAGCGTGCCCAGTCCTTTATCGGCGGCGGATATTATCCGAAATCGAAGAAGTGCAACCGCTTTTGATCGCCATGGATCTGTTAGCAGAGACCGGTTTTTGAGTATGCTGGACAAAACCCTGCCAAGATCAGATTGTGCCCCGTTTGATGCCGAATTAATCGAACCCGCAACGCATTTGCTCCTTTTTGTCCATAACGTGGTGGATTCAGCGCCGGGGCTTTATTTCTTTTTACGTACTGAAAAAGATTTTGATGAAATCAAACGGCTTTCTCGATCGGATTTTCTCTGGAAACCTGTCGAAACGGATTTCCCGCTCTATCTTCTTTCTGAAGGAAACTACATACAGCAGGCCATGATGGTCAGCTGTCATCAGGAGATCGCCGGTTTCGGTGCCTTTTCGCTGGGGATGATTGCAAAATTTAAAGACATCATCACAGCCGAACCGTATCGCTATCGCCATTTATTCTGGGAGACCGGAATGATCGGGCAGGTGCTGTACCTGGAAGCTGAAGCCCACGGTCTCAGAGGCACGGGAATCGGCTGTTTTTTTGATGATGCCGTCCACGAAATAATGGGTTTCAATGACAATCACTATCAAAGTCTCTATCATTTCACTGTCGGCAAACCGATTGAAGACCCGCGATTGACAACCTATCTGCCATACGATCACCTAAAAAATAAACGCTAAATAAACGATGACAAGTTAAGTAATGTTTAATTCCGAGAAAGGAGCACCCTCTGCTTAAAACATTGCGAATGGCTGTTCGAGTACCTATTCTTTTAGGCACAGCTTATATTTCTCACAAAAAATTGAATGGATCCGAAAGAAAACTTCGAACTTCGAAATTCTTGACTTTAGATCACGTCTTCAGCGTGATTCGATATTCGGTATTCGATAAACATTGCCTCTTTAAATTAGCGGCAATGTTTTATAATATAGGAGAAGAGAATGCCCTCTAATAGATTAATCAATGAAAAAAGTCCTTATTTACTGCAGCATGCTCATAATCCGGTGGACTGGCACCCGTGGTCCCAAGAGACATTTGACCTTGCCCGCAAACAAAACAAACCGGTTTTTATATCCATCGGCTATGCCACCTGTCATTGGTGTCATGTTATGGAAAAGGAATCGTTTGAAGACGATGAGGTCGCCCGTGTTTTGAATGATACATTTATCAGTATCAAAGTAGACCGGGAGGAACGACCCGATATTGATGCCGTATATATGGCCGCCTGCCAGATGTTAACCGGCAGCGGCGGGTGGCCTCTGAACCTTTTCCTGACACCTGATAAAAAACCTTTCTTCGCCGCAACTTACCTTCCCAAACACAACCGTTTTGGCCGGGCCGGCCTGATCGATCTGTGCCAACAGGTAGACACCCTGTGGAAGTCCGAAACCGACAAGGTGAATTCATCTGCCGCCAGTATTGCTGCCACACTGGACCGGGCATTTAGCTTTTCGACTGCCGACGAACCCGGCGAATCTCTCCTGGATCATGCATTTCAGCTAATCTGGCAGGACTACGATTCAAAATACGGTGGATTCGAAAACGCCCCCAAATTTCCAACGCCCCATCGCTTGCTTTTTTTGCTGCGCTGCTACGACCGTACCGGGGATGCCAAGGCGCTGAAAATGGTGGAAAAAACCTTACAGGCGATGCGGCTGGGTGGAATCTGGGACCACGTCGGCTACGGTTTTCACCGTTATTCCACGGATCAAAAATGGTTGTTGCCGCATTTTGAAAAAATGCTATACGACCAGGCCCTCATCGCTCAGGCCTGTTTAGAAACCTATCAGATCACCCAGGATGAATTTTATGCCCAAACAGCAGATGAAATCTTTGCCTATGTCTTAAGAGATATGACATCCCCGCAAGGTGCATTTTTCTCGGCCGAAGATGCCGACAGCGAGGGGGAAGAAGGTAAATTTTATGTATGGACCGTTGGCGAATTCAGAAAAGTGTTGGGTGACAGCGATTCGCAGGTATGGGAAAAAATATTCAACCTGAAACCGGATGGGAATTTTAGCGACGAAGCCAGCGGACAAAAAACCGGAACCAACATCCCTCATCTGGATAAAACCCTGAGTCAATGGGCCCGGGAGATGAAACTGACGCAACAGGAAGCAGAGACGCAATGGGGAATAATCCGTCAAAAATTGTATCAATCCCGTAAGGATCGGATTCATCCTTTAAAGGATGATAAGATTCTGACCGACTGGAATGGTCTGATGATCGCTTCTCTGTCTCTGGGTGCCCGGATACTGAATAAACCCGAATACGCCCGGGCCGCAGATAAATCAGCGCGGTTCATCCTGACAAAAATGCGGGATAATAACGGCAAGCTGTTTCATCGCTTCAGAGACGGTGAGTTGGCCATCGAAGCGCAAGCTGCTGATTATGCCTTTTTCATAAACGGGCTGCTGAATTTATACCAGGCAACGTTTGATTTAACGTACGCTGAAGAAGCGGCAGTGCTGCAAAAAACCATGCTGCGCGATTTTTGGGATGATACCAAAGGTGGTTTTTTCTCAACCGCGAATCAAAGCGCCGAGCTTCCGGTGCGGCCCAAGGAACTCTATGATGGTGCCATTCCCTCGGCCAATTCGGTATCATTATTGAATCTGCTCTGGTTATCGCGATTGACCGGTGAACCCAAATGGGATACTAAAGCCCATGATCAGGTGCGGGCCTTTGCCGGAACGGTAAAATCCCAGCCAACGGCATTCACCTATTTTCTGCTGGGCGTTGATTTTGCCATTCGCCCGGGCCAGGAAGTGGTCATTTCCGGCGAACCTGATACAAGCAACGCCCAGAAACTGCTGGCAGCCTTGAACTTTAATTTTACACCCAATAAAGTGACCCTGCTCAAATCGGATCAAAATGCCGAACGGCTGGCTAAATTTGCTGGCTATACAGACGGCCTGCAGTTAATTAAAGGCCAGGCCACTGCCCATGTGTGTAAAGGCTTTGCCTGCAAGGAGCCTACCACTGATGTGCAGGCAATGGTTGACCGTATTCTGGGAAATAAACATAATGGATAGTGAATATCGATGGGTTGACTAAAATCAAAAATTTTCCGACGAACCAGAGACGGTTTTTTCTCACATGAACGCCACTGAACCCGCCTCGTTGAGAAAACAATTAATAAAATGGTATTTAAAGCATCGCCGAGATTTACCTTGGCGCCGATCGGACGATTCCTATCATATATGGGTATCCGAGGTTATGTTGCAGCAAACCCAGGTAAATACGGTATTAAAATACTACCATCGGTTTCTAAAAACGTTTCCGAACATTAAAAAATTGGCGCGAGCTGATCTGCAGGATGTTCTCAAAGTTTGGGAAGGGATGGGATATTACGCCCGGGCTCGAAACCTGCACCGGGCCGCAAGCGTTGTCGCAAACGATTATGGTGGCCGGATTCCGAATTCGTGGGAGGATTTACGAAGCTTACCCGGTATCGGCGATTATACCGCAGCTGCGGTGTTGAGCATTGCCTTCAATCAGCCATACCCGGTCGTTGACGGCAATGTCAAAAGAGTATTGGCCCGGTTGCATAAAATGGGTGCACCGGTCAATCAAACGCGTTCATACCCTGTTTTCAAAGATGCCGCCGGCAAGCTGCTGGATCCCAAACAGCCGGGTATTTTTAATCAAGCCATGATGGAACTCGGCGCCTTAATCTGCAAGCCTAAAAATCCTGCGTGCGATGCCTGTCCATTAGATCACCTGTGTCTGGCGTTTAAAACCCGGCAGGTCGCCAAATTTCCGAAACGCCGGAAGTCCCGGGCCACGCCACAATATCACATCACGGTGGGCGTTATTTTTAAAGACGATCGGGTTCTGATTACCCGGCGTAAAGCCGAAGGGCTGCTGGGGGGATTATGGGAATTTCCGGGTGGTAAGATCAAACAAGGCGAATCAGCTGAAGCGGCCTGCATCAGGGAAATCAAAGAAGAAGTTAATCTTAAGGTACGGATTGACAGCCATTTGACCCGGGTGAAACACGCCTATACCCATTTTAGAATTATCATGGAAGTTTTTTGCTGCCGGTATGTATCCGGTAAGGTAAAATTGCACGGACCGACTGCTCATCGCTGGATACGGATCGAGGAATACAAAAACTATCCGTTTCCAAAAGCCAATCATAAGTTCATACCGCTCCTGGAGCAGAAGCAAGGTTTTGATTAGGAGCGCAGCGACGTCATCTACAATGGTCGATATCCTTCTTATCCAGCCTCCGATTCGGGATTTTTATCTCACAACCAAACGTACGATCCCTTACGGACTGGCCAGCATCGCCGCCGGACTGTTAGAAGGCGGTTTTTCAGTGGAAATCATAGATTCATTAGCCACCCCAAAATCACGGGTTGTCGATCTGCCGCCGGAAATGTCTTATTTACAGCCTTATTACGGTAAATCTGATCAATCCCCCTTCGCGCTGTTTCATCATTACAAGCATTTTGGATACAGCTATGACTCCATCGGGCAGCGGGTTAAAAAAGCCCAACCCTTCCTGGTGGGTATTTCATCCCTTTTTTCCGCCTATGCCGAGGAGGCCGTCAACACCGCGCAAATCGTCAAGCACAATCATCCGGCTTGCAGCGTTGTATTAGGCGGTCACCACCCCACTGCCCTGCCGGAACGCGTTATGGAATCTTCAGCAGTGGACTTTGTCATGCGGGGTGAAGGTGAGGTATCAATGACGTTGCTGGCCGAGGCACTTCAAAACGGATTGGGCTTCGATGAAATACCGGGGCTTGTTTACCGTAAATTGGATGGCGGCCTGCACGTCAGCGAAACCGCCACCATGCGCAATCCGGATGATTATCCCTTACCGGCCACTCAGCTGTTGAACCAGCGCTATTACAGTCGTAATAAAAAAGCGGCTGCCGTAATTGTTACCAGCCGTGGATGTCCCATGAAGTGCACCTACTGCGCCGTGGGCGCATCATCGCCGTTTAATTATCGCAGAAAGAGCGTGAAATCCGTAATCGTTGAGATCGAAAATTCGATAAACCTTTACGATACCGGATTTATCGATTTTGAAGATGAAAACCTGTCGCTGGATCGAAACTGGTTTTTGCAACTGTTAAATGAAATCAGCCGGCGGTTTAATAGACATCAGCAGGAACTCAGGGCCATGAACGGGCTGCTTCCCTCTTCGCTGGACGAGCAAGTCATCGGCGCCATGAAAGCAGCCGGTTTCAAGACGTTAAACCTGTCGCTGGGCACTACCTCAAATGCGCAACTCAAGCGATTTCAGCGACCCGATGTTCGCAAAGCATTTGAGCGTGCTCTAAATCTTGCAGAGATCCATGACCTGCAGGCCGTCGGTTACATCATTATCGGGGCCCCGTTTCAAGAAGCAGCAGATTCGCTCAACGACATCCTCTACCTGGCTAAGCGCAGAGTTCTTGTCGGCACCTCTGTCTTTTACCCGGCACCGGGCAGCATGGATTACGCACTGTGCGCTTCAATGGGGTTGTTGCCCAAAAATTTTTCCGGTATGCGATCCAGCGTTCTGCCCATATCCCATACCACCACACGCAAAGAATCGATAACCCTCCTGCGTCTGAGCCGAATTGTTAATTTTATGAAGCACCTCATCGACCGCGGTCAGCCGATACCGGATCCTTCTCCTGCCACCGGCCGCATCGAAAATCCGAAACAAAGAGAGACCACCGGGAAACAACTGCTAAAATTTTTTCTCTATGATGGAATAATCAGAGGGGTCAACCCGAACGGTGAGGTCTTTGAGCATGACACCTGCCCGCAACTGAGTAACCAATTCCTTGCCGGGCTAAATTCCAACCGCATCCGGGGATGTGAAAGTTGATTTACGCGCGCCCGTTTTTTCTGACTGACGATAGATTATAACCTATTAATTTTAATGCATTTAATACGCTTTTATAAAATCAGTCACATTCATCATTTCACCGGATTTGTGGACATATGCTTTCAGATTATGCTGCATGATTTCCATCGCCCGTTTCATATAGTGCGGAGAGACTCCGGCAATATGGGGCGTAAGAATCACATTCTCTAATTTCCATAAAGCGCTGTCTTCAGGTAAGGGCTCTTCTTCATACACATCGGCGACCAATCCAGCGATACGTTTGGCTTTTAAAGCTTCCACCAGGTCGGTCTGATTCACTGTCGGTCCTCTTCCGATGTTGATAAAACAGGCGGTCGCTTTCATTGAACCGAAATAGCGCTTATCAATGATTCCTTTTGTATCTTCTGTCAGCGGCAGCAAATTAATGACATAATCGCTTTCTTTGAAAACCGCCTCCATTTCTTCGGGCCCATACACCCGGTCGACATGTTCTACTGCTTGCGGTTCTTTCTGGACGCCGATGACCCGCATTCCAAAAAAAGACGCCTTTTTGGCAATTTCTTTACCAATACTGCCTAGGCCGACAATTCCGACCACCCGACCGTAAATTTCTGTCTGCGGCATCGTGCGGTCCCATTTTCCTTTCGCCTGATTGCGATGCATCACATGAAAATTGCGGGCCAGATTGATCATAGCGGCAATGGCATACTCAGCCATATGAATTTTGTGGACGCCGCGCACGTTCGTTAAAATGATTCCGCGTTCCTTGATTTCCTTGAGCGGCAGGTTATCAACCCCTGCGGTTATGGCCTGGATCCATTTTAGATTGGGTGCCAATGCAAGTAATTTCGCATCAAACTTAGCCATAAAGGTGAAGAGGATCTCCATATCCGATAGATATTCTCTCAATTCAGACTCATCGCTACAGGATATAAATTCAAATTGGTTGGCAATTTGCTTTAACTGGATTATATACGCTTCTGGAAATTCAAAATAAATCAGACATTTTTTCATCGGTTTTCAAGCTCCAGTACTCCAATACTCCAATAATTTTTTTTTAGCGAGGTGTTATACGAATGAAAAAAAAATACGCCCCCCGGATGCATTCAGCCGAGCATATTCTTAATCAAACCATGGATCGCATGTTTCAATGCGGTCGTTGCTTTAATGCGCATATCGAGAAGAAAAAATCAAAATGTGATTATCATCTTTCGCGGCCGCTGACAGCGGATGAAATTCAAGAAATTCAAAGCCGTGTCAACCGTATTGTCCAGTCCGATCTACCGGTAAATGAAATATTTATATCAAAAACAGAGGCACTCAACAAATTCAACGCTGATAAACTGCCCGACGATGTCGCTGACAGAATCCGGGTCGTCAGTATCGGCGATTACGACCACTGCCTCTGTATCGGTCCCCATGTCAAATCAACCGTCGATATCGGCGAGTTTCAGATCACATCCACCGCCTTTGAAGAGGGTGTCCTGCGCATCAGGTATAAGCTCGGATAAAAAATTAATCTGGTTATTCAGAAAGAACAAGTGGTATTGAATGTGGGAGCGGCTTCCAGCCGCGACAGTTGATTTCGCGGCTGGAAGCCGCTCCCACAGAGGGTTTATCTAATGGAACTTGGACTTTCCAGATAACCGGAAAAATTAATACTCAGAAATCAATAAAAAAAACCCTGTCCAATTGCTACTAACAATGGACCAGGGCTTTACTTGAGAATTTCAGCAACCGATGTGGGGCTGTAGCTCAGCTGTAGCTTGACCAAAAGCTGTCTCAAAAATAGTAGATCACGTGCAATAGCAAGGCGTGAGCCGACGAAAAAGCGCAGCATACATGAGAGTATGTGAGCATTTTAAGGAGCCGCACAACGAAGCTATTGGGCGTTAGATGCATTTTTGAGACAGCTTTTAGAAGAGCTGGAGACGTGTTCGATAAACATCAATAACAACCTGCGGATCATCGGTAATGACAATATTATCCTTAATCCAGTCGGGGGCACGACCGCGGCTGACCATTTCATTGATCTGGTCATCGATGCCGTTCCAGAATCCTTTGCGGCCCTCTGTGTCGAATAAAATAACCGGAACCGGCTCCAGAATGGACAGTTTCATGTTACACAGTGTAATACCCAGTTCCTCAAGTGAACCCAGACCGCCGACATTAAAGATCGGAAATGATGCGACCTCAAACCATTTCTGCCTGCTATGGCGGCAGGTGGCTTGAAAAACCTGGCAAAAATCGACTTCGGTGGTCATGGATTGATCGGTGATGTCCAGAAAATTGGCTCCCGACAAAATGCCGCGCATCCGCGCCAGGGTATTGGCCTGTTCCATAACGCCGCTTCCGCCCCCGGTGACAATTCCAATACTTTGGCCCCAAAACGCGATAAGAGCATCCATAAGATTTCCCAGACGCGCTTCGCCGTCCTCTGAAAGCCGCATATTTGATCCGTAAAAAGCGAAAAGCATCGATTTGTGAAAGTCCGCCAGCCGTTCCGGCAGCACAAAATAACCCATCCCATCGCGCATGGTATGAACCATCAGACAGCCATTTAATCCGGACACCCAGTATACTTCGATCCCAAAAGCATGGTATTCTTGAAGGCGATTGTGATCCAGTTGTGATAGAAAAGGCCCATGCTCGCAGGAAGGCTCAAAAAAATAAAGTGCCCGTATTTTCCCTTCACATGCCAGGTTGATAATGTCGCGATGCTCAAGCAGATTGGGAAAATACTTCATGGCCAGAACTGCAGGTGAATCCTTTAAAGCCTCACCAAGTTTGGATGTGGCGTATTCATGACTGCATTCACTATTTGGCGAAAAGTCCGGTCGGGCTACGGCACACAACGCTTTGGTCGCATCACAGGCCTGGTCGGGGCCATTTAAATAGATACGGGCGGTTTTTATCGCATCTGTCTCATCTGAGATGACCGCAACGGGTTTTTCCAGGTAATGGCAACTGCCGGGTTCAGGAGGATCGAATTGCTTTTCCAACCGTCGCATTTCTTTATAGGTAAAAAAGGCATCGCCTGGAGCCGACCGTTTCGGCTGCATGCTGTTTTTAGATTTTGCGGCGCAATAAACTTTTGCGGCAATCAACGGATTTACGATGGGGTGCCGGGTTTGATTGACGATTTCAAGATAAATTCGAATACCGCGTGTTTTTATGGGATCCAGGACCGTAGCCGGTAAATTTCTGCCCAGCTCAAATCCGCTCTGCAAAACAACATAATGTTCGTTTAAATACATGGAACATGTGGTCACCACACCTTTTCCGGGAGCGATATTTACGGATCGTACCGATTTTCGAGCCTGATAGCGGTTCAGAAGCTCCCTGCCGTCTTCCTGGAGCAAAATGCGCCCCAGGGCTTCCTTGTCCAAAGGCTCTTTCATTTCACAGATAACCTTATGGGGGGCAATGACGATGCTGCCATCGGCTGAAATCGTGGTGGAAACCGGCAATTTGAGTTCCGAACGCTCGATGGCTTCCAGTACCTCATCAGATGTCAGAAGCGCTTCCGGATCGCAGAAAACCAGCCGACCGACCGGCAATCCCAGTGTGATAAATTCGCGCAGCTCATTGAGGCCGGGAAAACCGGGAATCACCGGTGATGCAACCAGCGTCAGCGTCACGCTGTCCCCCTCTAAAGCATCCGCTGAAGGCGGTTCACATTTTATCTGGACACCGAGGCGGGCAATGCGCGAGCGTTCGCTAAAAACAATGTGTTCGGCCTGGTTTTTAAGATGCTCGATAAGCTGATCGTTTAGTCCGAATGTGGTTTGAAAGGTGATTGTCCGGGAATTTGCATTTACCACCTTGGTAATAACCCCGTCATCGGACTGCAACAATCCACGATAGATTAAATTATCTCGTTCTTCTTTAGCCATGTTTCATTCCTCAGCATTTCGATTCTCTTGTGGGACCAGCAAGCCATCAGCCCCGACATCTGCCTGGTGACAGCACCAACCTCACTCCCGGCATATTTATTTTCTGTATCTTTATACCGCTTTCCATAATAATGTTCCGAGTCACCGACCACCCGCGGAGCAGGTGGCTTGGATTTTTCCGCCATCGGCGGGAAAAAACAAAGGCACGGCAGTGCCTTAATCGGTGCGGGTGTAACTGGGTGCAAAGCACCCGGTTTAAAAACACCCAATGACGGAATTGCGGCATAAGTGGTTGTAGAAAAAAACGTTTGAATACCGCAACGTTTTTTTGACAACCACTATAGAGGCACCCGTTCCCCTTCCAATAAATATTCCTCGAATTATCCAATTTTCACTATTTTAGAAAAATAGGGGAGAATGGTGCAATTTGATAAAGATTAGAAGTACGCAATTAATTTTGACGCTGTGTATACTTGGAGCTGCCAGGGAGCCGTTACCATAAATCCTTTATACAATTTTAAATAGAATTAATCTATTCAAATCACAATTTAATGACAGCTGTGATTAAAGGGTGGGGTTTTCGGTCAGAATATTCTCGATAATCTTAATTAGCGAGTTATCCGTAATAAATTCATCTTTGAATTTGCTTAGCTTTATTTCCTTTAGCATCATCGTATCAAGGACCCACCCAAATCCCAGTTTCTCAAAAAAAATGATCGTCTCCTTATCCATTCCCAAAATCAACCTCCGTTCGCAATCGATATACATGTTTTCGCGCGGTATAAAAACCTCAAAACTATCTGATTTCCATGTAATTTATATATCGTCACTTTATCCGGATTCCTTTAGCAATTGTTGGCAATTATTTTTTACTGTGCGGTGCAAAATACATACCAAAAGCCTTTCCCGACATGTGGTTCAGGACCGTGCCGGCGGGTTTTTAATTGACACAAGAATACCCTTTACCTATTATCTTTTCATTCATGATCATTTCTCAGGAAATCCCATCATCGGACAGGAGCAAAGGCGAGCCCCCAGGCGGGCTGTTTGTTTGTGACTTTGATGGGACATTGTTGCGTTCGGACCGCAGCTTTTCCAATGCTGATTTGAAGGCCCTAAAACAACTCGATGAGCTTGGCATCGTCAGGGTGATCGCCACCGGCCGTTCCATCTATTCGTTAAATACCGTCTCTATTTCAGAGCTTCCAGTGGATTTCATCATATTTTCCAGCGGCGCCGGGGTTATCCAACATCCCGCTGGCCATATTATCAGAAAAGTGTGCCTTGAAGCCCATGAGGTAAGTCGCGCCATTGAAATCCTGCAGGCTGGCGACCTTGATTTTATGGTTCACCGACCCATTCCGGACAACCATATATTTGGTTATTTCGAGTCAACCCCTGCCAATGAAGATTTTAAAAGACGCATCCATCTTTACAGCCAATTTGCATTCCCGTTGGACGAGGCCTCCGATGGTTTCGGCCCGGCGACGCAACTGCTGGCCATTCTTCCACCCGGAGACTGCCAGCCGGTTTTAGATAACATAAGAAAAAAGCTGCCTGATTTTAATGTCATTCAGACGACCTCACCGCTGGACGGACAATCCATCTGGATTGAAGTTTTCCCGACAAGTGTTTCAAAAAGTCTTAGCGTCGCCTGGCTGACCGCCGAATTTGACCTCGATTCAGCGCAAACCCTTTCAATCGGCAACGACTATAATGATCTGGATTTGCTGGAATGGACCGCAAGCAGCTTTGTTGTGGAAAATGCGCCGGATGACATAAAAGATCGATTCCCGGTGGTTGCCTCTCATAACGAAAGCGGCGTGGCCGAGGCAATTCAGCGATGGCTTGCCACAGCACCCTTCAAAGATTCAAAATAATACCCGATAACTGCATCTATTTTCTGTTCCCTGGCGTCAGATGTCACGTTTCAGAGGACAGAGGTCAGACGACAGAGGACAGATGATAAAAACTGGAGAGAAGGGCAGCCCTCTGCGGCTGCCAGAAACCAGTTGCCAGCAGCAAGCAGCAAGTAGCCAGAGGCCAGAAACCGGATAAGCAACCCCTGAACCTTGAACCCTGAACCTCTGAACACTGAAACCTGAAACCAGCCTGCGAGGCGCGCGGCGCGGCGAAGGCCCGAAACCTGACACCTGAAACCTATATTTCAAACTTGATTCCCTGCGCCAGGGGCATCTCGCCGGACCCGTTAACCGTGCAGGTTTGCCGCCGCATATAAGCCTTCCAGGCATCCGAGCCGGATTCCCGTCCGCCTCCGGTATCTTTTTCACCACCGAATGCGCCACCGATTTCCGCTCCGGATGTTCCCACATTGACACTGGCAATTCCGCAGTCGCTCCCACTGTGACCCAAAAAAATTTCCGCCTCCTGCAAATTGGAAGTAAAAATAGAGGAAGAAAGGCCCTGGGGAACCGCGTTTTGATAGGCAATCGCCTCTTGTATTGTTTTATATTTTATCAAATACAAAATCGGTGCAAAGGTTTCTTCCTGAACAATTGAGAAATCAGCCCTGGCTTCGCAGATGCAGGGTGTCACATAGGTGCCTGAGTCAAACTCGCCGTCGGAAAGCACGTCTCCGCCGCAAATAATTTTACCGCCTTCGTGCGCCAGCTGCTTCAAAGCCGACTGCATATTTTCAACCGCCTGGCGGTCAATCAGCGGCCCCATGAGGATGCCGTCTTCCAGGGGGTTTCCAATTGGGATCTGTTGATAGGCCTTTTTTAGCGCCTCGGCAAAGGGTTCAAAAATATCTTTATGCACGATGACCCGACGGGTCGAGGTGCAGCGTTGACCGGCCGTCCCGACCGCCCCGAAGACAACCGCCTTTACCGCCAGCTCTAAATCGGCGTTGGGTGTTACGATTACGGCGTTATTGCCGCCTAACTCGAGGATCGTTTTTCCGAAACGCAAGGCGACCACCTGCCCCACGTGGCGCCCCATGGCCACACTGCCGGTTGCCGATACCAACGGAATCCGTTTATCCTTGATGAGGGCCTCTCCGATCTCCTGGCGGCTTCCGATAACCACATTGCAGATGCCGTCAGGAAGTTCATTTTCCCGCAGTACACGCCACACAATATTCATGGTCGCAATAGCCGATAGGGGCACCCTGGAGGAAGGCTTCCAGATCACGGTGTCCCCGGCTATCAGCGCCAGCATGGCATTCCACGACCATACCGCCACCGGAAAATTAAAACTCGTAATCACCCCAACGAGTCCCAGGGGATGCCACTGTTCATACATGCGGTGTCCCGGACGCTCGCTGTGCATGCTCAAGCCATAAAGCATACGGGATTGGCCGACCGTAAAGTCGGCAATATCGATCATCTCCTGAACTTCGCCCTGGCCCTCGACTCGAATTTTTCCTGTTTCAAGCGTCACCAGGGCCCCCAGTTCCGTTTTGTATTGACGCAGCGCATTTCCAATCTGGCGGACGATTTCGCCTCTTTTCGGAGCCGGAACCAGGCGCCATTGTACAAACGCCTCAGCAGCCTGCTGAACGATGCCTTCGTAATCCTGTCCCGAGGCGCATCTGACGGTTCCAATAGACTGCCCGTCAATGGGAGAGACCGCCACCAAATCCTCGCCATGACATTTTTGCCAGGAACCCGCACCGGCCCCGGACAATTCACCGCTTAAATTAAATTTTTCCAGTATTGATTTCATAATCGCCATCTCTTTTCCTGAAAAATAGGCATTATAAAATGCAGTTTCAAGTAAACCTGACTTTTGCGACACAACACTAGAAGCTATCTCAAAAATTAGCTGCAGACTTCTCTAACGGCCTCTTCAAAAATGGACAAACTCAGATCGACTTCATCTGCGCTCACGGTTAACGCCGGGCAGAAGCGAATGCTGTTTTCACCGCATCCTAATATCAGCATGCCTTTTTCAAATGCTTTGCGAATGATTTTGGGTCGCCAATCCATGGCGGGCTCCTTGGTCTCGCGATCCTTTACAAATTCAACCCCGATCATCAGTCCTTTACCGCGGACATCACCAATACATTCATATGTTTTTTGCAATTCGTGTAATCCGTTCATCAGTCGCTTGCCTTGAACGGTTGCATTTTTCATCAAACTTTTCTCAAGCAGCTCAATTGTCGCCATGGCAGCCTGACAGGATAGAGGATTGCCGCCAAAGGTGGATGCATGCGACCCGGCTTCCCAGTCCATGATATCGGATGGTGCCACCATGGCGCCCAGAGGCAATCCGGATGCAATCCCCTTGGCTAATGCCATGATATCAGCCTCAGCTTCGAAATGTTCCATAGCAAACATTTTGCCGGTGCGGCCCATTCCGGATTGAACTTCATCGGCAACGTAAAGAATGCCGTACTTTTTAGCAATCTCATACATTTTCTTGTGAAATCCGGGTGGCGGTACGATGTATCCGCCTTCGCCCTGAATGGGTTCGATAAAAATTGCGGCTACCTCTTCCGGCGGAACCGTTGTCCGAAACAGGGTATCCTCCAACCATTGCACGCAAAATAGTTCACATTCCGGGTAGCATAAATTGTAAACACAACGGTAACAGTATGCGTAGGGTATGTGCGTAATGCCGGGCACAAACGGGTTATAGTGCTTTTTTTGAACCGTTTTACTGGCGGTCAATGACAGTGCGCCCATGGTGCGCCCATGAAAGGCGCCAAAGAAAGCGATATTTAATTCACGCTTGGTATGCCAGCGCGCCAGTTTGAAGGCCGCCTCCACGGCCTCAGCCCCGGAGTTTCCAAAATAAACCCGCATGCCCCCTTTTCCGGGAACCAGTGACCCTAACTTTTCAGCCAGTTGAATTTGAGGCGTATAATAAAAGTCTGTGCCGGACATGTGCAGTAACTGTCCGGTTTGATTCTGAATGGCCTTAACCACGTGCGGATGACAGTGACCGGTGGCATTAACAGCAATACCGGCGGTGAAATCAAGAAATACATTGCCATCCACATCATGAACCCATAATCCTTCGGCCTGGTCGACGACCAACGGGTAAACACGCGTGTAGGATGGAGAGACGTATGATTTATCCAGTTTAATTAATTTTTTCGCTCGCGGTCCGGGCAGCGCAGTTTTAATCGACGGTGTCTTTGGCATGGTTCCTCCTATTTGGAAATTCAGCGGGTAATCTCGAAGTATGAAGCGACCTTAATCAGCTAATAATTTATATGTTTATATTACAATAGCTTACCCTTTTTTTCTAAAAAGCGCAACATGGAGTCATATAATTTATGGGTGACCTAAATACCCCAAAAGTGTAAAAAAGAAATCGGATATTCAGCGGATAAATGGCATCAACTGGGCACGATTACCCCCCTGCCCGCCTGCTCGGATGAACGCATTCATATCTTTATGGCTTCAGAGCTGAAACCGGCGAAACAAAACCTGGATGCAGACGAAATGCTAAATGTTCATAAAATGCAATTGGGTAAGGTGTTGCAAATGATATTAAACGGAGAAATTCAGGACGGCAAAACCATATCCGGACTGTTTCTGGCATTTAATTGGCTGAAAAAGCGTCCCGACATCTATGATGAGCGTTAGTTTAATTAACCGCAGATGTACTCATATTGGAATAGTCTGAGAAAATCATCCACAGATTACACGGATTTCCACAGATTTAATAAAGTAAAAAGTAAAATTATTAAAAAAAATCTGCGTTAATCTGCGGAATCTGCGGATATATTTTTCACGCATCCATTTCTGTGTGGGTCTGTGGCTAATAAAATTTAAAAAGAATGGGCCAGAAAAATGGCCCAATCATATTTAATTTGCCTTTTTGCCGGTCATACTTTCAATTTCAACCTTTATCACGAGCGCTTTTCCAAACACTTTTTCTGAATATTCAAACGCTCCATCGGCATACTGGGCCATAATAACATCGAGTGCCTTGCGCTTTTCTTCCGGATCCTCAATAAGAGTCGCTGTTCCATAACCGATCACACTGCGGTATTTGATCCCCCAGGCACAGGCATCTTTGCCGGATTCGATTTTAGAGTCTATATCAAACTCAAAACAAACCGCTTTATTCCGTTTTAGTATTTCAATCTTTCTGCCTTCTTTCGCAGAATGAAAATACAGGGTATTGTTGTCATAACCAAAACATAGCGGCACGATATAAGGTGTGTCCACATCTGCCAATCCTAGCCTGCACACCAAAGATTTGCGAATAATCGATTCAATTTCGCCTATATCCGTAATCTCTTTATCTTTTCTCCTCAAGTTTGAGCCTCCTGGTCTAATAAAATTATTTGGTTATTCAGAAAGAACAAGTGGCATTAAATGTGGGAGCGGCTTCCAGCCGCGACAATTGATTTCGCGGCTGGAAGCCGCTCCCACAGAGGGTTTATCTAATGGAACTTG
>Ga0255055_10001078_pt1 | contig 20576 bp, 23 predicted proteins | sample JV7_2_27_MG_FD_188633 | JGI IMG/M metagenome (GOLD analysis project Ga0255055, IMG submission 188633) | Seawater microbial communities from Jervis Inlet, British Columbia, Canada - JV7_2_27 | ecosystem: Environmental > Aquatic > Marine > Inlet | place: Canada: British Columbia | collected...
GGCGGCACTTATCGCCGCCGCCTTGACAATGGAGATTGCTTCCGAAACGGACAACGCATCTGAACCTGATAAATACGGAGCAGAATACTGATCCGCGCCGATGTCCCACAGATCCCCGCCCCGCCAGTTGTCCATGACCGCAACAGATGAACTGTTGCAGTAAAGTCCTGAATCGCCGGACGTAATCCTGTCTGCGTGGGTATCGTCAACAGAAAGGTCTAACGCCCCGTCGATATACACGTTGATCGTGATTGTTGCGCCAGTTCCCAACGCTTCAAGGCGAACCGTAGTCCCGGCAACAGCCGATATAGTTCCGATGGAAGTGCTACCCCCGTCCTTCACACGGTACAAACCCGTCCCGTAGATGGTGTAAAGCGTTCGGCTGGTATCCCCTGTATACACCCGGACTCCCGGCCCACCATTGGCGACCAACACATCAAACTCGCTCCAATGGTTCGCATCGGGAGTGAAATCATTGTAATAAGCGACAGACGGATCACCGCCACCACCCCAATCGGAACAGCGAATCTGATTCGAGTAAAGTTCCGGCCCCTCCGTCGTCCCGCCTAAAAACGGAGTCCAGTCTCCGGAAACAGGATCTTCGTTGGCACGGTTGAAATCGTCGGAGTAAACAGTCGGCCTCGCATCCCCATCAATATCGTCGGAGTAAAGACCGTTTGAGGGATCGGCGTATCCAACCTTCCGCAACGCCGAACCGGAGGTGAGGTGCAAGTTCTCTGAACCACCCGTCACATTCACGAAGTTCGCGGTCGAATAAGCGACGGATGCGGTGGAACCGGAATAGCCTGTCGCGGAAGAATGGGCGCACGTTGTACGGGTGATCGTGCCATCATATTCGGTGGTGCAATTCCCGACATAGGAATTGTAAAGATTAAAAGTCGCACCGCCCGTGTTCCCGTTTCGATAGCCATAAGTTCCATTACTGACGGAGGTACAGTTATAGACTTTCATCACTACGCCATCAGCAGATGCCGCAGATGAAACATATATCCCGGCGTAGCCCCACCCATAAAAGAGTGAGTTCGTAACAGTAAAAGCACTACCTGAAACGGGATATAAGCCTCGCCCATTAGACGCGGTGGCGACGGTAGCGCGAGAAATTATCTTGTCGAATCTAATATCTGTGGTGGAACCCACACCATCAATTTCGATTCTCGCAAGCGTTGTCGCTGTCACATAATCCCAACTGAATTGGATGCCAATGACCCGGACATAATCTTCTTGGATATAAAGAAGCCTTTCGTCGGCAGAAGGTCTTGTTATTCGATAAATGTTATCGTTCCACTTCCCGCCGTGCGACGAATTCGCTTCGATTTGCATATACCCGGTTGCATCCGTTGTCCAACCAGATATAGTTACTGCCGTCGAATCTGCTGTTCCACTTCCCGCATCTTGATTTGAGGCGCAAATTACTTGGGAAACGTAGTCATCCCCCGTCGCCGTGGAGATGTCATCCTGCATCGCCGCTTCCCAGACGTTCAGAGAAACGTAAGCGTGAGAACCACCCGAAAGCGTGAACGATCTCCCGTTCCCCGAAGCCGCCGAATCAGGATCAACATATCGGGTAACGATCCTGTCGATATCGACGGCAGTTGGCTCATCTGCCCCAACAGAGAACTTGTACCGCCTGAAATATCCGTGGATGTCGTAGGCCGAGTCAGTTGCAAAGTCGGGAGTCCCGGCATCCTCAAGAGCGGAGCCGGAAGCCAGATGGAAGTCCTCACTTCCTGCTGTTACGTTCACGAAGGTTGCGGTTGAATAGGCGGCTGTAGATGTAGACTGTGTGCCGTCTTCCGAATAGCAGGTTGTAAGCGTCATTCCAGAATCATAATCTACGCTTCCAGTATTCCCTGCGTAGCAGTTCTTTAACGCCACCGTCCCTGCTGCGTATGCAAATCCCTGAAACCCTCCCTCTGCCACGCAGTTGTAAACATTCGCCGTCGAACAGTTGATCTTTATTGCCGCATTATTTACGGTGGCATAGGCTCCAACACCATAGCCCACGCAGTTAAATATATCGACCTGCGCATAGGTTGCATCATTTATATAGATTGCCGCTTCGTAGTAGGTAGCATTTCCCGAGGCCCAACAAATCAGTTTCTTTAATTCAATGAGTCCCGTTGCTCCCAAATTATTTATCCGAAACGCATCTTGCCCATTTGCCGACGAACTGGTTTTTCTTAGTTGTAAACCAATAAACTTCGCATAAGGTTCTCTCATATCGAGAACACCCCCACCACTCCCGGCGGCTTCCATGCGGTATATCCCCGAGTTCCACTTCCCTCCGTGGCTTGAGTTCGCCTCGACCTGAATATATCCCGTAGTATCACAAGTCCAACCGTTGATTTGTGCATTCGTATCTGCCGTCCCGCCCCCTGCATCCAAATTAGACGAGCAGACCGCTTTCTCAATCGAATCGCTTCCCGTAGCCGTGGAGATGTCTGCTTGTCGAGCCGCTTCCCATGCGGTAAGCGAGTCATACGCGCAGTTCCCGGTAGTTAAAATCTGCTGTGTACCGTTCCCTGCGGCGGCGGCATCAGGATCGACGTATCTGGTATTCAGGGTTGCCATCTATTCTGTCTCTCTGTCCCTTATGAACGGCGCGATTTCTGCCGCCGTTGCTACGAGTTCCCTGCCCGCCGCGATGATCGTATCGGCATAGGCCGGATCGAGGTAGACCTTCCTTCGGCAGATCGTATCTTGCGCCGCCCGTTGCACTTCGTCCCGAACCCTCTGGATCACAACATCCCTACCGATGTCGAAGGTAATGACCCCACCAGCATTGGATATGACCGCTGCGTCATGTTCTGTAACTGTGTCATCGAACATATCCTCAAAGTCGTCAAGGTTCATCCTCGGCGGGGGAGGGACAGCGTTGTAATCCGCTTCCATCCGATGTATCCCGGTTCCCTCGTCGTATGCGGTTTCGTTGAACACGATTAGCGAAACATCCCGGCTCCAAAAGTTCGGTGATTGAAGAATCGCGCTGATGGCGATGTCGAACCGGACAGCGTTCCCGCTCAGGCCGATGTTTACCGCACCCCATCTTTCAAGGTAGTTCTGCACCTTCGCAACGGTAAGATGCCCCTTGCCGGATGGGTTCGGGTTCGTCGCGGAGAGATCGAGCCGCCATCCGTCGAGGACAACGTCTCTGGCGACCACCGCGTAGTCCACGGTACGATCCCACGATTGCATATAACTTTCGACCTGAACTTTTGTCCTGTCGGCAATCTGCAAGATGAGAAACGGCGGTTGCGGAGGGGATACGTGAGGTTTGCTGTCCTCGTACACCTCGACGATGTACCCCTTCTTGTACGATCCCCTGTATTCCTTGTCGGGGTCAGCGTGGGTATTGTCCTTGTCGTACACCAATAGTTTCGCCATTTCACAATTCCTCGTTGAACGTCATCTTCGTTGACCACAAGGGAGAATTGGATGGATGAAGTTTTACCTTCCTGGCACTGAATGATGCGTACTTCACATAATAAAACCAAGCGTAGGCCATATTCGTTCTATCAATGTCAATGAACAGTGGAGTATGCGTCCCGACTGCCTCTGCGATTGTCTTGAATTGGGCCATCTGCGTGTTCGATATCAGGTCGAAGCTTACCTTGACCTGATGATAGATGCTTCGTTCGTCAGAGTAAGTTTGCCCACCTATGGCCCTCCTGGTATCCGATAAATCAATGGGGACTATGTCAAGTCCCTCATGCGTTATCTTCTTTGTCGTTTCGTAGTACGGCCCGATGAAGATGCGTCCCACGTCCCGCGTTTCTCCCGATGCGGATTTCGTGAACGTGAATCTCCACCACCGATACGATTGTGCCGAGCCGAAGTAGTACGCAAGGTCGTCTGCATTCCAAGTGATCGCCTGATCGACAGACGGCCCGCCCCATGAGTCCGTTGCGTTCGCCTGAATCTTGATGAGCGTATCGCTTCCGGTCAGATCATGGTTTATCGCGGCGAACGCCTGTACGTTCTGCGCCGATCCGAAATCGAACTTGACCCACTCCAGCGCGGTCGATGTTCCGGTGCGCCATACCTTCGTCCGAAGGTCATGCTGTACGTTGTCATCGGGAAGGTCGGTTCCTTCGGATGAGGACGTGATAACAGTCGCACCCGCATCGACAAGGTTGTCATAGAGTAATCGCATTACGCCGGCCTCAACTGAATTATCCCTGTCCTCTGGCTGTCATGGAACCATTCCGCAAGAACCCGTCCGTCGATGATAAGCTGGGTCACATTACCCCCCCCTTTACCCATCTTGCTTTCGGGGATGATCCACTCATCCTCCCCGCCTTCCCCGGCCCGAATGATTCTCCCCCCTGGAGTCGCAGACACCCTACCTCCTTCGGCATATCCAGGAATCTTTGAAAGTGACAGGGCCGTCCCATACGCGGCAATCATCCCGGCTATTGCAGGAGCGGAGTTCGCCCCGAAGGTGGCAAGGGATACGGCTGCGGCGGCGGGCGCCCATGCGGCGGCGACGGCGGCTCCTGCGGTGACCTGTGCGGCGGTTTCGGCCGCCGCCAGCGTACTCGATATGACAGAAGCGATAACCCGCTGGACTAACCAGTTCACGATCATCTCAAGGATGGTTTCCCCGAAGGATTTGAACGCCTCTTTGAGCGTTGTTACCCCTCTGATTGTTTCAGATATCGCAGTACTCAATCCTTGGGAGATCGTCTGTGCGGCTTCTGCTGTATAAGACATGATTGTCCTGTTTGCCGTAAACCACAGTTCCATGTAGACACCAAGATAGTCCTTTGCCCCGGCGATAATTGCGTTCCCTTCATCCGGCAGTGCGTCCTTGAGAGCCGCGAGATACGTTTTGAGAATGCCCGTTTTATATTCGTTGTATTCATTTGTCCTTTCTTCCAATGTCCCATAGTGGTCGTCGTAGGTCTTACTTTCCTGGTCAAGAGCCTTTATCCGTGCGGTCTGAATCCACTTGTTCTCTTTAACTTGGTAATCATTGTATTCATTGAGTCGTTGCGTTATCGTTCCGTAGAAGTCATCGTAGGTTTCACTAAGCTTCGATAGCATTTTTATTTGTCGTTTTTGTGCGGCGGTGTATCCTACCTCTTTCTCATCGCCAGCCCCACCGGCTCCTGGTTCTGTTTTGAGTAATAGATCGGCAAACATCTTGTCCCGTTCAGCTTCCAAGGACTGCATCGTTTCAGAGGTTCCGGCCCTGGTCAGAATACCAAGTCCGAAGAGGTACGCCATTGCGTTCTCCTCGCCCCGCTTCTGCCACTCTGCCGGGTCGCCAACCAAGCCCAAGCCGAGGTCGCCCATTGCGGCCCCCTTGTCACCCAACCCCTCCAAGGTTCTCCCGAATCTCTCAACCAAGCCATTCAATTCCCGAAAAATGAGAACCCAGCCCTCAAATATCGCACCGAGAACCTTGGCGACAGTCTTTACCGCCTCCCAAGCAATCTGTATGGCGGTGACCAATCCCTCCTGCTCTATGAGATAGTCATTGATGTTTGTTACAAAACCAACAATATCCTTGTAGGCCGGGGCCATCGCTCCCCGGAGGATTTTGTATGTCATCGTACTCAGCGTTGCCGCCTGTGCTGAAAGCGTCTTCTCAATTTCCTTGCTTCCCTCTACATATCCGGGCAAGATCCTGATGATGTTCTCAAGCAGGACTCCCTGCTCACGCCATAACGGGATCATCACTTTCGTGTTTACACCCATCGCCGCAAGCTTCTTGACGATCATTGCCCCCTGGACGTTCGCACCCTCCATCAACGCCCGAACCTCTTGCATGGCCTGTCGTTGGAAGTCCTGCCCTCGGGTCATCAGCTTGACGATGTTTGCAAACACCACGAACTGGTCTTGTGTCTTCTGCGTGGAAAGATCCACCGCACCCCCGTAGGTGGCCCACGCATCTATCAACACCGTGAGTTCTTGGGCGGTCCCAACGAAAGCCCGATCCATCTCCTGTATCTTCTCAACAACCCCACCGGCAATCCTGTTCATCCTTTCAAAAGGCACGGAGGGATCGTTTGTGGCAAAGGCTGATGCAAGCGATATTTGTGCCTGCCTCAAATCCTCAATGCTTTTAATGCCCTTTACGAACGCACCAACGGTTGCCTCGTATAAACCACGGATCGCCATCATTGCGACCCGGAAGACAATCGCCCCCTTGACCATCTCCATCCAGCCGAGCTTTATCTTTCCGACGTTCGCCATCTGCCGACCGGCCTGTTGGTCATCTAACACTTTCAGCTTTGCGTTCAATGCAGTTTGTGCGTTTAGTATTACCCGATTTTTTCCTAAGTTGGCGGCCTTGATATTTTCAAACGCCCTAACAGCATCTGCCCTCATATTGTTATAGTGGGCTGCTGACTTTATCCCAAGAATTGCATAATTCCTCTCCATCTCAGTCGTTGCCATTCTTGCCTGTGCAACTTCTTGTCTCCTGATCGCACCCAGCTTCGCATCCCTGGCGATTGCGGCGGCGACTTCGTTTGCCGACCCCTGCCCCGCTGCGGTGGCGATTGCGGCATAGGCACTATACGCATCCGTCTTCATCTGGGCATACATGGCTTGCGATGTGATACCCAACTTCTGGTAAGTCGATTCCTGCCACAAGTATTGCTGTCGGTTGAGTTTATCTAATTCAGCATTATGGATCTGATGCGCCCGAAGTTTTGCATTAAGGGAAACCCCTGCGTGTTTTACAATGGCATCATAGGTGTTTTGCGAACTTTTTCGCATAATCGAAAACATTTCATCGGAAGTGCCGCCTAACCTCTTCCAGTTTGTTTCAAGATGAGTGGAGGCTTTGCTTGCGGATGCCTGTAATTCAGCCAGCTTGCTCTTGAACCGCCTGGGATCAAGGTCGAGTTCAATAAAAATCGTTCCAGCGCTCATTTGAAAGCTCCCGGAGATTGCTTCATGACTTTCTCAACGCCTTTCTTCGCCTTGCCTTTCATCGTATTGAATGTGGGTCGCATGAAAGGTTGTGCTTTCATTTTCACGGTTCCGTATTCAACAAAATGTGCGTAAGGAGCTTTGAAGTGTCCCGCATAGACCCGGATGTTGTCCGGCCGTGATCCCTTCAATACCTTGCGGATGGAAGCTTGTAATGTACCGGGTATTCTCCCGGTCCAATGCTTTACCGTGAAAGCCACTTCTTTTCTTTTCTTAACCGGAATGGTTACGCCACGACTCCGCTTCGGGGTGAACCTCAGATGTCTTATTGAGACACCCCCGGGTTCCCGTGTGATGGTTCCGACAGGACAATTCCCCTTCGCCACGACAACTACGTCATCCATGAACGCACTTCCCCCTTGCCTCGCAACCTCCTGAACCTTTCCGAATATCTCCATCGCCCTCCAATTAGCGACCCTCATTTCGACGGACTCCTGTCCTGCTTCTCGTTTATTCTTTCTATCGTCCAACGGGAGAGATCCAGCACCTTCAAGAACACTTTAGGTCCGTTCTGGACATGAAGCCGATCTATTGCTTCCCAGACAGCAAGGTGGTTGATGTCCACCGGCCCAGATGGTCCCATGATGAATTGATTCTGCACCAGACCAAAGATCAGAAACGCATCTTCGTTGCTTTCATGCATAGCGGGGCGACAGTCACCGCAGGGAGGTTCTTGCGATGGCTCCCTCATGGCGTATATATCTTTACAGGTCACACATTTCGCCAGGTTCTCCGCCCTCCACTGTGCGACCTCCATCAGTTTTTTCCAGCCACCTCCTCCGACTCAATGTTCGCCCCGGTTATGAGTTGCAAGCACCTCCCTATGAAACGGGCGAACTGCGGAATGTTCATCAGCTTCAACTTGTTCTCCAAGGTACAAGGGATCTCCTTCTCGTCCTTGTCGAGCAAGTTTTTCCAGTCCTGAATCGCATAATCCCAGATCATTTCACGTTCCTTCTTCTCCTGCACCTCTGTCTGGTCATAATACGTTCCCCGCTCCATCGCCCGGGTCTTGGGGTTATGGACCCACTCCTGGACTTTCTTACGGGTCTTCGCTTGGATGTCCTCGACCACTTCGGGGTTGGAGATGCGGATTTGCACCCTCCCTGCGTTCTCCTCTGGGTCGAGATACTGTATCTCCCCGTTCTCCTTGATCTTCGATTTGAAAAACTTGAACCACTCCCCCTCTGCCGCACCAGTAATATCGAACTTCATAAAACCCCCTCTCATTGTTATTTGCTGTTACACCAACACCCACGGGCCTGTGGCTTTCCCGGTGAACTTGATCGTCGCCAGTCCACCCTTGTCGATCCCGATTGCGGTTGTCTGCACCAGCATCCCCGCCGCCGTGACCGTGGTGGTGTCGGGAGTCCAGTAGCTGGTGTTGTCCACATATAGCCTGATAGTGCTGATTTTGCTGTTGTTCAGGTTTGCACTCAGGAGAACTTCCTGTCCCGTTGTGTCTCCGGGGTCGTACAATCCCTCGAATGACACGTCGCCATAATCGAGTAACCCCGTGAGGTACTGTTTTGCTGTGTCCCCGAAGGAAGTTGACTCGAGGAGGTCCGTTGAGATTCCCGGAAGTTCCCACATACCCATTCCAACAACCGTGTCTGCGCCGAGCGTAACCTTGGCGTTGTTGCCAGCCTTGAAACTCATTTCACTTCCTCCTTCTGTGGTGGTTTGGTGACAAGGATGCCATGCTCCTCACGATGTTTCGCCTTGGCCTCCGCATCGCTAAGTGTTCGGTACAGGTTCCAGGTTCCCTCAGTAATTATGAATTGTGACAAGTGTCCAGCCGGGGTCGATGTATCGACGAAAATCTCGTACCCGGCTTTTCGTAGGTCTGAACAAAATCCGATGTCCTCCCCAATCGGCTTGTCGGTTTCCGGGTCTTTACGGGAACGGAACCACGGCATCGGCATTTCCCTGAACACCTTCATGTCGTAAAGAATGCACCCCGTCCCCGTTGCATCCACTTCGACAAGCGAGCCAGGTTCCCACTCGCTGACTGTTTTGTAATTCCCGATCTCTCCCCGAAGCATCAACGGATCGAAAGGCGGATACCTCCGGAACACCAAGCACCCGACAACAAGCTTCTGATGTGCCATCAGCCGCTCGATGGTTTTCGGATGGTAGGTCTGGTCCGTATCCATCAGCAACAGATGTGTGCAGTTCGACTGTATTGCATCCCTCACCAACTCGTTCCTCATTTCATCAATCGACCCGCTACTTGCTCTCATGTAGATGAAGGGAGGTTTCTCCAGCGTGACGAATGAATCGAGAAACGATGCGGGAACCATATGGTAAGAAAGGGGCAATCCTATGCCTAAACGCATATTGCTGATCTTCACGGCTTTACCCCCTCAAAGCCTGATTGCCAATGCACCGGGTGCGGAAAATACTTATGGTCAACGGGCATCCTTTTCAGCCCGACGAACCCGGCGTTCTCCATCGTCTCTTTCAGCAACGCCGCACTGTATGCGTACTTGTGCGGGGAATTTCTCCTGTCCCTCCACGAGTAGACGTAAAGATCGTTGAACTCCCGGAGCCTGTCCGGGGTGGGATTTTGGATATAATCCTTTATGAGAACATCGTAGTCAGGCACGACTACGGAAATCTTCCCGCCGTGTTTCAGGAGGCGGAACCAGTACCGCAAGGCATCTCCTCCAGTCGGCCAATCGAAATGCTCGAGGATATGCCCTGCATACATCTCGTCAACTTCCCCCGCTCCATACGGGAGAGCAAGGATGTCGCATACCAAGTCAGGGTTCCGTTCCTCATCAAGGTCGATGTTGACGAATCCAGGCAGATGAAAAGGACCGCACCCCAAGTTAAGACGTAAGCCTTCTTCTCCCTCTCCCCGAACGATTTGCTCATCCCAAAACCCATCGCCCCATTTCTTCTTGAGGCGATCCGACGTTTCAACGCAAATGTCTTTGTAGACGAGCGTCCCCTCACTCTCCATTTCCTTGAAGGTTACGCCCCCCTCATGGTGGACATAGACATCGTTTGCGATGCAGATGCGATCCCCTGCCTCCCTCGCCCGATAGCAGAAATCTATTTCCTCCCCGCTACAAGGCCACATCCCCTCATCGAAATCCCCGATCTCATCGAACAGGGATTTCCTGAAAACGAAACAGAAGCCTGTGATCCAGTTGACCTCCGTTACCACCCCGCTATACCCTTCGCGGTGCAAGGCTGCGGCCTTGTTAAGTTCATCCTTGTTCTCATAAGCTTGGAGCGTAACCCTTTGATGGCCGGCGGCGTAGTTTGTCATCGGTCCAACGATGGAGAAGGTGTCCAACCGGGCTTCCAACAGATCAGCCCACCCGTGGGTCACGATGACATCGTTGTTCAGCAGGATAATCGTTTCGTGCTTCGCCGCACGGATTCCCTGGTTGGCCGCTACCGGGAATCCCTTGTTTTCTTCATTGCGAATCATCGTGACATCGATGAACCCCACATACGGTCGTGGTATCGGCGGGGCAGATCCGTTGTCCACGATGACGAGTTCGTAATCCTCCGTTGTTTCCCGAATTGCCGTGATACATTCCAAGGTCAGTTCGTGCTGGTTCCATACCGGAATGATAATTGACTTCATGCAACACCTAATTTATCTATCATTCCGCGCACGACACGCTTCAAGGGATTTTGTTCTTTCAATTCAACTTTTAATTCGTGCCGGCTGATAACACCCACGAATTCGGCAGCTTCTCCTTTCTCGACATATCTCACGGCCTTTATCCCTGCTATTTCGCCAGCGGCAAACCGAATGTCTAATGATCTGGTGTTTTTCACATCGATGCCGAACGCCGCACAAACCTCCTTGCAGATTGGATCATGACCAGTAACTAATGCCATCGAACACCCCCCCTGGAATCCCCCCTCAGTTTTTTTTCATCATGATGTAGTAATCCACGGTGTACTGGTAATATTGACCGCCCCCTTCTTCCACATCCAATCCCCCGCTCAGAAAGGTCGCATTATGTCGTTCCATCAAGAGGTGCGTGTTCCCGGTGATCGACAGGGAGCAATAGTCGTACAAGGCTTTCAAATTCGTCAGGATGTCTTCAATCTCCGTAGTGCCGGATGTACTTGAGAAGATCGAAAACTGAATAAGAACGTCTTCCAACCTCTCCGTAAACGTATCTGCCGGTATATCGGAGATCAGGTCGTAGACAACGTAAGGCCAAGTTACACCTTGCGGTGCGCGGGCCTTGTAGAGCCTCCCGCCGATGGAAGTTGAAAATGCGGAACCGGAGATTTTCCCATAAATGGCCGTCGTTAGATTCTTCATAGAACTTCCTTGCACAAAAGTTCCTGCATCTGGTTTTTTTCGTTCGGGTTAATTATGCTTACGATGGAAAAATACCTCGTCCCGAATAAAATCCTCCAGGCCGGAGTGAGATCCCCGTAGTACCGAATCCTTACTCGATGCGTACCAATCATCGTGGGAGAGGCCGCCAGGATCTGCTCCTTCGCCGGTATGGGCCAGATGGCGGCACGGACAAAAGCGACCCTCGCCCAGGTTTTCGTAAAACCCCCCATGCCATCCGAAACGGAGGTGAAGGATTGCAACTCAATCTTGTGTCTGAGATCCCCGATCCTCAAAACGCCCCCCACAACCTCTCTGAAGCAAGAAGCCTATCGACCACTTTGTTCTCATGAACCGTTATGCCGATGATGTTTTCACCCCGGTCCTCGTACATCTGGGCGACCAGCATCTTGATGGCCGATTTAATCTTCATCGGAACTGAGGCTCGGGTTGTCCACCCGCATACCATCCGAATTACAATCGGCTTCGATGAGTAGAGAACATCGGTAGGCCAGGAAGTGTTCGGTGGAAGGACAATACGCCCGAGTTGTTCCGTGTTCGTTTCCACGAGGTAGTCCGTGGTCACGGTCATCGTGTTCTGGGTTCCATCCGAGTCCGTGTATTTCATATGGGTAACGGATTGAAGGTTCCCGAAGGGCAACAGGATGGATTTCCCCGGCGGAAACTGCTCAAGGTAATAATCCCAGGTCTGCGTCAGGATAACCCGTCGAGTCCAGTCCTCCACTTCCTCCCTGGCAGAGGTGATGTACTGGGATATCAGATCATCGTCATCGTGGATCACCACACGCAAATGATCCTTGCAATCCGCAACCAGGACAGGCTCGAGAGTCGGTGCCGTAAAAAGGTCAGCCTTCATGGGTTCTCCCTTACGGAGCCAAGTAGGACGCGGAAGGAACGGGAATGTACCGGGCTGTCACATCGCAGACCGTGGATGCATCAGCCGCCCCGCCGGCGATTGTCAACTGGATCTTGTTCCCGACAGGCAGATAGAACGGGGTCGTGTATGCAAACTCCGTATCTGCGATGAGGTTCGCCTTCGCACCATTCGCGGCAGAAAGCAATTCGATCACCGTCGTGGTGTCCGTCTGGATCGAGATGCTCGTGATCGTCGCGTCATCGGTTACGTCCGGAGAACTCGGCATGGTGAGCATAAAGCTCTGGACGTACACCGTTCCTGTCGTGGCGGTGTAGAGATCATACGTTGCCGCAGCCTGTTGCAAGTCGATGGTCGTGTCGCAAACGATGGAACCAACCTCGGTGATCTCCCAGTTCGTCCCATCGTAGGTAATGCTTCGGATGTTCGTATCGTATTCCAAGAAGGTCGAGCCAACCGGAACGCCTGTAGGCTTGGAGTCAGCCGCCAAACCCACGAAATTCTTTATCCCCGTAATCAGCTTGACAGCCATCCCTTATCCTCCGAAAAGAGGGCGGCGGGGAGGTTTAGACCCCCCAACGGTCCTCGGTTCGGCCTACCGCTTCGGCCGCCGCCCATCATTGAGTGTTAGACTGATGCTGTGACTTCTGCCCCTTCGGACAAAGGCGTGTAGTGAATCACATACCTTCCGCTCGCCGTTCCCGCTTGCGTTCCGCCTTCGATCAATGCGGAGATAAGCCCGACTCCGTTTACGGGAGGGGATGCTCCACTCTCGTATCCCAAGTCCACGGGTTCTGCGAGATACGAAATCCCCGCACTCGGACCCGCCGCCACCGCAGTCACACTCGAAACCCCGAGCCACATCGCCCTTGAGCCTGGGCCAAGAGTGGCAAGGGAAGCGGAAGCCGCCCCGATGTCTGCAATGCCGACAGCGGGAGTCGTATTCGTCCACCTGAATGCCAGGGTGGTAGCATTGGCATCAAGTACCGCCGTGATTTCCAAATACAAGGCGTGAACCTTGATCCGGCCGATCACATCAAAGATTGAAAACGTGACAGGGTTCGTCCAGTACGTTGCCAGGTCTGTGAGAACGGCTGTCTCCACCCGTAACCCACCGACAACATTCGCCACCATGTCATACGTTGATGGACTATATTTGTGTCCCATTACCATTGTATTTCTCCTTGTCGTGAAGAATTAAACAGCCGCAGTAACGTATGCACCGTCACTCAGGGGAACGTACTCGATATAGAAAGTGATGTTCCCATCAGTAGCGTCTGCAATCGAACCATCAGTCGTAATCCCGCCAATGAAACTTGTTCCATCGGCAGCAACTCCGCCGATGATAAAGTTGGCTCCCGGACAAATCGCCATCATCGGAGGACCAGCGATTCCACCCGCAGTTGCGACGGTTCCACCGAGCCACGCCACGCTATCGCCTGGAACCTTCGCATTGATTGAGGCGACTACCGCACAGATGTCCGCCTTGGCAATGACCGGAGTGGTGGAAACGTAGGCGTAGTTCGGTTGGGCCGCCCCTGCCATCGTTTCGGTGATTAGTGCGTACAGCCCCATGAGGCGAATCCGACCGAAGACGTTGAAGATCGTCGCGGTGTCGGCGGTCAACCAATAGTCGGTTGCCTCAAGGTTCTCCGTCGTCCGTACCACAAGGCCGCGTTTCAGGTCGCCCACGGCCTCCCTTGTTGATTTCTTAGCCATAATGTTTCTCCTTCATCAAAACGGATTGTGGTTACTCGGGTGCTTCTTCCGGCACCGATGGCCCCGGCGGATCGACTGCCTTTTCCGCTTCCGGTTCCGGTTCGGTTGCTACCGGGCCGCGTTTCTCGGCTTCGATGGCGAGCTTGATTTCTTCCTTCGCGATTCTTCTTGCGATTTCCTCCACCTGTGTGATTTCTTCTCGAAGCATATTTACCCCCCACAAAAGGGGAGCGGCCCCGAAGGACCGCCCCCGGTTAAAAGTTAATTACGCAAGACCCGTAGCCGACAGGTCGCTGGTGTATCTCGGCTGGAGGATCGCGACGGCATGGGTGTACGCACTCGTCCCGGCAGAAGAAAGCGCCACCGTCAACCAATCCTCGTTGTTCGCCAGATCCATCGCCTTCGAGTCGATCTCGAGGACGAGCATCCTGGTCGTGTACGTCGCCTGCGTGAGCGTCAAGGTTGCCGCCGCCACCCACGCCTCAAGAACATCGGCGTTGGCCGAACCGATGGCAGCACCACCCCGCGCGTGACGGAAGGTCAGGGCCGAGGTCAACGCCCCGTCCGTCGCACCGCTGTTCACGGTCAGAACCGCATCACCGACAATCGCACCGAAGGTGATAGCGATGGTGGCCTTGTGGAAATGCTTCATGTTGATGCTGTCGAAACTTACCCCTGCACCCGTATCCGGGCTGGAAAGCAGAGGGATGATCTTGAGGTCTTCTGAATACATTCCGATCTCCTTCTACGGGGGAACCCCGTTGGCCTTTGTTGGTTGATTACGCTCTGGTCGCCAATGCGATGAAGTGTGACTGGGTGTAGTTCGCACCGCCCTTGTAAGGCGTGAGAGCGGAGGCACGAACGGGTTGACCGTCGAGACGCAGGATGAAACGGAAGACTTGTTCGTCGTAGATGAAACGAACGTGGATGCTTACGTCCGACTGGAGTCCGCCCTTCTCGGCAAGGATGTACCCGCCGAGGTCGACGTAGAGAATGTCACCGACCGTTCCGAGGCTCTGGCATTGCTCGATGGGAACGACGGGTCTGCCGTACAGCGTGTCGTAAGGCGAGGTTGAAAGCCCCCCGGCGGGCAAGTAAACCGGAACGCCCCCGGTGCCGACCGGCAAGACCATCGAGTGAAGTTGCGGCTCGATGTTCTGGTTCACCAGCCAGATCGAGTTCACGCGGGACGATGCGAAAAGCCTCGAACGCATGTTGATGATGTTTTCCGCAACGACCGTGTTGGCCTGCTGGCCGGTTTCCTTGGGAACCGTGACCAGGCATCCGGCGTTGAGAATGCCGAGCGGCATCCCCGCGCCAGTTCCGTTGATGATCGCATCATCGGTCAGGAAGCCGAACTCGGAAGCAAACCCCGCCCGGATGAAGCCTTCGAGTGCGGCAGCATCGTCGAGCAGCTCATCCGTCGCGTAACAAAGCCCGATCAATTTCTTCAGGCTCAGTTCGATTTTTCTGAACTTCGGTTTGCTCTTGGTCTTCTCGTCCGCTTCGTCCGCCCAGTATCCGAGGATACCCCCGAAGCGGTTTGAAGCACGGGAGGTTTCGTCCACACCGTTGATCTTGATGCTGTTGGACCCCGCGCTGATCGGTTGCCGACGGCACCTTGCCGCCAGTACCCCGGTTGCGAAAATGTCCTGAAGCAACGCGGAAGAAAAATCCTGCTGGACGAGGAATCCGCCGTCGCTCGGAACCGTTTCGGAAAGCCCGGATGCCGCCGCCGCCGTGATGCGGAGCCTCGTATCCACGGTCCCGCCGGGAAGTCCGGCCCTCATGACTGCGGCCATCTGCGCCCCGAAGGTGGGGAAGCGATCCTTTGCTTCGGCCTCCGGAGTTCTTGGCGGTTGCGGCTCCGGCTTCGTGAGCGGAGGAAGCGGGGCTTCGAGTTCGCCCTTGATCCTCTCCTGCCGTTCCATCACCGCGATGGTGTTCCTGTACTCCTCGACCGTGTCAAGCAGTTCGGTTTTCAGTTTGCGTTCCTTTTCGGAAGGGTCGCGGTTTTCCGAGATGCACAGTGCATCGATGTCGTCCGCCTTCCGCATCAAGTTGCCAATGTCCACCTTGTATTGCGATACTGTCTTCACTTTCCTACCTCCATCTTTAAGTGGTGGGTGCTGCTACTTCGGCCCTCGTAAGGAGGTCCGAGATGCGGTCCTTTTTCGCTGGAGTCGGTTCCGGCTCCACATCCCGTGGAGGGATCGCTACCGTAGGGGGTTCTACCTCGCCACCTTCATCCCGAAGGTCGTCGGTATATCCCCGCGCAAGGACTGATTTCGCAACCGTTGAACTGCACCCTACATCCCGTAGGGCTTGTTCACAGTCACGCGCAGTTGGTATTTCCCGTAGTGCCTGCAACCTTTGTGGCACGTTCTTGAAGCCCATTTTCGCCAAAGCGGGGACGAACTTGGCACAGGCGGCCATGTCGTATTTTTCCCCGATCACGTCGGCAAACCCTTCGTCCTTCGTTTCCTCTGCGTTCAGCCAGGTTTCCCCGTCGAGCAGAGCCTTGATCGCATCTTCGTCTTTCCCGCTTTTTTCCATGTACGCCCCGATCATCGTGTCCCTGACCTTGTCCAGGATGTCAGCGGTCTTCCGCATGTCCTCGGCCGTGCCGATGGTGAAGCCGGAAGGGTTGTGCATCATGTAAATGGCGTTCTCTGCCATGACAACCTTCTCGCCGGCCAGAGCGATGACGGAAGCGATTGATGCCGCAATCCCATCGACAAAAGACACGACGGCTGCGGGGTGGCGCTTGATCGCGTTGTAGATCGCCGCACCATCGAACACATCACCGCCCGGGCTGTTGATGTGCATATCGATCTTGGGACTCTTGATGGCGTTCAGTTCAACGATGAACTCCTTCGCCCCCATTCCCCAGAACCCGATTTCGTCGTACAGCCAAATCTCCGAAACATCTGCCTTGTTTTTTATCTCGTACCATCTCCTCATTGCCCTCTCCTCCTCGCAGCTTCGTCTTGGTCTTCTCCGTTTTCTCTCTGGGGGGCCGGAATCGCTTTCGGCTCCTTCTCTTTTGCCAGCAGTTCCTTTATCCCACTGAGTGGCACCATGTTCATGGGGACAAAATGCTCATTGGCATACTCATTGGTGGACGGGTCTTTGTCTTCGAGTTCGCGGATATCGTTTATGGTGAACGCCCCGATGCCGAACATGGCCTTGTAGAATTCTCCGCGACTCTTTGAATCCCCGCGAAGCAACCCCTCGACGCTATGCTTGAAGTAAAGTTTCTGCCGACCCTGCTCGTTCGGGAGAAGAAGCTGCATGTTGTAGTTCTGCTCAAACCGGACGAGCCAGGGGAGAACCGAGTCGGTGACGAAGGACTGCTGCTCCTCCTGGATGTTGTTGAAGGAACTCTTCGTCATCTCCTTCAGCTTGTGGACCGGGAGGTTGTACCACCGGGCGATATCGGTCACCTGGAACTGGCGGCTCTCGAGGAATTGCGAGTCCTCGGGGGGAATCCCGATGTTCGCAACCGTCATCCCCTCTTCGAGAAGCAGGAGCCGATGGGATTTCCCAAGCCCGCTGTATTCTTGGACAAGAGATGTTTGCAAGTTGGAAGAAGCCGTGGGAGACAACTTCTGTGGGTGCGAAACAACGACTCCCGGGTGCGTACCCTGCCCGAAATAAAGGCTTCCGAAACTTTCGATTGCCATCCCGAGTCCGATGGATTTCCGGGCCAAGGCGATCACCGAGTACCCCAGGAAACCATCGAACCCAAGACCGGGAACGTGAAGAACCTTCTCGCGTGGGAGAACGATATCCCTGTTGTCGACACGAACGATGTAAATGAGGTCGTTGCCCTTCATATCGATCCGCATCCGGTCGGGCGTGATGGGCCACAACTCAACGACTTCCCCCATGTAGTTCCGAACGATCTCCGCGTAACCGTTCCCCCAGGAAAGGACGTGGGAAGCTAAACATTCTCGCCCAGCCATCGCCGTCATGTACGGGTTCCATTGGTCGTGCATGATGCGGTAGAGCGGCTTTTCCTCTGCGTGTTCTTTCTTCTTGTTCTTCTTCCGCATGAGGTGGAGTGGCAGCGATCCGAGGGTTCCCCCGATCAAGGTGATCGCATTGAAAACGGCGGAGTAGGTAAGTGCGGTGGCCTCAGAGACGTTTTCCCCGGACAGGGATTGCGACCCGATCATGCTCCATAGCGACGGGTTCCACGCTTTTTCATCCGTAAGCGCCAAATCAGCCGTGAAAAACTCCTTGATTTTCCCTAAAAGGCTCAAAATATCCCCCAATAATGGGTAAATTCCCTGTTATTTCGCCTTGTTTTCGCCAATTAAGCCTCGTCTTTCCTCCCGAAGGTCAGAACCCCCCTGGTTTCGTACACTGAGGTGGTTTCGGTCAGGAGCATCGCCCGGGAGAGGGCCATGATGAGTCCCACGACCCCGTCGATCCGCTCCGTTGATTTTTCCTTGTCGGGCTTGAGGTTGCCGGCCGGGTCGGTCCGCACGACGGTGTTGGACACCATCCAGGTAAGGACAGGGTTCCCTCCATGCGCCAACTCCTGGGCGATCACCATCTTCTCCAACTCCTTCGTTGGAGCGGCCATCGACGCAAAGCCCTGTCCAAACTGAACCAGAGAGCGTTTTCCCTCCAGTTCAAACCCCAGATCCTGCAAGTCAGTCGTTATTTTCTGGCTTCCCCATCTGTCGAATGCGAGTTCCGCGAGGTCGTATTCTTCCGTGTCCTGCCGGATCGTGTCGAGGATGAAGGCGTAGTCGATGATGTTCCCGGGGGTGAGGGTGATAAACCCCTGCCTCGCCCAGACATCATACGGAACCTTATCCCGACGTACCCGCTCCCGCATATTGTCTTCAGGGATAAAGAATCTACAGAGGATTTCATACTTTTCTCCGATCACGGCCGGCGGGAACACCTTGATCCAGGCGGCGACATCGGTCACCGAGGAAAGGTCGAGTCCCCCGTAACAGGTTCGCCCCTTGAGTACCTCCGGGACGACCGGAGTTCCGCAGGCCTGCCACTTCTCCATCGATAACCATTTCGTAACTGACTCCGTCCAAATACAAAAATTGAGTCTTTTGACGATGTTTTCCTTGGACGGCATCTCGGAGGCTTCCGCAACTTGTTCCCGGAGGTACTTTCTCGGAATGACGATGCCAAGCCCCGGGTTCGCCTTGATCCAGGTGTTCTCGTCCTTCCACGAGTCGCAATCCGCACACCCATCCATCGGGATAACCTTGCCATCGTCCGCACAAGCCTCGCATACGTCCAGACCGGACATATAGGCGAACCAGGCATCGTTTTTTAACCCGTCCGGGGTGTCGAACCCATAGAGAATCTTTTGCGAATACTCGTGGTGCTGGTAGCAAATCGAGTGCCTGTCGTACCCGGCGTTCGTGATTTCAAAAATGAGTGCCTGCGTCCGACCCTTCGTACCGGCCCGCATCTTGTTGACCACCTGGTCGTTCGGGTGTTCGTGGATCTCATCGATTAGGGCGATGTGTGGTCGTTTCCCATCCAGCCCCCGATGCTCCGAACTCACCGGGCGGAAGTAGCTGTTCTCCGCTTCGTAGGCGATGTTGTTCTTGTCCACCCGGAGCCGACGCAGGAGGGCCGGAGATCCATTGGCAAACGCCTTGGCATCCCGAAAGAGAATCCCGGCTTGATCCCTCGTTGTGGCTGCCGAATATATCTCAGCCCCGGGTTCGTCATCCCTGACCAACCCGTACAGCCCGATCCCGGCGGCAAGAGGAGATTTTCCGTTCCCCTTCGCCATCTCCACATACGCAGTCCGGAATCGCCTGTACCCGTCCTTCGTCTTCCACCCGAACAGACTGCCCACGATGAACTGCTCATATGGAATCAGGATGAACGGCTTCCCGTCGAATTCCCCCTCGTAGAACTTCAGGAGTTGGGGGAAGAACTCCATCGCATCCTTTGCCGCAGCCTTGTCGAAATGAAGCCCCCGCTTCCCCCCGACTTCCAGATCCTTCAGATGACGCTTGCAGGCAAGCCGAATCCACTTGTTCGCCACGATCCGGCCGGCACCCACGTCACGGGCGTATTGCTCTACCGGGCAAAGGTCATCGTCAGCGTCCACTCAGATAATCCTCCCCAGGATCGGATTCGGTCCCCATCGGGACGTTGATCTTCCCCCTGGAAGAAGGAGTCGTGCCGAATTCGCTGCACCAGAAACGAAGAGAATCCAAAGACAGCCTCTGCTGGGCATACAGCGGGTTGATCTTCAGTTCCACGGCCATGACTTCGTTGGATCGACCCTCCTCGGACTTCTGCTCCAAGAACGAGTGCTTCTCAGTAAGCATCTTGAAATCGCACTCCTGAAGAGCCATCCGGATTCGGACACAAGCCGCATATGCAGTACACAGACTGGAAAACGCCATCCCGTCATCCTCAGTCAGAATCCCGCGCTTGACGAACCCCGGAGCAAGCTTACTCCACTCCTTTTTCGCAATCGGATCGAGATCCCGGGGCATGGGAGGAGCCTTCCTCGCTGGCCTCGGTTCGCCCTCGGGCAATGGCCGTCTGCCAGGATTGCCACGGAGCAATTTCAATGCTGTTGGAATCGGTGGTCGGCCTGCCATTACAAATCTCCTTTCAAAATGATGATTTCGCGGAGCCTAAACCTCCATTTCGCGAAAATGCACAGATGGC
>Ga0255055_10001080_pt1 | contig 20554 bp, 16 predicted proteins | sample JV7_2_27_MG_FD_188633 | JGI IMG/M metagenome (GOLD analysis project Ga0255055, IMG submission 188633) | Seawater microbial communities from Jervis Inlet, British Columbia, Canada - JV7_2_27 | ecosystem: Environmental > Aquatic > Marine > Inlet | place: Canada: British Columbia | collected...
ACTATTGAAAAAATACAAGATACTCTAAATGATTTACCTGTAAACGAAGTACCAATAGTTGAGTTAATTGAAGTTCCTGCAAGTGAAAAAATCCAAATCGCTGAAGAAATCCAAGATACAGAACTTCCAAAAATTGAATCACAAGATGAAACACCCAAAATAATACTTGAAGATGAAACTTTTCTCGCTGAACCACCAGTAACCCAGTTAATTGTTGAAAAACTAAGTGGTCTACTAGTATCCTCAGACACAGTACGAATCGACAAGGAAATAATAGAAAAATGGAGCGAACTCTACGAGGGTAAAAAAATTGAAATGCTTTACGTTGAAAATATCAATGGAAAAAATACGCAAAGCAAATTTAGAAATATAAAAAGTTCGAAATATGCTGGAAAAGGCGTAATTCGAATCCCCGAAAAAATACAATTTGCCCTGGAAACTTCAAAAGGTGAACTAGTCACAATCAAACCAGTAATAAATTAAGAGGAAAAAAATAATGGCCAACAAAAAACAAAGCATCCAAAAAACTGAACCTCCAGTAATTGTTGAAAACGAACTCTCAACTCCAGCTATCGAAGAAGTCGCGCTATTCAAAAACCTAAATAATAATCTTAAAAACCTGAATAAACTCAAAGGTGTATTGGGATATATTATACGAAATGCTGCATCTGCTACAATAGACCTTAAGGAACCAGAAAAACTAGTTGAATACGCAATTTTCACATCTCAAATAATGGATTCGAGCATGGAACTTGCAAAATTATTTGCTTTAGGTGATCTAAACACAATACTAATTGAAGGCGGAGAACTCAAAGTTCTGATCATGATAATAAAAGAAAACAAAATTAATATATTCATGAAGAAAAGCGTTGATCACATAGAACTTGCAAAAAAAGTTTCACCCTAGCCCACCCTTTTTTTCTTTTTTATTAAATTTTTTCTATAGTCAATATTTTAACTATTTTTACTTCAATTTAACCTCAAAACTTTACACTAAATTTTTAGTTAATAACGTATAGTTCCAATAAAATGAACCTCATTTTAATAAAAGACATTTACAAGATAATAAGAGTCATATTGATTTCTAAATTTAATAACAGTTAACCTTTAATTTGATCTTGTCTTTTCGTTGCTTGATCAAAGTTGTCTTTATCAGATGATCTCTCAGAAAAAAAAGATTCAATTCAGATGATAAAGTTCAAAAACTTTAACAAATTAATTTAACAATTCAAATTTGATCTATACTGGAGAAATAAATGGTATGCATAAAAAATTATTAATTCCTGGGCCTACAGAAGTGAGTCAAGAAGTATTAAACCAACAATCTCGCTATCTTATAGGGCACAGAGAAAAGGCGTTTTCAGATCTATATGGTGGAATAAAGAGTAAACTTACTAATTTTTTCGAGTTATCTGACAGTTATAATCCTACCGTGACTACTTCTTCTGGGACTTTATGGTTTGATATTGTTGGGAGAAGTATTGTAAAAGAAAAAGCTCTTGTGTGTGTGAATGGTGCTTTTTCTTCACGATTTGCTAAAACGATTCAGTCTTGTGGAAAAAAAGTTGATATTATTGAAGTAGATTGGGGCAAAGCGATAAAAACTAGTATGGTGGCTAAGAAACTTGAATCCGAAAAATATGATACTGTTGTTATGTGTCATAATGAATCATCAACTGGGGTGAGAAATCCCATTTATGAAGTTGGGGATTTAATTCGAAGCACTTATCCTAACATACTTTTTGCAGTAGATAGTGTATCCTCAATGGCTGGTGATAAAATTATTCCTAACGCTATTGGGTGTGATGTCATTTTCGCTTCATCACAAAAATGTTTTGCGTTACCTCCAGGACTCTGTTTTGGTATAGTATCTGACAGGGCAATAAAGAGAGCTAATAACGTGTCCAATCGTGGTTCGTATACAGATTTGGTTAAAATATTTGATTTTGAAAAAAAGAATCAAACGCCATTTACTCCCAATATCTCCCTTCTTTACGCTTTGGACAAACGACTGGATCTTTTGATAAAAGAAACCTATGCTCATGTGTATGAAAGACACCTAGAAATGGCTAAATGTACTCGTGATTGGGCAAAAACACATTTTGAATTGTTTCCTGAACCTGGTTTTGAATCAGTTACATTAACTTGCATAAAAAACACTCTTGAAAAAAATATTAAAGAGTTAATTGAAAAACTAGCTTTGAGAGGTTTTATGATTTCTAATGGTTATGGGATGCTGAAAGAAAAGACTTTTCGTATTGGTCATATGGGTGAATGGAATTCTATTGAAGTAAAAAAGGTTTTAGATATTATTGATGATATTTGGGGTTTTTAACAATTAACTTTAACGTTTTGTTTCATTTGATAATTATTGAAGAGGGTCCACGTTATTAATGTATGAAAACAAAATACTCCTATTTTTTATAATGCCATCTAAAAACAAGATTAACACACAAACAAATAATCTGTTACCACAGAAGTTATTATTTTTTAATCGAGGATTATACGAGCTGAGATAGTTGGTAGACATTAGACCTTTTAAAGCAATACGCTATTCCCAGAAAGCAGGTTCCATTGACGATCTAGTGACTCAACCATACGATAAAATTGATCCTTTACTGCAACAAGCTTACTATGAAAAATCAATTTACAATTATTGTCGCTTAATTTTACCACTAGAAAGTAACAAGTACAAATCAGCAAGAGAACGAATTCTCGATTGGATGAGTAAAGGAATCTTACTGAAAGATGAAGAACCCGCAATATTTGTATCCAAACAAGAATTTCAATTTGATGGAAAAAAATTATCCAGAATTGGATTAATAGCTGCTCTTCGTCTTTATCCATATAGTGAAAATGTGGTATTTCCACATGAAATTACCTATAAAGAACCTAAAACTGATCGCATAAATATGTTGAAATCAGTTCAAAAAGACCTTGAACCAGTTTTTTTTGTTTATTCTGATCCTAAGAAAATAACAATTAAATTCTTTTCAAAAATAATTAAAACTTTGCCTATAATTGATTTTACAGATTCGATAGGAATAATACATACACTATGGAAAATATCTGATCCTCAAGATCTTGAATTTATAGAGAATGCTCTTAGAGATAAAATTCTTGTTATTGCTGATGGCCATCATAGATATGAGAGCGCTTTAACATATAGAGATATTAAACAAAAAAATGTAAAATGGGATAAAGATTCAGCTTTCAATTTTCATATGTCCTACCTAGTTCCAGTTGAAGAAGAAGGCCTAATAGTTTTGCCAACTCACAGAGCTTTAAAAGAATTTGATTTAACTCCTACAAGATTAAAAAAACTAAATGAATACTTTGTAATTCAAACAATTGATCCGATAGTTGAATCTTTGGAAGTCTTCCTAAAAGCTAACTCTAGACGGCACGCTTTTTGTGTTTATGATGGCGAGAAAGCCTATGGTCTACTTCTAAAAAATCCTAATCAAGTTTCCAAAATTATCAATGCCGGCTGTCAAACAGAGGATTGTCTTCTTGATGTAGCTATTTTGCGTGATATTGTTTTCAAACTAGTGCTGGGTATTGGAAAATTAAAAATGCACAAAGATATCTTATATGTTGAATCAACAATTGATGCGCTAAAAAAAGTTGATACAGGAGAAGCAAAATTAGCTTTCTTAGTTAATCCAGTTGATCCAAAAATAGTTTGGAAAATTGCACAGAAAAAATTGCGATTACCTGAAAAATCAACAGATTTTTATCCAAAACCCTGTTCTGGATTAATGATGATGGACATCTCTAATGATGAAAAACTCTAAGCTTATTTTTTTTAAAAATCTAGTTTTAATGAATACCCCATTATTCACTAAATAATTTCTATATTTATTTATGGTTGGGGAGATCGCTTGTGGTGTTGTTACTTTAGGCGGTATTACTATTTTATGTACTTCGTTTTGCGTCTTTTGAATCTTTTTTTACAGACTACACTACAAAAATGAAATGTTTCACCTTGATAGGTAATCTTGTATTTTGCTGTACCTTCATCTAAAACCATACCGCAAACGGGATCTCTTATCATTTCCTTTGTCTTTACCTCTTGGAAGAATCTATGGTATCTGCTTATTATGGTTAGTGGTTAGACGAAGGATTGAATTACTGGTGCTTCTGTTATTTCTTCTATTGTTGTTTTAGTTAATCTTTTAATGTTGTTAAAACCTGAAATTTCTCCATAGCCCACAAGTGTTATTGCAGTTCCATCTTTTCCCATTCTAGCTGTTCTTCCAATTCTGTGGAAGTAAACTAGTGCTTCCATTGGTACATCGTAGTTGATGATATGTGTGATTCCTTGAATATCTAGACCTCTTGAAGCAACATCTGTTGCAGCAATAAGATCTAGTTTCCCTTCTCTAAACTCGTTTATTACACGAGTTCTTTGGGATTGAGTAAAGCCTGCGTGAAGTGCTCTAATATTATATCCGGCCCTTCTTAGTTTGTCTGAAAGATTGCTAGTGCCTCGTCGTGTTTTGCAGAATATTATTGCTCTATCGACTTGATTTTTCTCTAATATATCGTTGAGGATTCTGAATTTGTTGTGTGGATTTACAAGCATGTAAAATTGTTTCATTTGTACTAGTGCGATTTCATCTTTACTCACAAGTATTTTTTCCGGATTCTTCATATATCTATTACAGATTTTAATTACGGTTCGATCTATAGTGGCTGAAAAAAGGCTGGTTTGTCTACTTGAAGGTGTTTTTGATAGGATATGATCAATATCATCGATAAATCCCATGTCCAACATTCTATCTGCTTCATCTAATACTACCATTTTTACTGAAAACAAGTTTAGTCGACGTCTTTCGATTAGATCTATAGTTCTTCCTGGTGTACCAACAACAATATGGATTCCACCCGATAAAGCATGAATCTGTCTATTAATCGGTTCTCCACCGTATACTGCTAAAACTTTTAGTTTCAAATGTTTTGCAAAACTCTTAATGTTTTTTGCCACTTGAATAGCCAGTTCGCGAGTAGGTACTAAAACCAAACCTTGAACTTCTCTAATTTTCGGATTTATTTTTTCAACCATTGGTACTCCAAAGGCTGCAGTTTTACCTGTTCCAGTACGTGCTTGTCCTATGACATCTTTGCCATCTAGTAAAGGTAATATTGCTTGTGCTTGAATAGGAAAAAGACTTTCAAATCCAAGGTCATTTATACTTTTTAAAACTTCCCTACTTAAAGGTAAGTCATTGAAAGATTGAATACTCATATTTTTTATTTCTCCTGCCACAATTTTGTTTTTATGTAGCGTTTATTAAAAAGCTAATAGAAGCATAACTAAAGTAACATGATATAAATTCGACTAACTGTCAAATTTTATATAAACCATTTATCTTAATTAGGAAAAGATCGATTATTTTCGATCAATACGTAATTGGAAATTGGATGTTACTGGTAGTGAATCATATTTAACTTTCGTAAAAAGTGATCATTATTACCGACTATTAAGCGTTTCCTGATCTCAACAACAAAATTGTCATAATATAGAGTTTTTTTTCAACATAAAAAATGTTCTTTTCTAATTATCCAATTATTACCTCTATTTTTGTAATTATTTAATACTGAAAAAAATGTTTTTAATAATTGCATATAGTGCTTTTTTTTAGAATTTTTGTTCGGTTACTCTATTTTTTTCACTTCAATTTGAAAGAGTTTTGCCCATTTCTTTCCTGTGATAAATAGTCTATCTTTTTCTGAATCATACGCAATTCCATTAAGGACTTTGTTTTGATCTTGGCTATCTTCATTATTTATTCCTGTTAAATCGATCCACCCCTCTACATTTCCTGTTTCAGGATTAATTATTGCTATTTTGTCTTGGTTCCAAATATTTGCCCAAATTTTTCCTTGAATATATTCCAGCTCGTTGAGGTTTGATACAGGTTCTTTATCTATTACTTGAACTTGTTTTATTGTATGGAAAGTATTTGGATCTAAAAAGAATAGGGTTGAAGTTCCATCACTCATAATTAGCTGAGAGTTATCATTTGTAATACCCCACCCTTCAGTTGGGTACGTAAACTCTGATATTAATTCAAATGAATCCTTTTCGTAAACAAAACCTATGTTAGATATCCAGGTAAGTTGTATTATTTTATCATTTATAATTGTGATACCTTCACCAAAATATTGGTCTTGTAAATCAATAGACTCTAAAACTTTGCCTGTTTTTAAATCAACTTTTCTAAGAGTAGACTCCCCAAAAAGTCCTGTACTTTCAAATAAAAAACCATCAATAAATTCTAGTCCTTGAGTGAATGCCATTTCATCATGATAATAAACTTCAATAATTTCATATGTGTATAATATTGGATTTTGCTGGTTCGATTCATCGGTTATTAAAATCAATACAAGAGTGCTTGCTGCAATTATAATTATAAATGCTAAAATTATTATTTGTTGTTTTCTTAATATAGTGATTCACCCTTTCTAATGAGAAATCAATTTTTATTACGATCTTTTGGGTTTGTTACCATCTACTTATTTTCTTTTTAGCTTTGTTATTTTTATTTAAACTTTAAAGTTGGTTTTATTTATGCAATTTGAATCAAGGGAGTTATTGTCAATAGCAAAGGCGCAATTAATAGTGCTGTCATATTAGTTAACTTCATAAAAATATTTAGTGAGGGTCCTGCAACATCTTTTAAAGGATCACCAATTGTGTCTCCAACTACTGAGGCTGTATGCATTGGAGTTCCTTTTACCCAGAATCCAATATCTTCTATGCTCTTTTTTGTATTATCCCATAATGCTCCCCCAAAACTGAAAAATGATGCAAGAAGGGCTGCTGTGCACATTCCCCCTAATAACATACCTCCTAATGCAGCTGTTCCAAATACTACACCCACCAAAATAGGTGATGCTAAAGTCACGAAAGTAGGAAGAACCATTTTTCTAAGAGCATTTTTTGTACTTATATCAATACATTTATCATAATCTGGTTTTGATTTTCCTTCTAAGATTTTAGGGTCAGCTTTGAATTGTCTTCTAACCTCGTTGACCATTTCAAGAGCTCCTTTTGCGGTTGCTCCAACAGTAAATGATGAAAAAAGAAATGGAACTACTGCTCCAATTAAGATACCGAAGATAAATGCCTGATTCAGTACTATTGACCATAGACCAACTACTTGACTGTAAGCTGCAAAAAGTACAACTGTTGAAACAGTTCCTGATGCTATGGCAAACGCTTTAGCATAAGCCTTAGTGGTATTGCCTGTAGAATCTAATTTATCTAAGGTCTTATCAGCATATGCTGATGGTCCTGCCATTTGTTCTATTCCTTGGGCGTTATCGCTAATAGGCCCAAACGCGTCACCTGCCATTACTATTCCAATAGCTAAGTCTGTTCCTAAGTTTGCTGCAACAACACCATAAATCGAGCCATTTGTGATTATATATGAAAATATGGTTGCTCCAATCATGGCTAGATAAGGTACAAAAGGGCTCTGCAATCCATATGATATGCCTGTTATTATGTTCATGGCAACTCCTCTTTTTGAAGCTTCAGCCATTTCTTTGACAGGTTTTCCATTCATGCCAATATAATATTGAACCACAAGTCCTACTGCAATACTTGCTACTATACCACTTAATGCACAATAAAACATTCTAACATCGTTAAGAATCCAAATTGATGCAAAATATGAGCCTGCTATTGCAACTGCGGATGTGGAAAATAAACCAATATTAAAAGAAGTTATTGGCCTGAAGTTTTTCCAACCTCTGACCATAAAAATGCCAATAATAGTAGCTATAACTCCAATGATCCCTAGTGCGAAAGGAAACATCAGTGCATTTTCTCTGGCGGTTCCAACAAAAAGGCTCCATCCAACAATCATAGCTGTTACATAATCATCACTTATAGATTCAAATAAATCAGAACCTCTTCCTGCACAGTCTCCTACATTGTCACCTACTTGATCTGCTATGACTGCTGGATTTCTGATGTCATCTTCAGGTATGTTTTGTTCAATTTTTCCAACTAAGTCTGCTCCGATATCCGCTGCTTTTGTGAATATTCCTCCACCTAATTGTGCAAAGAGAGCTGCAAGACTAGCTCCAAATCCGTATCCAATTAATAAATTTGGATCTCTATAACCGTGCAAAAGATACAGCAGACTTATTCCAAGAAGATTTAAACCTACAACTGTTAATCCCATTACAGATCCACCTCTAAAGGCTAGTGTGAAGGTTTTAGCTGGAGTTGTGAATGCCGCTCTGGCTGTTCTGACGTTTGCTCGAACTGCAACGTTCATCCCAATATATGCGGCAGTCATAGAAAGTAATGCACCACTGAAAAATGAGATTATAATTTCAGCGGATTGGAAAATTATTGCTAAGGGTATTGATAAAATGAAAACAAAGAGCAAAATTGTTTTATATTGTCGTTTGAGGAATGTTTTTGCTCCATTCCTGATGTATCTGGCAACCTTACGCATTTCAGGAGTTCCAGGGTCTTGACGATAAATATGTAGAGTCAAGAGTGCTACTATTATCATGGATAAAATTCCAGTAGCTAAAGAAATCCATACTAGTAACACTTTTTTCTCCATCCTTAATTATTAATTATGTTTTTTTATAACTGACTGGCAATCCTACTAAATCTCGATTTATTAAAGCTTTTAATTTAAATTAATGTTTTTTACGTAACTTTTATAAACTTATTACTATCAGTCGAGAAGACAAGATTTAGAAATCTCAATATTTTCCAATTTATACTGACTTTATTTGATAACATTCTAATTTATTTTGGTTATTTTTAAGCCAGATAGCTTCGACCATGTTACAGGGAAATTTTCATTATTCTAACTATTTTTTCTTAAATGAAAAAAAAGATTTTTGGGACTTATTTTCCCTTTTTAAAGAGTAGAGGTACCCCGACTAGTGGGAGGGACATCATCCATAATTCTACGTTATGTCCAAGGAACCAAGCATACCATGTACTCCATTTCGCGTCAGTTCCCAGGAACAGCCACATTACATAATTGATAATAAAATATAGGCCAACTCCGGTAATTAGCACACCTATTTTGTGTAAGTCCAATTCATCCAAAGAGTTAGCACCCCAAGATTTCTTAATGATGTAAACACCGTATAGGGCTAATGCTAGCAATCCAATTGAGGTTAAACCAAAACTAAGAATGTGATCTGGATAAGTAGTAACATATTCTATTCCATTGCGCGTTATAGCACCTAGCCAATTGCCTGTATTATTAATCCATAACACGATGATATAGATAACACCTGAGATTAACCCCCATTTGATAACTCCTTTTGTAGATTTGTTTTGATTGAATTCCAATAAGAGTTTAGTGAGAGCTATGGGAATTCCAATCGTTTGGATAATGACTGGCAATGTACTTTCTTCGAAACTTCCTAATCCAATTGTTGAACTTTCAAATCCGAAAACTACTGCTAAACCCCAAATTACAACTACTGCAAAAGAAAGAAAATAAACTATTTCTCCTATCAATATCAATTTTATAGATCTGAATAAGTTTGGTTTTTTTAAATCTCCATTTATTATGAAATAAAGTATAGTTACAACAGCTATTAGAGCCGCTATAGTTCTAAAAGCCATGCCAAAAGCGCCTGCAGTATCAGTGCGTGAAACCCAGATTAGTTCAGCCCCAGTATAGCGGTTAAAAACTCCTTTAATGAGCTGATATGCAGTAAATAAAAACCAGGTTAATGATAAGGTTAGCAAACCAATTTTTAATGATGAATTTTCTCTATTCATTAACTCCACTTACCAATACTACGTTTATTTTTGAATCAGTATATTATTTTTTCTGTATCTAGTTTTTTTAACTATTGTTTGTTTATTAGATAACTTGGAGCTTGTCGTTAGTTTTATTAACGATTTAAACAATATTGATTTTAAGGAGATAGCTTAATTGCAATTGACTAGTGGTCAAGCGAAAAGGTTCATTTTTGCAGTTGAAGGTGTGGGTGTTATTTTTCTTGGTGTATTTTTAACAGTTTATTTACTTGGTTTACGGGATCTTCCAGGCTACACGGTTTATCATTCAGAACCCATTTTTAGAACCTTGCTTTCTATTTTTGGGTCTTTACTAATTGCGTTTGCGTTGATTGCAATTGTCCTTTCAATCATTGTGAAAAAAAAGAATTAATGATCTGAAATAATAGAAAATTAACTTTTTAAGTTTTTCAGCTACTATTACCCTAGTATTTTTAATATGTGAGATAGAGATTTAAATTAAATAATTAACTTTCTATTCATAATAATTGTATTGAATTGGTGTGAATGAAGAAAAATATTGTCCGATTTCTATTAGTGCTGATCATCTCGATTATAATTGTTTTCGTTTTGAGCACTTTTTTTAACTCAAATTTGCAGGAATCTCTATCAATTGAAGATGGGTATAAGATAGTTCGAATTCTTCCAGACGGTTCAATGGATCCTCCCGTTAATTCAATTAGGAAAGATGGAACTGTTTACACTTTAACTGATAATTTCTATGGACAGATTATTGTTGATGCTAATGATATTGTTATTGATGGAGATGATTTCACTTTGCAGGGTCAATATACTGGAAATCGAACAGATTCATGGATAGTTGGACAAGGTTCTGATCAAAACACAAGTTCTATACCTTGGACAATCGGTATCGATTTGGCACGACCGGTTCTCCATAATTTAACAGTTAAGAATTTGAAAATATGTAATTTTTACATTGGGATGTATATTTGGACTTCTAATAATACGCTTACTCAGAATAGTATTTGTGATAGTATAGTTGGTATTTTGCTTTCTGGGGATTCTAATACAATGACTAAAAATACTATAGCCAATAATGAAGAAGGAATTTTTTTTGGTGTTAATACTCCTGGCAATGAACCTTTGAATATAGTTCTTAATCAAAATAATTTCGTAGACAATGATGTGCAATTTAGCGGTTGTTTTTGTGAAAGCTATGACCCGGAAGAAGCTATTCATACATGGGATGATGGGCAAAGAGGTAATTTCTGGAGTGACTATCAGGGATTCGATTATGATGACGATGGTATAGGTGATACTCCTTATGTTATTGATATGTTAAATCAAGATCGGTATCCACTAATGGAACCTATTATTGGTTGATAATTTTCTCTTTTTTCATTTTCTACAGCTAAATTTGTTTCCACCTTGAATATGTATTCTGAAAACCCGAAAATTTTTAGTTTCTATTTTTGATGTTTTCCTTTTAATGCCTACTTTGAATCTTTTAGTATTCAAAAATTATAAGAACCATAAATGTCAAATAGGCATTAAGGATCATCCATGAAAAGAAAACTTGTTATTAGTTGTATTATTGCAACCATCGGGTTCTTTGTTCTTATTGTATCAAGTTTTCAGATTGCAAATGGTTGTTATGGGCCACATATAACAGCTCAAATAAGTGCAAATCAAATCAACTTAAATGAAAACGTTATAGTAACTGGAGAGATATGTCCTGCTGAACCAAATATAACCATTAGAGTAACGTTTACTCGACCAAACTATACTTGGGTAGATCAATTTGTTGTAACAGATGCTGAAGGTAGATTTTCTGTAACTCAAATGCTCGATGAAACTGGTTATTGGAATATATTTCCAATTTATGGTCACATTTGTGATAGATTATACGCTAATGTTACTGACCCTTTTGCTGATCCGCTTGCTCCTTTCCCAACAGTTGAGTTGCCTCCATACAAACCTAATTATTTGCTTGTGTCGATTGCTGGTTTTTCATTAATGGCTGGTGTTGTTAGTGCTGTTGTTGGAACTAAAAATAAGACTCGTAAAATAAGTTCTTTAAGACTTCTGGTGCAAATTGGTTTTATTTTTCTGATTTTTTTTGGTATGTTTATAGATCATCAAAATATTCCTGTTCCTGCTGAACAAATTGCACCCCATGAGGTGTTGATTGGAACAGACATTTTGGGTATTTCAATGCCTGATGGTTTACCTGTTCCATTTTTTGGTTGTTATTATCCTTGTGGGAGAACTACGACTTGTGCGCTTTGGGAACTTCAGACGTACATTTACCCCTTTTGGGATGCTGGAAGGGGTTGGGGGGTGGATTATCTTTCGTCAGGAGTAATGAGGTTGGGTGTTGTTTTTGGGTCTGTTATTTTGCTTTCTGTTTTGTTAGGAAAATTCTTTTGCGGTTGGATATGCCCATTTGGGTTATATGTGGACTTGCTTTCTAGGCTTAGAAAAACATTCAAAATCCGATACCGCCTTCTATCAGATAATTTTAATGAAAAATTTCACCAACTTAGTTATGTGATCTTAGCTTTAATCATAATTTTAAGTGTTCTTTTTGGAATGCAAGCTATAGCTGATGCACAAATAATTCCTGAGACGGAAAAAGGAGGGTTTGTTTACCAGTACTTTTCAGCTCCCTTCTGTCAAGTTTGTCCTATGAAACCTCTATGTGTTATGTTACAAACTTCAGTGGGATTGATGAGGCCTGAATGGCTTGTTGAGTCAACTACTGGAGACTTTTATCAATTAGGATTTTATTTAACCTCTTTGAATCTTGTTGTTTTGGCTATAGTGACTGTTGCTGCTTTCTTTATTAGACGTTCATGGTGTAGAATTTGTCCTTTGGGTGCACTTATTGCTTTGTTTAGCCGTTTTCCCCCTTTCAAATGGATATCTGCTCTTCGTTTAGATAAAGTTGAGGCGAAATGTACCAAATGTGGTGTGTGTAAACGTGTTTGTCCAACTCAAGTAACTGAAGTATATGACATAAAGGGGGGTGATGTTACAAGTTCCAATTGCATAATGTGTTTACGATGTGTTGAAATGTGTCCCTATGAGGACGCGTTGAGGCTTAAGGTAGCTGGGAAACCTATTGTGAGGTCTAGAAATTGGTTGGAATCGTCTGAATTCTAAAATTAACTCGCTATAGTTTTAAGGCAACCAGAATAAATCTTTTTTTTGTTATCAGAATTTAAAAGTAGTAAATATTATATATTGATATATGGGATACTTCTGATGTACGATATGTTTGAGATACTCAAGGGATTGACATGATGAAATTAAACGAGCAAATTCCTGATGAAAACCCGAAAATAAAGAATAAAATTATCAACCTAAAAAAAAGAGGGAAAACTACACCTCAAAATCTCAAAAAAAATGAAGAAACCGTATTTTCAATATTAACCTCACTTTCTGATAAAGAAAAAAACCTTCTTGCAGAAAAGAATCAATTACTTGATGTGGAAGAATCCCTGAAAAAAAGAATAATCAAAGAAATAGAAACAAAAAAATCTAGTATATTAGATCTTCAAACTGAAATTCCTAAAGTTAAAAAAAGAATTGAAGATCTGGCTAAAGTACTTGAAATACCAGTTGTCAAATAATCAGTTAACTAATCTAGTTATCTTCATACCATTTATGTTGCCAGATTAAACTTTTAATCAAAATTCTATTAATCTTGAAATTAACTTAAGTATTAAGTAATATACCAATTTTTTTGGATTATTCCATAGTTATAACGATTTTTCCTATGGGATTTCCTTCTTCAAAGTACTTGAAAGCTGCACTACTTTCACTTAACGGATATGTTTTATTTATGACAGGTAATAATTTGTTGGATTCAATTAGCTCTTTAATAAAAACCAAATCTTCTTTTTTATTAGGTTTCCATGTCATAAGGCCCATTTTCTTATCTCCAGTCACCGAAATCAACGAACCTATGAATAGAACTTGGAAAATTCTAAATCTAGAACCTCCGACAATGGAATAAATTCCTTTAGGCTTTAATGCACGTTTATAATCGAAAACCGAATGATATCCAGCAATATCTAGAATAAAGTCATATTGTCTACCATTTTTTGTGAAATCTTCTTTAGTGTAATCAATAACTTGGTCTGCTCCAATCGATCGTAACATATCCAATTTTTTTGTACGATCTACACCAGTTACCTCAGCCCCAAAGTATTTAGCAATCTGTATCGCAAATGGACCTACACCACCACCAGCTCCATTAATCAAAACTTTCTGACCAGGTTGAATTTGTCTTTTATCACGAAGACCTTGCAAGGCAATAATGGCCCTCGAAGGAAGGGTTGATGCTTGCTCAAATGAGGTATTTTCTGGTTTTAGCATTAAAGCTTTTTCAGGTGCACATACATACTCAGCAAACGCGCCAAAACCATAACTGAATAAATCTCCAAATACTTCATCACCAGGTTTAAACTGCTTTACATTTCTACCAACTGATTCAACCCGTCCTGCTAGATCAAATCCAAGTATCTTATATTTTGGTTTAAGAGGTCCCAAAAAACGAGCTGACCATGCTCTACCTCTAAGAAAATCCAGGTCTTCTACATTTATAGCTGCTGCATATATTTTTACTAGGACCTCTTCCTCTGTGGGTGATGGTTTTTCTACCTCTTTTATCTCGAGAACATCTGGAGATCCGTATTTTGTGCAAACAATTGCCTTCATGACTATTCCTCCTAATTGTTAAGTTTTTATATCACTCTTTTTGGTTTGGGCGTTTTATTCTAATGAACTTGTAACCTATCGGAGCATATACAGCAGCGATTCCTATCGCGATAGCATATAACCCCATCGTCACTCGAGCTATGTCGTTGGAAATCCACTGTACCAAAAATCTGAGGAATTCTGGTAATACATCTGCGAAGTATGCAAATTCAAAGGGAAAGACCACTACGAGCCAAGCAGTAGCCACAGCTATAAAGATAATTCCACCAAAAGTATCGAAGAGGCGAGATAGGAGTCTTTGACCAAGTACTCCTTCCAAACCAGCAGTAATAATCCAAGCAATCCAAGAACCATAAAGCATAATCATCTCTATTGTGCTGAATGTTGAGGTGAAAAAACCAGTTGACCATATCTGGTGGGTCGCTAAGTAAAAAATCATCAAGAGACTACCGGTAAAAAAAAATCCGATACCCGCAATACGCTCATTTTTTGGGATACCTTTATCCGATTCTGTTTTGCCTCTTAAAAACCAGTTTTCATTCACTTCTTTATTACTCAACTTGTTTCGTCCTCGACAAATAGTTGTCTTTAGAATATTGATTTTTCATGATTTAAGTTGTATGATTGTAGGTATTTTGATTTTTGACTGATTCGAACCCTGGATCAAGTGGATATATCACCCGTTAAACTTTCCCTTTTTTCTTTTTAAATATTTTTTTATATGGTTATGATCCGATAGAAAAAATGAGTAATAATTGCATAAAAAAATAGTGGTTGAGTGAGATATTTCAGCTTGGAAGTGACTGAGAATAACTTTTATAGTAAAAAAGATGAAATGTGTTTAGAGTGTTAACTATGGTTTACTGTTCTAAATGTGGAACTAAGAACGAAGAGGCAGCAGATACTTGTGTGAAGTGTGGTGCAAAACTATCTGTGCAAAGAGAGGAAAACTGGGAGAAACGCTTAGAGAATGGAGCGGAAGAATTTGGCAAACGTGCAGAGGTGTGGGGTGAAAATGTTGGGAAGCGTATGGAGGATGAGTGTTTTGGGCTTCCGAATGGTGGAGCTATCTTTGGACTCGTTTTCGGAATTATAATAATTGTAGCTGGAATATTTTGGATAACAGGAATTACATGGGAGATCTGGCCGTTTTTTATTGTGATCGTGGGTATTTTGATTCTTGCGGGAGCATTATATAATCTAACACGCAAACGACACAATTAATTTTTTTTTGATTCTTAATTATTTACCCTTTTTTTCTCGAAAAATTGGAAATTTACATGTAAGTACTAAATAAGGTCTCTGAGTTGTTTAATTATACCTTGCCTTAGCATATGCCAGTATACTCTTCTTTTCAAAGCATTTCTAGAAAATATTCCTTGAAATCTTCTTTTCCATGAACCATAAAAGCTTCTATAACATTTGTAGAGTTCTTCTTGCACGTCTTTTCTTGACATGGTTTCTGTTGGCATTATTGCATGCGCCATATCATAATTGCTCCAATTAGAGTCTTCTATCCACAGATTCTTTTTTGCTTCTTCGAAAAGTTCAGTTCCAGGGAATGGTGTAAGAATAGCGAATATGACAAAGTCTGGATCCAACTCGTTAATGAACTTTCTTGATTCCGCAATTGACTCCGCTGTATCTTTGCGTTCACCTATTATGAACATCGCTTGCCCGAAAATATCATTCTTTTTTAGAAGTTTAACCGCTTTCTTAGCATCTTCAGGAGTAATATTCTTCCTGAAGGTTTCAAGCGTTGATTGTTTTGAGTTTTCAACTCCAAGAAGAATCCAACGAAGACCTGACCTCCGCAATTTAGGCAGTGTGTCTTGATGTTTGATGATATCATCACATCTTGCTTGGGTAAACCACATCAAATCTTCAGAAAGCTCCTTCTTTATTATTTCGTTGGCTAGTTCATTAGCCCTTTTGCCTACTCCAAAGTTATCATCCGTCAACCAAATGAATCGACTTCCATAATTCTTAAAACAATATTCTATTTCATCTGCAATACGTTTAGGAGACTTCTTTCGCCACAAACCTTGCCAGAAACACCATTGAGAACAAAACGTGCAACGATGTGGACAACCCCTAGATCCCTCAATTAAGACATAAGGCATCCTAAGACCAGACATTGCGCTAAAGTGATACTTATGAACAAAATCTTTAACAAAATGGTATCCTGGATAGGGTAAATCGTTAAGATTCTCGATTAGAGGTCTTAAAGGATTATGTGCAATCTCTCCGTTATGTCTGAAAGATATTCCCTTTATTTTTGAAAATGTTGATCCTCTATCTACTATTTTGACAAGGTTTGCAAAAGTTATTTCACCCTCTCCTCGCACGATAACGTCGATTTCAGGGTATGCTTCCAAACTTTCTTGGGCTGTTGCTGTAAAATGTTGACCGCCAGCGACAGTTAGAATATTTGGGTTAACTCTTTTTGCAGTCTCTAATGTTCTTAAAACTACGTAGGTGTTGCATGTTGCCAATGCACTGCAAGCTACAATATCTGGATTGAAGTATGCTATCTGCTGTTCCATGCCCTTCCAATCGAGCTGTTGAGCGTTACAATCCAACACCTTAATTTCTACGTTTTTAACTTCTCTTTCAAGGTAAGCTGCAAGTTGGATAATTCCGTATGGTGGTGGTAGATACTCCCCCATAACGAACCATACGTCCTTAGGCGGTTCAATGAACAGAACTTTCATCGTTAATCTCTCTGAAACTAAGTTAATCCAATATATTTTATCTCTTTAGTTAATAATTTATGGAATGAATGGGATAACAATTTAATCATGACCATTAGAAGCAAACAGCGAGATTTTTAAGTATATTATTTAAAATAAATAAGAAATGAGAGTTTTGAAATTCGATTATTTAATTCATTTCTGATTCTTTGTTTTTGTTGCAGCTATAAAGAAGATTCCAATTATCGCTACCATGAGAACAACTGAGTCTGTTCTTGTTCCCAATATGTCACTATCTATAATAATAGACATCAAAAGAATAGTGATTGCTACTATCTCAAGTACAATTCCTGTCATTAATTTCCAATTATTCAAAATGTATCACACTGCTATAGAGGTGGCTTTTTTGTTTAAAAAGGTTCGGAAATAAAAAATAATCATTCAAATATCAAAAATACCTTAATTTACAATCAATTAATAACTGTTAAAGACGAGGATTTCACTTCGAAAGTTGTTTCTTCAGAAATTGAAGTGTGAAACTCATTGAAGCTGGGGTTGAATACGTCTGCGATTATAACAATAACAAAGTTTTCAGAAAACGAAAGTAGACCATTAATAAAAATTTCTTAGTGTTCGGGAGTTATCCTCAGCGGGCGAGGTGGGATTCGAACCCTGGATCAAGTGGATATATCACCCGCTTATTTTCCCTTTTTTCTAACTATTTGTGTTAAAGTGTCCGAGATGAGGTGGCTTGGTTCGAATTGGAGATGTTTTTCATATCACCTGTTTCATCTTCCCTTTTTTGTAGTTAAATCAGTTTTAACTCAACCAAATCGATACTTAACTGCAAACAAAAATGTCCAAGTGGGTCAATAATATAAAAACGAAGAATTAAATAGAAATTTCATCTTTATATTGTTAGGTTTTCTGAATGAAAGATAAACAGAAAAAATTAACTACAAATTTTGGTAGAAGCGTAGATGATGACCAAAATTCAGCAACAGTTGGATCACGAGGTCCAGTTTTGCTTAAAGATGTTCATTTAATAGAAAAATTAGCTCACTTTAACAGAGAAAGAATACCAGAACGAGTTGTCCATGCTAAAGGAGCTGGAGCGGGAGGATATTTTGAAGTTACAAACGACGTAAGCAAATATACAAAAGCAAAGTTTCTCTCAGAAGTAGGTAAACAAACTGAAGTTTTCGTGAGATTTTCCACAGTTGGTGGTGAAAAAGGATCAGCAGACGCTGAGCGTGATCCTCGAGGATTTGCAGTTAAATTCTACACTGAAGAAGGAAATTATGATCTTGTTGGGAATAATACACCCGTATTTTTTATTCGTGATCCCCTAAAATTTCCAGATTTTATTCACACACAAAAACGCAATCCGGAAACCAACCTTAAAGACGCTAATATGTTCTGGGATTTTTTATCCTTAACACCAGAATCTCTACATCAAGTAACTATTCTATTTTCTGATAGGGGAACGCCAAGATCTTTTCGTAATATGAACGGTTATGGAAGTCACACCTTCAAGTGGTACAATGAAAATGGGGAATCATTCTGGATTAAGTATCATTTTAAAACTGATCAGGGTATAGATAATTTCACTCGACTAGAAGCTGATCAGGTAAAAGGAGTGGATCCAGATAGTGCTACAAGAGATCTTTCCAACGCAATCAAGGAGAAAAACTATCCTTCATGGACTCTACAAGTTCAGGTAATGCCTGTAAAAGACGCAGAGACATATAGGTTTGATGTTTTTGATGTGACTAAAGTTTGGCCTCACGGAGATTATCCTGTAATGGAAGTTGGAAAAATGGTTTTGAATCGGAATCCAGATAATTATTTTGCTGAAGTAGAACAAGCAGCGTTTTCTCCTGGGAATTTTGTGCCAGGTATTGCCGCATCACTAGATAAGATGTTGCAGGGTCGTCTTTTTGCTTATCAGGATGCTCATCGTTATCGTTTGGGTCCTAATTATCATCTATTGCCAGTTAATCGGCCCAAAGCAGTGAAAGCCATGAATTATCAGCGAGATGGATATATGCGTTTTGACTCCAATGGAAATGGTGCTCCTAATTATTATCCAAATAGTTTTGGGGGCCCAGAACCTGACATTCAAACAGCTGAACCAATTTATCAGATTTCAGGCAAAGTTGCTCGTCAAGCATATACTCATCCAAATAATGACTTTGTTCAACCTGGAACTCTGTACCGAAAAGTAATGACTGATCAAGCTCGCACTAACCTAATTGACAATATTGTTTCTCATCTTTGTAATGCTGATAAAAATATTCAAGTTAGGCAAACAAAAATATTCTATACAGCCGACCCAGAATATGGACAACTTGTCGCTCATGGTTTAAACATTAACCTCTAGACACAAACAACTCGAATATTCGTCTAGTCAAAGTTTAGGCTTCTTGATAAGGTCTCTAGATTACTGGTGGGGTCGCTGAGATTTGAATCCCTACCGCAGTGGTGATGTCTTCTGCACAATCTTCCCTTTTTCTTTGCAATTTCTTATAAAGTGGCCGAGATGAGGTAATCTCGTTAGTTTGGGGATTTCTCCCCGAATTTTTTCCCTTTTTAAGGCATTGATTTTTATTATTAAAACCTAAATTTTACCATTTCCATATTTGAAACGCTTATTCCAAAGTGTCCCTTAAGTTATGTAAAAACCACTAATATTGTAGGTGTTAAAAATGTTAGTCAAAAAATTAAGAATTGGTTTTGTACTGTTATTGGCAGTTATGATCGTTGCTACTCCTACTATGTTTCTTGTGCAAGGTCAAGTTCAACCAACACATCAGCAAGATCTTATGGATATGGCTGTAAAGGCTCAGCAAAAAGTTGAATCTCTTTTTGACTGGGTTGACGCTCAACAAATTGAGGATGTCGAACTTCAAGCTGATATGGTGGAATATGAAGTTTCATTTGAAGAGGGCAAAGCATTATTGGCTGATGCTCAAGTTGATTTTGAAGCGGAAGACTTTGAAAGTGCTGTTGAAAATGCTATTGGTGCTCTAAGAATTTTCAGAGATGTTTTAAGGTCTGTATATGCCTCTCTTGAAGATGCTGGAATTGACGCAGACAAAGTAGTTGATGGTCAAGGTTTCTTGGAAGCAATAGTGCGTGCAAGAGCAAGAATTGCTTATCTGCGAGTAATATTTGAGGACAATACTGAGGTAGAAGAGCTATTGATTGAAGCTGAGGGATATCTTGAAACTGCAGAAGAATTATTTGAAACTGATTTATCTGAAGCTACCTATAATCTCCGACAAGCAAATCAGCTTATATCCGAAGTACATGCGCTTTTGAAAGAGGAAGCGGTTCTTTCTAATGAATGGAGACTCTTTGAATACTGTGA
>Ga0255055_10001082_pt1 | contig 20537 bp, 15 predicted proteins | sample JV7_2_27_MG_FD_188633 | JGI IMG/M metagenome (GOLD analysis project Ga0255055, IMG submission 188633) | Seawater microbial communities from Jervis Inlet, British Columbia, Canada - JV7_2_27 | ecosystem: Environmental > Aquatic > Marine > Inlet | place: Canada: British Columbia | collected...
CGCGCCCACCGAGAACATTAGCTGGCGGTACTCGGCAGGATCTCCCAGACCATAGATCGCGCTCACCGTCGCAACGATGACCACGTCTTCACGCTCCATGAGACTCGAGGTGGCTCTGAGCCTGAGCATGTCGATGTCATCATTGATGGACGCGTCCTTCTCGATGTACGTGTCGGTAGCCGGAACGTAAGCCTCGGGTTGATAGTAGTCGTAGTAGGACACGAAGTATTCGACCGCGTTCTTGGGGAAGAAAGACTTCAGTTCACCGTAGAGCTGAGCGGCCAATGTCTTGTTGTGCGATAGAACGAGCGTGGGCCTTCCATACCGCTTGATGACGTGGGCCATCGTGACCGTCTTACCCGACCCGGTAACACCGAGCAACGTCTGGTATTGCTCTCCCCGTTCCAGCCCGCTACTGAGCTGAGCAATTGCCTCGGGTTGATTCCCCGCCGGCTCGAACGGCATCTCGATGTGGAAGGAGGTCACGGGAGATTACCTAGAGTACCACGAACGAAGTGGTGTTTTCCTGGACTGAAGTCCGGGCTCGGCCCCCTTCGGGGGCTGGTCCTAAAGGACATTGAATCTGGCTCGCCTGAAACAATCGTGCATCGTGCATCGTGCAGCGCTTATCGTGCATCGTGCAGCGTGTGTTTTTCCTGGACTGAAGGACATTGAATCTGGCTCGCCTGAAACAGTGGCTCTATGTGCGTGCCGCACTGCCCGCGGTTGGCTCGCGGCGGTCCACTGCGGTCACGCCTTTGGTCCGGCGCATGGCGCGGATGACCTTGGCGAGGTGTGTTTGGTTCTCGACTTCGACGAGGACCGAGCCAAACATCGCGCCGTCTTTGCTCCACAATTCGGTGCTGCGGATGTTGGTGCCGGTTTGGGACACGGCTTCCATCAAGTCCGCGTAGAGTCCCCTTCGGTCCTCACCCGACACGCCGAGGCATACGACGAAGAGTTCACCTTGGATGCTCTGCCAGTCGATCTCGACTCTGCGATCGGCGTCGGACGGCATGGTGAGAAGATTGGGACAGTCGGCACGGTGGATCGAGATTCCCCTGCCCTTTGTCACATAGCCCACAACGGGGTCACCGGGAACGGGCTGGCAGCATTGGGCGTAACGTACCACGAGCCCGTCGACACCGTGGATGCGCACACCTCTACCCAGCCGGATCCGGTCGAGCACGCGGCCGAACACGTTCGGCTTGGGTGCATCCAGCTCACCCTCCTCCCGCTCGGGATGCAGCGCATTGATCACTTGACCAATGGGTACATCACCGCGGCCCAAGGCCTGGAGCAACCCCTCTCCCGTACCCTGTGACAGCCGCTCCGACGCTTGGTTCATCTGTTCGTCGCTGGCCATGGCGAGCCGGCGGCGGCGCAGCTCACGGGCGAGGATCTCCTTGCCGAGTTGGATGCTGGTCTCCCGTTCCTCCTGCTTGATCCACTGCCGGATCTTCTGCCTCGCCCGCGCCGTCTCAACGTGATTGAGCCAGTCTTTGCTGGGGCGCGCATGGGCTCCGGTGAGTACCTCTACCGTGTCGCCGTTCTTCAACGCACGGTGCAGAGGTGCAATCCTGCCGCTCACCTTCGCGCCCTGACAGCGGAGCCCTACTTCGGTGTGAACCGCGAAGGCGAAGTCGATCGGAGTTGCGCCCTTGGGTAGTCGCTTCACGTCCCCATCGGGCGTGAATACGAAGATCTCGTGCTGGAACAGGTCGATCTTCAGAAACTCGAGGAACTCCTCGGGGCTGTGGGCGTCTTGCTGCAGCTCGAGCAGCTGGCGAAACCACACGAAATGATCGTCCAGTTCGTCATGGACGCTCTTTTCCTTGTACACCCAGTGAGCGGCGATACCGTACTCGGCCGTGCGGTGCATCTCTCGCGTCCGGATCTGGATCTCGTAGAGCTGGCCTCCCGGTCCGAAGATGGTCGTATGGAGTGACTGGTATGCGTTCGATTTAGGTGACGCGATGTAGTCCTTGATGCGTTCCTGGAGCGGTGTCCAGGTGTGGTGGATAACGCCCAGGACGTGGTAACAGTCCGGGACTGTGTCGACCAGCACCCGGACCGCCATGAGATCGTAGATCTCCTCGAACGGACGACCGCGTTGCCTCATCTTACGATAGATAGACCAGATGTGCTTGGCGCGGCCGGTTATCTCGAAGTCTTGGATTTCTGCCTGTTGCAGTGCCGTTTCCAGTGGCGCACGGAGTCGGTCGATCATGCTCGCGCGTTCTTCGCGCCCCGCCTGGATAGTCTCTTCCAGTTGGTTGTGATCCTCAGGTTCCAGGAACTTGAAGGCGAGATCCTCCAGTTCGGCCTTCATGCCGGCCATCCCGAACCGATGTGCCAATGGTGCGTATATCTCCCGAGTTTCCAGGGCGATACGGCGCTGCTTGTCTGGCGGCAGATGCTTGAGTGTGCGCATGTTGTGCAGCCGGTCGGCCAATTTGACCATGATGACCCGGGCATCGCGGGCGATCGACAGCAGGAGCTTGCGGTAGTTTTCCGATTGCGCCTCGGCGGCGGACCTGAACGTTAGGGATGAGATCTTGGTCAGGCCGTCTACCAGTCCTGCCACCTCTTCTCCAAAGCGTTCCCGGATTTCGTGTAGTCCAACATCGGCATCCTCCACCACGTCGTGCAACAGAGCCGCCGCGATCGTGATGGAGTCGAGGTGCTGAGCGACGAGGATCTTGGCTACCTCGATCGCATGCGATATGTAGTCGTCCCCGGAGAGCCGTTTCTGCCCCCGGTGTGCCGAGGCGCTGAACTCGAAGGCCTGCTCGACCAGCGTGAGGTCCAACCGATCCTTGCGATCGGCCAGCGCCTCTGCGAATACCGCATCTGTTGCCGCTAACACGCTCGTCACAACAGGCCTGCCTCTGCAAAACTGAAGAACTGATCCCCACCCACGACCACATGGTCGTGCACCGGAATGTCCAACACCCGACCCGCCTCCACCAGCTGGCGGGTCACCGCCCGGTCATCCGCCGAGGGTGTGGGATTGCCACTGGGGTGGTTGTGTACCACGATCACTCCCGCCGCCGCCTCGGCAATAGCTGCCCGGAACACCTCACGCGGATGTACCAGCGAGCTATCGAGGATTCCCCGCGTGATCAGAATGTCGCGAGTGATCCGGTTCTGGGCGTCGAGCGCAAGCAGATGAAACTCCTCGACCGCAAGATCGCTCATCAGCGGCACACACCACCGGTGCACATCCGCCGGGCTGCTGACAATATAGGGCACTGCGCGACCTTCATCGGTCAGTCGTCGCGCCAGCTCGAGCGCGGCCGTTATGCGCGCCGCCTTGGCTCGCCCCACCCCCACCACGGTACCCAGCTCACCTACCGGCCGCCGAGCCAACTCTCGCAGCGACCCGGCGCCAATGCGGAGCAGCCCTTGAGCCACGACCAGAGCGTCGCTGCCCGATGTTCCTGTACCTATCAGAATGGCGAGGAGTTCCGTGGTCGTCAACGACCTCGGGCCCAGCGAAAACAGCCGCTCACGGGGCCGGTCGCGGGTTCGCGTTTCGGAGAGGATGGACATGGGGGGAAGGTGGGGCGGGAGAGCGTTGGATGTGTATGCAAATCTCGGCAGATAGGATCGGAAATCCGGCGTTTGGGGCATCGGCTGCCCGGTGACCCGGGCAAAGATAGTTGGGAATCGGGGTGGGGTGGCCGGGAAGCCGGGAAGCCGGGCTACCGGGCTACAGTCCTCACCCCTTCGCCCCATGACACTTCTTGTACTTCCTCCCGCTCCCGCACGGACACGGTTCGTTGCGGCCGACCTTGGGGACTCCACCTTGGCCCTTCTTTGTAGATGGTCCGGAGATCACGTTGTCGCCATGAGACGCGGTCATTGCCTGCTGCATCTGGCGGGCCCGGGCGGCACCGGGTACCATGAGATCGGCTTCCGATTGCGGGGGTAATTCCTGCGGCTTCCGGGCTTGAGCCGCAACCATGGCCCGCTCCTGCGGTGGTGGACCGACCTGGACCTGGTGTTTGAATAGCTGTTCCGAGAAGGTGTAGCGGATGTCGTGCAGCAAGTCCACGAACATCTCAAATGCTTCCTTCTTGTACTCGACCAACGGGTCCTTCTGGCCCAGCGAGCGGTAGTAGATCCCGCTCCGCAGATGATCGAGTTCGAACAGGTGGTCCTTCCACATCTCGTCCAGCACCCGCAGCGTGAGGTGCGACAACACCTTGTCGGCGAGGTGCTCGATGTTGTAGCGGGCACCCAGTTCATCCCAGGTTGCGACCTTTGCAGTAAACGCATTGCGCCCAGCCTCGCGCAGCATCGTGCTCAGCGCCTCTACATCCGACACCTTTTCGGGATCGTTGATGTCCGGCGCAGAAATGAGAAAGCGGCGCAACAAGTCCTGAGCAATCAGTTCACGGTCCCACTTATCCGGATTGTCGCCGGCGTTCTCTTCGATGAACCGGTCGAGCGCCGCCTCGATCATGCGGATTGCCTCGGCCTTCATCTCTTCGCCACCCTCGAGACCGAACAGACGCAGGGAGTAAACGACCTCACGCTGCTGGTTCATGACATCGTCATACTCGAGCAGTCGTTTGCGGGCCTGGAAGTTCTGCAGCTCGACCCGCTTCTGCGCGTTCTCGATTGCCCGCGTCACGAGGGGGTGAGTGATCACCTCTCCCTCCTCCGCACCGCTCTTGTCCATGATCTTGGCGATGCGTTCCGAGCCAAACAGCCGCATGAGATCGTCTTCGAGCGACAAGAAGAACACCGTCTGACCCGGATCGCCTTGCCGACCCGAGCGACCGCGCAACTGTCGGTCGATACGGCGCGACTCATGGCGTTCCGTACCCACGATGACTAGACCGCACGGTGGGTCTTCCATGCACCCCCGGTTCTTCATCTCTGCGGCGTCTATGTCGGCCGCTTCGACCGTCTGACCAAACGGTGCCAGCTTCGCTTTGATGGCGCACACCTCACACTGCTTCACCTTGGGTCCGAGTTTGATGTCGGTACCACGACCCGCCATGTTGGTGGCTATGGTGATTGCGCCGCCGCGGCCAGCGTTGGCAACGATATCCGCCTCCCGTTGGTGCTGCTTGGCGTTGAGAACCTCGTGCTTCATGCCCCGGCGCTTGAACATACGGGCCAGAGTTTCCGAGACTTCGACAGTCGCAGTACCCACCAGGATCGGTAGACCGCGTTGGTGCTGCCGTTCCACCTCTTCCACGATAGCGTTGTACTTCTCGCGCCTGGTCTTGTAGATCAGATCGTGGTTGTCGATGCGGCGCACCGGCCGGTCCGTCGGGATCACCATCACGTCGAGCTTGTAGATCTGGAAGAACTCGGTTTCTTCGGTCTCCGCCGTACCGGTCATGCCGGACAGCATCTCGTACATCCGGAAGTAGTTCTGGATCGTGATGGTGGCGAGTGTCTGGGTCTCACCGCGAACACTGACGCCCACCTTTGCTTCGATGGCTTGGTGGAGTCCGTCGGACCAACGCCTACCGTGCATGATACGGCCGGTGAACTCGTCGACGATGAACACCTGACCGTCCTGAACCACGTACTCCACGTCCTCCTCATACAGCGCATGTGCCTGAAGCAGCTTGTGAATGATGTGTAGCTGCTGGCTCTTGCTGGCATACTCGGCCTCGAGCTGGGCACGTCGTTCCAGCCTATCTTCGGCCGACAAGGCTTCATCCTCCTCGAGCCGGCCCACTTCCTCCGAAATGTCCGGAACCACAAACAACGTTGGATCTCCCGGACTCATCTCCTCGACACCCATCTCGGTCAGATGCACCGAGTGACCCTTCTCATCCATCACGAAGTAGAGGTCTTCTTCGATGTCACGGAATCTCTGCTGGCCCGAGGGCAATTTGCGATCGGCGATGCGATCCAACTCCACCCGCTGAACGAGCTGCTTGCTGCCCGAATCCTGTAGCAGCTTCATTAGGCGCTTGTTCTTGGGCATACCAAGCTGTGCCTTGAACAACCTCACGCCCGCTTCGTACTGATCGTCCTCCGACTTCAGCAACGGCTCAGCTTCCGCCACCAGCCGACTCACCACGGTGGTCTGTTTGCGAACGACCTGCAAGACCTGCCCGTTGTACTTGGCGTATTCCTCGTCAGACTCCTTGCCAACCGGCCCCGATATGATCAACGGAGTACGAGCTTCGTCGATCAGGATGCTGTCGACCTCATCGATGATGGCGTAGACATGCTCTCGCTGTACCCGCTGCTCCAACGAGAACACCATGTTGTCGCGTAGGTAGTCAAAGCCGAACTCGTTGTTGGTACCGTAGACGATGTCACACTCGTACGCCGCGCGACGTTCCGGTGAGGAAGGCTCGGTCTTGTCAAGGCACCCAACCGTGAGGCCGAGATACTTGAATAGGTGTCCCATCCACTCCGAGTCACGTCGAGCCAGGTAGTCGTTGACGGTCACCAGGTGGCAGCCACGACCGGGAAGTGCGTTGAGGTATAGCGGGAGGGTCGCAACCAGCGTCTTACCTTCACCGGTGGCCATCTCTGCAATCTTGCCCTGGTGCAGTACCAAGCCACCGATGAGCTGCACGTCGTAGGGTATCATGTCCCAGGTGAGAGCACGCCCGGTGACGACGACCTCGGTACCCATCAATCTGCGGCACGCCTCCCTGACGGTTGCAAAGGCCTCGGGCAGCAGCTCGTCGAGTAGTTTGGCGGTCTTCTCCCGTAGCTCGTCCTCGAGATCGTTCACTTGGGAGTTCAGGGAATCCCGTTCCCGCGGATCGGCGCAGGCGTGCCGTGCAGTCTTCTTCTCCCTGAGCGCTATCTCGAGATCTCCCAGGCGTTGCTTTACTATACCACGCAGCTTGTCCGTCTGCGCTTGGATATCACTGTCCGAGAGATCGGCGAGGCGCTTCTCAGATTCTTTGATTGCATCAACGATCGGTTGGATTCGCTTGAGTTCGCGCTCGAAGCGGGTTCCGATCACCTTCGTGACCATCTTCTTGAGCATTGTTTCCTACGTTCTGTACAGACTATGCGATTCGATGTACTCCGCCACTTTGGCCGGTACCAGGTAGCGCACGGATCTTCCATTACTCACCGCGTCCCGCACATCGGTAGCGGAGAGTTCAACCGCGGGGACCTGAATGATGCGGGACACGAACTCACTGTCAGGCAGTTCGACTCCGGGTCGGGCAAACGCGACCATGGTCGTCAAACCCGCAAGCTTGGCAGCCTCACGCCACTCTGGAAGGTCCCGCACAGCATCTGCGCCAACCAAGAAACATAGCTCATCCGTGGAAAATTCGGCGTGCAGCTCCCTCAGGGAGTCGATCGTATACGAGGGACCTTCGCGGTCTAGCTCCCGCAGGTCGAGCAGGAACCGGGGGTTGTCTTCGATCGCTAGGCGAAGCATGGCAGCGCGGTGGTCGGGCCCCGCGATGTGGTAGCCCGTCTTGAACGGTTGCTGTCGGGCCGGCATGAAATGCACTCGCTCCAACTCGAGTGCGTCGGCGGCCGCCTCAGCAACGATTAGGTGTCCTAGGTGGATTGGATCGAAGGACCCGCCGAACACTCCGATTCTCACCGCAACTCGGACGACGACGTGTCTCTGGCACACGGCTCAGCTCTGGCTATCACGTCGGGATAGAAGCGCTGCAGCTGGGTACACATGTCGCGCATGTCCTCCTCGTACCCGATCCTATCGTACGCCTGCACCAACTTGAGTAACGCCTCAGGTGCTGATGTGGCTTGGGGCCAGTTTGCAACCACGCTGCGGAAATAAAGGATGGCTGAGTCGTAGGCCTTGAGCCGGAAGTAATAGTTGCCCGTCCGATACTCCTTGCGGGCAAACCTTTCGTTCAGCTCTGCAATGCGCTGGCGCGCTTCCACTGCAGCGTGACTCTGGGGGTACCGTGTGAGCAGTTCGCTGAGAACCGTCAGCGCACTCAGGCCGTACGTTGCATCCAGTTCGACCCGCCGCCACAGTTTGAAATACGCTTCGCCGGATCTCAGTAGAGCGACGGGAGCTATCGAATCCTGGGCGTGCTGGTCGGAGACCCGGCGGTACTCCCGGGTCGCCTCGAGATATCGATTCTGCTTGAAGAGACACTCGGCCATGTAGAACCGGACCTCGGCTCTGCGAGGATCGCGTGTGGGTAGCTCGAAGGCCAGACGCGCCAACCCGATCTCGGCAGCACCGCAGTCACCGTCGTTGTACTCCGCCATAGTGGCCTCGTATAACGCTTCGGGCGTCGGGTACTGCGAGGGGTCGAAGCGGCCGGAGCAGGCGAGGAGCCCGGAGACGAGCGACAACGCTGACAACAAAACGGTGCTAGCTCTCACGATACGCCTTCGTCCTGGAGCTACCGGGCGCCAACCCCAGGCTTACGCCTGGGGTCAGGCGCGTGGTTCCCGACCCAGGTGGTTGGGTGTTGGGTGGCCGGGCAACCGGGCTAGTGGCCGGGCAACCGGGAGACCGGGCAACCGGGAGACCGGGCAACCGGGCTTGTGTCCCCGGACTAAAGCCCGGGGCTAGGATTTGTACCCTCAAAACGGGATCCCCGTTCCCGCTCGTCGTACCATCTCGAGTTTTGCGACCGCTATGGTCGAGATCGAATCGCCCGGGACGCCACCCATCAGGGCACTCTCATAGGCGACGGCGGCACCGATGAACTCTCCGCGGCCGAATAGGACATCGCCCAATCCCAGGTACGCGGCGCGGCCGTGTTCGGTGTTCCCCGCACGGGTCACGGCTAACGTGAACCACTCCTCGGCCGTGAGCGGCAGTCCTTCATCGTGCGCATGCTGACCCAATCTCAGGGCGCAGTACCCCAAGCCACCGCGTGACCGGTCCACCACCCGCGGCTCCAGCCCGCGTCTCATGAGACTCTCGTACACCGGGATCGCCGCTTCACACCGGCCCAGTTGGCGCAATCCAGTAGCGTAAGCGTACATGAGTGAGTCCTGCATGCGGGCGTCGGGGGCATCGGCAGCAGCATAGAACAGCACCAGCAGCTTCTCATCTGAGGGTGGGCCTTCGCCCAGACCACTGGCCAACTGCCGCGCGAACCGCCCCAGTGCCCGGCCCGGCGCAATTTGCCGCAAACCCTCCACCGCCGCAGCGAGGGCCGCCCGGTCGCCGACGTCCGCCGCGGCCTGCACCACTCGCTCCAGTCCGTCGGCTGCCTCGGCGGTACTCTCGTCGTCACCTCCGATGGCCAGCGCGATGTATTCCTCTGCCGCTACTATCAGTTCACCGGAGTTGAGCGCTGCCGCGGCAGCCTTGGCGCGGACCTCCTGAGACCCCGGATCCCGGGTCAAGTAGAGGCGGTATTCGACAAGGGCGTCGGCAAACTCACGCTCCGCGTAGGCTTTATCACCCAGGGCCTCGTGTTCGGCAGCGGTACCGACACAGCCTGCCAGCGCTAACACGGCACTGATAAAGACAAGAAAGTGTCGCAAGCTAGCCTTCCGCTCCTCGTGCGAGCATGGCTAGGTAGGCATTAGCCCGCACATCGTCGGGGTCCTGGTCGGCCAGCTGCTCCCACGCGCGGCGGGCGCTGGCGGCATCTCCCGAAACGTAGCAGGCGAGGCCGTAGGAGAGCTTCACATCGGCGGAGGCTGGCCGCGCCTGGAGCACCCGTTGCAGCTCCTCGCGGGCCTCGAGCGACCGGCCGGCCTCGAGCAGGAGCCGAGCCAGTCTGTAGCGCAGGTCGTGGTAAGCAGGACCGAGGCGGAGCGCCACCTGGTACTCCTCTATTGCCTGGTTCAGGGCCGCGGCCTCCACGTACGCCTCACCCAACTCGGCATGGAGGTTGGCCAGTTTGGCAGCGTGGTGAGCTTGAACGCCGCCGCGGTCACCTCCACCCCACTCACGTGCCGCGGCGAAAGCCGCTTCCGCCTCCTCAGCTCTGCCAAGGTCGCTGAGGACTATGCCACGGTGGATATGGGCCTCCACATACCGCGGATTCAGTTCGAGCGCCCGGCCGAACGACTCCAATGCTGTGTCTGAGCGACCGACCATATGGTAGGCGAGACCCAGCAGTTGGTGCGCATCTGCAAATGCGCGGCCACTCTCGATCAGGTCTTCCAGCAGGTGGATGGAGCCAAAATAGTCTCCCAGCTCGAAGCGCTCTTTGGCCCGTTCAAGCAGCCTATGGGGACTTATGTCCATGAGTCACCTTGTACCAGTCCACGAAGTCAACAATGCCATCCTCAATATCTACTTGAGGATCGTAGCCAAGTAAACGTCGCGCCTTGGATATGTCCGCGTACGTCCGGGTCACGTCGCCCGGCTGAGCGGGCAACTGCTCGATCTCCGGGTCAACGCCGAGGGCTGATGCTATCAGTTGAATCAGCCGGTCCAATCGGACGGTATCGGATTCACCCAGATTGATGATCTCGAGAACTGGCTCGGTCGATTCCGTCCATTCGACGGCCGCAAGTACGCCCTTGAGGATGTCGTCGACATGGGTGTAGTCGCGTTCGGTAGAGCCGTCACCATATTGTTGGATCGTCGAGCCGGCTACCAGCAAGCGAGTGAACTTGTGGATTGCCAGGTCGGGGCGTTGCCTGTGCCCGTACACGGTGAAGAAACGGAGGGCGGCGATACGCAAGCCGTATAGGTGCGTGTACACCTGACAGAGAAGCTCGCCACCTCGCTTCGTGGCAGCGTAGGGAGAGATGGGAGTCAAGGCCAGGGCATCTTCTGAGAACGGAACCTCCGTGGAATCACCGTAGACAGAGGACGAGGATCCGAACACGAAACGACGTACGTTGGCTTGACGACAACCCTCGAGCAATCGGACCGTTCCCTCGAGATTGACGGAAGCATAGAGCGCCGGGTCCTCAATGGACGGACGCACACCAGCTCTCGCGGCAAGATGGATGACTGCGTCCACACCCTTGAGTACCCGGCGAACGTCCTGCTCGTTTCGGATATCGCCTTCCAGAAACGAGAAGCCTCTCCGTGAGGTCAGCTGGCTGAGGCATTCCTCCTTGATGCTGCGTTCGTAGAACGGATCGAAATTGTCGATTCCAACTACTTCATGGCCACGATCGAGTAAGGCGCTGCACGTGTGGCCGCCGATGAAGCCGGCGGCGCCGGTTACCAATATCCGCTCACTCAACGTTGGAGGCTCGTTTTGAAGTGCTCGATGGTTCTCTTCAATCCGTCTTGCAGAGATATCCGGGGCTCCCATCCGAGGTCGGCCTTCGCCTTGGTGATGTCAGGACAACGTACCTGCGGATCTTCCACGGGCAACTCCCGGTATTCGATTGGGGATCGCGAGTCCGTCAACTCGAGAACAAGCTCAGCTAGCTCCCCCACGGTCACCTCGGAAGGATTACCGAGGTTGGTGGGATCTGAACCACCCTGGTGAAACAACCGCATCAAACCTTCTATCTGATCGTCCACGTAGCAGAACGACCGTGTCTGCGATCCGTCCCCATAGACAGTGATCGGCTCCCCGGTGAGCGCTTGCACGATAAAGTTGGAGACGACGCGACCATCGTCCGGCCTCATTCTAGGCCCATACGTATTGAAGATCCGCGCAATCCGGGTCTCGATACCGTTGTGCCGGTGATAGGCCATCGTTAGAGCCTCGGCGAATCGTTTGGCTTCATCGTATACCCCCCTGGGTCCGACCGGGTTCACGTGCCCCCAGTATGATTCGGGTTGGGGATGAACTTGAGGATCGCCGTACGCCTCAGAGGTGCTCGAGAGAAAGAACCCGGCACCTTTAGCCATCGCCAGTCCGAGAGCGTTGTGTGTCCCCAAGGAGCCAACCTTCAATGTCTCAATAGGAAGCTTGAGATAATCCGCAGGGCTGGTGGGTGAGGCAAAATGAAATACGGCATCAACAACACCTGTAACCGACATGAAGGTAGTGACGTCGTGCTGCACCAGCGTGAAGGAGGGGTCACCGTTCAGCTGCGCGAGGTTAGCGGCCGCACCGGTAATCATGTTGTCCATTCCAATCACCATGTAGCCGTCAGCTACCAGGCAGTCACACAAATGAGATCCGAGAAAACCCGCTGCACCCGTAACGAGAGCCCTCAACCGCTCCCCCGGCCGATGCCCACGTATTCGAACCCCCTCTCTTTCATCCTGGCGGGGTCGTACAGATTGCGCCCATCTACTATGATCGGTTGCTTGAGCAAGGATTTCATGCGGTCGAAATCAGGGTTCCTGAATGACATCCACTCTGTAGCAATGACCAGAGCATCCGAGCGTAACAAGGCGTCGTACGCATTGTCGATATATTCTATCTGATCGCCGAACACCGCTGCTGCAGTCTCCATCGCCTTGGGATCGTGGGCTCGCACCCTAGAACCTGCCTTGAGCAGGCTCTTGATCAGTTGAATGGATGGGCTCTCGCGCATATCGTCGGTCTGTGCCTTGAACGCTAGTCCCCACACAGCGATTATCTTGCCAGCCAGCTCCACACCGATGGCTCCCTGTAGCTTTCGGAACAGGACGCCCTTCTGTCGCTCATTTGCATCTTGGACTGCCCTCACAACATCGAGTGCCACGCCATGTTCGTCTGCAGTCTTGGCCAGCGCCCGCACGTCCTTCGGAAAACAGGAACCACCGTAGCCCGGCCCCGGAAACAGGAAGTGCTTGCCAATCCGTGGATCACTACCGATCCCTTTTCGCACGAAGTTCACATCCGCACCCACCTTCTCACACAGCTCGGCGATCTGATTCATGAATGAGATGCGGGTTGCCAACATCGCATTGGCAGCGTACTTGGTTAGTTCCGCCGAGGTCACATCCATCACGATAAGTCGATTGCTCGTACGCATGAACGGTGCGTACAGCTCTCGCAGGATGGCGGCGGCTTCCTCCGAGTCTACACCGACTATCACGCGATCCGGCTTCATGAAATCTTCAACCGCCGCACCTTCCTTGAGAAACTCCGGATTTGAGCAAACATGAAACTTCGTTGCGGTGCGCTCAGCGATTGTGCGTCTCACTTGCCTCGCAGTACCAACAGGAACCGTGCTCTTGGTGGCCACGATCTTGGTGCCATTCATGTGATCGCCAATCGTACGAGCGACGTCGAGGACGTGCTGTAAATCGGCTGATCCATCCTCATCCGGTGGAGTACCGACTGCAATGAAAACTACGCTTGCTGACTCCACAGCAGCTCCTACGTCCGACGAGAACCTGAGGCGGCCCTCCGCTTGGTTCTTTGTTATCAGCGGCTCGAGACCGGGCTCGTAGATCGGCACATCGTTGTTCTCGAGTCGCGCGATCTTGCCTTCATCAACGTCCGCACACACCACATCGTTGCCGGCCTCGGCAAAACAGGCGCCCGCAACAAGGCCGACATACCCCGATCCCACTACCGCGACGTTCACGTCTGCCTCCTCCGATTGAGTGCGTTACGTGTGTCCACAACTCTCAGCGCATGGGTCCGCAACTGTTCATAGTCTATTGACGAGTGATCGGTGACGATGACTACGCAGTCAGAAGCCTGCAACTTCTCGGGTGACAGGTCGATCGACTTCAACTCCAGTCCGTCTGCGACCAGCACCGGAACGTACGGGTCGTGATAGCTCACCTTTGCCCCCTGCTGCTCGAGAAGGCGAATGATGTCCAACGCAGGGCTCTCCCGTACGTCGTCGATATCCGGCTTGTACGCAACACCCACTATCAGCACACTCGATCCACGCAGTGCCTTGGCGTCTTCATTCAGGCCTTCGGCGACTTTGCGCACCCAGAACGCGGGCATCTCAGCATTGACCTCACTAGCGACGTCGATGAAGCGGGTGCGGTAATTGAGCCCGCGCATCTTCCAGGCTAGATAGTGCGGGTCGATGGGGATGCAGTGCCCGCCCAAACCTGGGCCCGGCGTGAACTTCATGAAGCCGAACGGCTTGGTGGCAGCTGCCTCGATCACCTCCCAAACGTCGACGCCCAGTTTGTCGCACACAATGGCCATCTCGTTGACAAGGCCGATGTTGATGCTGCGGAATGTGTTCTCGAGTAACTTGACCAATTCGGCACCCTCTGGCGACGAGATCGGAACGAGGGTGTCAAACACCGGCCCGTAAAGTGCGAGCACGACTTCACGGCACGCATCGGTGACCCCTCCTACCACTTTCGGCGTATTGCGAGTCTGCCACGTTGGGTTCCCCGGATCAACCCGCTCCGGACTGAAGGCGAGGAACACATCCTCACCAACCTTGAGGCCACCCGCTTCAATCTTGGGTAGCAACAGCTCCCGGGTGGTCCCGGGATATGTGGTGCTCTCGAGTATGACGACCTGACCCGCACGGATTGTTCGCGCCACCGATTCGGCTGAGGCAATGACGTACGACACGTCAGGGTCTTTGGTCTTGGAGAGCGGAGTGGGCACGCAGATGCAGATCGCGTCCACTTCGGACAGACGGTCCATTGCAGTGGTTGCTTCAACCAGGCCTGATTTGACCAACTCAGCTAGCTGTACGGTGGGAACATCCTGAACATGAGAGACGCCGTCGTTCACCCCTTTGACTACTCTCTCACTAACATCAAAACCAAGCACCCTGTAGCCCGCATTAGCCAACTCGACCACAAGAGGTAGTCCTACATATCCCAAACCAAGGACACCAAAAAGGGCCGAACGGTCTTGGGACTTCGCGAGGAGGGCAGTTTTTGCGTTCATACGACCACACAGTTAAGAGGATGCCAGCTCCACGGTCACACCACCCGCAGCTAGGGATTCAGATGCAGCTTCAAGCACACGCACAACGGCGACCCCGTTGGATGCCGGTGTTCTCGAAGCCTCCTTACCTGCCGCAACAGCAAGGAAGTGACGCAGCTCTGCAGCCAACGGTTCTGCATTCGGTATTCGTGGAATCGCAATGTCGCCCTCACGGATAGAAAGGCTCTCGCCGAAGGACTGGTAGTCGGGTGGACGATCTACTCCCTTGTCGTAGATCTTCAGCTTTTCCCGGCTCTGCATGTCGTCGAATACAACCATTTTTTCCGAGCCAACCACCGTGAGTCGGCGCTCCTTGTGTGGATCCAGCCACGACATCTGCACGTGCGCCATGACACCTGAAGCGAACTCCATGTTCATGAACACGACGTCTTCGATGCCCGGCTGTAAATAGCTCTTACCTTGTGCAGTGACACGCACCGGTGTGTCACCTAGCAACTCGAGTGCCACCGCGACGTCGTGGGGCCCAAAGCTCCACAGCGCGTTCTCGTCAGGACGAACCTGACCCAGGTTCACCCTTTGGCTGTACAGGTAGTACAGATCTCCCAATTCCCTGTCGTCAATCAACTGCTTCAGTTTCTCGACCGCGGAGTGAAACAGCAGCAGGTGTCCGGTTACCACCGGCACTCCCTTTGCCTCCGACGCTGCGGCAACCGACTCTGCGTCGCGGACCGAGAGTGCAAATGGCTTTTCCACCAAGACCGGCATCCCCCGCTCGATCGCCTCGAGCGCAAGTTGGGCGTGGCTGGTGGCCGGTGTCGCTATGACGACCGCTTCGGCCCGGTCCAGGGCCTCAGAATGGTCCGCAGTGACATGGACACCGGGGTATTGGCGCCGCACTGCGTCACGACGCGCCTCACTGAGATCACACACGGCGACCAGTTCGGCCTCGGGCAGAGTGGCCAGATTCCGCACGTGGTTGCGCCCCCAACTCCCTGCCCCTATTGCCGCAACGCGAATCTTGCTCACGTGTGGAACTCCCCGATCGTGTCGATCACGATCTGTTGTTGGTCGGTAGGCAGTTCGGGATAGACGGGAAGTGACAACACCTCATCGCAAGCCCGGTCTGTCTCAGGAAGCTGTCCCTCCTTGTACCCTAGGTGCTCGAAACAGGGCTGCAAATGGAGGGCCTTGGGATAGTATACGGCGGAACCAATGCCACGCTCATTGAGGAATGAACGAAGCTCGTCCCGCCGACTCGTGCGGATGGTATACTGGTTGTAAACGTGCTCGTTTGCCGGATCAGTGCGCGGAACAGTGACTGTGGAGATACCGGCCAAGCCGTCGGCATAGATCTCAGCGTGGTTTCTGCGTGCCGCATTCCACTGATCCAATTTGGGAAGCTTGGCCAACAAGATTGCCGCTTGCAGCGTGTCCAAGCGGCTGTTGGTGCCGATCTCCTCGTGCTGGTACTGCTTGGCACCGCCGTGCGCGCGCAGCCTGGCCAGACGCTGGGCGAGATCGACGTCCTGAGTAGTCATGATCCCCCCGTCACCCCAACCACCTAGGTTCTTGCTGGGGAAAAACGAGAAGGCGCCGGTTGTTCCGAGCTCGCCCGCCATGCGCCAATCACCGTCAATCTGGCGACGGGCGCCAATCGCCTGGGCCGCATCCTCGATCAGCGCCAGGCCGTGTTGCTCACAAAGCGGCAGCAGGTCTTCCAGCCGAGCCATCTGACCAAACAGGTGCACCGGAACGATTGCTTTGGTCCGGTCGGTGATGGCTGCCTCAACTAGCGCCGGATCGATATTGAACGTGCCTGGTTCGATATCTACGAAAACAGGAGTGCCACCTGCGTTGTGTATGGCACCGGCGGTGGCAAAAAAGGTAAACGGCGAGGTTATGACTTCGTCGTCGGGCTCCAGCTTGAGGACCTTGAGTGATAGTAAGAGAGCGTCTGTACCGCTGGCGCAGGCAATTGCGAACTCGGCACCCACGTATTGGGAAATCGCTTCCTCGAGCTGTTTGACCGGCTCGCCCATGATGAACCGTTGGCTCTCGGCGACCTCGAGTAGGGCAGGAAGAACGTCCTCTTTTATGGTCTCAAACTGGGCCTTGAGGTCCAGTAGTGGAATCATGATGATATGTCCAAATGTTGAAAACTTAGAAATTTACCAGGCTCACGCGGAGGAATCAATCAACTCCAGACGGCCCTTCTCTTCCCGATAGCTCCGTTGGCACCGATTGCAGGTTCCCGCACCCCCGCTCAAGCGGAGACGCTCACCACAATAGCACATCCAGCCAACCCTGCGTGCCGGCACTCCGACCATGAGTGCATAGTCCGGCACGTCAGACGTCACTACCGCTCCGGCTCCAATGAAGCAGTACTCTCCCAGCGTACTGCCACATATCACCGTGGCGTTGGCCCCGATCGAGGCGCCGCGCTTGACCACAGTAATCTCGTACTCGTCCTTGCGGGACACATGCGAACGCGGGGTGCCCACGTTGGTAAACACACAGGATGGCCCACAGAAGACATCGTCCTCCAGGACAACCCCCTCGTAAATCGACACGTTGTTCTGGATCTTCACGTTGGTGCCGATCTTTGTACCCGGCATGACAACGACGTTCTGGCCCAGACTGCAACGCTCACCGATCTCGGCGCCAGGCATCACGTGGCAGAAGTGCCAGATCTTTGTGCCGAAACCGATCGTGGCACCGTCGTCAACGTAAGAACTCTCATGGACGAAAAAGTCGCTCATCGATACTCCTTCTGCCTATTCATTCGATTATCCGCACTTCCAATTGCAGTTCAATTCCAAACTCAGCCAACACCTTCTCTCGCACTGCCTCAATTACCGCTTTCACGTCCGACGCAGTTGCGCCCCCGCGATTAACAATGTAATTCGCATGCCGGCTAGAGACCTGTGCGCCTCCAACCTGAAATCCCTTGAGCCCGGCAGCGTCGATCAGTTGCCCGGCGCTGCGCCGCCGCCTCCCCTCGGGATTGCGGAACACAGAACCGCAGCATGGCTCGTCAAACGGGGTGGCCTGGCGCCGCCATTCGTAGTGGCGCTGGATATCGCGTTCGAGAACCCGAGGATCGGCTGGCTCAAATCCGAAGGTAACCGCCGTCACAATGGCCCGATCGATTCCACTGGAACGGTAGCGCCATGAGATTTCGTTGGTGGGCACCGTCCGCACAGTGCAATCCGAGTCGACCAGCTCTACGGACCGAACAGTCTGGCTGAAGTCCTGGCGATGAGCACCTGCGTTCATGACGACTCCGCCACCTACCGTGCCGGGTACGCCGATCAAGCGATGAATACCCGACAGACCCGCCCGGGCGGTGACACGGGCTAACCTCGGTGTGGGCATGCCTGCACCCACCTGCCACACCTCCGGCCCATCGACATCCTCGTCGAGCCAATCCATCCCCTTACCCAAGCGGATCACGACACCGTCGAAGCCGGCATCACTGATGAGCACGTTGGAGCCGAGGCCAAGGGCTAGCCAGGGAATCGCGGCATCACTACAGAACTGCAGTACTGCAACAACATCTTCGGTGGATTGGGGTGCAACCAATGCGGCCGCAGCACCGCCGACGCGGTAGGTCGTGTAGCGGGCGAGCGACTCGTCGAACTCAACCGTGCCGCGGACGCGCGTAGCAAGCTCGCTGAGGCTATCTAGCGGAATCTTGGTCATCGAAATACACCGCCACATTCCCCTTCCAAACCGATTCTTCCAACTGCCCGGCGTACTCGTGCCACTCCTGCAGAGACCGCACGCTCCCGCGGCGGCTTCGCAGCGCCAGGATGGCATCGCACGCGGCGCTCGCCGCTGACATGGTGGTGGTGTATGGTACGCCGTGTTGCAGCGCCGTCCTACGAATGAAGTAGTCGTCTATTTGGGTGAGCTTGCCCAACGGCGTGTTGATGAGTAGTTGGACTTCACCTGACAGAATGAGATCCGCGGCGTTGGGCCTTCCCTCGTGCACCTTCAGTACCCGCTCCGCCGGAACACCGCGACCTCTCAGATGCCGTACCGTTCCCTCTGTGGCGAGAACGCGGAATCCCATCTCGTGGAACCGACGCACGATCGGTGTCACGGTCGGCTTGTCACGGTCGTGGACGGTGACGAACACGGCACCCTCCAACGGTAGCGTGTCACCGGCAGCGGTCTGCGCCTTGGCAAACGCCATCCCAAAACTGTCGGCAAGACCCATCACCTCACCCGTTGATCGCATTTCGGGCCCGAGCAGCGTATCCACATTGGGGAGCTTGGTGAACGGGAATACTGCCTCCTTCACCGCCACGTAGGGCATGACGACTTCGTCCAAGAGACCTAGTTCGTCGAGGCTGCGTCCGATCATCACGGATGCCGCCAGCTTCGCCATCGAGACACCAGTGGCCTTGCTCACGAACGGGATCGTCCGAGACCCACGGGGATTCACCTCGAGTACGTAAACCACGCCATCCTTGACGGCGAATTGCACGTTCATGAGGCCCACTACTCCCAAGGCCAAGGCAAACTCCTTGGTGTGACGGCGCATCGCTTCGACCGCTGATTCCTCGATGAGATACGACGGCAGCACACACGCCGAATCGCCGGAGTGGATGCCTGCGTCCTCGATGTGCTGCATAACGCCGCCGATCACACAGCGTTCACCGTCACAGATGGCATCTACGTCGGCCTCGAATGCGTCTTCCAAGAAAGAATCTATGAGAACGGGGTGCTCGGGTGATGCCTCCACGGCGCGTTGGAAGTAGTTGCGCAGTGACGGCTCATCGTACACGATCTCCATTGCCCGCCCACCCAGCACGTACGACGGTCGCACCAGCACGGGGTACCCGATACGCACGGCCACCGCGACGGCGGCTTCGACGTCGGTAACGGTCCCGTTGGCCGGCTGCGTGACACCCAACTCACGCGCCAGTTCCTCGAACCGCTTGCGGTCTTCGGCCATGTCGATGGCGTCGGGGCTGGTCCCCAATATGGTCACACCCGCCGCCTCGAGCGCCTTGGTGAGCTTGAGAGGGGTCTGCCCGCCAAGCTGCACCACGACCCCCATCGGTTGCTCCAGCCGGACTATCTCCAGCACGTCCTCCAGAGTTAGCGGTTCGAAGTACAGCTTGTCGGAGATGTCGAAATCGGTTGATACCGTCTCAGGGTTGGAGTTGATCATGATAGTGCGGTAGCCCAACTCACGAAACGCGAGCCCGGCCCGGACGCAACAGTAGTCGAACTCCACTCCCTGACCAATCCGATTTGGCCCGCTTCCCAGGATAACGATGCCCTTGTCACCCAGAGACTCAGATTCGTTCTCTTCGTCGTAGCACGAATAGTAGTACGGTGTGGCCGCCGGGAACTCTCCGGCGCACGTGTCAACGACCTTGTAGCTCGGATGAACACCCAGATCCCAGCGGAGCTGACGGAAATCCAGCTCGGTTCTGCCTCGCAGCTCAGCCAATTGCTTGTCCGAGAAGCCCAACCGCTTCATGGCCCTGATTAGTTCTGCATCGACTGCATCGGCATCACGGAAACTGACTTCTGCCTGTACCAGTTCTTCCAGCTGACTCAGGAACCACTCATCGATTCGAGAGAGTTCACTAATCTCCTGAACCGACATGCCGGCTTGGAGCGCTCGCTTGATCTGGAATACGCGCTCCCGCGTAGGGGTCCGCAATGCAAGCCGCAACGATTCGAGATCGTCCGTCTCCAAGCCGTCGTCTGTTGGGTTTGGCGCCACTTCCCAACCCGAGCGGTCTATCTCGAGCGCCCGCAGACCCTTCTGAAACGACTCCTTGAACGTGCGCCCTATCGCCATCGACTCACCCACCGATTTCATCTGGGTCGTGAGCGTGGCATCGGCATCGGGGAACTTCTCAAAGGCGAAGCGGGGGAACTTGG
>Ga0255055_10001083_pt1 | contig 20532 bp, 19 predicted proteins | sample JV7_2_27_MG_FD_188633 | JGI IMG/M metagenome (GOLD analysis project Ga0255055, IMG submission 188633) | Seawater microbial communities from Jervis Inlet, British Columbia, Canada - JV7_2_27 | ecosystem: Environmental > Aquatic > Marine > Inlet | place: Canada: British Columbia | collected...
GCCTGTGAATCATCCATGGCGAAACTACGGAAGCTCCAATCCCAGAAAGAAGGTTGACTCTGTCTCAAGGTGACATTTCTGCTTTGTGAATTAAGGGCCATTTCTACTTTGGGTTGACAAGAACCTCATTTACTCATACCAAGAATAGACTAGTGAAGTTATAAAGATGAGGTACGCATCGAGGGATGCCAAATGGCGATGAGAGATCCTTCAGTCAAAGACCATCAAGGCTTGACCAAAGATTTGTTGAACTCGTATTCATAATGGCAATTCACATGGATTTCTTCTGCACGCGGGCGGTGAAGCGGTCTATCTCAATCATTGCACGTTTATGTTCCACTTCGCCGATCTTCTCCGTCTCATCCCAGAGCTCAGTCTGGAATGAAATTACGTTTTGCTCTATCAGGACAATCTCCGCCTGGATGGAGACATCTCTCCCCAATGGGGTTGGCGCGATATGGCGGACGGAAAGGGCAATCCCCACCGTTGTCATTCCCTCGGGCAAGTGAGGTTCCACAAGTTTCCGGCATGTCTGTTCGACGAATGCGACCATTGCTGGTGTAGCATACACTTGCAGCGAACCGCTCCCTAAATGTGATGCAACTCGCTCAAGTGTAACCTGCTGCGTATCCTCAATGCGCCTTCCTATGGAGATCTCCGGGATATCCATCACCAAATAATTCTCCGCCATGAATCCTTATGGGATTTGCCGCAGCGCAATTGCGATTGCAACCGCGTGCTCATGTGTGTGACTCAAGCTAATCGACCAAGCGCTGACCCTTAATTCACGGGCTATCTCTTCTGCGCGGCCGGACAGATGAAGCATTGGCTCCATATGTGGTCCCTTGATAATCTCTATCTCTTTCCACCCCACCTCGCCGATGCCGGTGCCAAGTGCTTTCGCTACCGCTTCCTTCGCTGCAAAGCGAGCCGCCAACGCCGGTGTACGCCCTCCTGCATCAACCAATTCATTAGCTGTATACAAGCGCTGAAAGAAACGCTGACCATGACGGAGGATGGCGCGGTCGATGCGCTCGACCTCGACAATATCTACGCCGGAGGAGACAAGCATCATACGCCACCCCTCTCCGGACCAGCGATGGCGACTGCAAGCCGTTCAGGGTCGAGAAAGCGCTTTCCCACATCCAGGATCTGATCGCGAGTTATCCCGGCGATCAAGTTTTGATAGCGTTGATAGTAATCCAAGCCTAACCCATACCGTTCAACATATGAGATCGCCCCGGCAACACCCTCATTTGACTCGAGCTGCATCGGGAGACGACCAATGAAATTGGCCTTGTTCTCGTAAAGTTCTTCCTCACTCACACGGCGAGTTGTAAAACGCTTGATCTCCTTCTGGACAATATCGATCGCGCGATTCTCATCTTTCGGATTTACCCCGGCAACCACCTGCCAGGGACCAGGCCCCGGTCCCCCCGAGATTGCACTATAGGCGTAATACGCCAATCCTGCGCTGACCCGGACAGCATCCCCAATCCTCCCCATTACTCCGAATTGCCCAAGGACACTGTTCCCCATCGCAGCCGCTATATAATCCGCGTCATACCGACTTGGTCCAGCGACTCCGATGACCAGTTCGCTCTGTACCTTCCCTTCGAGTCGAACTTCCACTCTCTTGGATTTCTTCAATGACTTCAATATCGGCAGGTCAGGCATCTCCCGTTGTTTCTTCGTTTTCCATTGGCCGAGCGTAGAGGTCACAAGTTCCAACACCTGTTCCGCTTTAACCCCGCCAACAATTGTTATCACAAGACCAGAGGGACCGAAGTATTCACGATGGAATCTTCGCAAATCAGCGGGTGTTAACTTGCTGATTGTCTCCACGTAACCATTCGTCGACAGACCATAAGGATGGCCAGGGTATACCAGTGTATCAAACGCCATCTGGGCACGTGCCCCGGTATCCTGTTCACGGATGGCCAACGCAGTAAGCTGCTGGGCGCGCAACCGTTCAAACTCCGCTTTGGGGAAGGACGGATTCTGCAGAACATCGTCTAAAAGCTCCAGAAGTGTTCCGAGATCCTCTGCTAGCGCTTTCCCTTGAAAAGCTGTTGTGTGTGTTCCACCATGCAGCGATAATCGTGCGCCAATGGATTCTATTGATTCGAAAATCTGTTGAAAGGAACGTGTGAGTGTACCGCGGGTCATGGCGATTGCCGTCATGAAAGCCAGCCCTGCGCTATCGGGGGTGTTCGCAAGCGCTCCTGCCAGAAGGTAACCCGAGAGTACAACAGAAGGGCTGGAGAAATTCTCACGGACGAGCAGTACAACACCGTTGGGTAATTCTTCCCTGCGGATAGTGTCCGGCCCCGGTAGAGCAGCAAGATCAAGATGTGGTAGAACTGGCGTTTCTTTAGACATAACTTCAGCTCGAATTTGGACGGTAGAAGCCAACGACGCGATTGGAGTCAACAAAATATTTTTGAGCGACTTCCCATGCTTTTTGGGGGGTCACCTCCGCCAGGCGATCTAGATAGCTCTCGTACCATGTGCTATCTGCAAACATCTCACTAAAACCCAGCCAGAACCCCTGATTGGTGATGCTTTCGCTGCTGAAGGCGAAAAGAGCGCGCGCTTGTTTGATCGCTTTTGACAACTCCCCTTCATCGATCGGCGCTTCGATAATACGAGCCATCTCCTGATCGAGCACAGCAAGCGCCTGCTCCGGCGTCCGGTCTGGACGCACTGTGATATGGACATTGTAAAGATAGGGGTCAATGGATGCGGCCAGACCGCCCTGAACGGAGGCCGCAACTTCGCCGTCAACGAGCGCACGGTAAAGACGCGAAGTTTTATTGGAGATCCCTCCAGCGAAGAAATTAAAACTGGAAGCACCCGCCAGTACGCTCCCCAGGACAGTCAGCGGGAGGAAGTCTTCGTCATTTGCCGCCGGGGCATGGTAGGCGATTATGATATAAGGCGTTTCACCGGGTCCACTAACATTTACAACCCGCTCCCCGCTTTGGGGTGGTTCTCGCCTTGAAATGTGCTGCGGCGCCGGAACCTTGGGCAGCGGACCAAAGATCTCTCTTATCTGGCTCAGCATTCGCCGGGTGTTGAAGTCACCGGCAACCACCAGGACGGCATTGCTGGGATTATAGTGTCGCCGGTAATGCGCAAAAAGATCGTCGCGCGTCATCGACTGTAAGTCGACCATATCCCCGATGACACCATGGTGATAGCTATGGACTCGAAAGGCGGCAGCTTGTACTTCCTCTGCCAGGCGAAAGCTCGGCTCGTTTTCTTGCCCCTGGCGTTCAGAGATGATGACGGTCCGTTCCGCCTCAACTTCGTCTGCGTCGAATAGGCTGTTCGCCATACGGTCGGCTTCTAGCTCGAGAGCTAGTTTGACGCGGTCTGCCGGCAATGTCTCAAGGTAAGCCGTCCAATCTAACCATGTAAAGGCGTTCCAGATACCCCCATTGCGAGAAATGGCGCGATCTAATACCCCGGCCGGGAAGGTGGGGGTTCCTTTAAATTGCATATGCTCGACCCAATGGGAAATCCCGGTCCTCCCGGGGATTTCGTTGCGCGACCCAACCCGGTACCAGACCCAGCAGGTTGCCAGGGGTGCGGTATGAATCTCTTTAAGGCGTACTTCAAGCCCGTTTCGAAGACGTGTAACGAGGGTGGGCTTGGGCGCATCACTCATGATAGGGTTCAATCATTTATCGGTATTCCGTCGTTATACCCTCGACCTACAGCAAGGTAGGTGAATCCCAATTGCCTCATCTCTTGAGGCTCATAAATGTTGCGGCCATCGATGACGACTGGGCTGCGCAGAAGATCTTTAATCCTTTGTAGATCTAGTTGCTTGAATTCATTCCATTCAGTACAGATAACCAACGCGTCGGAGCCTTCGGCCAAAGCGTAGGGGTCCTCCGCCATTTCGACCGCAGGCATGAGTTTAGCGGCACCGGGCATTCCCACCGGGTCGTAAGCGCGGACTTTCGCTCCAGCTTTGAGCAAACGCTCGGCGATATCGAGCGCTGGTGCTTCACGGAGATCGTCGGTATTGGGTTTGAACGTCAATCCCAGAACCCCGATTACTTTCCCATCGAATTCACCCACACCGTCTCGGATTTTTTCGACAAGCACTCGACGCCGATCATCGTTGATGTCCATGACGGCTTGAAGGAGCTGCGGGTGTCGGCCCTTCTCATCAGCCATATGCGCAAGAGCCTTCACATCCTTGGGGAAACAAGATCCACCATATCCAAGCCCAGCATCCAGAAAATAGGGGCCAATGCGGGCATCATAACCCATGCCGGTGCTTACCTCTTTGACATCAGCGCCTAATTCCTCGCAGATATTCGCAATTTCATTGATGAAGGAGATGCGCGTGGCCAGGAATGCATTTGACGCGTACTTGACCATCTCTGCCGTGCGCAGGTTGGTGATCATAATCGGCGCCCGCAGAGGCAGATGCAGTTGGGCAACTTTGTCAGCAGCTTCATAATCCTGGGACCCGAGCACTGTGCGCGCCGGATTCATAAAATCGAGTATCGCCGATCCTTCTCTCAGGAACTCAGGGCAAGATACTACAGAGAATGGAATGGGCTTGGGTTGGCTGCTGTGGATGATCTCGGCGACCCAGTCACCCGTCCCGACAGGCACGGTTGATTTGTTGACAACGATAAGGGGTGCATCCATCACTTTCGCGACTGACTCTGCGGCCGACTTAACGTATTTCAAATCCGCCTCACCATCGACGCCGGATGGTGTTCCAACAGCGATAAAAACAAAATCCGCCCCTTTAATCGCTTCTGAGTAGGATGTAGTAAAGGACAATCGCTCTGAAGTGACATTGCGGGAGACCATCTCCTCCAGGCCGGGTTCGTAGATCGGCATGATGCCTTTCTTCAGATCGTTAATCCGCTCTGCATTGATATCAAGGGCGAGAACGCGATTGCCGAGATCTGCAAAACCCGCGGCGCTAACCAGCCCCACATATCCAACCCCCACAACTGCGATTTGCTTCACAGGGCCTCCTTTGAAGAAAGACCTTCTTATAAAAACCGAGTGATGGCGCAATCATACCATGGCTGGTTTTCAAGGCAACCATATCCAATCGTAAAAGGTCATACCGGCCTTGTGACACTATTCACTTGTCCCTTATGGAACCACCATCGTACACTCATATAACTAGACAACTCCTATCCTGATGGTTAGAGTATCTAGGTCGAATTGGAGGATGTGGATGCAGATTACACGTCAAGCGGATTACGCTGTCCGCGCGGTGTTTTACCTGTCAGGTCTTGATAACGGACAACGGGCACCAACGAGCGAAATCGCTCGGAAACAGCACATACCGCCATCTTTCTTGGCGAAAATCATCTCGCAGCTTTCTGTCGCCGGCGTCGTCCAAACTTCGCGCGGCGCTCGCGGGGGCGTATCCTTAGCTCGCGCTTCGGATGAAATCTCACTGCTTGAGGTGGTCGAAGCCATCGATGGTCCGATCATGCTGAACGAGTGCGTTTTCGATAGAAACGCATGCGTATTCGGCGATAATTGTCCTATCCAGGAAGTATGGTGCAACGCGCAGGAAACATTGGCTAAAACGCTTCGCGACACTACATTCGCCGCCTTGACCCCTCAATGAGTAGAACCTAGCAAAATCACTCTACCGAATAGCAGTTGCTGCAATCGAGCCAACCCCAGATGACCCGGCGTACGATTTGTCGGGTCATGTTTGTTGCCAGGACTTGGAGTGCCGTTCAATTGAGCCTTATAATTGCATTCGACAATACTAGGAGGACGTTATGAACGTCCATGATGCAATCCGTATCAAACGCGCTATTCGCAAATTCAGCGATGAACCCCTTTCGGAAGATATCGTGCGTCGTATCGTTGACTCTGGGCGAAGAGCACAATCGGCGAAAAATAGACAACCCTGGCACTTCATTATCATTCGCGATCGTGAAACCCTCATAAAACTGTCTGAATTAGGCACCTATGCCGGACATCTGGCCGGGGCTGCCCTGGGTATAGCCATCATAACCCCGGATCCGAACCAACGCTGGTCCATCCTTTTCGATGCAGGGCAAGCAGCCGCCTATATGCAGCTCGCTGCCTGGGAACTCGGTGTAGGATCATGTTTAGCGACGATTTATCAATTGGAGGCAGCAAGGGCACTCCTCGGGTATCCGGATGACTTGCATCTCCATGTCGCGCTATCCTTTGGTTTTCCCCTCCATTCTGAGCAATTGACCGAAAAACCAAAAGGCGGTGGGCGGAAAGCTTTCGCTAAAATCACTCACTTGGATCATTGGACGAACGACATCGATGAAATACACGAGCGATAATCCATTTACAATCGAACTTGAGGTGCTTCACATCGCTAACACACTTCAATAACGCATTCTCTGGCAATCAATCCTTGGACCCGGTTTCATCATAGGCCGAACGGAACATATACTCGTAATGATGGAGGCGAATATGTCTCAACCGCGATTGGTACGCGCACCGCGTGGAACAGAACTTACCTGCAAATCCTGGCTTACAGAAGCTGCCTACCGCATGATCCAAAACAATTTGGATCCCGAGGTCGCAGAGAAACCTGATGATCTGGTGGTTTACGGAGGTCGAGGGCAAGCAGCCCGCGACTGGGATTCTTTCGAGGCAATACTTGAATCGCTCAAGCAACTTGAAGATGATGAAACCCTGCTCGTGCAATCTGGTAAGCCGGTCGCAGTTTTCACGACCCACTCCGATGCCCCTCGCGTTCTGATCGCCAATTCGAACCTTGTACCTCATTGGGCTACCCAGAAGCACTTTGACGAACTGGCCGCGAAGGGACTGATCATGTATGGCCAGATGACCGCTGGCTCCTGGATTTACATTGGCACCCAGGGCATCCTCCAAGGGACCTACGAGACACTCGGATCCCTGGCGCGCCTGAACGGTTGGCCATCCTTGCGAGGCAAATTCGTTCTCACCGCTGGCCTGGGTGGCATGGGCGGCGCCCAACCTTTGGCCATCACCATGAATGAGGGCGTTGGCCTGATCGTGGAGGTCGATCCGGATCGGGCAATGCGTCGTCTCGAACATGGATACGTGGAATATGTTGTCAATGATCTCGAGGAAGCGATGACACTCGCTGAAGAAGCACTAAAGGATAATGAGCCGCGGTCGATCGGCCTGATTGGAAACGCAGCCGACGTTTATCCCGACCTCGTGCTGCGAGGTATCACCCCGGACGTCGTTACCGATCAAACACCTGCTCATGATGTTTACGACTATATCCCTCACGGTTTGACACTCGAAGATGCGAACCAACTGCGCGAGAACGATCGCGAAGAATACGCCCATCAAGCTATGAGGTCTATGGCCCGTCACGTTGAAGCCATGCTATCTTTTCAACGCAGCGGGGCGGAAGTTTTCGATTATGGCAACAACCTGCGCCAACGCGCTTTCGACCATGGAGTGCAGGATGCGTTCGACTTCCCCGGCTTTGTCCCAGCTTACGTTCGACCTCTCTTCTGTCTCGGAAAAGGGCCTTTCCGGTGGGTGGCTCTCTCCGGGGACCCGGAGGATATCTACCGCACAGATGAAGCCGTCGCAGAACTCTTCCCGGAAGATGAACACCTGCTTCGTTGGCTAAAAATGGCGCGCGAGCAAATCCACTTTCAGGGATTGCCCGCACGCATCTGCTGGTTAGGTTACGGAGAAAGAATGAAAGCCGGCTTGCGCTTCAATGAGTTGGTAGCCAGCGGTGAGGTGAAGGCACCGATCGTAATCGGACGCGACCACCTCGATGCTGGCTCGGTCGCTTCACCCAATCGAGAGACTGAAGGGATGCTTGATGGGACGGATGCTGTCAGCGATTGGCCGCTGTTAAACGCCATGCTTAATGCCATAGCTGGTGCAACCTGGGTTTCCTTCCATCACGGAGGAGGCGTCGGCATAGGTTTTAGCCAACACGCAGGGCAGGTTATTGTCGCTGATGGAACACCCGAAGCTGCGGCACGGATTGAACGTGTGCTGACTACTGATCCTGGTACTGGGATCGTCCGCCATGCAGATGCCGGCTACGAGGAGGCGATCGCAGCCGCTCGGCATCATCAGCTAAAGATGCCAATGCTGAAATAGACGCGGGGGCCCATAAGACCCTTCGCTGAAATCAAGCCAACCGCAGCAGAGCGTGATTCCTGCCTCTCTGCTCTGATTATCTGTTCTTTATAGACTTCAGGGTAAAATATCCATCCTATGCGCAAAACACCTTCTCTCAGGATTTTCCTGCTGACCATTATCGTCATCACCATCGCCTCGTTTTTCGGCCCTGCCGAACGTTCATTGGGGAGCAACGTTCGTCTTGTTTACCTGCACGGTGCATGGGTCTGGACTGCCCTTATCGCCTTTGGAGCAGCCGCTGCGGTTGGTCTCAGTGGATGGCTCTTTTCGAGACCAGCTTTGCACACCTGGTCGGGTGTCTTAGGACAAGCCGGGCTTTTTTTCTGGATCACCTATCTGCCCCTCAGCCTATGGACGATGCAGGCAAATTGGAATGGGCTTTACCTTACTGAACCGCGCTTCCGTTTCGCCATAGATTTTGCCGTCATCGGTATCTTGCTTCAAATAGCCGGCCTGATCTGGAGGAAACCCCGCTACACCAGTTTGATTAATATGGGCTACTTCGCCGCACTCTGGTTCACTCTGGCACGGACTGAGCAGGTCATGCACCCTCCTTCTCCGATCCTCTCCTCAAATTCACTCGAGATCCAATTGTTCTTTTTTGCCTTGTTGGGTTTGTGTGTTTTCGCCCTCTGGGGGCTTAGTCATTGGCTGCGTCAGCGAGTATCTGAGCGCCGATGAAACAACCGTCGCTCGCTCCGCTGCGCGGTCAGTTAACACTCTTCTTGATCACACGAAGCGTTATGAACACTGGCTACAGGATGATTTACCCATTCCTACCCTCATTTGCTCGGGCGTTGGGCGTTGACATCTCAGCCATCTCGCTTGCGATCACCGCTCGATCCAGCCTTGGCATCTTCGGGCCACTATTTGGATCCGCAGGCGACCTGATAGGTCGCAGGTCTGCCATGCTCGTTGGTCTTGGTTTCTCTGCGGGGGGATTCATCCTATTGGTACTATGGCCGACATTCCCAAGTCTCTTTATCGGCTTGCTTCTAGGTGCCCTAGGGAAAATCATTTTCGACTCAGCAATGCAGGCTTATCTTGGAGACAATGTCCATTACAGTTTGCGCGGACGCGCAATCGCGATTACCGAAGTTGGGTGGTCAGGGGCTTCGCTCGTGGGTTTACCAATCGTTGGCTGGCTCATCTCCCGAAGCGGTTGGATCGCTCCCTTCCCTCTCCTTGGATTGCTTTCAGCACTCGCAGGTATATTTATTTGGCGACTGCTTCCTTCGGATCCAAATGTTCATTCGATTCGAACGACTCTAAGTGATTCTCTCCGGGTGATTACCTCTCGTCCTTCTGCGCTCGCCGCACTTTCAGTGACGTTGTTCGTGAGCATCGGGAATGAGTCGATTAACATCATATATGGCATCTGGCTTGAATCTTCTTTCGGCTTACAGGTTATTGCCCTCGGTGCAGCATCCGCCATTATCGGGTTTGCTGAACTGGGCGGTGAGGGGCTGGTGGCAACCCTGGTAGATCGGATGGGGAAGGTACGAGCCCTCAACTTGGGGCTGGGCTCTGTAATTCTAGCCTGTCTCATATTCCCGTTTCTCGGAAGGAGCCTGTTTTCCGCACTGATTGGACTCTTCCTCTTTTATCTCTCCTTTGAGTTTACCTTCGTCACGTTGATCTCCTTGCTTACCGAACTCGCACCCTCCGCTCGAGCCACGTTGATGGCCGGTAATTTGGCGGCAGCCTCTGGTGGGAGAGCATTGGGCGCATTAATAGGTCCGGCGCTGTTCGAAATCAATATAATGGCAAGCTCTGCCTTTGGGGCAACGATGGCAACCATCGCCCTGGCCATACTGATTACTAGGGTCAAGGTAGAATAGGGTGATATTTATAAGGGGCGACCTATGACAGACATATCTCGAGTAGACCTGATCCTTCATTCAGCTTCCCAACTCCTCACCCTTGCTGGCGGTCCGCAAAGAGGGAGATCTTTGGGCGATCTCAGCATCATCGAGAATGGGGCGATCGCGGTCTCAGATGGAAATATTCTGGCGGTCGGGTCAACAGACGAAATTCAGCGGCGGTTCCATGCGAATCAGGCAATCGATGCCGACGGGAGCGTTGTACTCCCGGGTTTCGTTGATCCCCACACACATTTAATATTCGCAGGAGATCGCGCTGCTGAGTTCGAAATGCGTATCGCCGGGGCCAGCTATATGGAGATCATGGAAGCCGGTGGCGGGATCATCTCGACCGTTGAGCAAACGAGAGCCGCCAGCATTAATTCGCTTGTCGCCCAGGCTCGCGTTCGGCTCAATCGCATGCTTGCGCATGGCACAACAACTGCCGAGGCGAAGAGCGGATACGGGCTTGAATTGGAAGCCGAGCGCAAGATGCTTCAAGCGATTCGATTGCTTAACGAAGAAGGTCCCATAGAGCTCGCGCCAACTTTCCTCGGTGCCCACGCCTTGCCCCCGGAATATGCGGGCGCGGGGGAAGAAGGGTATGAAGCTTATACCGTTGAAATCGTCGAGAAGATGCTCCCCGCGATCAAGCAGTGGTGGGAGGATGAAATAAGGGAAGAACCCTTACCCTTCGTCGATGTCTTCTGTGAAACCGGGGCTTTTAATCTGGATCAGAGCCAACGTATCCTCTCCCGTGCCAAGGAGATCGATTTTCCTCTCAAGATCCACGCGGACGAGTTCGATGGTTTGGGTGGAACCGGGCTGGCGGTGGAATTAGGTGCGGCTTCGGCCGACCACCTGGTCCAAACGCCTGCTGAGGATATCGCCGCACTTGGCCAATCTGATACCGTTGCAGTTGCGCTGCCCTGCACTCCCTTCGGCTTAGCGGAGAGAGAATACACTCCCGCGACATCAATTATCGAAGCGGACGGGATCCTTGCGCTGGCAACCGATCTTAATCCGGGAACAGCCTGGTGTGAAAGCATGCAGATGGTGATTGCCTTAGCCTGTCGCTATATGAAACTCACCCCGGCGCAGGCGATTGCCGCATCTACGATCAATGCCGCAGCCGCTATTAGGCGCGACGAGGTTCTCGGCAGCATCGAGGCCGGAAAACAAGCGGACATCCTGCTCCTGAATGTCGCTGATTACCGACATCTGGGTTACCGGTTTGGTACAAACCTTGTATCTATGGTGATTAAGAACGGGAAGGTGGTCTTCCCGGACAACTAACGAGGTATATAGCAAATGGAATTTTTGATCGACGAATTTCGATGGGAATATATCTTGCTCATTCCGATTGCGCTTGCTCTCGGTTGGTTTGTGCTGCGTTTCCTTTTGCATACAACAGCTAAATTCCTGAAATGCGGCTGTCTATTCGTTGTGGTTGCTGCCGTCGCTTGGGCGCTCTTCACGTATGTCTGGTGAACTGGCAATGGCTCTACCGGCATTGTCCACTTTCGCATCCTCACTTTAACCCATCACAACAGATCCTCGCTCACCCGTACCCACAGTCTACATGAACAGATATTTACACAAGACTTGGAATAAAAGAAATCAGAAGGGATTTATAAGCCATATCATCGGGCCGACGCAGCTCATCGTGTATTCGTTCTGAATCGAATAGGTAGATAGATACTCCATGCTTGAAACCGGCGCCCTGGCAAGTCCACTCGCATCGAGGAGTCGAGTCAGCGCTCGAGCAAATGACTCACCCTGGTTATCTGCACAACACAAATCCATGCTTACCAACCGTTAAGTGGTCCCTCTTCTCCCCCGGATGCGTGCATCTTTTGGGATCACTGGGATCTCTCGGCGCGTATTCTATTCGTACTATGCGTTCTTTAGCCCTCCGCTGGGATGACGATCCAGCAAATCAGATAGGGCAGTATCCCCGGCAGTCCGCCGGGGATTGTTGCGATCACAAAAGCGACTCGAAACCAGAAAGGACTGATCCCAAAGAAAGCTCCCAAACCGCCGCAAATCCCACCGAGAATCCGGTCCGATTTCGATCGACGCAACAAACGTGTTTGTGAATCAGGCATGTTATTCCTCCATTAGAAGTATTAAAAGAGTATATAGATTCCCCATGATCCTGGGTGACATACGTCTGACAATTAACATCACCGTAACGGATCAGCTCTCAATAATGATATACGAATGTTTTAGCTTGAAGTCGCGCGTGAACGGATTGAAAAAAAAGCCCCTCTGGTGGAGGGGCTTTATGTCGTTCTACTTTACCGGTTTAATACTCCGGCATCGGCGGCATTGGCGGAGCATCCTTTTCTGGAATATCCGTGATCAATGCCTCGGTCGTCAGGATCATGGCGGCAATGGATGCAGCATTCTCCATCGCGCCTTTCGTCACCTTGGCAGGATCGATGATGCCGGTCCCAACCATGTCGACATACTCGTCTTTGATGACATCATAGCCGATGTTAATATTCTTGGCCTCTTCCTGCTTTCTGCGGACGTTCTCGACAACGACCGCTCCATCTTGACCACCATTCTCGGCGATGCCCTCCATGGGTACAAAAAGGGATTTTCGGACGATGTTGACGCCGATCTTCGCATCTTCGTCTTCCATCTTTACCTTGTCGAGCGATCCCATGGCGTTGATCAGAGCGACACCACCACCGGGGACGATGCCCTCTTCGACCGCTGCGCGGGTTGCGGAGAGCGCGTCCTCGACGCGATGCTTCTTCTCTTTAAGTTCGGTCTCGGTCGCCGCGCCGACGCGGATCACTGCCACACCGCCGGCCAGCTTGGCCAGGCGCTCCTGGAGTTTCTCCTTATCGTAATCGCTTGTTGAGCGATCGATCTCGACCTTGATCTCTTCGATGCGTCCCTTGATGCGATCTTTCTCGCCAGCGCCTTCGATGATTGTGGTGTCATCTTTGGTAACGACGACTTTTCCCGCCTTGCCCAGGTCGTTGACTGTGACTGACTCGAGCTTACGGCCCAATTCCTCAGTGATGACGGTTCCGCCTGTCAGGACAGCGATGTCCTGGAGCATGGCTTTTCGTCGATCACCAAATCCGGGGGCTTTGATCGCGATAACGTTCAGCATGCCGCGGATCTTGTTCAGCACCAGCGTTGCCAGCGCCTCGCCATCGACATCCTCAGACAGCACTACAAGCTCACGCTTACCGATCTGGACGAGCTTCTCAAGGATGGGAACGATGTCTGTGGCAGCGGAGATCTTCTTGTCATGAATCAGGATATAGGGTTCTTCGACGACTGCTTCCATGTTCTCCGGATCGGAGACGAAGTAAGGCGAAATGTAGCCGCGATCGAACTGCATACCTTCCACATACTCGGTCTCAAATTCAAGAGCCTTTGACTCCTCGACTGTGATCACGCCATCCTTACCGACCTTGTCCATCACTTCCGCGATCAATTCTCCAATTTCGGTATCTTGTGCGGATATGGAGGCCACGGATGCGATTTCCTCTTTGGTCGTTACATCGATCGCTTGCTTGGTGATCGCTTCCGATATGGCTTTAGTAGCGGCTTCAATTCCCCGTTTCAGCAGCATGGGGTTAGAACCGGCTGCTAAGCTTTTAAGACCATTGGTCACTATCGCATGCGCAAGGACCGTTGAAGTCGTGGTGCCGTCACCGGCAATGTCGTTGGTCTTTGTTGCAGCTTCTTTCAAGAGCTGAGCGCCCATATTCTCAAATGGATCCTCAAGCTCGATTTCCTTCGCGACTGTCACGCCATCATGCGTGATCGTCGGCGAGCCGAATTTGCGGTCAAGCGCTACGTTGCGACCCTTCGGGCCGAGAGTCGTGGCCACCGCATTGGCCAGCACATCGACACCGACCTTAAGACGCCTACGGGCATCTTCTGAAAATGCTAGTTGCTTTGCAGTCATTGTTCTATAGCTCCTATCCAATAATATTCAATTAACCACGAATACCCTTGAAATCTACTTCTCGATGATCGCAAGGATATCGGTCTCACGCAGAATGAGTAGTTTCTCACCGTCCGTCTTGATCTCGGTGCCGGCATACTTTGCAAAGAGGACTTGATCTTTTACCGAGACCTCCATGCCCATATGCTTTCCCTCTTCGTCGCGAGAACCTGGCCCTACGGCCAATACCTCGCCCTTTTGCGGCTTCTCTTTTGCCGTTTCGGGGAGCACGATCCCTCCAGGGGTCATTTCATCCTCTTCGAGAGGTTTGACCACCAGCCGATCGGCTAGAGGTTTAATCTTGAGTGCCATTCCGACTTTCCTCCTACTAAGATTTTGGGGTTTCTGCTTGTAAATCCTGCGTTAGCACTCTATTGACTAGAGTGCTAACCGCTTCGCAAGTCTAACCAATTCAGGTGCCGGTGTCAAGGGGTCGCGCTTGGAATCTGTGTTGGGATGGATGCGCTTTCGGTTGGAGGAATCGGAGAAGCCTGCGCCTCTAAACAGATAAGTCGTCCCTCCTCAACAATCGCGTATACGATCGGATCCCCCCCATACACCGCCATTAATTCCGAGAAAATATCCTCGGCTTTCTCGCAGGCATCCTTTTCTTCAGCGTAGAAAGTTAATGCCGATCCATAAGTGTAGTAGTACTCTACACTTGCATCACTCAGCGGCAATCCGACCACGTCTTCGCCGATTTCCCCAGCGATCTCACTGCCCGGCTCGCAAAGATACAACTTCAACTCACACAGCAAGTCACCAGTTTCGGCTTTATCGCAGCCCTGTACAGCACATTTCAGCACCGGGATTGCGCTCTCATAATTCCTTGCCCGGAAGTAAACGCTTCCTAAACGGCCGTAGATATTCGGGTTCGATGGATCGATATCGAGCGCTCGTTCGATGTTCAATGCAGCAATGAAGAACTCCCCCTGCCGCGCATAAGTGTTCCCAATTGCCAGGTAGGGTGTGGGATCATCGATTCCGAGCTGCGAATTGATCTTTGCTGCCTTGTCGTAGAACGTGAGCGCGGTGTCGAAATCGGCTAAAGCTCGATAGTTGTTTCCTATGCGAAGGTAAAGGAGAGTGAAGTTTGGTGTGATATTCGCCGCTTCCTGATAGGCTTCGATCGCGCTGCGATACCACCCCTGATTCTCCAAGACGGTGCCATAGACGCGGTAAATATCCATGAGGAACTGTCGCTCGATCCCCTTCTCAAGCGCCAAGTCTACGGCGGTTTGCGCCAAGTCAGCAGCTTGACGCACGTCCCGCTGGTCGACATACACCTCTGCCAGAAAGGCACTTGCCAGGAAGTTTTCCGGGTCCAATTGGGAGGCGCGCGTAGCAGCCTGCACGGCTTCGGCCAAGAAAGCATCCTTGCGATTCTTTTCGCGTATCACAGTAAGCGGGGTGAGGTAGACTGTGCGACCGCTGATCACCCAGTATTCATCGCTAGTTGCCTCGACTAAACCTGAAAAGCGCAGATTCGTTTGGGTTTCGACGTCCGCAGCAGGTACTTCATCACCCGCGACTCCCTCGAGTTCAATTACATTGGCGGAAATCCGCCCTCCCTCTCCAATCGTCGCTGAAACACGGACCGTATCGCCGATAGTAATGGTGTCTTTCAATTCTGATGCCGCAGACCAGTCGTAAACCAGAGTCCGGATCGCGTAGGCAAACGAATTATCCGGGTTTACTTCTTTCGCTTTATCGATCGAAGCGCGCGCCTCCTCCAATCGCTCGAGGCGTAGATCGAGCGTTGTCAGGAGGTCGCTCGAGTACACTTGCACCCGCGCCAACATAGCCCAAAGATCAGCATTCCCCGGATCCACGCGGACGGCATGCTGGTAGGCTTCAATGCTGCTCTCCAAATCGCCGGCGAAAAAGTGGACCGTCGCTTCATCGGCGTAAGAAGCCCCTGAACGGGTTGCCGTGGGAGTGGCCGAGAATAGCGGCTGAACATCTCCTTGCCGCTGAGCGCGAACGAGCAGAAAGCCCCCCGCAATTAACAGCATAAGTGCAAGGATACGCCATGGGTTTGATCGACCTCGATCTTGGCGCAGCTTGAGTCTTTCACCGGTTAGACGCATGACAATGATTGGCTTTAGGAGGCCGGAGCGGATTCCGCCTCAGGCGTGGGCGTGCGCTCTAATTCACCGCACAGGATGAGTCCCTCCTGGGCGTTATAAACAGCGACCTCATCTTCCGGAACCGTTTGCAGGATCGCTTCGAAAATTTGAATAGCTTCTTCGCACGAATTCCGTTTCGCTAATGCCAATCCGTAGGTGTAGTAAAACTCTACGATACGGAGATCTTCTTTTTTAAGGGGGAGGCCATCAACCCATACGCCTTCGTCGGATTGCCCGCCGCGGATGGCCAGGTTAAATTGAATGATTGCCTCATCCAATATGTCGTTGTGATAATACATACGACCCAGGTTCCCTCGCAGACGGGGATTCGCCGGATCGAGCTCAACGGCGTTTCGAGCATATTGACTTGCCACACCATACTCCCCAATACCTGCATAGAGCTGCACCAGATACGTAAGCGGCTCCGTACTCGTGGGTGAAAGGGCAACGGCATTAAGGTAACTCGTTCGAGCCCCTTCGGAATCTCCCATCGCCCGCAGCATATTTCCGATGTCAAGATGCAAACGAGGAATATTAGAGTTAAGACTGCGGGCAGCTTCGTAGGATTCAAGAGCGAGTTCTCGATTCCCCGTCACCTCCCATACGTAAGCCAGTGCGCGATGAGCCTCCAATGAGGTGTTGTCCATGGCAACCGCAGCTCGAGCATGTTCAAGCGCGGTTTCATAATTTTCAAGGTTTGTATCAATCAGGATTTCAGCGTATATCGCGCGGACTTCGGTAATATTCTGGTTTAGCTCGAGCGCGGTTTCGATCTCTTGCAGCGCCTCGACCATTAATTCATTCCCGATAAGTCGATCCTCGGCATCAGCAGCCTGGAAATCCAGCGACCAACCCAAGAACGCATGCGCCAGCGCCGAATCCTGATTGAGCACAAGTGCATCTCGAGCTGTGGTTTCAGCATCTTCGAACTTCCCGGCGAATATCCGCACTCTCGCCAGTGCAATATAATAAGCCGTCTCACGCGGGTCGGCTAAAATCGCCTCTAGATAAGCCGCTTCTGCCTGGTCTAATTTCCCGGAATCGAAAAGGGTTTCCGCTTCCAGCACAAAGGATGCTGGACTTCGAGTGGGTGTAGGTGTCGGGATAAAGGGAGGCGGTATGGTGGGGATGTAAATCTGCCATAAATACACTGCGGCGGCGATAAAAACCAAAATCAAAAGCACACGCCAAGGGCTGGAACGCCTACGTTTCTTACGTAAATTCCATTTACTTCCGCTTAAATACATCTGGTTTTGTGAACCCCGTCACATCATAGCATGGGTGAGCATCTTACCACCCGCTGCAACCGAGCGTCAAGAAATGACACGCTACGTATCCCCGCCGCATTCCTTGCTCCCTTCATCTCAACCGGGTCAAGATCGCCTGCCAAACAACCGTAACAAATCATTTTTCGGCATATGGCCAGCTACAAAATCAAGTACGGTATAATGCGCCCCGTGGAATTGGAGCCAATAATCCCCAAGTTGGATGAGACCGCACCTCAGAGCGCAGCGGAATCCGAACCTGAAGGTTCCCAACCTACGCCTTCACCTTCGGGAAATTCAACGCGACGAAGGATGTTCCATATCTTTCTCGTTTATCTTATCGCGCTGATTTCCATCGGTCTGGTAGCTTATTTCCAGGGGCGCGGCCTCAATAATGCCGAGCAGACAGCACAGGCATCCGCGGCGATGTTTGAGCAGTTTGAACTCGGCATAGCAGATCTTGAGGCTGGCCGTTATGAGATCGCTCAACAGCGATTTGAAGCCATCCTCAACTTTGACCCCGCTTATCCTGGTGCAGAGGATATGCTCGTTGAAGCGCTCATACATGTTAATGTGCCGACGGTAACACCTACCTCCGAACCAACGCCCACCCCGGATCCCTCTCCACCCGAGGTCCTGATGGAACAAGCGAAAGATGCATTGGTAGATGAGGATTGGGATACGGCAATTAATAAACTGCTCTCGTTGCGCGCCAAGGATCAAACGTACCAACCTGTGGAAGTGGATGGTTTGATGTACATCGCACTTCGAAACAAAGGTATGGAACTAATCGCCCAGGGGTTAATGGAAGAAGGACTGTATAACCTCAGCCTTGCAAATCGGTTTGGTCCTCTCGATCGAGATGCAATGTTCCGAATGTCTCTTGCGCAGCAGTATCTTCTAGCGAACAGCTACATCGGACTGAATTGGGCCCGCGCTTCTGAACTTTTCAGTCCTCTCTGCGAACAAGTCGCCACACTCGATTCCTGCAGAAAATACGCTGAAACTGCATGGAAATACGGCGACCTGCTATGGGGTGAGGATGACCCGTGCGGCGCAGCAGAGCAATACATTGGCGCGCTTAACGCCTGGGAATTCCCCGAGTTAGCACCTACTGCATCAAAAGCCGATGACGTTTGTGCAACCAAATCGGCGCCTCCACCGGTGCCAACCGCAATTCCCACTCCCACCTTGACTCCAACACCCACTGGTAACGGCGGCGGGGGCTAGCGCCGAATCCGGCTCCATTCCTAGCCAATCTTAAATGTCGCGAACGCATGCTACTAATCGCCAAAGCGCTGTGTGCGAATCGATGCCCCCGCTCACTAGAGAACTAGCTTTTTTTCCAGTCTTGCTTGAAGTTGACCCTGATGAAATGCCCCCACTATCTCGCGACTAGGCGAGCCTAGAGCTCAATTCAAATTACCCCCATACACCAGTGGAACTACACCGCACCTCTGCTGTTGAGAAACCCAACTTGTCGAATAGCGGCTCCACCCTAACCCCTCTCTCGCCCTAACGCTAATCGAGAAATGCGGGAATGGGCATACAACTTGCATTAAATACTTCGTAACTAAACGGATCCGACACATGATAACACCCATAAGATCTGTCTTCTATGCAAGGGTATCCGCAATTCCTTTCACGTCTGCGTAGAACTCAGATCAGACCCACGATTATCCAATGTGCCTTCTGCGGTAGAACCATCATGATGCAGATGCGGAAAAGAGATCGTAATGAACCTGATTGAAATATTGCAAACTCTAGGGATGGCAACGCTCTATATCGGTTTCGCCTCAAGTATGGGGTTCATCGCCCGGCGAGGTTTAATTGATAGAAATCAGCAATGGGAGCGCGCCCTGGTTGTGGTCTATGCTCTTCTAATCTTTCTGCCCGCATCCATCCTTATCCGTTACTACGAAGCGTGGAACCTTGGTCTGCGCATCACCGTGATCCTCTCAGGGATCTTATCGCTCACGATAACGTTTCTCCGCCCAGCCTGGCTTCCTACACGTCTCTGGTCCCGGACAGTCTCTCGTCGCTATTCTGCGCTATCCATGGGCATCGTTTTTGCATGGTGCATTCTCGCCTGGCGAACCCAGATGAGCCCTGCGGCTCTATTACTTGGTCTGGCAGCCTGCGTCGCTGGCCTATCTTCGCTCAAATCCTCGCTCCAAACCGCGTGAAACATCAACTCGATTAAGGTACAATGAACCGCTCATTCCTTTAGTTTGCACCGTATCAACAGAGGACATCTTGCTGGAACTAACATTCCTTGGTACTTCGGCATCGGCGCCATCAGTTCATCGCGGGTTATCCGCACAGGTTGTAAGCTACCGAGACCAACGTTTCTTGATCGATTGCGGTGAGGGAACCCAGCGCCAGATCCTGCGTTCAGGCCTTGGCTTCCGTCGTTTGAATCGGATTCTAATCACACATGGCCATCTCGATCACATACTTGGGCTCGCCGGATTGCTTTCAACCTTTTCTCGCTGGGAAGCCATTGATCGACTCGAGATTTGGGCAGGGGAATGGGCCATGGAGCGGATACATGACTTGCTTTATGGAGTTGTTCTCCGTGGCGCTCGTCCCCAACTTGATATCAATCTGCGTATCCTTGAACCGGGATTGATCATTGAGGAAAATAGTTTGCAGGTCTCCGCGTTCCCTGTTTCCCATCGGGGACCGGGTTGTTTCGGGTTTGTTTTTGAAGAAGCTCCACACCGCCCTTTCCTCGTAGAACAAGCAGAAGCGATGGATGTGCCCTCTGGACCGCTCCGTGCGGAGCTTGTCGCCGGAAAGTCCATCACCCTGCCAGATGGCAAAGTTATAAAACCTGAGGATGTCCTCGGACCGCCACGCCGGGGCGCTCGGCTGATGCACGTTGGTGATTGCGGCAGCACAAAAGGATTACAAAACGCCGCTCAGGGAGCAGATGCCCTTGTCATTGAGGCAACCTATCTCGCTTCAGAATCCGATTTAGCGAGAAAATTCGGGCATCTATCAGCAGCTCAGGCTGCGGAATTTGCTCAACGAGTCGGCGTCCGCCAACTTTACCTCACCCATATCTCCCGCCGGTATCGAGAAAAAAATGTTATCGAGGAAGCGAGGGCGATCTTTCCAAACACCACCATCGCCCGCGA
>Ga0255055_10001085_pt1 | contig 20503 bp, 21 predicted proteins | sample JV7_2_27_MG_FD_188633 | JGI IMG/M metagenome (GOLD analysis project Ga0255055, IMG submission 188633) | Seawater microbial communities from Jervis Inlet, British Columbia, Canada - JV7_2_27 | ecosystem: Environmental > Aquatic > Marine > Inlet | place: Canada: British Columbia | collected...
ATCTGTGTACGCATGCAGGCTGCTAGACAAAGTACGGAAGGACCATCTCGGTGTGGAGTCCTGCACAGCCGTCCAGCCTGTTGGAGTGCCAGTCTCATCTCCCGTGAACTCGTCATCATCAGCATGAGGCCCAGACCCATCAACGCGGTTGTTGATTACGAGTACGGAAGGCTCTTCGGTAAGAGTAGAGAACCCAGGAGTTGGTCCACCAGTTGTCCTGATGTTCGACATTACTAATCCAGTCCCTCGGTACGAGCCTCTTCATACACCCTGAAGTACTCGAAACTCACCATTCCTGGGTCACCAGCAGCACTGAACCAAGGTGTCATAATCAACCCCATATGGGTTGGCGCCAAAGTATGAGAGTAATTGTGAGTGTTTGACCATTGAACCCACCCCACACCATCAGGAGAATGGAGTACGGTCCAAGTATTGGTGGACTCCCACACGAATCGAATGTAAAGCCTATCTGCGATGCGCCCAGAACTCTCATTGGACTCTGGAGAAGTAACGCCCATATTGGTCACAACTCGTCTTGTAAGAGTGGTTGTAGCACCGTTGACATATGAACCAACGATAAGTCCATCGGCTGTAGACCAACTCGTGCCATTGAGGAAACACAACCCCGCCATGATGTAATTACGAGGCATGAATTGAACCGCTATTGCTGTTTCAATGGTGATAGGAGCAGTTGGAGTCCCCGGCATAGCCTTCACAAGAGCTTCCATGTCTTGCGTCGAAGTGACAGCCCCATCTGTGTACGCAGTGAGACGGTGAGACAGTTTGCGAAACGACCATCTCGGAGTTGAATCCTGAATTGCCGTCCAGCCAGAGGGAGTACCAGAAGAGTCTCCAACGAACTCGTCATCATCGTCATGGGCACTCGTCCCATCAACTCTCTGGTACTTCACCGTTTCGGGAACATTGCTCGCAAGAGGGTTCGCTGACCCAAACCCCGGTATAGGTCCACCAGTGACTTTGATGCTCATGTCAGCTCGACCCCGTAAGCCTGGAAGGTGAGAGTGGCCAGCGTGGCGTACACCTCGATTTCGTCGGTGGTGGCCAAGGTGACTCCAAGCGTGAAAGTGATTGTGGCATTCCCGTCGATGGGATGGTCATAGGCGATGTAGTCAGTGGTGGCCACCGTCCCCCCACCGATCAGTGTGGCAACACGAAATGCCGTTGCCGTAGCGCTGCGATTACATACCGTGATCGTGGAGACCACCGATTGGGTAGAAGCGGGAACGGTGTAGATCGAGGTAGATGTTGCTGCCGAGGGAACTGTTTGCCCCAAAATCTTGTAGGTCTCAGTAGCCATTTACGGCCTCACCTCAAACCCAGCTTCCAGAGCGTCGATCTCGGAGAGCGTCCACAAGGTTGCTGTGTTGGGGTTGTCTTCCCACACCGTTCTCACCGGGACATGGGTGAGGGTCATGTTCTGGTCAGTACCCACGAAATCCAGGGAGTTGGTGCGGATGATGTTGCGTCCACCGATAGCTCCGGTGTCGGACTTGGTGGCGTAGTTGATGACCTGGATGCCATGCACGGTGCCAGCGGCAACACCGTGGTTGTCCAGGGTATAGGTGTCCTCATCACCAGGGGTACCCGACCCGTTGTAGTCGGTGGTGACTGGAATTGGGTTCTCATCGACCTGGAGGTAGTTGTCAGTCTGGTCGGCATCAGAGCCCGTCAGATTCGAGTAGTTGCCGTTGCCGTCGGGGAAAAGGGGGATGACACGGGCATCATTGAGGAAGTCGTTGTGTGGCGCCGACCCTGCTCCATTCAGGTGGTGGATGTCATCCATCTCGGTCTGGAGAAGACGGTGACCACCGTGACCGATGGCATCTACCTCGGCAAGTGTCCCTCCATTACGAGTGTCCTGGCTGGTGAGGTTGAGGACGGTCGTTCCGTTGAGTCGGGCAACAACACTGCCCGCGGTGTCGTGGATGACCACTTTCACTTCCAGATGATTCCAAGCGTCTGATGCCCAGGTGTCTATTGCGCTGACCCCAAGAACGGTGTCATCGCCGTGGATAGCGCGAATCCGGTGTTGGGCACCGAGTCCAACACCAAGATGAATGACCCCATCAGCGACACTACGGAAAGAGATGGTGCTGGCACCTGCATCATTGTCAAAGTGATCGTTGGCTTTCTCACGAACCGCAATACCGACAATCCAGGTGTCGTGAGAGTCGCTGATGTGGTTCTTTATCATCCACACATAGGAACCACCCAACGAAGCACCACCACGGAACCCGATGCCGTTTCTGCCGAAGTCTGCATGTACCCCAGAGTTGTTGCCGTTGACTTCGGTCCACTTCCCTAACGGAACACCAGAAGTTCCCATCAGGCCATCATCGAAGCCTTCTATGAACAGCAGGCTCATGCTTTCCTCCATCTGATCTTGATGAGCAGATCCGCAGCTCCGTTTGGTGAGCTCGAATCGTTATCGACATCAAAGGTCAGGTAGTCAGCGTCAGCAACCGAGGTTACATCAGGGACCGCCTGGTTGGAGACCTTGACCGTGGATGCCGCGGTGGGACGGTTGGCCTGAGTGGTGAAGAAAGTGGTGCCGTTCTTGTGCACGTCGATCCAGAGCGGGCCACCGGACGGTGCGGTAGCCACCCGGAACTGAATGTCGATGATCGACCAGGCTCCCTCTACGGGAAACTCGATGACTCCCGACCCTGCCGTCAGGTTGCCGGTCTGGGTGATGTTGAGTTCCTCGACTCCTTGGTCGATGGTCCCGGTGCCGACATCAGTAATGTCGGACCCCACTGTGCCCGTGAAGTAGTTGATGCCGATGAGGGTGCTGTCGGCGCTGGAGCCGATGTCGATGGCATCCCCACCTACGGTGTTGAAGTAGTTGCCGTTGATGAAGGTATCGTCCATGTTGCCGACAATGGTCACCCCGTCGAGTCCTGTGGCATCGAAGTAGTTGCCCTCTACTGAGTTACCGGCATAAGCCGAGATGTTGGCATCAAGTCGAATCCCGTTGTCGTCCATGAAGGAGAGGTAGTTGCCGACCAGGAGGTTATCGGCTGACTCATCAACGAAGATGCCGTCACCACCGTTGTCGGAAATCTGGTTGCCAACGACGACGTTCTTGTCGGATGCGGCGAGATGAACACCGTGAGTGATCACACCGTTGACGTTGTTGGCTCCGATGGTGTTGCCATCTGACCCCACCTCGATGCCGACATTGCCAGAACCCGAGATGGAGTTGCCGGTAACGGCATGGTCTCCTGTGCCAGCTATCCGCATCCCGTCACCGCCCGTGAAGGTGACGATGGTGTTATCGGCTACTACCGAACCTGTGCCAGCCAAATCAATTCCATAGGCTGGAACCCCACCCGCTACTTGTTTGATGTAGTTGCCGGAAAGGCGGTGACGATCGCCGCTGTTGACTCCAATCCCTTCCACCCGCACGTTATCCATAAAGCAATTAGACACTGTGTTCTCGTGGCCTGTGATACGAACTCCTTCGCCTACTTGGCCAGAAAGATGAATCCCATCCACCACAGTGCGGGTTCCTGAGATTTCGATAGCTATGGAGGTATTTCCGCTGTTATTCATCGTGGAATCACGGAAAGTGTTGTGACTGCCTCCAAGAAGGATAGAAGCGTTGTTTATTGCTCCTACGCTCTGCATGTTGATGTTCTCTACCAAGCAGAAACCAGAAACCCATATGAGATAGTCAGGTTGTGCCATTAACTACCCCCAACTCTGATAACGGAGAAATCACGCAGTTCGCACCCTTGGGTCGGTTGGACCTCGATGATGGCAGTGCGAGCTGCCGTAAAGGTGGAGTCGTCATACTCGATGACTGTGGCGTATCTCCCCATCCCTTGGAAGAGAACATCATCCCCACCGATCTGAATGCGGTCATCCACCGTGAACACCCCTGAACTAAGCAACACCCGACCTCCATTGACTGCCTCAATATCGTCAATAGCTTGCTGGATTTCTACCTCGTCGTTGGTCCCGCTACACACATATCCATTGGCTGCTGCAATAGCCTTCTCCGCATCAGTGGAATCAGATGCCGCAACCATGATCGTGGGGACACCTCGACCGTCAGCTAACCCTGACAGGGTGCTGCCGGGTCCACCAGCTACCCCCACCGTGTCAAGGAACTTACGTTCACGGAGCAACGAGTCGATGGCTGCAGCAGCAGCAGCTTGGACGTCGTAGGCGCGTCGTTTCATTCTTCAGGTTCCTCGATCTGGACAGCTTCAACCTGGAAGTGCGCAGTGGAACCCACGTTTCGTCCTGTGATTTCGACAACGCGGAACACCGCGGACGGCAGAAATGCCTCCCCCAATGAGATCCGTAGTTTGTCTCCTACGATGTAGTCAACCCCTGGTGTGTACTGCAACCCATCACCGGCCAACACGATGCGCAACGACTGGGTGTATTCCTCATTGAGCCGGGTCGTTGCTACGGTCCCCAATGACCCTTCCTGATACTCTTTGGTGCCGGTGTAATCCTCGATTTCCCCCCATACGGTCTCCTTATTCGTGTCGCGCGCATCAGCCCAGTACAGTTCGTCCCCCTCAGCCATCACATACGTCGCCTGAGGCTCTTTTCGCACCACTTCGGACACCGATACCACAAACTCGCCTGCGATGATTGAAGGGCCATCTACGGCGTCGTGGTCAGTCCCCATGTTCCCTTCGATATAGACATCCCACAGCCATTCGGTCTCATCAGCCGGATTGGTACGAATCCGGTGCTCATATGCGTACTTGGAACCAAGATCCCCAACCTGCCGGTACGAAACTCCACGCTTGATCGAGATGTTGAGCTTGTTGACCCATGAGGCAGACGACGAATCAGTGGTATCAGAAAACGTCTTCGTCAACCACGCCAAGGCGGTGCGGTTGTCGCCTGAGTGATCGGTAGCCGCGTCGTCGAGGAGCTCGCCCAAGATGACGCCCCAGAAGTCCTCGGGCCGGCCAGCACTTACCGCCACGTCATCAGCGAAGAACGTGTTGGTGGGAACTCCGGTTTCGTCATACCGCACTTCGAGCTCATGTTGGGTCGATGTGGCAGTACCGGACCCGCTGATCTGGGTCCACGTCGCGGTTGGTACACCTACCAACACTGATGCAACGTTCGACGAGTTTGGGTCCACCCCAATCTTGCGGATCACCATGCGGAAGTCGCGATCGGCTCCTTCCGTGTGGTAGATCCACACTGAGGCCGCGATCTCCTGGCCCGGTGTCGTGTTGAAGGGGATGTAGATACGGTCGTTGCCCAAGATTCCCGAAGTGGGTTTCCATTCCAACGAGAACGTCCCAGAGTGGACTGGGGAGGTAGCAGTCTGGAATACGGTAACGAGGTTTGTTTTCTGCCACTGAGCGGTTCCGGTACCGAACCCGGAGACCGTGATGGTGTCGATGCGAGCCACCGTGGCGGCAGTCTGGGAGAGGAACGAGATGCCGTTACCACCCGTGTTGGCATCAGCGACAAAGGTGACAGTGAGGGTCTCGTAGGCTCCGGTAGTTGTGGTGTCGACGTAGGCAGCTTTGTTGAAGAACGACCCCACTGATACCGACTTGGCGTTGGTGACTTCCATGCGCAGTGGGCCAACAGCTTGAACGTAAACCCGCGCTGTGACGGTGTACGTCTCGTCCTCTTCTAAGTCGAAGTCAAAGTTCTGGAAAACACCCTCTCCCACGTCAGCGTCGAGGAGGAAATACCAGTCTCCGGTATCAGCATTCGGTGTGCTGTTGATGGCGTCGAATACGTTGGGTTGGCCACCCGAGTTGTTGCCTGTAGTTGTCCACCCCAGCGTGGACTGATCTTCGGCTCCAGGGTTCGTCAACGAGTATTGGTTGTCTTCGAGCCCAGCGTTCTCACCAAGTAACGACACCACGCCGTAATCCCAATTCGGTGTGATCGAAGGGTTGACGGTCGCACCCCAATCGAACTGCCGAACGCGCACCCGGTCGAGGGCAGTACCAGGCCCACCTCCTGTGATAGTGGCGACTCGTTGTCCTGTTTCGTTGTACGAAATCCCCATGCGGGCCGCGTAGAACTCGCCTACTACGGTTTGCCCGACGTAGCCGCGAATGACAGACCCGTCATCGTTCGCATGATTTGATGGGTCAACGAAGAGGATGTTGTCGAGCTGGGGATGGTCGGAAGCTACGGTCACTGACCCTCGCCCAAACGACGAGAAGTCCAACTTGTCACCGATAACGTCAGCGAGGGGAGCTTTCAGAGCAAAGGTGCCGGACTCCTGCCGTTCCCAAATCTCATATCTGATCTGGGCCATGGGTTACCTGTACTTCGTGTTCCAGTCGCAGGTGTACGAGCCACCTCCGGTGAGGGTGACTGCGTTCGCCCCAGCGTCAAGTTGGAACCAGTCAGGGGAGTTGACACGGACAAGGTTGAGCACGTCCCCACCATTGTCAGCAGTACGAGCCCCTACGTCGATGTCGGTGGTGCCTCCCGGTGTGCCTACAACTTTGACAAACTTCCCGGTGTCGTCGTGGGTGAGCTGAGCGTTCGTTCCGCCTGTCAAATGTATCACCATGTCGTCGATGGGAGCATCGCCACCAGGGGTAAGGGTGGTGCCGTTGTTGCCGTTGTCGGCTGCCCCCGTCCAGTACGGTTTCGGAGCGTGAAGTGGCCAGGCGAAGATGTGACGAGCCTGCGACGGGAGCGCGTCAGAGCCGAGCATTTCCACGTCGATCGTCACAGTGCCTTGATGTGGGGCGATACGTTGCAGGCGGGTGAGGGCGGTCTGCTTCCCACCGAAGATGCGTTTGAGGCTTCCGAGGTTCTCCATCACATGGCCGGCTTCCCCGTCTCCGTGGGTAACCGCACCTGCCGAGTTGGTGTACCTGACAATGGTCTCCAGCACCATGTTGGCACCTTTGACAAACTTGTCTGGTACCACGATCTCGCCGTGGGTGTATTGACCAACGAGATTGTCACCGCGTCGACCTGTCGACCACTCGGCAAGGACCCGCACCTCCAGGCAGTAGTCGGTGAGAATCTCTAACGAGTCGCCTACAGGCGCAGCCCGGTAGTCCCAAGTCCAGCTCACAGTGCCTCCATCTGTTCCAAGATGCTGCCGTAGATGAGGCCCGACTGGATGTCGCCGGCTAGGTCTTGGGTTTGCGGAGAGTTGACGTTGACGTTGATGTCACCGCGCGTATTGGTGTTGTTGGTGACGCCGCCAGGAACCGGGTTGGCTCTCGACCCTCCTACATTCATGCCAACTGAATCGAGAGAAAAATCACGAAGCCCGTCTCGCATACCCATGATGAAGCTCTTCGAGACATTCTCCCCCATCTCAACCATGACCTTCGAGGGAGATCCAAACCCCCATCCTTGGGCCGATTTTTGGATGATGGTGTCAGGAATAACCCCAAGCCCACTGTCCTGCCGACCCAGCTCCTCATTGATGCCTGCCAGGATGGACCGCACTACCTCGATACCCACCCCGAACATGGCAGCGAGAAGCTCTTCGGAACCAATCGCTCCAAGCATCTCGGTTACGAACTCGGGGCCAAACATGGCCCCACCTTCTTGGACTGCTAGAAGAAACCCATCTCCCCAAGCAATAGCCGCCTCTTCACCTTCAAGGCCAAGCCCGTCTACCAATTCTGCCAACTTGGCAAGGGTGGCAGCCGTACCTTGGTCGATGATGCCAGGAAGCTCGAAAGCCCAAACCTTCTGAACGATTTCCGAAATCCCCTTCGATCCCGCTTGCCATTCACGGAGAAGAGCTACCACCATTGCTCGATTGCCCTCAAACCAAGCCTCAGCAAATCCAGCCTGAGTCGCGAGATCCTCTTCATCAAGGATGCGGACACCTTCAGTGAATCCGAGCTCACTGATGATTTCCCGAAACGCGGCAAACCGTTCGGCGGCTTCTACTTGCGCTATGAACGCCAGCCGTACTTTCTCGAAGTTGATCTCTGCAGCGCCAGCCCACTCCTCTAACGGAGAGATGTTGCCCCGTATCCGCTCATCAATGTCATCAAATGCATCATTGATAATGTCAGCAAAGACATCAACAGCCTTACCAGCATCAATAGCTTGCTTTTCGGTCTCCTCAAACACGGGGAGAAGTTCTTCTTCCGTGGTTGTAGACAGACGCCGAGTTGCTAAGTGGGCTTCGAGTGCAGCCACACTGATGTTGCGGTAGCCCGCACCAAACGTGTCAATCAGGTCTGACTGATTTGCCTCAGTGAGTCTCGCTTGTTGGGTTCCGACCGCTTCGCTGTACTCGTCAGTTCGTTGGCTGAGAAGTGCCAATGCTGATCCCACATCACGAGACGCGTCAACGAACTTCTTCTCCTGGGTTTCATCAAACTCGATGAACTGGCTACCTGTTCCTTCGACCTGAGTGAGCTCCTGGGACGCCAGACGCAGTTTCTCTGTGGCCTCCCGCCGTTTGTCGATTTGACCAGTGACTTTCTCCAAGGCATCGGACTCTCCAACAATGGCTCGGGCGAATACATCCAACCCGAGTCCCATGCGGTTGAGAAGCGTGAGATGTCCTTCAGTAACAAGCTGGTTCTTGACCGCGGCCACAGTCGCTTTCTCGAATCCGGCTGTTTCCTGATCCAGTGCCTCAACGAGACTCTGAGTTCGCAGAGCCGCGTCGTGTTGCGCTTGACCGAAGTCAATGATCTTGGAGATGAGGATGCCGGCCGCAATGAGGATGATTCCACCGATTGCTGCCCGCAACAGGATGGCCGAAAACGTGGCTGCAGCGAGAGCTCCAGTGAGCTCAATGCCAACAACCCTGGCGAGTATCTTGGTTGTCGTTGAAGCAATCGACAGGCCAGCCACCAATCCCAACACCCCACCAATGACCGACTTCAAGCGGGGGTCCAATTCACGAATGCCGAAGAGGAAGTCACCGAAAGAATCGGCGAGGTTCCCCATTACCGGCAGAAGGTTCTGCCCAATCTCGATACGAAGAGCGTTGAACTGATTCTTGGCGAGCTCAACCCGAGAAGCCACAGTCTCGAATCGCTTCTCGGCTTCCTCAGTGAGAGCGATGTTCACTTCATAGGCTGCTTCGGAAGCGTCGAGAGCCCGGACAAGCACCTGGGAAGCATTCGACATGGCGAGCAACGACTGGCTCGTCCGCACACTTCCCAGTCCGAGATCCCGCAACACCTGGAACGTGTTGCCGCCACGCTTTTCGATTTGGCCCAATCCAACAACAAACAGCTCGAAAGCTTCGCTCATGTCGGTGCCAACAAGCTCAGCAAAGTCCGCTATCGAAACTCCGGCTACTTGGGCAAAGACTTCGAGCTCTATCCCGCCAGTCTTCGCGGCATCGGCAATAGCGATGAGGGTTCGCTGTACCGCGGTACCGCCTCGCTCGGCCGGCACACCCACCGAGGAGAACGCAGTACCCAATGCCAATACCTCATCAGCGGTCAACCCAACGGTGCGCCCAACCGGAGCTATCCGCAACGAGAAGGTGAGAATCTCGTCCTCAGTCGACGCGAAGTTGTTGCCGAGTTCAACAATGGCTGAACCCATTCGGTCAAAGCTGGTTTGGTTGAGACCGAGGATGTTGTCAAGACGAGCTAACCCGAGTGCCGCTTGCTCGGTGGAGAGAACAGTGGTGATTCCGAGCTTGGCGATGGTGTCCGTAAATGAGGTAATGCTGCCAACCTGAACACCGAGCTGGCCTCCGAGCTCAGCGATGCGGTTCAACTCATTGGCGTTGATCGGGATACGGGTTGACAGGTCAATGATCGAATCGGCCAACCTGCGGAACTGGGGCTCAGTGGCGTCTACGGTTTTGCGAACCCCGGCGAAGGAAGATTGGAAGTCGATAGCTGCCTTGGCGGAGAGAGCGAGACCAGCGGCGACACCGATCGTCGTGACTTTGCCAACCGTTCCCGCGACCTTCCCGAAGCCGGATACGGAAGTGGCAGCTCGGGCCGTGGAGGTCTGAACCTGCCGGCTGAAAGTCTCCGTTGTCGCGGCCGACGCTCCCATAACCGCTTGGTATTGGGACGCGTCGGCGATGAGGCGAACGAGGATGGTCTTGTCGGCCACATCGGGAGCTTACCGGTCTACCTATCTCCAGGAGGTTCAAGGTGGAAACGGAGACCAAAAGCCCGTTCCTCTTTCCAGGAGTCCTGTTCGGCTTCAATGCGCTCGCAGCCGGGACAACGATAAGCCCGCGCGTAATAGGCGTTGGAGTCCTCTTCCCATTCCTCTAACCGGGTTTCACAGCGAGGACATGTGCCACGTTTCTCCAACATCCATGTAAGAACTTTGGCCCGGTCCTCGGACAACCACTGGGGCTCGTCGGACTCTACGACCCGTCCGGCGAAGACTGAATAAGGGATTCCACGTTCGGCCGCGTAATCAAGCTGGAGACGGAACTGCCGATCCTGCCGGTATCTATCTTGGAGAAAGGGATATCACCAGTCTCATCATTGGCTTCCTGCGCGGCATGGAACAGCCGCATGACTTGGGCGTTGTTCCACTTGGGGGAGTCGAAGATCTCAGTGGCCTGTTCGAGTGTCATTTCCGGCTCGATGCAGGCAGACGCGATGAGGGCCGGTGCAAATCTCAGCGGGTCGTAAGGCATCCCCTGTTTCTTCTGGTCGGCTGTGGGTTTGCACGACTCGACGAGGTTGTCGTACTTCTCCCGACCAATCGACTGGAACCGGAACTCGACGAGGGTGGCTTTCGACTGGTCGATGAGCTCCTCAATCTGTTCCTTGATCTTGGGAGCCTCATCAGGCTTGTTGGATTTGTGGTCAAGGTCGAGGGCTTCGTTGTAAATGAGGCGCAGCCGTTCGAGTTGGTCAGCCACTTCACCATCAACCTGGATCTCGATGGTTCGCACGACTCCGGTTTTGAGGACAAGGATCTCGTCGATCGTCAGCTTCTTCTTCTCAGCCTTATCAGCCTTTTCAGCCATGATGTCTCCTGACGCGCGAACCCGGTCGTGGAGGAAGGGTACCACGACCGGGTTCGTTCAGCTACGAACCGTAACGATCAGATTCGTTAGGCGACGGTGGCTGCCAACTCGGGGTCGGCTACCAAACCGAAGCGGGTAACGAACCGGAGAGCCTCGCCACGGGTGACCCGGCTGTTCGATCGCTGTGACACACGAACCGGCCAGACCTCCACCGTGTCTGTTGCCTGAATCGCATTGTCTGTTCCTGTCCCGCCAAATCGCGCAAGCACGATGTTGGTGAACTGCAGACGGGGCATCGCAGTCCACGCGTCATCTGAACCGCCACCAGTTCCATCGTCGCGATAGAACTCGCCTTCGATGGTGCCTCCGATGGTGGCTGGAACCGACTTGTCCCTAGCCGAACTGATATCCGACGAGTCGGCGTCTGTGCCCTCTTCTGGTGTGTCGAGACCGGCTGGGGTGAGGAAGGGAGTGACCTCAGTTCCAGCACCAATCTCAGCCATTGTCGGGGCAGACAAAGAAGAGATGGTATCCACAATGTGAACTTTCGTGAACCCATCTGGGGTGATACGAGCCATTACTACTCCTAACCGCTACTGGTTCGCGCCCAGAGCATACTGCACCAGCCAGATCGAACTAGTTCTTCTTCTTGGCTTTCGCCTTCGTAGAAGTAGTCGCCGTTGCTTTGGTGGAAGCCCGAGCAATGGTCTTGCGGGGTTTCGAGAAATCACGGGGATGCGTTTCGGGAACTTCGGCCTCGATCACCTCGTCGGGTACATGGACCCAACCTTTGCGAACCATGAGGCCATAGAACCTTTCCTCGGACACCACCTGACGACTGTCTGGCAGATCTGGATGCTCGACGTAGATGGTCTTGCCCACGATGACTCTCCTAAGCCTGGACGTATGGCGTTGTTTCAATGATGTACTGGTCGAGTGCGGAAAACAAGGGTTCCGGGAGACCCCGATCGTCGCGAGCTAATCCGGTTGACACATCCACCCACATGCGAAGGCAACGTCGGTCGACGGCCTGAACAGCGAGGTCGGCGTCGATGGTGTCGTAGAAGAGAATGGCGCGACATTGGTCCCGGAGCCAGTCAGCTTGTTCGCGGGAGTTCCCCACTGACGCCACCTGAATCCGGTCTTTGGCGTCAACTTCAGGACTCGCGATTGAGCCAGTCAACCCTCCCGACACGATCCCAGTTACCACCACATATGGAGGTGAACATCCTTCTGGTGCTTCGCCATCGCCTACCGGTTTAGTGAGGTTGGCACGGAGCACGTTGAGCACAGCCTGGATGATGGGGGATACGGTTGCTCGTGTGGGCATCAGAACCTCAGTCCTCGTCCGAGTACCCCACCGGACACTCGGTTGTAGATACGTTGTGCCGACGACGAGAACTGTGACGAAGGCCCACTGAGTATCGCAGAGCGTGTCGTCGATAGTCCTCCAGACACGAATCTACCAGTGAACCGATGAGTGAAGCGTTGTGCGAGAGCTCCTCGCATGAGCGAATTTGCATCACCCAGCATCCGAGCTGCGGTGAGGGACCATGTACGGAACCCGCCAAGGTTGACCCCGATGACCTTCAAGTCACCTGCGAACTTGTTGGCCGAGTACAACTTGTCGCGGACACCACTGAGGTGACTACCCGGCCCAATACGGCCACCCGCGATGGGACCACCGAAGAAGGTGCGGGTGGCTGCAATCTCGGCTATTTGGATCACGGCTTGCTCGAATAACGGTTGAGTGACATCAGCGGCCGGCATCATAAACGGGTTCTGAATCCACTTCCCAGACAGGTAGTGGACAAACCCGAACTCTTGGAACCGGGAGTAGAAGGTGGTGGGTCCCACGTCAACTGAGTACATCCCTGGCTTGTGGGTTTTGACGCTGGGAAGACGTGTCGGTGACCCTTCGACACCGGCATTGATCGAGTCGAATGTGGCCTGGGTGTCGATGTTGGGACGGTGAATCTCGGCGGCAAGGTTGGCGAGGAATGTACCGGCCTGACCAACAGTGGCTTCAAGCATTGGTCCCGCGGTGATGGCGATGTTGGCGAAGTGTTCGATAACGGCACGGTCACCTTGGACAACAAACGTGACAGAGATTCCGCCACCTGCGATACCTTTCGACAACGCCGCTGGGCGAGTGATGCCCTGAACTGGGTTGCGGGTCGCGTTGGCGAGCTCAGCGAGAGAAGGCACTTAGCAGTTGCCTTCACCAGCCGGCGTCATGTCCGTTACGGTGATACGCCGGGCAGCCAGCTCCGACTCATACATCACGTCGGAGACGATCCACGTTCGTCCGTCCATCTCGGGATCAGCGGAAAACGACACCACCATCTCGTCGTCGATGAGGATGTTGCCAGAGTCCCAAGGAAGCACGACACGGTACTGACGAATGCGGAGAGCTTGACCGCCACCCTGTTCTTGACGGTCACGACGAAACACGATTGGGGAGACGTGAGCAGGACCGGAGTAGATGACGACTGTGGTCGGGTTCTCGTAGTCGCCAGTTGACGTGTTCAAGGTGCCTTGGTCGACGATACGCCGAATCGAGACGAGGGTCTTGGCACGGGTGATGTCTTCGGAATCCGCGGGTGTTTCGTCAATCCCAAGCATCGTCTTGAAATCTGCTCGAAGAGCGTCGAGTTCGAGTTGGTCAAGTATCCCAGCCATACCGCTCTACCTTCGTGATGAACCTTGTTTCACCATCTTCCCACATCCATGCCGCGATGCCATCTATGCCAACGATGACAAACGGAACCTCGGCCAATAGCTCCATCATCACGTCGTCGCGCTTCGACGGCCAACTGTCCTTCGTCGGATGGGAGTGGTAGATGGCGAGAGGGTGGTAGCCACGGTCAACGGCTTCCGTGATTGCCTCATGGACAAGCCGGTTCGATACCTCGAATCGGTCGGGGGAACGTGCCTGGTTGATGAGGGAAAGGATGGTGCCATCTTCACAGAGCAACCCAACAGCCTCGTTGGGAAGCCGACCGTCGACCTCTTCAATCAACCCTTCAGCTACCCACTCCAACAGTTCAGTGAGGGTGGGCTGCAGCTCCTTGGCTAAGGTCAAAACTCACCGTCACCTTCCCGTTGGGCTTTCGCGTAGTCCGAATTGAGGGCTGCGTTCTTTCCACGGTCGGTGGTATCGACGAGGATCTCCAACTCCTTGACTCGTCGCTCGATGAAGCGAACACGCTGGGTACGGGCCATGAGTGACCCACCCGCGGTGGCGTCGAAAGCGCGAGCATTCATGGCGGCAAGCCGACGTTTCCATACGATGTACGCGGTACGTAGGGTCGAGAAGTTGCCCCGATCCGCGTCGTTGTAGATTGTCTCCAGGTCCCCAAGGGGACCTTCGGGGGTTTCATCGGTCACATCCAGGTCGGGACCAATCTCGTCGCGAACCCGGTCGATGATGCTGGGTGCCAGTGCCATGAGCTCAGTTTAGGCGTCGGTCTATGGAGCGGGTCGACCTTTCCTCTGGACTCATTGACCGGCTGATCGCGGAAAGTGTCATGTCGATGTCGGAGAGAATCCGAGCAGCCCGCTCCATAGACCGAGCTCCGGTAAGAAACTCGCGATTAACAAGGATCATTGACCGGGCAGAGACGAGTAGTCCGCGGTCAGCAATGAGGGTACGACGGTCGAGGTCCCGGTAGAGACGCTGTTCGAGCACCTCGACGATGAAGACGGGAAGACCTAACCCAATCCCACCTGTTACGTGAGGTCGGCGTGGGTCACGGTGACCGAGCCCCTGGGCAGGGAGATGGGTGTAGGAGAAATGAGCCATCTACAACCAAGCGACTTCGGTCAACTGGCCGATGGTTTCCAATCCTTCCCCCTTGTAAGGAATGGTCTGGGCCTCATCCTCCCAGATGAGAGCTTCCCAACGGCGAGACTCGGCGGTGTTGCGAATGACGAGCTTGCCCTGAACCTGAGAAGTGGTGTGCTCGCCATCCTGCTGGTCGTCGATCTTGGTGAGCACCACTTCCATAGCAGCGATGTCAATTTGCATCTGAGCGATATCAGCAGTGACCGAGGTGTCGGTAACTGCGGCTCCGGTTACGGCCTGGTCAATGGTGGGGAATACAAAATCGGTGGGAGCGATCGGGTGGTTGATAGCTGAGTCTTTGTCGCCGGTACGACCCACGAAGTTGCCTTCCTGGACTTGGGTGATCTCGTAAGAGGGGCCACCTCGGTCATCGAAGGCGATACGGGCATTGGTGAGCATGAAGAGAGAGATGACCAGAGAACGAGTGGCGTCAAGCTGGTCTTTGCCGACGGCGGTAACCCAGAGAGGCTGTGACATCTGATCGGCGTCGTCTTCGTAGTCACGGGCCTTGTCGTAGATCTCCTGGACCGTGATCTCAGTCGTCGGCGTCGCGATCGTGGCGATGCGGGTAATGGGGTCGAAGGTGATCGTCGCCATGTGAGATCACTTTACGACAGCAGAGTAGAACCCGTCCTCTTTCTTGATGGTCACCTCGACCTCAGCCTGGGAAGCACCCTCGGTGAGAACCTTGCGTGCCTTGGTGGCAGAGCGCCGTTCCCCTGTTCGGATGTGTGCCCACCCCTTCTCCAAGAACTGTGCAGCTACTTGGTTGATGAGGGCTTGGTCGATGTCAGTCACTTCTTCTGGCATCGTCTATCTCCTGCATCTGCCGTTCGATCGTGGCGAGGATCTCGCGCTCACGAGGAAGGTTACTGACGGAACCGGGGTCGAGTTGAACCATTTGCTCCATGAGGCTGAGACGGTGCTTCTGTTCGGTGTACTCCATGATGAGAGCACCAGGATCAAGCTCGGAGATGACGAAGCCGTCCTTGGTGCGAGGCTTTGGCTCAATGGGTTGAGGAGGGATGTCCTCAGTGGGGAAGGCTTTCACCCACGAGTCACCTTCCTCGTAAGTGACCGAAAAGTGGCCAGCTTGGGCAACGATGGCAAAGATGCGTTTTGCCTCTTGGACAGTACGGGTCTTGGTACGAAGTCGGGCTTCCCCTTTGTGCTTCAACTCACGGCGTAGATGATCGACCAAGGGGACACACCCCTCGATGATGTGTCCCCACTTGTCGAGCCGAAAGCAAAACCCACGCTTGTCAATAGCGAGGTCGTCACGATCACAGAGATCACACACCAACACCCGAGAAGCCGAGATGGTCACGAGGCAATAGTGTCTTCGGTCTTCGCCCCAGATTGGGTCATCCCTGTGGCGGTGATGGTGTTCGGAGCCGAGAGCGGGAGCCACCGTGTGCCGGCCCCATCTGTTGAGTTGCGAACCTCGACACTGACGTTGATGTCTCCGCTGTAGATGATCGACGTATTGGAGGTACCTCCGGCAACATTGATCTCATCAAGGAAAGCAATGTAGACCGTATCGGCTCCGTCATAGGTACGGGCCAACCGATTGATCTCGTACACATCGGCGATGTCCCAATCGTTCTCAGTGCCACCTTCGAGCTGGCGTTCCAAGGTGAGAACGGTTTCGGAATCCACTGTCTTGACGGTGCCCTTGGACCCGTCAGTGACGTTGCGCACCGTCATGCCAGGCAGAACCCCATCGGCGATGAAGGTAGCCGGCGTAGTGGTGTCGGTCAGAACGAGGCCCGTAGTGTCGCCTGCCGTCTCGGTGTTGCCACCCCAGTCACCGTTGGTGGTGAGGGTGAAGATCGACGTGGCGTAGGAGGCGAAGTGGTAACGGTCCTCCAGATCGGTGTCATATTCGATACGCACCCATCCAGTAGTTGGAGCTTCGGTCGAGACCGTGGTCTGGACTTCGAGCGTCTGGTCACCAACTGCGTTGAGTGTGGCATGTGAGTCGTATTCGTCCTTGACGATGGTCCCGCCTGCTCCAGTAAGACGGAACACGGCCACCCGATCGCCCGCTGCCAAGTCGGTAACCGAGATGGACACCTGGAGTGGAGGAAGCTGCAAGGTGCCGTCATCGTCGATGCACTGGTAGGAGTTCTCCTCACCAGCCAGGATGCTGGCCAAGAGGGGAACTACTCCAGGAGCCAAGAAGAACACACCACCAGCAAAAGTGCCCAATGGGGCCGTCTTCGGCGAGGAGATGTTGCGGATGGAGTCGATGTCAGCCGTGACGGTAGGGCCGGTAGGAGCGTCTCCAAGGTTGGCTGCTCCGGTTTGGAAGGTGCCTCGGATGTCACGGAGAATCACGTCACCGGCTGCACCGTCATCGTGGTCACCGGAGATGGTACCGAAGGCTCCTGATGTCTGGTCGTAAACGACGTTGCCTTCTGTCCAGTCACCACCTGACTGCGAGGAGTACTCGATCTGGAGTACAGCTCCGCGATAGGACTCGCCTGTGATGGTTTGCGCTCCGGTATCAATGTCGGCTATGCCGCCGCGCCGCATCAAGTACTTGGACCGCTGGTAACCACGGACAAACGACACATTGTTGGGATCAAAGTCGATGTGGTAGGGAGCCGGGCCAAAGCCGTTGTTGATGTCCCTGTCGATAGCACCCCATGTCCAAGTGATCCCAGAGTCGGTGGCAGGAGTGAGGTTGGTGGGGGTACCAAGAACCATCGTCTTGGTGGAAGTGACTGCCGTGACCGCATCGGTGTTGACGAACTGGGTGAGTGACCGAATCAGGTAGTAGTCGAAGTCACCAGTGCCGTCACCACCCGTATCGCTAGAGACCGCGACTACGGCCGCGGTCTCTGCATCGGAGTCGAGGTCAACAACTTCACCCACGACCAGTGTCGCACCGGACCCTGCGGTCCAGGTCACATTGTGGTGACCGATGGCATCGTTGAGGTCTCCACCTGTGGCCAGCGGAATTGGGTTACGGCCACCAGCCGACACGTCAGGCTCGAAGTGGTCGTAGAGCTTCCCGCCTTGACGGGCAAAGGCGATGAGGAACCCATCATCAATGAGGGAGTCTGCCTCTTGGATCTTGACGAGAAGGTCGAGTTGCCCATCAGCGTTGAGACCAACAAGTGCCGGCCAAGTAAGTGGTCCACCAAACGATCCTTCAGCCTCAGAACCGAGCTTGGCTGCTGTCTGATAGAGATAGATGCGGGTGTTGGTTTCGAGGGTTCCCAGGGTGAAGACGTTCGCCCAGACAGACTCGCCAGTCACGGAAACAGCAGAGAAGACTCCGGCTGCCGAAGATGCACCGACGGTGTATGCCTCAGTTCCATTGTCGAACTCATCACCACCAGGCGTGGGGTCGGTGACCCGAATCCACAAGGTGCCGGTATCGGACCCTGTGGTGTCCTCGTCGAAGTCCAAGATGATGCCAGCGTCGGTGGTGGTGGTCCCGGTGATGGTCCGGCCAACGTCGGCATCAACGAACATGGTGCCACCGGAAGCGTCGTACTCGATAGTGCGGATGTAGTTGTTGGCACCAGCCGTAAAGCCAATGGTCTGAATGGCCCCACCGGAAAGGTACTTGGTGGATTCGTTGTCGATGAACCACTGATTGATGACGGCGTACTCGGTGGGAGTCTGTGCCGACATGGAGATGGGGTCATCCATGAAATCGGCATCATCAAAGAGATCTTGGAGGTCGGAATAGAGATCGTTGGTGACATCTATGACGGTGGGCGTGACTGTGGTGTCACGAGAAACGATCTGATTGGTGGGATCAACGACCCACCGAAGCGACGAAAGGGTTGTACCCATGAGTTCCTCTCAGAATGATTCGTGTTCGTGACTTTACACAGAGGGTTGAAGTTGGAGTAGTCATGTGACGAAAGAGTCGATGGTTTGGTTGACCGTGATGAGGAGACCAGTGGAGATCACCGTGTCATTGAGGGAGACCGGAAGGTAACGAGTCTCCCAGTCGCGCTGGGAGGCACGAACCTGAACGCCTACCGCCTTGTCGGTTGTGTAGTTGTAGGAGGCGGTAACTGTCTGGAGAGCGGAGGAAGCGACAACGTAGGTGGGGGAAGTCCCCTGGAGAGTCCAGAGGAAACTGCCGTGACCGTCGAGGCGCTGATCGGAACCGTCAAAGTCGGGGCCTACCCGCCAGTCGACTTCAATGACTTTGCGACCAGTGGCGGTGGTGCCATCGAGCCACAAACCAACGTAGGAGATGCGGCCCGTGTAGAAACCGGCAGCAGTGCCCGAGTTTTCGGCTCCGATGAGTAATGGGACGTTGGCATCGGGCATGGATCGGCTGGTACCCGAGGGAGTGCCGCGAGCCGTCCAAGTGACTTCAGTGGGATGGGTGCGCTCATCGTCAGTTGAGGAGTAGAAGGAGGCTTGGCCGGCTGACTGGTCGTAGACAACTCGGTTCCACCCGAATGTGGCATCGGTGTGGGAGTGAGCGTTGCCAAGGAGGTCCGTGTTCGCCGAGCCATCTCCGACCTGGAGACCGATGACTCCTGTGGTGTCGGCGTAGTAGCGGAAAGCTTGGGTGGCGGCAGTGCCGTCCCACTGGGAGAGGATGGTTTCCTCGGTTGCAGGGGTCCAGTCAGTGGATCGGGTGTAGGAGATGATCTCGAAATCACCGGAGGCTGAAGACACATCAGCGTTCTCGACGGTCTCTACATGATCGTTGCCGTCGGCAGTGAAGTAGCCGAAGGAAGAAGGAACAGCTCGCTGGGAGAGAAGCACGTCACCGTCGGATGCCTCACCGGAGGTGTCGATGATGGAGCATGACGAACCAGGAATGACATTGGTGAGAGTGAGAGTCTTAGCAGCGTTGATGTTGACAGTGGAGGTACCACGGTCGCTGGTGTAGGTGGGGGTTGTGCCATTGTTCAACACATTGACTTCGTAAGTGGCATCAATCCCGTTATCCAGGAAGTGCATATCGACACTACCGGAGACTCGGTTAGAGAAGATGAAGAGGTCCAGGTCGATCTCGTGTGGCCCAGCCCCGGTGATGTCTACCTCGATGGCAGCGTCGGTAGAAGCACCACCAATCCCAGCCCCGTCAAAGTCGATACTGGACCAATCATCAAGTTGGCTGGCTCCGGTGATGAGAAGAGCTCCGTCGTCGGTTGGGTCAAGAATGAGAACATCGGTGACGTTCGATGAGGCACCAGGGATGATCTGACCACATGCCTGCCACAGTCCCCCATCGAGGGTACAGGCAGTGTCGAGGGTAACGGCACGACCGCCAATGAGACTGACATTGGTGAGGGTGGTCGCGGTGGCCCCAGTGAAGTCGAAAGCGGGGAGGGCTGCTTGGGCGATGTCCTCCGCTTTGAGTGTCACGTTGTTCATCGTCACGTTGGTGGTGCCGGTGCCCTCCTCGACGGTGAGTTGGTAGAAGTCGGTCGCGACCGGAGCGTCGAGCCAAATGACAGTGACGTTGGCATCGGTGAAGTCGGTGTCAACCGAGGCGGTCGTGGTTCCAATGACGAGTTGCGAACGCATGAATAGAACGCCGCCGGTGGCTTCGAGCGCCCCGTAGCGGTTCCCGACGGTCTGCTCGAACGTGATGAAGTCGGCGAACACGGCGTCGGCGGAGACGCCGTCCCCGTTCGTGATCCGGTAGCCCCATCCGACGGACGTGGCGTCGACGAGGGCGTTGTTGAAGTTGCCGGAGATCATCGAGGCGACGGTGTGGTGGCCGCCCATGATGTCGACGG
>Ga0255055_10001086_pt1 | contig 20503 bp, 18 predicted proteins | sample JV7_2_27_MG_FD_188633 | JGI IMG/M metagenome (GOLD analysis project Ga0255055, IMG submission 188633) | Seawater microbial communities from Jervis Inlet, British Columbia, Canada - JV7_2_27 | ecosystem: Environmental > Aquatic > Marine > Inlet | place: Canada: British Columbia | collected...
CTTGGCCAGGAAGGCATGGGCTGTCCGGTGGAACTGGAGTTTTCGGTAAACATTCCTCAGGGAACCGAGTCCAAGCCGGAATTCGCCTTTCTGCAGCTCAGACCCATGACCGCCCGTGCGGACTTGCTTCAGGTTGAAATTAGCGATGACGAAACCGCCCGGGCGTTTTGCATCTCCTCCCATGCACTCGGCAATACTGAAACGAATGATATTGCCGACATTATCTATGTGAAACCGGACGATTTTGATTCCGGAAAGACGCAGCAAATCGCCCGGGAAATCGGTGAGTTGAATTCCGGGCTGATGAAGGCCTCCCGGAAATATCTGCTGATCGGCCCGGGAAGATGGGGTTCCGCCGACCGCTGGTTGGGAATTCCCGTAAGCTGGGCTGAGATTTGCGGGGTGGGTGCGATTGTTGAAATCGCTTCATCTCAATTGAGGGCCGATCCATCCCAGGGTTCGCACTTCTTCCATAATATAACGACGCTGGGGATCACCTATGCAACCGTGTCCGAGGATGATTCGGACTATATCAATTGGGACTGGTTAAAGACCCAGCCTGTAGTCAAGGAAACTGCGTATGTCGCTCACGCTAAACTGGGCGGTCCGTTTGTTTTGAAAGCAGATGGGAGGAATTCCAGGTGTGTTATGTTCCGGTAAATCCGGCCTGGTTAAACAGTTAAATAGTCGATTAGAAGTGGTTTCAAAACCCCATCTGAGGTCCAATGGCTGCGTTGCAGGCCTCCGATAAATGCTCACATACCCATGTATGCTGCGCTTTCTCGATCGGCCTGCGCCTTACCCTTGAACCTGATCTGAGGTTTTGAAACCACTTCTAGTCAAATCGTTAAATCCCCCTTTCTAACAGGGCCCTCACCTAAAATCGAATATTTTTAATCCAGTATGCCTTCTATTATAGCTGAAAATGAGCGTTTCAAATAAAAAGAAAACAGATTTTGTGACTGCACTGGTGGCGAATGCAGCTGGAGAAATTTTTGAGCTCGATGGGTATGCCGCCCTGGGGATGGAAGGGCTTACATATACACCGCTAAGGACAAATAATACCCGCAATATGCCTTATGGAAGTGAACTGATGTACTTGCCGGATCGAAGGCCTATCTTATTCAATATGCGTACCGCTAAAATTGAGACATTAAGTCAGAATCCTTATATTCCCGACGAACCTCTTTTTCCCGTTAGCGCTTTTAATTCTCCGGGTTACGTCATTTCATATCTGGGAGCCTATGTTGAAAATAAAAAAGGGCAATCGCTGCCGCTTTTTTCATATGGAGCGGTGGGCTGGCATCAGGGAAAATTTCGATCGGCCGTTTTGCATGTCGATCGGGAAAAGCGTCAGGACTTGCGGCTGATGAAGGCGGCTGATATTGCTATCGGTATTGAAAAGATGCGCAAACAGATGCCGGATAATCGCCTCAGAGCGCATCTTGAAAAATGTGCTTTGCAGTATGGGTGTCCGGCCGGGAAAAATTTTTTTTTAAGCCGTTATGAGGCTCCGTTACCTACAGCTAAACAATGTAACGCCCGCTGCCTGGGTTGCCTGTCATTACAGCAGCGCGGCGATATTTCACACAGCCAGGACCGCATCGGGTTTACCCCATCAGCCGAAGAGATTGCAGAAGTGGCGCTGGCGCACATCGAAGGGGTAGAAAAAAGTGTGGTGAGCTTCGGGCAGGGTTGCGAAGGAGATCCGCTGCTGGCTGTCGATGTCATTGAACCGGCCGTTCGTCTGATTCGCTTTAATACCCGGCGCGGCACCATAAATATAAATACGAACGGCAGTCTGCCTGAAACGCTGAAGCGCCTGATCGATGCCGGCCTGGACAGCATTCGCATCAGTATGAACAGTGTCCGCGAAGATTGTTATCATGCTTATTTTCGACCTAAAGGCTATCGGTTTTCTGATGTCTTAAAGAGTATTGATTTAGCTTTAGAAAGCGATATTTTTGTTGCGATTAATTATTTAAATTGTCCCGGATTTAGCGACACGCCGCAGGAGCTAAAAGCATTGCATCGATTTTTAAGGCAACATCGCATTCATATGATTCAGTGGCGCAATTTAAATTTTGACCCCCTTCGATATTTTAAAATAATGGATAGTGTGGCCCAAAATGGTAAACCCATCGGAATGAAAAGACTGTTGGAACAAATCCGTAAGGCGTTTCCGAATCTCAAATTCGGCTACTTCAACCCGCCCAAGGAAAAGTTTGGGAAATGAAATGGATCGAAGCAAAAGTTGTTTTTGATGCCGAAGACAAACACCTTGCCCGCGAAGTCATTTCCAACCTATTTTTCGAATTCGATCTGCAAGGTGTGGCCGAAGAAGATCCGACAGTTGAACCCGCGGAAGGCTGGGCGGAGGATTCGATTGGTCGTCCGGAGCGGCATGCGGTTGTCGGTTATTTTCCAAAAGACAGGAAGGTCAAAAAACGCTGCAAGGTTCTGGAAAAGAGATTGGCCCTGTTAAAAGAGAATTCTGCTATTCTTTACCGGGTCAGTTATAAAGAATTGGCCGAAGAAGACTGGGCCGAGGCCTGGAAAGCATTTTTTGCGCCTCAAAAAATCGGGCGAAAAATTGTTGTCAAACCCACCTGGTGCGAGTACGGGGCCGATCCGGATGATATCGTGCTGGAGCTGGATCCCGGTATGGCCTTTGGTACCGGAACGCATCCGACCACGGCCCTTTGTGTCAATCTGATTGAGGACTATTTGAACAGGGGCAGTTCGTTTTTAGATGTCGGTACGGGCTCCGGGATATTGATGATTGCAGCAGCACGACTGGGCGCCGGATTTGTTTGCGGCCTTGATAAAGATGATGTGGCCATCGACGTTGCTGCCGCCAACCTCAAGCTGAATAGACTTGATCCCCAGCACTATTCGTTGCGGTCCGGAAATCTTCTTGAGGGTGTTAAAGAAAAATATGATTTTATCGTGGCGAATATCTTCACGCATGTAATTTTGGAACTGCTGGATGATCTTCAGCGAGTGCTGACTCAAGACGGTATCTTTGTCTGCTCGGGGATGTTCGAGAAGAATAAAAACCTGGTGGTTGCCAAAATGAAAAATGTGGGGTTTGAAATGCTGGAGATACGCGAACGGGAAGAGTGGTCTGCGATTGCAGGCAGATATAGGGTATAGTGCTTGGAGCAGAGTGTATGGCCTAAAAAATTCGAAATCCGAAACACGAAATCCGAAACAATTTCGAATGACCAAAACTCAAATGTTTAAAACCTTTATCTGTTTATTTCTAAACAAAGTGCGTATATATTAATGTTTTGAAAATTTTGAAATTTGATATTCGGATTTGTTTCGACCCATTTTATTAAATCAGGCGAAATTCGAATTTCGGATTTTGCCATCTGATTTAAGCCCATAATTCTATCGAAGTATGCACATCAATTAATCTGGAATTTATTCATGCGTATCTTACTCGTTGAAGACGATCAAAAGATCGCATCTTTCATCATCAAAGGTTTAAAGGCCGAGGGGTTTGCCGTGGATCATGAAGGCAACGGTCAAGACGGCCTGCATTTGGCTTTAACCGAGCCTTACGATGCCGCTGTCATTGATATTATGCTGCCCCGGATGGATGGCTTAAAACTCATCGAAAATATGCGGCGTGAGAAGCTGAAAACGCCGGTGATTATCTTAAGCGCCAAAGGGGAGGTCGATGATCGCGTAAAAGGATTGCAGATCGGAGCGGATGATTATCTGACAAAACCGTTTGCATTTTCGGAATTGCTGGCCCGGCTGCAGGCCCTGATCCGGCGCAGCAGCGATGTTTCCGAGCCGACAAAACTGACAGTTGCGGATATCAGCCTGAACCTTATTACGCGGGAAGTTGTGCGGGCCGGCAAAAAAATCGATCTGCAGCCCTTGGAATTTTCTTTGCTGGAATATCTGTTGCGCAATGCCGGCCGGGTGGTTTCCAAAACCATGATTATGGAACATGTCTGGGATTATTATTTCGATCCCCAGACCAACGTGGTTGAATCCCGAATTTACAAGCTGCGCGAAAAAATTGACAAAGGATTTCCTGCCAGACTGATTCATACTGTGCGCGGAGTGGGCTATGTTCTTAAAGAAGATAAATAGCATCCGTCATACCCTGGCGTTCCGCCTTACCTTTTGGTACGCGGGTATCTTCATGCTGACCTCCTGCGTGGCGTTTCTCTTTTTCTACTTTTTGATTACGTCTGTTATCCGGGATCGCACCGATCAGGATTTACTGGGTGAGGCCCTAACCCTGTCTTCGATTCTCAAGGTGCAGGGCATGAAAGCCGTCAAGCGCCAGATCATTTTTGAGGCCCAGGCCGCCGGGGAAAAAAAGATTTTTTTCCGCCTGCTTTCTTTTAGCGGCCAGGAGTTTTCTTCTTCCAATATGTCATACTGGCGCAATATCGGGGTTGGAAAGGCGGCGGTCGAGCAACTGATCAGTGAAAATCGACCGGTTTTTAATACCGTCAGCCTGCCGGATCGCAAACCCAACATCCGGGTACTTTATACCATTATCGGCCGCAACATTATTCTGCAGCTGGGCCAATCCATGGAAAATTATACCCGCTTTATTGAAGTCTTTCGTAAAATATTTGTCGCCACAATGGCCTCCTTATTCATTTTTGCCGCCATTATCGGATGGTTTATGGCCCGCAGGGCCCTGGCGGGTGTTGAAGCCGTTACCCGGACCGCCCGGCAAATATCGGAGGGCAGCCTCAAGCAGCGGGTGCCGGTGAAAAAATACCAGGACGAGATCGACCAGCTGGCCATTACTTTTAACCGGATGTTGGACCGTATTCAAACTCTGGTCACCGGTATCAGGGAAATGAGCGACAACATTGCCCATGATCTTAAAAGCCCGATTACACGCATCAGGGGGATCTCGGAGGTTACCTTAACTACCGGCGCTTCGGATAAAGATTATGAAACCATGGCGGCCAGCACCATCGAAGAGTGTGACCGTCTTCTGGATATGATCAACACGATGCTGGTCATTTCTAAAACCGAAGCCGGGGTGAATAAGCTCGATACCCAAGAGATGGACATTGGCGCAGTGGTGCGCGACGCCTGTGAACTGTTCCGGTCGCCGGCAGAAGATAAAGATTTAAGATTGGTTTGTGATGCACCGGGGAATTTCAGCATTTCCGGCGATAATCGGCTGATTCAAAGAATGATCGCCAACCTGCTCGATAATGCCATCAAATACACGCCCGCCGGCGGAAGCATTGAAATGACGGTCAACACCCTAAACGATGATGCGGTTGCCATTACGGTCAAAGATACCGGGATGGGCATTTCCGAAAAAGACAGGCCCCGTATTTTTGAGCGTTTTTATCGCTGTGACCCCAGTCGTTCAGAAGCCGGCATCGGTCTGGGGCTGAGCTTTGCCAGAGCCGTTGCCCGGGCCCATGGTGGAGATATCAAGGTCACCAGCACGCCGAATCAAGGCAGCACATTTACCGTAACTTTTCCCGGTAGCGGTTTCTGATTTGAAGCGGTTATTTTTAACAAGAACCCATCTCAAAGATCAACCCGTAAATATGCTCACTTATGCAGAATGGAGACAGGCCAATGCCCGGTTCAACAAAATCATTTAATCCGGATCGCATCAAAAATAATAAAACAACAAAAAAAGAACAGCCGGAACAGACATTCGGCGCGCAAAAAGAGCCGCCGGTCACTTTGCAAACCGCTTCCGGCATTCCGATTAAATCGTTGTACACACCGGAGGATATTTCCGATCTAGATTATAATCGGCAAATAGGGCTTCCCGGCAGGGAGCCGTTTGTTCGCGGCGTATACCCGACAATGTACCGGGGACGCAACTGGACACTGCGGCAACTGGCCGGATTCGGACCGGCGGAGGAGACTAACAAGCGCTATAAATTTCTGCTTAAAGAAGGCGCTACGGGTATTAACGGGGTTTTTGATTATCCTACCCTGCGGGGGTTTGATTCAACCGATCCCATCGCCCGGGCGGATGCCGGGCGCGGCGGTGTTGCCATCGATACCCTGGCGGACATCCAGATTTTATTTGATGGTATCCCCATCGAAACAACCAGCACATCTCTGGTGACCTGTCAGCCGATTTGCAACATCAGCGTGCAATCCATGTACTTTGCCCATGCCCAACTTAGCGGTGTTCCTTTAGCTCGACTCACCGGCACGAGTCAAAACGATTTTTTGATGGAAACCGTCGTCACGGTTGCCCCGGAAGTTTTGCCCCCCAAGTATTCCTTTAAATTAAGCTGTGATGCCATCGAATATTGCACCCGGCATGTGCCGCGCTGGAATCCCGTTAGTTTTTCAGGCTATAATTACCGGGAGTCGGGATGCACGGCCATCCAGGAAGTCGCCTTTGTTATTTCCAATGCCGTTGCCAGTTGCGAGGAGCTCCTGCGACGCGGATTCGATATCGACCGCTTTGCGCCCCGCCTAAGCTTTTTCCTGTCGGCCCACAACGATTTTTTTGAGGAGATTGCGAAATACCGGGCGGCCCGCAGAATATGGTGCCGGATAATGAAGGAGCGTTTTGCAGCCAAAGATCCCCGTTCGTTGAAATTCAGATACCATGTTCAAACCGCCGGAGTCGCTTTGACGGCGCAACAACCGTTAAACAACATCGCCAGGGCGGCATATCATGGACTGGCAGCGGTATTAGGAGGAGCGCAATCCTTACATATCGACGGGTATGATGAGGCGCTGTGTACGCCGACCGAACTATCGGCACTTACTGCATTGAGAACAAATCAGATACTGCAATTAGAAACAGGGGTAACGCATACCGTCGATCCTTTAGGCGGATCATATTTTGTAGAGTCACTGACGAATCAGCTGGAAGAAAAGGTTTTAGAGCTGCTGGAAAAAATTGAACAAATGGGCGGTTTGGTTCGGGCGGTAGAAAACGGCTGGGTACACAAAGAGATTTCAGATGCGGCCTATGAATACCAAAGCGGGATTGAATCCGGAAAAATGCCGGTTGTGGGATTAAACTGTCATCGGGTAGAGGAAGAAAAACTGCCCATGGATCTTTTTGAAGTACCGGAAACACTCCGCATACAGGAAGAAAAACTGGAAAAAATTAAAAAAGAACGAAATCCTGACCAGACCCGACGGGCACTGGATAAGATTGCAGACTGTTGTCGTGAAGACGGAAACCTGATGGAAGTCATTGTAGATTCAGTTAAATCCTTTGTAACCGTGGGGGAAATATCTCGTGCCCTTAAAGACTGCTATGGCACGTGGAATATGCCCCTCTTTTAAATGGAAACAATTATGGCCAAGCGTATTCGAGTTCTTATTGCGCGTCTCGGAATGGATGCCCATTGGCGAGGCAGTATTATGGTGGCGCGTGCGCTGCGCGATGCCGGTATGGAAGTCATATATTTAGGAAACCAGCTGCCGGAAGAAATTGTGGAGGCGGCTATTCAAGAGGATGCCGATATCGTCGGCATCAGCACGCTTACCGGAAATCATATGATTTTGGCTCCTGAGGTCGTCAAACAGCTCGACACCAAGGGGGCGAATGAGAAAATTGTGATTCTCGGCGGTACGATACCCCCGGATGACATTCCCAAACTCAAAGAGGCCGGCATTGGCGAGGTCTTCGGCCCCGGGACGCCGATTGAGAATATTATCCGCTTTATTGCCGCTTCTGCCTAGTGATATGTCCCGCAGGTAATTTACAAAACACGGATTGGTCTTATAAATCTTCTTTTTCATATATAAATTCGTTTAAATTTCAAAATTCAAGCACCAAATTCCAAATAAATCTCAAATCTCAATTTTCAATGACCAAAACATTTGTGATTTGGGATTTTCTTAATTAAGGAACTCAACTGCACTAAAATATACCACACGACTTTTGTAATATTTTTGCGGGACACCACGCTAAAACCCCTCCAAATCCTCCTAACCTATCTCAGGCGCTACTCTCGCCGACATAACCTTTTGGTCATTTTCTGGACATGTTGCGGCCATCTGCGTGCACTAATGTAGATCATCGAATATTGTGGAATGTCTGTTTTCGTCAACCATAAGGAGGTATAAACCATGAAAAGAAAACCATTCAGAAAACTCAGTTTAGGAATCATGATTCTGGCGTTAACCGGATTCCTGTGGGGATGTGGCCTTGAAAATGAGCTCGAGGCCAAGAACATGCCCGAAATTGAATCCAAGACCGTGATGGTTCCGATCAATTTTAGTGAACTTGCTCAGAAAGTTCGTGACGGTGTGGTCAATATCCGAACCGTCAAGACGATTAAGGGCGGTGGGCCTGTTTTTCGTCATTTCTTCGGGAATCCATTCGGACAGAAGAATCCCTTTGGTGACCCGGACCGCTCCCGTGATTTTTTCGGCCCGCGTCATGAGGAAGGTCCCTCGCGGGATTTCAAACAACGAAGTCTGGGTTCCGGGTTTATCATAGACAAGGCCGGCTATATCGTCACCAACAACCATGTGATCGAAAATGCCGATCAGATTAAGGTCAAACTGGCTGATGAAAGGGAATTTGAAGCCGAACTGGTGGGTCGCGATCCCAATACGGATCTGGCACTTATCCGCATTAAAGACGCTTCAGATCTGCTTGCGCTGAGATTGGGAGATTCGGATGATCTTTCAGTGGGCAGCTGGGTGATGGCCGTTGGCAGCCCCTTCGGGCTTGAGCAGACGGTAACCGCGGGAATCGTCAGCGCCAAAGGCCGCACGCTCGGATCCGGACCCTACGACGATTTCATCCAGACCGATGCGTCCATTAACCCCGGAAACAGCGGTGGACCGCTTTTGAATATGAAGGGCGAGGTCGTCGGTATCAACACCGCCATTGTCGCAAACGGCCAGGGCATCGGTTTTGCCATACCCGTGAAAATGGCCCAGGGCATTGTTGAGCAGCTCCGGGCTCACGGATCCGTTACTCGCGGCTGGCTGGGTGTCAGCATTCAGGATCTTTCCCCGGAATTAGCCGAATATTACGGAATCAAAGCCAAAAAAGGTGTTCTGGTAGCTCAGGTTTTTGAAGACGATCCCGCCGATAAAGCCGGTATTAAAGCCAATGACGTTATCATTGACGTTGACGGCAAATCCATCAACTCAAGTCGCGATTTGACCCGTACGATAGCCAATATAGAAGTGGGTAAAAAGACGACGGTTACACTCCTAAGAGATGGAAAAGAGAAGACCGTAAATGTCCAAATCGCAAAGCGCGATGATTCAGGACGACTGGCACAGCGCAAGTCTGAAGATAGCGAAAAATTGGGGATTCGGATTGCAGAAGCAACACCGGAAACGGCCAAACGATTCGGTCATTCGGAAACCGAAAAAGGCGTGCTGGTTGTCGGTGTCGAGCCCGGCAGCAAAGCGGACAAGGCCGGAGTTCGCCAGGGGGATCTGGTGAAAGAGGTCAATCGTAAACCGGTCACGAGTGTACCTGAACTGCGCTCTGAAATTGAAAAAGGCGATAAAGTTCAGCTGCTGGTGAAAAGACCGAATGCCGGGTTTGTTGTCATTAAAATTGGCTAAATGCTGTACTTTCAAACAAGGCGCCGGCGCGGACATGCCGCAAGGTTTGTTTACGGTTGGTTGTCCGCGCCGCCGCTGCAGAGCGTGAGATGTATTTTTGAGGTGGGTTCTAGTTTATTTCTGTATCTGCGTCGAATGGAATTTTAAGGGTCGATAAGTTCGCCTTGCAGCGACCTGCCTGTTTGACGGCTTCTAACAGCTTGGCCTCTAATTGATCAGCTTCCATTTTACCGCTGGTAGCATCTTCCAGGATTAAAAGTAGCAGGTCATTATCTGTTTTAATGCTGGCGATTAACTTTGTAAGCGCATCTGTCATTGCGTTAACCTGCGATGCTTCTCTATGGAGGAAGTCCTTGCGCCGCAGCGAAATTTTGCGGGTCAGGTCACCTTCGGTTATTTTTTGGAATGTTTTGCCAAAATTTATTAACGGCCCTGCAAAACGATGGGTCATAACGATTTGAAAGATGAACGCCAGGGCAAGGATTCCAGCGAAGGCGATGGCTAATCTATCGATGATGACGAGAAAAAACTTGGCGGAAAAATGCTGGGACCACAAATTTTCCGGATTTTGGAAGTTCGTGTATAAGGGAATTAAAGCCGTCGCCATGACAATGCCGATAGCGAACAACAAAAATAATAAGTTATAAATCGCCAGTCGCAGTTGAATATCTTTGCGTATTAAAAAATTTCGCCATTTTCGTTGGTGATTTCCCGTATTCATGTCTTACCGTCCGGTGTTAAAAATTAAATTCTAACGCAACATTGCTCTCTTACAAATATGGGTTGACTGCTGCAATTTACTAAGCTGCCATTTGTTGATCTTCCGCAATTACCTTGAGCAGAGCCTTCACCATCTCCGGATCAAACTGACGTCCGGCCTCCTTTTGAATGAGTCCGAGAGCCGCTTCGATCACCATTCCTTTACGATAAGGCCGATCAGATGAGACCGCATCATAAACATCTGCTACGGCTAAAATTCTGGCGCTGCGGTGGATCTCCTCACCCGCAAGACCCGCGGGATAGCCTTTTCCGTCAAAGCGCTCATGATGCTGTACAATCATCGGAATGATTGCCCTAAAGGCATTGATCGGTTCAATAATTTTAGCGCCTAAGTCAGGATGGCGCTTGATTAATCCAAATTCTTCATCGCTCAGCTTGGCGGGTTTATCGAGTACGGCCAAAGGCACCCCGATTTTGCCGATATCATGCAGAAAGGCAGCGCGCTGTAGCTTTTCAAGAGAATCGGAATTGAGCTTGAGCACTTTTCCAATCTTAAGCGCCAATTCGGTAACGCGTTCAGAATGACCGGCTGTCCAGGCTGATTTGGCATCGACTGCGCGCGCGAGCGCCTGAAGCGCACCCCAGTTCATCTCCTGTAGTTCCGCAATTAAACTTGAATTTGACAGTGCCACGGCAACCTGATCGGCCAATTGGCGCGCCAGGGTTATATCCTCGGATGTAAATTGATCAGATAGGCTGCCCGCCAGCCATAAAATTGCCGCCAGTTTTTTCTTAACCCAAACCGGCAAAATGAGCAGAGCGGGCAGGCGCAAGTGTGAATTTGTCGGGAGATAATGCGGCCTGGGGTCATTGGCTTGAACCATCAGATAATCTGGATGTTGGGCGAGCACCCTGCGTTCCTGCGCTGTTATGTCTACAGTTTGCGTTAAAATGCTCTGGCGTTCGAATTGAAAACTGTAGAGCACCCGATTCCGGGCAGATGCGCTTGCATCGATCAAACTGATGCCATAGACCCTGCAAGCAACACAGTCCGCAATATGCGTGATGGCCGCCTTGATGATTTCATCGGGGTCAAGGGTTGATACAACCGCCCGGTCGATTTCAGCCTTAGCCGAAAGGGTTTTAAACTTATGGTCCAAGGCTTCCGCCATTTCATTAAACGCAACGGCCAGATCGTTAAATTCGTCATGACGGGATACACTGACCGGTTGACTAAAATCCCTTTGGGCGATCCGCTGGGCACCTTCTTTCAGCGCGCCAATCGGCACCAGATTTTTGCGGATGTTTACAATGCTCAGCCACAGCACCACCATGAGGGTTAGAATAATGATGGCGGGGAAACTGATTCTAAACTCCGCCAGGGGGGCAAACACATCCGATTTCGGTTTGAAAAGAATGACCGTCCAGTGCGGCAGTTTAAAGTATGGTTTCAAAAACATCTGCGTGTAACTGGCAATAAATGGTTCCCCATCGGCGCTAAATTCAAAATGCCCCGAAGTCGATGCTTGCGTGTTTGATTTTAACAGGCCGGCGATTTTTACCAAATCGGGCCGGGAACTATGCAGCAGCCGATGGGATGAATCCAACACACAAAATTCGGTATCCAATGGCAGGTTATCCATCTTATCGGTGGCCCATAAATAATTATGATTAATCTCACCGACCCAAAAGCCCCGGGCAGCTTTTTTGGAATCTACCAGACGCAGCATGAAAATCGAAGGCTTTGATGACGAAATATTGAACTCCGCCAGTAATGGATAACCCGCCGACAGATGCCTGATATCTTCGGATGTCAGCTGCATAGGTGGTATGACCTGTTGGTTGAGAAAGGGCTGCGGTTCATTTGAGCGTCTAAAAAGGGTAATACTGCCAAACCGTTCCTGGAGTCGCTCACGCAGCAAAGCATCCAAATCATGGGGTTCGATGTGTTTCTGATTTTTGATCACGGCACCGATGAGTTTCAATTCGTCTTCAACCAATTCCAAACGATCAACTAATGTTTTGGTCTGGGCTTTAACGGCATGGCGCAACCCGTCAAGCGCCTGAACTTGGAGATGCCGGGTCACTTTAAAGTACGCCAGGACGGCAACACACCCAACCGGTACCAGCGCACAGATCACAAAAGTTGCGAAAATGCGCTGTGATATTTTGCTGCTGAAAGTTTTTATCTCTAACCGCATGTGCCTCTCTTGGACTAATGTTTCTCTGCCAGATAGTAGTAGTTTCCATTATTGGCGCGCACAATATCGTCACGGGCCTCTTTTCCGGTAAACTGAGCGACGCTGAGACCATCCCGGCCCATGCTGTACAGGTCAAAGTCTGAGTTGACCGGATTGGCATTTTTGTCTCTGCGCCGCTTGCCGTTGAGTCCGGGCGTTGTGCCGCCGTCGATCCTCAAATACTGATACGGACGGCCCCACGGATCGGCAATTTGGCCCATGCCAATATCGCTTAAGCTATCGGGTAATCCACCATTTTCAGCCATGTGATTTAAGACTGCTTTTTCGATCATTTTGATTTCGCTGATCGCCACGGCAATTTTGGCTTTGTAGCGCGAACTGAGATAGCTGGGTATCGCGATGGCCGCCAGTGTACTGATGATCGCCACCACGATCATCAACTCCATAAGCGTAAAACCGTCAAACCATGACCTGCGATGAAGTCCGCTCAAACCTGTCGGTTTAACCTTTACAAGCCCGGTCTTAAATGGTCGCATAAATAATTTTGCAGACATGGTTTACCGTGTTTTTGCCGAAAAGGGCCCTATAAACATGTAATCTGCTGTATTTACAAATAAATTATCACTTAGCACCGCATTGTTTTCTTCTTCTGGGTAACCGTTTAAATATCGGCATTTATTCAAAAAAACTTGAGTGAATACAGCACCTGAAAGGGAAGCCTTCATCTGGGGCAAAAGGAATTTTTGGGTGATGACGCCGGATAATGAGAGAAGGGGTCAAGTCTTCGATTGACCTTTTCCGGGCAGACGCGGGTATTTTCAACGAGCAAGTAGTTTGGGTTTGTGTGTAGAAAAATGAAACGCATGATCATTATAAAAGGTCAATCGAAGACTTGACCCCTATTCCCAGTTCGGTTTGCGCTTTTCAAGAAACGCGCGAATTCCCTCTGAAAAATCTTTGGTTTCGGAAAGCTTAACTGCAGTTTCGTACTCCATCTTCAGGCCTTCTTCGAATGACACGGCACCGCCTTTTGTAATCGTTTGTCGGATGGCAGCAAGGGCCCTGGCCGGTTTTTGGGCCAGCGATTCGGCATAGGTCTGAACTTCTGCATGCAGACGCTCGGAAGGATAAATCAAATCGACCAGCCCTATCGCCAGGGCTTCTTCGGCTGATACAAGCGTTCCTTCGTACAGATAGCGGATGGCGCGCGGACGCCCTATCAGTCTTGCGAGGGCCTGGGTTGTGCCCACCGGCGGTATGAAACCGATGTTTATCTCCGGCTGACCCAGACGCGCATCTGAAGATGCGAAACGAATGTCACAATGCAGCACCATTTCCAGGCCGCCACCGGCAGCAACTCCGTGGATGGCTGCCAGTAGCGGCTTCGGTGACCGGCGCATTTGGGCTACCAGACCGTGGCAAATGGAAACCCATTCCACCATTCCTTCGGTACTGATGCCATCAAATACTTTAAGATCCGCTCCGGTGCTGAAATACTTTTTATTGGCACTGGCAAAAACGACAACGCGCACCTGCGGCTGATTGAGCAAGTCCTCCAGCGCGGCCGGAACTTCGCGCAGCATTTCCCAGTTAAAGGAATTAATCGGTGGACGATTGTACTCGATCCAGCCGACGCGGTCCTGAGTTCGTAATTTAAGGTACTTATAGTTCATTTTAATTTCCCTAATATAGTCTTAATTGAACTTAAGCGTGTAATTTCACCATTTGAAAAGTGGTGTTTATTTGAATATAAAGATGTTGGAGCATAACCCGTGGTAAAATGAGTAAAATCAATCCACCCTGACCGAACCGGAGAAAAGCAAGACTCAGAGGGGGGATACTTCCTACTACCACCCGGGTGGCGACGACCGCGGCGCCAAAAAGAACCGAAGCGATAAAGGCTGCTGAGTTGCCAATAAAATTACGATCAATCATGATGCAGAAGGCGCCCCGTCCAAGTATGGTTTCAAGGCTGCGTATATGGCAAAGTTAATCGGAGTCGGAATCCCTTGCTCGCCTCCAAGGCGGACGACCGTTCCATTCAAGACCTCCAGCTCCAGGCGCCGGCCGGCGGCCAGGTCATAATACATTGAACCCCGCACCGATGGCCCCACGCTGCTGAAAAAGTCCATTGACTGATCGACACAGCCCTCAGGTAAGGCGGCATCACTTGCTCGCGCAACTGCTTCGACTTCTTCCATAGTGCCCTTTAGCAAGTTACGGGTCTCCTCACATGCCAGAATTTCTCCCATGGGCAATCGTGTCAGGGCAGTAATGCCATTAACGCCGCAGATGGCGAGGAATTTTTGCCACAGAGCAACCTGAATATCCGAATGAAGCTCTGCCGTGATGCCTGAATTTTGTAACGTGCTTTGGAGCGTCTCAGTTCGATGGCTCGTACCGCCTTGCATCTCTCCAAAAACGATTGTTCCGGGACCTGCCATCTGAGCAATGACCCCGGGGGACTCAACTGTTGAAGACACATAAGAGACACAGCCCACAATGTGTTCGGGCCCAATCACTTCTCCAATCTGTTGCTCATTGTCGATGCCGTTTTGCACCGAAAGGACGACTGTTTCCGGCCCTATTAAAGGTCGGATCTGGTCGGCTGCCGCAGCGTTATCGTAAGCCTTGACGCAGAATAAGACAAAGTCGACCGGACCCATATCATGGGTATTATCTGTGGCTTTAGCGGGAATGCTGAAATCACCGCTCAAAACGGATTTAATTGCAAGACCATTTTTACGAATTGCTTCCAGATGATCCCCCCGTGCGATAAACGTTACATCTTCACCGGCCCGGGCCAGGAGCCCCCCGAAGTAGCCGCCCATTCCCCCGGTTCCCATTACAGCGATACGCATAACTCTCCTCCTTTCTCTTCGAAAGCTAATTAATGCTCATCACATTGTTCACCTTCATTCCACATCTGTTACAAACTATCAAGAACTTCATTTTTCTCCTTTTCAAGATTCAATTTGCTTTATCCATAAATGTCAAGAAATTGAATGTTTCGGATCTGCAGCCTTGCTTTGATAATCTTAGCAATTCTTCTCATAAACATAAGACCCAATTCGCAGTCCTGATTAAATATTGATTCCAGGTCTGTCGCTTTCCAAAAAAAGACCTTTGCATCCGTAATTGCTTTAGCAGAGGAAGTGTACTTTTTTTCTTCAGTATCAACTAACGCAGAAAAACCAAACGTTCGTCCCTGATTGAGAGTGTCTACTATGATCCGGGTACTTGAATTTTTCTCAATTTCAAGTCCCACCTTCCCATCGATAATAGAATAGAGATGTTTAGCATCTTCTCCTTCTCGGAAGATGTAATTACCGGCATCAATCTTTGTAATCAGAGTAATCTCTGCTATCTTCTGCAACATGAAATCCTTGAGATAGCCCAACAAGATGACTGATTTCAAATCTTTTGCTTCGATCATTTTATTCATCCTTTCATAGATTTTTTCAGTGAATAAGCCGCAGCAATTTTTATTCTTCAACCAGAATCATAATAGCAGCGGGGATTTTCCCTCAACGGGAAAATCAGCCTTATACCATTCGTCCCAACCGCCTTTAAGTACGTACACTTTTGAATATCCATTATTTAAAAGTTTCTGTGCCAGACCGACACTGGTCTCCTCATTTGGTCAGGCTCAGTACAAGACCAGCACCTTATTCGATGGAAACTCATCAGCCCAGGAGTCGAAAATGTCTGGTATTTTTCTAATCGCGCCTTTAATTTTAAACTCACTATCCTGCCAGGTTTTACGGTTGCGGACATCCAGAATGATAACATCGGGGCTGCCAAGCATTTCTTTGAGCTTTTCCTTACCTATCCTGGGAACGGCTTCCGCCGCGAAAGACGAAATTAAGGTCAAGCCAACTAATGCGAAAACAAGTGCTGGCAATAGAGTCGTTAAAAATTTATTTTTCTTCATTTTTTTCCTTTCTTACATACCGCAGATAGCACGGTAGACAATTTATGCTTAACAGTCTTACTGTTCATATCGTCTCGCGGTTAGGTTGAAGGATCTAGGGTATCTTAATTTATATTTATAAGAGGAGAAGCTGTCTTTTTATATTTTAATAAAAATGGCCCGAAACGAACCGATTGGTCTATGGAGTGATGTGTACAGCGAATAGCAAAAAGAATTTTCACTGAAAAAAATTCTGAGTTGAGTTAGGGAAAGCGGATTTAGACACGTAACAGGAATTGTTCCAGGGTTCCATGAGACCGACAATTAAGTACCACGTAGTGGCATAAAGGGTCAAGACAATAATCTGCTATTCCAGGTAATTATAGGGAAAACTAATTAAAAGAGCAAAAATTTACAAGGTGCCTTTCCGTCCATTCTGCACCTCCTGCTATGATACTGATTTCGTTGACGCGGGTGCTTTGGTGAACATCAGGACAAGGCGGCTGTCGGGCAGGGTTTTGACGCCATGCTTTTCGCGCGCTTTTACGAGAATTAGGCTTGTCGGTTCCATGGATATTTCTTCACCGTTTACGATCATAATTCCTTTGCCCTCGACACAGTAGAAAATCTCATCCTGTTTTGGATGAACATGTTCCGGGGTGCCCTGGCCGGGCTCATAGCAGACAAACTCGGCAACGATCCTGTCGGAACCCAACAGTTTTTTTCTTATCCGTTTTTCCGTCGAAAATTCTTTGATTTCTTCAATTTTTAACTGCTCCATTGTAGATTATCCTCCGTTCCTATCCGGTCTGTCTATAGCGGGAGTTACCAAATTATATAAAAAACCCCTGAAATGACTCTGTGGCCTATGCTCTGTGACGGCTTTATATTATACCAAACAGCTGATACCACAAAGTGGTATGTTGGTCAAGCGGATTCTCTCCAATTGACTGTTATAGAATTTTGTGAAATGTTGTTTCAACCATAAACTAGCTATATTGCGGGAAATACATTTCCATGAATGATAGAGCCACCAAATTAACCGCCCTGGCAATTGCCTCACTAAGTTCTTTTATTACCCCATTTATGATGTCTTCGATCAATATTGCGATGCCGGAGATTGGAAAAGAACTTAACGCTGATGCGGTCATGTTAAGCTGGATCGCGGCATCTTATCTGCTGGCCGCGGCCGTGGCCCTGGTGCCCTTTGGGAAAATTTCGGATATTTATGGCAGGAAGAAGATCTTCATGATCGGGATGAGTCTTTTTACGATTACGTCGTTACTTTGCGCCTTTTCGGTCTCGGCACCCATGTTGATCTTTTTCCGAATTTTTCAGGGTGCCGGCAGTGCGATGTGCTTTGCTACCGGTATTGCGATTTTAAGCTCGGTTTATCCTGTCCAAGAACGGGGAAAGGTTCTGGGTATTGCTGTGGCGGCGGTTTACATCGGTTTGTCCTGCGGGCCGTTATTCGGAGGACTTTTAACCCGTTATCTTGGCTGGCAAAGTATTTTTCTGATCAACCTTCCATTCGGTGCGGTCATCATATTGCTTATTATTTTTAAATTAAAAGACGAATGGAAAGACGCAGCGCATCAAAAATTCGATTTAACCGGCTCCATCATTTACGCGACGGCAATTTTCGCATTTATGTACGGCATTTCCGGCATTAAAATTTTACCGGCAGCCATGAGTATTATTTTAATTCTTACCGGTCTCGTGGGGCTGGCCGTGTTTGTTAAATGGGAAAGGGTTGTTTCGCATCCGGTATTTGAGGTTAATCTTTTTGTCACCAATCGTGTCTATGCGTTTTCCTGTCTGGCCGCACTGATCAATTACTGCGCCACTTTTGCTGCATTTTTTTTGTTAAGTCTTTATCTGCGATATATCAAAGAATTAACCCCTGATTGGGCTGGATTGATATTAGCGGTCACGCCGGTCATTATGGCTGTTTTTGCGCCTTATTCGGGTAGACTTTCAGACAGAAAGGAGCCGCGCGTGATAGCATCGATCGGCATGGGCATCACCGCCTTGGGTTTGGTGCTCTTGATCTTGCTGGATAAGGATACAACGCTAACATATATAATTGCCAGCATGATACTATTGGGTCTTGGCATCGGGCTGTTTTCATCGCCCAACATTAATGCGATTATGAGTTCGGTGGACAAACGCTTTTACGGAATTGCTTCGGCATCGGTTGGGACCATGCGACTTTTGGGCCAGGCGCTGAGTATGGGAATTGTAACGCTGGTATTTGCCCTCTTTATCGGCCGGGCTCAAATTACGCCGGAATACTATCCCCAGTTTATTAAAAGCATAAAGGTGGTGTTTATTATCTCTTCAGTCCTTGGTATAGGTGGGATTTACTTCTCGCTCTACCGCGGCCGGCTAAGGCCTAAAGAATAATTTAACCACAGAGATCACAGCGTAAAACAATAAAATTTTCTCTGTGTGCTCTGTGAACTCCGTGGTAAATAAATCCCGAAATCCAAAATCCAAATTCTAAAATCCCAAATCGTATTTATTCCACCTTTCCCTTTAAACCGATCTCTTCGGCCACATCGCGCATGCCCATAATGGTATCGGTGATCAGCTCGCCAAGTTCCACGCCTAACATTTCGGCGCCTTTTTCAATAATAGAGCGATCCACTCCGGCAGCGAACTGCTTTTGCTTCCATTTCTTTTTAACGGATTTGGCTTTCATATCCATCACGCTTTTAGACGGCCGCACCAATGCCGAGGTGACCACCAGACCGGTGAGCTCATCGATGGCATACAGAACCTTTTCCATATCCGATTCGGGCTTGACATCGGTGCAAATTCCCCAGCCGTGGCTGACCGCCGCGCGGATATACGCTTCGGGCCAGTCATTTTCTTTGAGAATTTCCTCGGTTTTTTTGCAGTGCTGATCCGGAAACTGCTCATAGTCCAGGTCATGAATCAGGCCGACCACACCCCATTTTTCCTCGTCCTCACCGCGCTTGCGGGCGATGTAGCGCATGACGCCTTCCACCGCCATCGCATGTTTTATCAGGCTTTCGTTTTTGTTGTATTGCCTCAGAAGCGCAATTGCTTCCTCCCGGGTAGGCGTTTGTGAGCCCATATGAATCCCTCCTCATCAATAAATTCAATACGGTTAATTGGAATACTGGAATGCTGGAAAAATGGAATACTGGTTACAGAAATGGATAAGATCTAATTATAAAAGATCAAATTTGATAGATCCAACATTCCAAAGATCCAATATTCCACTATTCCAGGTGAGTCAAGAGCTATCGTACATGGATAGATATTATCCTTTTAGCCGGTCAATGAGCGCGCTACGAAAAAAGCCCTATCAGTATTTTATTTCCTCTTGATCCTTTTGACTTGACCGGTTATTTTGATTTCACCGCTTTCGACAATAATGTTCATAAATACGGAATTGCGGCATAAACGAATGTACGGTTGTAGAAAAAACGTTTAAATAGCAGAACGTTTTTTTGACAACCACTAAAAACCCTGCATTTTACCGGGAACACATCTAATCAACGGACGAGGCTCTACGGCAGAAAGGACATTGAGCTTGAAAACCACGCTGGATTCTTCTTTTCAGAAAATCCGCCTCATTGAACTTTATATTCGGAATGTCGGCGCAAATCTTTTAGGTTTCTTTATCATTGTCCTGCTCAATATTTTCACCCCGCTTGAATTTTTTAAAATCCAAAAGGCCTTTCTTTTAGCCGGCGGCTGGGTGGTAATCCTTTCTTTTTATCCCCTCGTGATTTGTATCGGAATGACGCTCCAATATATCGTCCAGCGTCCGATTACGCAGATGATAAACCGCATGCGTCAGGGTTTGAGAATTGAAGCCGCTCTGGAGGAAAAGGCGCGACGCCGGATATTGAATTTGCCTGTTATTATTGGCCTGGTCAACTTTGGCATGTGGATCGGTTTATTCGCCCTGTTAGGGATATTTTTCTTGATATTTAGAGATGCACCGCTGCGGATCGGTTTTTTTGTGCAGTTCCGCGGGTTCATGGTGGGTTTTATTTCCGCCATTATTTCATTTTATCTGGTGGAAGCTTTCAGCAGAAGACGGCTGATTCGGATTCTATTTCCCGAAGGCAAGCTGGCAACGATAGCGGGAACCGTAAAA
>Ga0255055_10001087_pt1 | contig 20499 bp, 20 predicted proteins | sample JV7_2_27_MG_FD_188633 | JGI IMG/M metagenome (GOLD analysis project Ga0255055, IMG submission 188633) | Seawater microbial communities from Jervis Inlet, British Columbia, Canada - JV7_2_27 | ecosystem: Environmental > Aquatic > Marine > Inlet | place: Canada: British Columbia | collected...
GCCGCTTCCAGGTTCTCAACGAAGCCCTTCGGGTAGGCAGTTGCACCGAGTGCGACGAGCAGAATTAGAACGGCTGCAATGTGGAGGCCGCGCCTTCGTAGGAGGTCCATGGACCGCACGATGATACAACGCCTACGGCGATCTGCCGAGGGGATCTACTTTCGTATTTCCCTCAAAGAATTCCAGCCACATGTGACCGGTCGTCATGCGAATCTCGGGGTGTGTCGCCTTAAACTGGCGCAGACGCGGTGTATGGGGACCTAGCACAAAGTTGACCAACGGTTGCGGCGTAGACTCATCGAAGCTTATCGGGGCTGCGTCCGCGACATGAAACAGCCAGCCGCCTTCATCTCTGATGGCAATCCCGCAGTGGCCGCGCGAATGCCCGAAGAGCGGTACCAGCCACATCTGTGGTTCGAATGGCAAGCGGATCGCCTCGAAATCTGTCCAGTGTTCGCCACCTTCATTGTAGAGCTTGAGTTCGGGATCATGCGCGATGTGACGGCGGACATAAGCCAGGTCGGTCCAGCGGCGGGGAGCGCCCGTGAAGGCTTCGAATTCGCGCTGGTGGACATGGATGCTGGCGTGTGGGAAATCCGGCATACCCCCGCAGTGATCAAAGTGCATATGCGTCAGCACGATATGACGCACGTCTTCAGGTTTGTAACCAAGGCGCACAACCTGGCGCACCGCGGCTTCTTGCGGATCCAGGGGCACTTTCGTGAGAATCTGAAATATCCGGACGATGCCGGGCTTGTGGAGGTAATCGTCTTGACCGGGACCGGTGTCGACGAGCACCAGCCCATCGCTGGTTTCGATTAACAGGCAAAGTGCGCCGCTGCGCCACTGTGAGGGCACGCGCGCAGTACACGTGAAGCAGTTGAGAAAATGGATGGTCATCTATTCAATCTCCTCGAATTCGCTCAGCTTTGAATAGAGAAACCAGGTTCCGCTGCCGCCATCCACACTCTTGGGCGCTCCGGTATTCCTCACTGATCCCATAGTACAACAATGCGCGGAAGAGCATGCTGGTATGGTCGTCATGAGGTGGCTTTTATTACTTCATAGCCGGTGTGTGGCACAGCTATAATTACGACCGGCTTCAGGAGGGCATTGCGATGGACTTTAGCCTCACGGCTGAGCACGAGATGGCTCAAAAGATGGTACGGGACTACGCCCAGAAGGAGGTAGCTCCCACCATCCGCGAATGGGATCAAAAGCAGGAAATGTCGCCCGATGTATTGCCTCGGATGGCCGAGCTCGGGATCCTGGGCATTTGTTTGCCAGTGCGCTATGGCGGTCAGGGAATGGATTTCGTAGCGCTAGGGCTGGCATGCGAGGAACTGGAAGCCGTCGACTCAACCCTGCGGGTCATTATGTCAGTCCATGTCGGGCTGTCCGCGCTTACCCTGCTGCAGTGGGGCACCGATGCGCAGAAAGAACAATTTCTCACCCCGCTTGCAAAGGGAGAGAAGATTGGTTGCGGCGCGTTTACGGAGCCGGGCATGGGCTCCGATGTGGCCAATATCCAGACCACGGCTAAGAAAGACGGCACCGACTTCGTTCTCAATGGCGAAAAAATGTGGATCTCGCTGGCAAGCAAAGCGGATTACGCACTCCTGACTGCCCGAACAGATTTTGAGCCGGAGCGTCCGAGCGACGCCTTGTCCTCCTTCATAATTGATTTGCAGAGCAAGGGCGTGACCACCGGCGATATTAAAGGAAAGCTGGGCGTAAGAGCAGGCTCAACGGGCTGGATTTCGCTTCAAGACGTGCGCGTCCCCGCTGAGAGCCTTATTGGCGAAGAAGGCGAGGGGTTCAAAATCACCATGTCCGGCTTCGATAGTGGCCGCTACACGGTCGCAGCCGGAGCCACGGGTCTGATCCGCGCTTGCCTGGAAGCCAGCGTGGCCTATGCCAATGAGCGAAAGGCCTTTGGTCGCTCGATCGCGGGCTACCAGTTGGTTCAGGCAAAGATTGCCCAGATGGCGCAGGATTATGAGATTGGCAAGCTGCTTTACCTCAAAGCCGGATGGCAAAAGAATGCAGGTGAGCGAAATACGTTTGAAACTTCGATGGCCAAGCAGTTTGCCACCAATGCTTCCTTTAATGCTGCTTCAGAAGCCATCGCGGTGCATGGTGGGTATGGGTACAGTGATGAGTATCCGGTTGAACGATACTTGCGCAATTCAAGGGGAGCCATGATTTACGAGGGGACCAACGAAATCCACTCGCTTATCCAGGCCGGATATGCGTTGGGAACTCGCAAGGACCGACCGCTCAGGAAAGAGATGCCAGGATTCGACGCGGATTATTGGCAATCGGAGTGACAAGCATTTGGGATCTGCAGTGAGGGAGCCGATTAGGAGGGTAGATTGAACATCGTAGTTTGCGTCAAACAGACGCCTGACACAGCTGCCACGATGACCGTGGACGATGGCAAGGCCTCATGGGGAGAGGCGCCGTTGGTTCTAAATCCCTGGGACGAGTTTGCAGTCGAACAGGCACTAGTCACCCAGGAGGCGGAGGGCGGGCAGGTCACTGCCATCTGCCTAGGGCCGGAGACGGCTGAAGAAGCGCTAAAGCAAGCTTTGGCTATGGGGTGTGACGAAGCCATCCTCATTCACGATCCGGTATTTGATTCGGCCGATTCGCTCGTCGCCTCGCGCGTGCTGGTGGCTGGAATTCAAAAGCTAGAATCAGTCGACCTAGTCTTCTTTGGCAAATCCGCGGTGGATACGGATACGGGCGTTATGGGCTCGCAGGTCGCCCGGCGGCTCGGGTGGCCCTCACTGAATCTGGTAGCCGCCATATCAGAATTGGACGCAGGCGCTAAAACCATAACGGTGGAGCGGTTGCTTGAAGAAGGCCGCCAGGTTGTGAGCGGCCCGCTGCCCGCAGTCGTGAGTGTTGTGAAGGAGATCAACGAGCCGAGGTATCCCTCTTTCATGGGAATTCGGAAGGCCTCTAAGGCTGAAATCCCCCGATGGTCAGCGTCCGATATCGGGCTGGAAGGGGACGTTCAGCCGGCGCTGACATGGCCAGGGATCTCCGCTCCGGAGATGGTCGGAACTAAAGTTGAGTTTATTGAAGGCGGAGATCCGGTGGAGATTGCCGGAAAGCTTGTGGATCGCCTCTTCGAAGAGAAGGTGATCTAATGATAATCGTCTACATCGATCACTTTGATGGCCGCGCCATCCCCGCCTCCTGGGAAACACTTGGGGTAGGCCGAGATCTGGCTGAGGCAACAGGATCGGAAGTAAAAGCAGTTGTCCTGGGGAGCGACGTAGAGCCAATTGCACAGCAGGCGCTCGAGTATGGCGCAGGCGACGCTTTGCTTGCAGATGATGCAATGCTCGAGCACTTTCGCCCCGAGGTTTATGCCGACGCCCTGACGCAGATCGTCAAGGAAAACGAGCCTGAGATCGTACTCTTTCCAACCACCAGCCGCTCCCGGGAGCTGGCGGGAATGCTCGCGATTGATCTTGAAACTGGCGTGTCGCCAGATATTGTGGAATTTGAAATGGACGGAGCGGTGATCGTTGCCACCCGTCCAATTTACGCAGGCAAGCTGTTGGCAAAGGAAGTCAATCTGGCCGGAAGCCCTCAGGTGCTCACCACCAGGTCACGCGCTTTTACGATGCCGGAGAAAGGCGCTGTACCAGCCGGCGCCATCACCAAGCTAGAGCTAGACCTGGGTGAACCTGTCACCGAGGTGCACGGTTACAAAGAGTCAGCGGCCGGCGTCAGCCTTGCAGATGCGGCCATCATCGTTTCAGGAGGACGTGGCACATCCAACAATCCATCCCTCGAGCCTCCGGCCGAAATAACCGATGAGAAGGAGCAGGAGATCTGGCGCGCACATCAGGGATTTGAGCTGATTGGGGATTTGGCGAAGGTGCTGGGCGCAGCCGTGGGAGCCAGTCGAGCCGCGGTAGATGCCGGCTACGTTCCATACTCTAATCAGGTCGGCCAAACCGGCAAAGTCGTCTCGCCGGATCTTTACATCGCGTGTGGAATATCGGGCGCGATCCAGCATCTGGCCGGGATGCGAACTTCAAAGACCATCGTCGCCATCAACAAAGATCCGGATGCGCCCATATTCAAGTTGGCGAGGTTTGGAGTGGTGGGCGATCTTTATGACATTGTGCCTGCCCTGACCACCGCCCTAGAGAAAAAGCTCGGATCGGGCTGAGCGAAAAAAAAATCAGAACGGCCCCTCCAAGCGTGGGGCCGTTCTTTGTTTCCATATAGTACCCCTGCGGCGACTCGAACGCCGGCACCCGCCTCCGGAGGGCGGTGCTCTATCCAACTGAGCTACAGGGGCGTTGACTAAATTCTATCCCAAGGCGGCGCGCGAGGTAAGCATTTATTAATCAGGCGGTGCTACAACCCATTCATGATTGATGGAGATCAATGACTAAGGATGAATCGTAAAATCCTACTGATACCTTTTCTGTTGGTCGCAGCATGCTCGCCTGCTGTAATTGAACCTGTAGATTCGCCTGCGTCAGAGGTCGAGAATGCTGTGCCCCCCCAATCGGACGAAAGCCAGGATGTCGAGCAGGCCGAGGGCACCTCCTTTGCCGGCACAACGCCGGCAGCCGAGTTTCCGGATGGCCTGGATTGGCTCAACACGGACCAGCCGCTGTCAATTGCCGACCTGCGCGGCAAACTGGTCCTGCTTGATTTTTGGACTTATGGATGCATCAACTGCATGCACAATTTCCCCGGTTTGAAACAGCTGGAGGCGGAGTACGCCGATGAGCTGGTAGTGGTCGGCGTGCACTCGGCTAAATTCGAGAATGAAGGGGACACGGACAATATTCGCCAGATTATCCTCCGCTACGATCTGGAACATCCTGTCATCAACGACAATGAGTTTGAAGTTTGGAATACCTGGGGAGTCCGTGCGTGGCCGACCCTGGTGTTGATCGATCCAAGAGGAAACGTAGTCGGCGGCCACTCCGGCGAGGGCGTTTACCCGGTGTTCAACCCAGTCATCGAGTCCCTGGTGAACGAGTTTGACGATCTGCAATTGCTCGATCGCACACCGCTCGAGCTCAAGCTGGAGAAGGAAGGGCTGCCCGCCACGGTGCTCTCATTTCCAGGGAAGGTGCTTGCAGACCCGGAGGCGGGTCGATTGTTCGTGGCGGATACCAATCACCACCGGATCATCCAGGCAGATATCCAGACAGGACAGATTAAGGCGGTCTATGGCTCCGGTGTGCCCGGTCTGATGGATGGCCTTACGACCGTGGCTCAGTTCTATAATCCTCAAGGAATGGAGCTTGAGGGAGACACTCTCTACGTCGCGGACGTCGACAATCACGCCATTAGAACCATCGACTTGGAGAGCGGTCAGGTTGAGACGCTGGTCGGCACCGGCAATCAGGCCAGCCGGTATCCCCCGGTCGCCGGAGTTGCGCCGGATGTGGAATTGAATTCTCCATGGGACCTGGCTTTAGCTGGCGACGACTTGTATATCGCCATGGCCGGATCGCACCAGATCTGGCAGTTCGGGCTGGACGATGGAGTCCTCGAACCGCTGGCTGGAAGCGGTGGGGAAGGGACCTTGAATGGACCGCGGGCCGGTGCGGAGCTGGCGCAGCCGAGCGGATTAGCACTGGGCCCGGACAATCGGCTCTATTTTGCAGACTCTGAAAGCAGCAGTATCCGGTGGGTAGAACTTTCCGGAGACATGCCTGAAGTTGGATTGCTGGCAGGCGGCGACCAGCATTTATTCCAATTTGGCGATCTGGATGGAGTAGGTGCAGAAGCCTTGTTGCAGCACCCGCTGGCGGTCGTCTCCGATGGGGAGCTGATTTATATCGCAGATACCTACAACAGCAAGATCAAACGTATTGATTCGGTCTCGGGTGAGGTCACAACCTGGCTTGGGGAAGATCACGGGTGGCGAGATGGTGGCGAGCCGCTGTTTTACGAACCCGGTGGCCTTGATCTGGTCGACGGCGTGTTATATGTGGCTGACACCAACAATCATGCCGTTCGCCGGGTCGATCTCGATTCAGGTAGTACAACGACGCTGGTGCTGAGTGGCATCGAAGATTTTATGCCTGCGGCAGACAACTACCAGGGTAAGGTGCTATCTCTGGAGCCGGCCATGGTTGCCGATGGCATGGGTACGCTTCGAATCGACGTCATTACGCCGGAAGGCTACAAATTCAACGACCTTGCGCCGACTTCGATCACCTGGAGTGTTGAGGGAGCCATAGCGAAGATCCCGGTCGAGGCAAATGTAACCATCCCGGATCCGACCTTTCCGATGCAGTTTAGCGTTGACTTCGAAGAAGGCAGCGGCGCGATCGTCGCCGATTTGAATCTCTACTACTGCGAATCCGAGACACAAGCCCTATGCCTCTTCGACCAGGTGCGGCTGCGCTTACCGCTAGTGGTAGCCGATGAAATTGGATCGGTCGCAGGGCTCATGTACGAAATCCCGGCGCCAGAACTCCCAAACAACTAACATCAAGTCGAAACCATGCCTTTGATCAGGTTCATCGAGACCTGAGCGCTGTTATCATTAGAGTTATGCTCCGTCAATACACCAATACCCAGGTACACATGGGTCAAACAATGAAGGTCGGGGAAGGAGAAATCACTCCGTATTCGCGCTCGACCACTGTGCTTTTCCCGGGAGTTTCCGGGGGACTGGTATGGAACCGGCCGGGTGGGGTGATTGTGAAACAGAGCGATGGGAGCGAGATAGAGCTCAGGATACGAGATGCGACCCGCATCGCCCAAATCACGCTATTAACTATTGGACTTGTTGGCGGGCTGACCGCCTGGCTTTTTCTCGGACGTAGGAATTCCTGAAATGGAGGCTTGAACATGGCAGACAAGGAAATTGATCTACCTGATATCGATCACGCGCATACGATAGTGCAGGAAACAATGTCGAATTTAATCGACTCGGCAGATGTGACCAAGGTCTATGGCCGACCGATCAAACAAGGCGATGTCACAGTTGTTCCCGCCTCCGAAAATCTAACCTTTATGGGCTTCGGAGTTGGCGCGGGAGGCGGAGAAAGCACCGGCGAAAATAGCGGAGTCGGGACGGGTGGCGGTGGCGGCGGCGGAGGGCGCACGCTCTCCAGGCCGGTCGCGATCATTATCGTGACCCCGGAAGGTGCATATGTTGAACCCGTTATGGATCCAACCAAGGTGGCAATGGCTGCGATCACGGCGGCCGGCTTCATGTTCGGAATGATGTTGAGGATGGTGCGCAGGCGGTAGCTAATTGCAGTTTGTGCTGTCTAAACGCCGCGCTATGCGCGGCGTTGCTGTTTATCTGGGCAACTTTGTGAAGGAGAGGTTCCAATGATCAAACGTGTCGGTTACATCGGTCTCGGACTTATGGGAAAGCCGATTGCTTCAAATATATTGAAAGCCGGATTTAAATTGACGGTGCACAATCGCTCACAGGCCTCAGTGCAAGAGTTGATCTCCTTAGGGGCCTCAGAAGCGGGATCGCCGGCTGAGGTGGCAGAGGCCAGCGAGATGGTCATTACTAATCTGCCCGATTCAGGAGATGTAGAGCAAGTCGTGCTGGGTAACGCGGGCGTTTTGGCAGGCGCTGCTGATGGGATGATTTTCGCAGACAACAGCACAATCAAGCCTGAAACGTCACGCGGCATCGCCCACGCACTGGCAGAGAAGGGGGTATCAGCGCTGGACGCTCCGGTTTCTGGAGGAGATGTTGGCGCAAAGGCTGGAACCTTGGCAATCATGGTTGGCGGACCGAAGGAAGCCTTTGATAGGGCGCGTCCGGTATTCGAGGCTATGGGTCAGGCGATCACGTACGTGGGGGAAAGCGGTGCAGGGCAAGTGGCCAAGGCCTGCAATCAAATCATGGTGACAGCACAGATGGTTGCGATGGGCGAGCTGCTGCTGCTTGCTCAGAGAGCCGGTGTGTCACCCGTGAAGGTGGTTGAGGCGATTAAAGGAGGCGCGGCCCAGTGTTGGGCTTTGGATATGAAACCGCAGCGTCTGTTCGCTGGTGAACGAGGCCCGGGGTTTAAGGCCTATATGATGCATAAGGACCTTGGTATCGTTCTGGACACAGCCCGGTCTTACGGCATGCCGCTGCCTGCCACCGCCAACCACATGCAGCTATATGAGGCGATGCTCCAACTTGGCATGCGCGATCTCGATAATTCTGCTGTGGTCGGAGTGCTGGAAACACTTGTTGGGGAGGTGTTGAGGGCGGAAGCAGATTGACGCGAACCGAATAGCGCCCGGATGTCGTCGACAATTTATGGCTTGCCGCTAGGGTTAGGAAGCTGCGACTACTCGATTACGACCGCCACCACCTGGCCCGGACCATGCACCCCGATGGTGAGATTCATTTCAATGTCCGCGGTCCGGGATGGACCGCTGATCAGCACCACATCTGAGCTGTTGGCCACGAAATGCGAACCCCCAGCCTCGAGCCAGGCCTCCATATTCGGGTAAATGTCCTTGGCTCGCACGATGACCAGATGTACTGCAGGAAGCAACGAAGGCAATAGCGATCGCCGACTGGCGGTTGAGAGCACAACCGTCCCAGTATCGGCAAATGCCGCGAGCGACCCCGTGATGCCTACCTCTGCCTGATCGTATTCGGACAGAATGCCTCCTCGGCTGCCATCTGCCGGAAGCTCAGGCAGAATTACCTGAAACTCTTCTTCAATCCGCTGAAACACTGTGAAGAGAATAGGTTCTACCTGGCCCCAGGTCAGTACCCGCGACCCTCCGAGAACATAGAGCTCTCCCATAATGCGATCGGCTGCGTCGCTCTCTAAGCAGCGAATGACCTCGCCACCCAACTCCTTCAATTCGGTCTCGAAATCGTCTACCCTTGAGTCGTCGAGATCCCGCTCGGGCATGCGTTCTGTCTGGACAGGAGGTTCGATTTCCGGGTTGCGCGGCTGCACCTCGAGGCGCAGCTCGCCTAGCCGAGAGCGCAATGGACGAGTAGCAAATCCCGGAAAATCGCGAAACGAGGTCCACTCGGCCAAAGGCCCGGGTAGCGATGTGATCCATTCTGCTTGTGTGGGCAAATATCGGGTGGCAAGGCCTGCCAGGCGCTGCGCCAGGCGAAATCGAGTGGGAGAACGGGCGATCCAAGCGTAGGTTTTAAGGCCGCGCGAAACCGATGGGCTATTTGAGGGTGCTGTGGATCGTACCCTTAAGAGCATGCCCGGAATATCTATTCCGACCGGGCATGCATCCACACACGCGCCGCACAGGGAGGAGGCTTTTGCCAGGTGGCCAAATTCGGCCATCCCAAAGAGCGCGGGTGACACTACCGAGCCGATCGGCCCCGAATAAACGCTGCCGTAAGCGTGGCCTCCCGCTTCCCGAAAAACGGGGCAGGCATTGAGGCAAGCTCCACACCGAATGCAGTCTAAGGATTCGGCTAAGGGTGTTCCGAGCAGCGCGCCCCGTCCGTTATCTACCAGAATTACATGCCGCTCCTCGGCGCCCTCGGGGTCCGTCTTGCGGCGCGGGGCCGTGATAAGGGACACATAGTTGGTCAGCTTCTGACCGGTCGCCGATCGAGGCAATAGGCGAAGCATTACCGCCAGCTCATCCATGCTGGGAACGAGTCGCTCGATTCCCATGACAGCAATATGCACAGGGGGCAAAGAAGTGACCATTCGGCCGTTGCCTTCGTTGGTGACGATGCAAAGCGTGCCGCTTTCGGCCACGCCAAAGTTCACTCCAGTGAGGCCAATCGGAGCGGAAAAGAAAACTTCACGCAGGCTGCTGCGCGCAATGCGGTTGATTTCGTTGACGTCCGGCAGCACCGGCTCGCCAAGCTCTTCGGTCAAAGTCTCGGCAACCTGTTCTTTTGTTAGATGAAGCGCGGGGGTCAATATGTGAGCCGGGGGTTCGCCTCGAAGCTGCACAATGTATTCGCCGAGATCGGTCTCTACCGCCTGAATGCCTGCCGCCGCGAGCGATTCGTTGAGACCGATTTCCTCGGTCACCATGGATTTGGATTTCGCCACCAGTTCTGCATCATGCTGCCTGGCAACTTCAACCACAATTCGGCCGGCCTCTTCCCCATCCGCTGCGCGATGAACATGGATTCCATTCTCTGTCAGACGCGAAGCGAAAGTCTCCAGGTGGGCCGCTAAATTGGAGACCGTCTCCCGCCGAATTGCCTTCGCCCGGTCGCGGAGATCGGCTGCATTGGGCAGCTGGTGAAAGGCGCTTTCCCGAAGCTGCCGGCGCCGGTCCGCATTTCTATCGAGCAGATCCTGAAGCTGCGGATCGTCGATTGCCTTGCGTGTTTCAATGAGCAGAGGCGATGTCATCCGGCTCCGATCATCGCAGACCGGGCTCCCGCCCGGTAAGGGTTTGCGAGAGATGTGAGCAGCGGATATTGGAGCCGGCGCGCCGTAGACCGCCTTCAATCTGCATCAGGCAGCTAGCATCGCAGCCGACGACGGTCTCGGCTCCCGTGTCCTCAATTTGACGGATCATTCGCTTGAGCATTTCCTCCGAGATGAGGGCGTGATCAACTGAAAAGACTCCGCCGAAGCCGCAGCATTCCGGTTCCAATCGCTCGACCGAGCTGCCGGGAATCTCCTGGAGCAATTCAAGGGGCTGCCGATTAATTCCCAGGCCCCGAAGCAAGTGGCAGGCTGGCTGGTAGGCGAGGACTTGGGCGGTGGGAGCTTCCAGGTCTGCGATCATCAGCTGATCGATAAGAAACTCGCTCAGCTCGAATGTTCGCTCAGCGAACGCACGCGCTCGCCGAAGCAGCTTGGGGTCGCCTGCGAAAAGCTCGGGATACCGATGCCGGATCATTTCGGTGCAGGAGCCCGAAGGAACGACAACTGGAATTTTCTCCGAGAAGGCTTCCATTGTATGCAGCGCCAGCGCGCGGGCTTCGGCTGGGTATCCGGCATTGAGAAGTGGCTGACCGCAGCAGGTTTGATCGGGTGGAAACGACGGACGAGCGCCGGCCTTTGCCAAAACTTCCACCGTCGCTTCGCCGATTTCAGGGAACAGGCTGTCAATAAGACAGGTTGCGAGTAGCTGTACTCTCATATCACCCGATTTCTGGAAAGAGCTGGTCTACCGCGAATGATATTGGGACCTAACGTGAAAGACCGTCGAATGCGTTCGACGGTCTCTGGTCGGGGCGGGCGGATTTGAACCGCCGACCCCCTGCACCCCATGCAGGTGCGCTACCGGGCTGCGCCACGCCCCGACGTTTCGTTGAAGATTATACCGTGTGGCCGGTATCAGCCATTCCCTCGGTGGGTGATCGCTGGACGCTTGCCGACCAGCATAGACATGTCCTCGGTTTCACTATTTAGGCCTCACTAGCCCCAAACTTCCCAAGAATTCGCGCGGTGTGCTTGGTGCCTTTGACGAACTTGTCAATCACAATATTTTCGTTCGGGGCGTGGGCACGGGTGCCAGGATAGCCTATGCCTGCGGTTGCCACGGGCAAGCCGAGGCTGTGAATAAAGGCATGATTAGGGCCGGACCCGCCTATTAAAGGCTCTATGATTTGAGGCATACCGTAAACGTCTTCGGCAGCAGTGACTACCAATTGAATGAAGGGGTCGTCTGGGTCGGTCCTTCCAGGCGGGCCACCACCCAGCCACTCGATCTCTACGTCCGTGAAGCCGCCCTCATCAAGATGCTTGCGCAATTGCTCAAGCACTTCGTCAGGTCGCTGATCTGGAACCAGGCGGAAGTCCACTTTGGCGCTGGCACGGGCAGGCAGCACGGTTTTGCTGCCCTCGCCCTGATAACCAGCCGTCAGGCCGCAAACAGTACAGGTGGGCACGAACACCATTTCTTTTCGAAGCTCCAGGCCACCTCCCACGTTCTTCAGGTAGCCGTCGACCCCGTAGTGCTCATGGTAATAGGCAGTTGGATCAGGGAGCGCGGCTAGTAGTTCTAAGTCCCTTTCGGAGGGCGGAATGACCCGGTCGTAGAAGCCAGGCAGACGGATGAGTTCGTCAGTTCCTTTTAGTGTCCGAAGAGCCCAGATGAGTCGCCAGGCCGCATTTTGAAAGATTGATCCCGTTTCACCTGAGTGTGAATCGCGGGATGCGGTTTCGACACTCAGCTCGACATAGCATATCCCCCGCATGCCTGCATATTGAACCGGCACGCCTTCTACGTTTTCAGCGCCGAATTCCCAGAGGCAGGCATCAGCCGCTAACAAATCCTTGTGCTCCTCAATGAAGGCCGGCAGGTGGACGCTGCCGGTTTCTTCCTCACCTTCAATAACAAACTTCACATTACATGGAAGTTGTCCTTCGACCTCGAGCAACGCATCGATGGCCGCAAGGCGGCATTCGATATGTCCTTTGTCGTCGCTCACTCCTCGGGCGAACATCTTGCCTTTTCGAATTGTTGGATCGAAGGGAGGCGATTCCCATAAGTCCAGGGGTTCGGCAGGCTGTACATCGTAATGGTTGTACAGCAACAAGGTTCGGTCGCTGTCGGCCGAGCGCTCGGCGTAAATCACCGGGTGTCCGTCGGTTGCGATAATTCTCGCTTCGAAACCTCTGGCTTCCAGCATGTTCACAACGAGAACTGCGCACTCGCGCATTGCAGTTCCCTGAGCGGAGACGCTGGGAACTGCACACAGATGCCCGAGCTCCTCGAGCGACTTATCGAGATTTCGATCAATGGCTTCGTCGATGGCGTTCCAGGACGTCATTAGCCCTCCTGTTTCGCTGATTATAGCCCCGCAGTCGCGGGACAAGCCCCGCAGTCGCGGGACAAGCCCCGCAGTCGCGGGACAAGCCCCGCAGTCGTGGGACAAGCCCCGCAGCAGGGCGACGGAGACTTGGCGGCGAAGGGGCCCCCGGCATTCGCGGGACAGGCCCCGCACTCAAGATACTGATCGGCCAACGGATAATCTGAGCTTTTCGCATTATGTCAGGTAAGCATCTATAATGCGCGCATGAGGATCTACGACATTTCCGTGGGCATTTCGCCGGAGATTCCCGTCTGGCCGGGCGACCCGCCTGTCGTACTTGAACGTGTCAAGTCGTTGGAAAACGGGGACGAGGCCAACGTTTCCCGGATCCAATCCGGAGTCCACGTCGGTACCCATATCGATGCGCCCATTCATTTTGTTGAGGGTGGAGCTACCGTTGATGCCATTCCCCTGAAGTCGCTATTGGGCCGGGCTTATTTAGTCGATCTGCGAAAGGCCGATGTGCTCGATGCCGCAACGCTTGAATCTGCACGGATTCCACCTCGCACGCGTCGCCTACTATTCAAGACCAGAAACTCCGAGCTCTGGACTAGCGGAGAGAGCAGCTTTCAGCGAGATTTCGTCGCGGTGGATGCCAGCGGAGCGGAATGGCTAGTCAAGAAGGGGGTCAAGCTTGTTGGAGTTGACTATCTCTCAGTAGCACCATTCAATGATGGGGTTGCAACACACCGCATACTGCTTGAGGCGGGGGTAGTGGTCGTCGAAGGCCTCAACCTGGCCCGGGTATCCAAAGGAAGATACACGCTGTATTGTCTGCCGGTGAAATTGATGGGAAGCGATGGTGCGCCGGCCCGCGCAGTGCTGGTGGGAGTGTAGGCATCACGACTAACGAGGCGAAACATGGACCTATCTAATATTGTTGGATTGCTCGTCGGATTGCTCATTGGGATCGTTTTGCTGCTGTTCATATGGGCCATCGTGGTTCGAAGAAGGACGAAGGAAATCGAAGAAGGTGAGCTGCCTCCAGAGTCATTGGATGCTGTATCGGAGGCCAAAATTGAGCCGAACGAGCAAGCTGCCTCTCTTGTCAGTGAGCAAATTGAGGAGATGGTCAAACAGCGTCTGGCGTCTTATCCGGACCTGGCTGAAGTAAAATTCGACTTCGCAACCGCACCTGACGAATCACTGGTCGTCTGGGTAAACGATCAGAGCTACTCCGACATTGATCAAATTCCCGACGACCGAATACGATCCGCTATTTCTGAAGCAGTGGAAACCTTCAACCAGTAGTCTCAGTGCTTTCGCTATCCGGTATCTTCCCGCCCATCCCGACCCCTTTTAATCAGGACGAATCGCTCGATCTCAACGGTCTCCAGTCAAATTTCGCGCGCTGGAACAAGGAGCCGTTGGCTGGATATGTCGTCGCAGGCTCAAATGGGGAGGCTGTCTCCTTGAGCTTCGAGGAACGCTTTGAGCTGGTCGCCGCTGCGCGCACCGCCATCCCAACGGATCGGCTCCTAATCGCCGGTGCTGGAGCCGAATCCACCCGTCAGTCAATCGCCCTGGCTGAGGGCATGGAGCGCGAGGGAGCAGATGCGATCATTGTCGTGACCCCTAGCTACTACGGTCCGCGCCTTGATCACTCGGCGCTGGTCACCCATTACCTCAAAGTTGCGGACGCTTCAGAATTGCCGGTGGTGCTGTACAACGTCCCGGTATACACCGGGCTGGACCTGCCCGTTTCGGTCGTACGCGAATTGGCAACTCACGAGAACATTATTGGGATGAAGGAAAGCGGCGGAAGCATCGCAAAGATTGACTCGATGATCAACGGCACTCCCCCCGATTTTCAGGTGCTCTCGGGGTCTGCGAGTTTTTTCCTAGCGGCCCTTGTGGTTGGGGCAGTCGGTGTGGTTCCAGCTTTGGGGTGTATTGCTGCCAAGCAAATCAGGGCGCTCATTACGGGTTACGAATCCGGCGACTTGGAACTAGCGCGACAGATCCAGGCAACGTTGGTCGGGCCGAATGAGGCCGTCACTTCCAGGTTTGGCATCGCGGGGCTGAAGATGGCACTGGATCTTGCCGGCTACTATGGAGGCCCGGTGCGATCCCCGCTCCAAGCCTTGACCGACGAGGAAAGCGCTCTGCTTCAAAAAGCTCTGAATGAGGCGAATCTGTTCTAGGTAAGCAGCGATAGTCGAAGAAGCAACACCAGGCTTGCGATACGCAAAGGCGACAGAACACCACCGGCTTCGGGCCTGAAAGTTTCCGCGAACCCCGTTAGAATTTGCACCAACATCCATAAGAATTACTCAATATTCGGGAGGACCCAAGTGAAACAAGAAATGATTCGATTATTGCAGTGGAAGCCGGGGCGCATCATTGGCGCGGGAGTGGTTGTGCTCATCGTCGCCGCATTTGTCGCAAGACCCGCGGCCGGACAGGGCTTGTCGATTGCCAGTGCGGTTCAAGCAGACGAGGTGATCGACAATGACCTCCTGCTGACCGGATTCGAAGGAGTGATCGACGGGACCGTGATCGGAAACGTGTTTGCTACCGGGAAAGAAGTGACCGTCAACGGTGATATCGAGGGAAGCCTGTTTGTTGTCGGAGACAAGTTGACCGTGAATGGCAATGTGGCAGGTGGTACTTATGCCATTGGGGTGTCGCTGGAGCAGGGATCATCTTCCGTCATCGGACTCAATCTGTACTTTCTCGGAATCAATCTCCGCACAGAAAGCGGGGCGGCGATTGGGCGAGATCTGACCATGGTTGCACTCTCTGCCAATCTGGCTGGCGAAGTTGGCCGCGATACTCGCGCTGTAGTTGGTTTGCTGGAATTCATCCGGCTTATTGGTGAGGGACTCGGTCAGGGGGTGCGCGGCAAACCGATCGTTGAACTGGCACCAGCAGATCTAAGAGCGGCTGCCAGCGGAAACGGTGCACAAAATCTGGGGCGTCCCAACATGGTGCCTGGAAACCTGCTTGCGAGGACTTCTTCTCTACAGGCAGATTCCACCGATGAGGTCGTTGAGATCGTTGTCAATTGCATTCGAGCCCTGGTTTCTTTCCTGCTGGTTGGGCTTCTAGCGCTCTGGTTAAAACCCAAGATGTTCAATGGGGCGACAGATGAACTGCGTCAGCGACCGCTTGCATCGGCCGGATATGGAGCACTGGTTTTTGTCAATGGATTCCTGTTGACGTTGCTCCTTGGGGCGGTAATTGTCGGTATCGGACTGGGTCTGCGCGCGCTCACGTTGACTTCACTGGCTTGGGGTTTCTGGGCCGTGGCATTCTCCAGCCTGGGGCTAGCCTTTTCACTATTTGTCGTGTCGCTGGTCTGGCTCAGCAAGGCCATCGTGGCGGCCGTGGTCGGCATTCTTATTCTGGAACGTGTCTATCCACGTGCGCTTGAGTACCGTGCTTCGGCGATGACGCTGGGGCTTCTGATTTACCTATTACTGTGCCCAATCCCGGTGGTTGGCTGGGTGGTTGCCCTGGTTGTCTCAGTGCTTGGCCTCGGTGGGATGTTCCTGTCCATCCGTCAGATCAAACGCGATAAGAAATCTGCGCCGAAGAAGAAGTAGGGGCCACTGAGCGCGAGCCGGAGTGGGGGTTGCGCGCGGCGAAGAAGAAGCAGGTGTGGCTGAGCGCAAGCCGGAGTGGGGGGTAGCGCGGCGAAGAAGGAAATATAGCTACAGCTGTCCGCTGCGGCCCCAATTTGCCAGCAGGGCCTGATACTCCGGATCCTCATAGCGGTCGAGTGTGAACCAACGCGCGTAATCCGGCGGCTCGTCACCTTTAATCTGAGTGGCGAGCAGCTCCCCAGCCGCGCAAGCGGCCATCAGGCCGAATCCGGATAGGGCGCCAATTACCCAGGCGCCTTCTACCCCCATAGGCCCGATCAGCGGGCGATTTTCTTTCGTTTTCAGGTAGTAGCCCCCATCGACGATCGGCCTGGGTGGGCGATCGAAGTACGTTTCCATGGCTGGCAAAAACGTGGCCAGCCCACGCATAGCAATCTCGGGATAGTTCGGGTCGAATTTCAGAGGAAACGTTGGCGGAACAGACTGCATGTCGTAGGTCCAGATCAGCAGAACGATCGGGCTATCGGCTGGCCCCTCCGGACGCCCGTGAGCACCCTGGGGAAATTCCTCCAGAAGGAATCGCGAGGATTCGTCTTCGAGCAATGCCTCCCGCTCTTCTTCTCGCCACGGAAGGTATTGCGGATCGGTCCAAATGAGCATCGGAGCTTCCCTAGGGAAGGCACCTAATCGATCCTGAATTGCCACCTTGGCATGCAGCTCGGCGAATACTGGCAGATCGGCGCCCACGAACTTCCCGACCTGCTCGAGAAACGGTCCGGCGGCGTTCACGAAATTCCGGGTCGCGATCCTTTCAGGGCCAGTCGGGGTGTCGACACGCACTGCTTCCACACGGCCGCCCTCGACATCAACGCCGGTCACGCGGCCCTCGAGCAGCTGAACGCCACTAAAACGAGCCTGCTCCAACAGTAGACGGCCCAATTGCTGGCCGTCAAACCAGCCGGCTCGGCGGGCATGAATCAAGCCCAGAGTTTCCTCCACGAGGTAGGGAAAATGCGCGCCGATTAGTGCGCGATCGAGAATAAGATCGGACCCGGTCGGCTGATCCTTGAAGCCGGATGCGGGGGCAGGTTGGTAGGGTGGGGCAGCCAACGAGCCATCATGAATTCGGAGTGGTCCTGCCCCTAGCGATGCAGCTTCCTCACCCTGGGCTTTGAAATCTTCGATCCGATCCGCGTTGGCGGTGGCGAACACATAACCCCGCCGGTTGAGGTTGAATGGATCTCCGTGAGTCTCTGACAGCTCTTCCAAAATGTCGATGCTGCGATTCATCAGCGAGACCATCCCGTTTCCAGGGCCGGGCCACCAATTCCGATAGCATTCAGTGGATTTGTCGCTGGTGAGCGAGAGCGGAGGTCGCTCATCTATGATGAGGATCTCATCCAGGCCATGAACCGCGGCTAAATGATACGCAGCGGATACCCCTGCAATTCCCGCACCGCATATTACGACTTGCTTAGATTGTGAATTCATAGAATTGTATCGGCTCCCCGCAAGCTAACCGGGCGAATCGGCTGGCTCCGCCTCCGATAGGATGATCGTCAGTTGCTGAGACACGTCCTTGTTTGCCCGAAGCAAATCGATCTTTAGCCGATTCGCGATTGTCCCCAGCGCCTCGTGCGTAGTTGGATGGCAGAATTCTGCATCAAGCTCAGCAAGTGGGATGGCCAAGTGCGCGCGGGTCAGGATATCTGGATCTGGCAATGGAAACTTTGGATCCATGCGATCTCCGAGCAGAACAAGATCCAGGTCAATCGTACGCGAGGCGTACTTGTCTTCGGTCCTTACTCTGCCCAGGGAGGTCTCGATCTCCCGAAGCATCGTGCGCAATACTTCTGGCTCCTCGTTTACGGAAAGCAGCACGGCGGCGTTGAGGAAGTCCGGCTGTTCGCGCTCTCCAACGGGCTTGCTCTGATAGGCTGAGGAGACCGACTCCATACGCCCTAGCAAACGCAGATGCCTGGTTGCTTCTGTCAGGTGATATTCGGGCTCGATGTTGGATCCCAGCGCAATGAAGGCCAGCTCAGTCAGCTGTTCGCTCAATCTCCACTCCAACGGAACGCGCGAAACGAAGTGCGCCTGGCTTTTCTACTCGTACGCGCGCTTTAGCGACGCCGTCTTGATCAAGGCAGATCCTTACGATATCTGTTGCGAGGGCTTCAACCGTGAAGCGCTGGCTGGTCTCCACATGGCTGATGATCTGCTTTGTAAGCGTTCGATAGTTGACTGTGTCGTCTATCGAGTCGGTCTTTCCGGCCTGCGAGAGATCCGTCGTAAGCGTGATGTTGATCAGTATGTCTTGCTCGGCCTCGCGTTCCCAGTCGTTGACGCCGATGATGCCGCGCAGCAGCAAATCTTTAATTTCAATTCGATCTTCAGGCATGGAGTGAGCCTCGATTAATATCGATTCTGGGCATGCCCTTATCAAAGGGCATTGAGGATGGATGGAGCGCGGTCACGTTAAATGCCTTCCCCCGTCGACATGCAAAATTTCACCTGTCACATATTCTGGTCCGACCAGCAGAAATAATAGCGCGTCGATGGCTTCATCTACTGTGCCCCATCGTCCCGAAGGCACTCCATCGAGCGGGTCATCAGTACCGCCATCGGAGGGCGGTAGGATTGCGCCGAGCGCCAGGCCGTTGACTCGAATGCCTGGAGCGAATGATACGGCCAGGCCCCGCGTGAGCGCTGCCAATGCAGCCTTGCTTATCGTATAGGGAAAATGATCCGCTCCCGGGCGCATAGCTCTCCAGTCCAGAAGGTTTACGATTGAGCCCGGTTTACCCTCCCGAGAGCGTGCGAACTGCTGTGCGATTAGAAATGGCGCAGTGAGGTTCACATTCAGGTGCAATTGCCAATCTTCGATGCTGGCATCTAGCGCCTCGATCGGCCCAAATATGGCAGCGTTATTCACGAGAAAATCAATCTCGCCGATGGCCTGCTCAGCGCGGTCAACCAATTCCACCGCTTCCTCCGGATTCGCCAAATCGGCTTGAACCGCGGCTGATTGCACGCCGCGCGCAAGCAGTCCACTAACCACTTCTTCCGCCTCTTCCGCGGAGCGACCATAGTGCACAACTACATTGGCACCGTGTTCGGCGAGAGCCTCGGCAAACGCCTTGCCAAGCCTCCGTCCGGCGCCAGTGACGATGGCAGAACGACCTGTGACATCAATTTTCGCTGGCATGATGTTATTTTACTTCGACGAGAGTACCTACTTGACGGTTCTTAGTACCAGCCAGCGATCAAGGTCTGAATTGTGAACTCATTATGGTAAGCTCCGACCTCATGGTGTTGTCTAACTCAATTGGAGGAATATATGACTGAAAGTCACGATCACTTACATACTGTTGAACACAAAATGGAAATTGAAGCAGCGGCCGAATTGTTCGGTGGCGTCGGCGTCGCGCGCCCCGAGATTGAGAAAGCGATTGGTGATCTGCTTGCTGCGGTGGGCGAAGATCCAGAGCGGGATGGGCTCCAACGCACTCCTGAGCGCGTGGCGAGAATGTATGATGAACTGCTCGCTGGCTACCGCGTCGATCCCGAAAAGATGATCAACGATGCCATCTTCGATGTTGAATATGACGAGATGGTGCTTGTGCGGGATATTGAGTTTTACAGCCTCTGTGAACACCACATGCTCCCGTTTATCGGAAAAGCACATGTGGCGTATTTGCCCAAAGGCAAGGTCATCGGCCTGTCCAAAATCCCGCGCATAGTCGATCTGTTCGCACGCCGCTTGCAGGTGCAAGAAAGACTGACGCGGCAGATCTCGGATCTACTCGATACGACGCTGCATCCGCATGGCGTCGCGGTGGTTGTCGAGGGATTGCATCTCTGCTCCATGATGCGAGGAGTTAAAAAGGCTAATGCTCGCATGGTAACCAGCGCTCTCTCTGGTACGTTCTCGGATAATGAAGTGACACGGCAGGAGTTTCTGGGTCACATCGCGCGGGGCTCCTCGGGGGTCTCGTTATAAACTTCTTGTGAAGGAGATTTCTCAAGTTTGGAAATCGGCGGGGCGAGCATGAGGCTCGCCTCGCTTTCTTTTCTGCTCACGGCCTGCGCGCAGTGAATGATGGAGCGAACGCTTCTCCCTCATCGAACCACATAGGCTTGCTAGCTAGCAGAGCATGCAATCTTCACAACCAGGCCCCTGTGGTAGCATCAAAGCCGGTGGATTTC
>Ga0255055_10001088_pt1 | contig 20479 bp, 20 predicted proteins | sample JV7_2_27_MG_FD_188633 | JGI IMG/M metagenome (GOLD analysis project Ga0255055, IMG submission 188633) | Seawater microbial communities from Jervis Inlet, British Columbia, Canada - JV7_2_27 | ecosystem: Environmental > Aquatic > Marine > Inlet | place: Canada: British Columbia | collected...
TCCTGCCGTCGGATCTTCCAACGCGCCGCCGACCACGAAGAACGCGAAACAACGCCTCTTGACACGGCCCGCTCCCTCATGAATGCCTGATTGATGATGCGGGTGGTGCGGTAACGGTGTCGTAACGTCAGCTAGCGAACATGCGCGGATGAAACGAACTACCGCTGCTTGGTTTGGATTCGCAGGTGTCGTGGCTCTCTCTGGAACGGCCCTCTATGCGTTCGCCGATCCTGCCTACTACGACGCTGAATCCTTCATCGACTACTCCGCGGTGGTCTTCCTGACTGTTCACGGCCTCGCCACCGGGACCGCCCTCATCGTGTTGTGGCGGAACCCACCGGTGGCTCGTGGCTCTCTGTTCGTTCTCTTCGCAGGAATCGGGGCTGTCGCGCAGGGCCTCGGCGATCTGTTCGAGGACGCCTTCGGCATCGAAGACGCCGCCTGGATCTGGTTTGGGGGTGGAGTAGTCCTGCTCCTGAGTCTGCTGATCGCCGGGATCGCTGTGCTCACCGTTGGCTCGCCTCAGCGGTGGAGCGGGCTGTTCCTAGTGGTCGCTGCGCCCGGAGCGATGTACGGCTTCGGGCTGGTGATGATGGGAGTGGCATGGGTCCTGTTCGCCCTCTGGATCGTCTATCAACACCGCGCCTTCGTCGTCGCAATGTCGATCTTCGCTGTCACGGCACTCGGCACCGCCATCTACCTATACGGCGATGACGTCGTACGCGATCTGTCAGCAGCCGACACACACAACCCGCAAGGTGAGCGGACGTTCCAAGCCGGGTAGGCATATGTGATGCCGTTATGGGCGGGGTCAGAGGGGGGGAGGTCACTTCGTCGGGGTTCGCTCTAGATCTGCGAGGTCGGCGGGCGTGTAGGTCCCTTCCCAGTCTCGCTGGCGGTCGGTGCATTTTTCGTCTACGGCGGTCAGCGTCCAAGACGGTCCTGTTTCATCGAATTGGACCGAGTAGATCCCAGTGAGGCCGACGATGGCGCCTGATGCATCAGTTTCCGTGCAGAGCAATGCGACTCGCTGGTCGTCGACAGAGAGATCGTGGTGCCGTCGAACACGTAGGTGCCGAAGTCGTAGGGATTGATGTCAGGCTTGAATCGTTCCGACCAGGTACCGTCGCTCGACAGGGTCATGACGGCACCTCGCGGCGTTTCCCAGACGCCTTCGATCGAGAAGCCTTCATCAACTACATCGTGCGACGGGCCGTCCGCAGCTAGCAGTGCGATGAGCCCTACCGCCAGCACGACAACCACGACAGCAGCGGCGACGAAGAACCACCCTCTTGTGCTCTTGGTGTGCGGATCGAGCTTTCGTGTCGTGGTGTCGGTCATGGCATCTCTCCCTTCGACAACGTCACTAATCGGGACGAGAGACACGACCTCCGTTTCCTTATGGGCGTCGCAGAGGCCATAGAAGGTCAGCGCTTCCCTCTGCATTCGGCCGCAAAGACCGGAGGTTCGCTCTCATCGGGGGGGACGTCACACCTTGGAGCCTCCCATCGCTGGTTCGGAGACAACCGAAGAGTTCGCCAGGTCTGCTTCCCCAAGCGAGTGTGTTGGGTGCTGTATCTAGCCTTGGGGCGTCGGTAGCAACTCTATTCGGCCAAGGGAGACGCCCAACGCGATGGCGAAGAAGCGCATTGGCCTGATTCTCAGCCTGGTGGCTGCCGTCGTTGCCTCAGCATCCGCTCGAGTGTCGCCCGCTTCCGGAGGCTTATTGGCGCAGGCCTCGGAGGATGCGTATGAACGCGCACGGACAGTCGTAGACGAAGCGACCGATGCTCTGCTCGATCGCCGCGGAGTGATCGGCACCGGGCTCGGCCGTGGCTCCCGCGGTGAGCCGAGACTGGTCATCCTGATCGAGGATCCGTCCGACCGGTCCGGGCTCCCGGCGGTGGTCGATGGTGTGTTCACGGAGACCATTGTGACCGGCGAGCTTCGCGGATTCGGTGACTGCCCCATCGGTCCGGCCGGTCGGTGTGATCGTCCTGTCCCGCCCGGTGTCTCGTTGGGTCATCCGAGCGTGAGCACAGGGACGCTCGGTGCGTTGGTCGAGGACCGCCTTGGCGATCACTACATCCTCTCCAACAACCACATCCTGGCGGCGGAGAATCAGGCGACGATCGGTGACCCGATCCTGCAGCCGGGGCCTTTCGACGGCGGATCCGAATTGAACCCGGACGACATCATCGGGACGCTCGCGGACTTCGAGCCGCTCAGCTTCTGCCATTGGCTGCTCGGCTGTGACGCGGCTCCCTCCAACACCATGGATGCTGCCATCGCTGCGATCCCTGATGGCGCGGTCCAGGCCGGGACTCTCTGTGGCTGGATCCCGAAGCCGACGACGGTGGCGCAAGACTCGCTCACACCCAACGTGTCGATCTTGAAAAAGTGCGGTCGCACGACCGGAACCACGATCGGAACCGTTGTTGCGACCCACGCCACGGTGCAGGTCCAGCTGGTGGACGGTCTCGCCCAGTTCGAAGATCAGATCATCACCACGAACATGGCATCCGGGGGCGATTCGGGCGCTTTGATGGTCGATGGCGACAATCATCCGGTGGCACTCTTGTTTGCCGGGGGCGCGACCACCACTGTGGGGATCCCCATCGACCGCATTCTCGACCGGTTCCGTGTTTCGTTTCCGGACCTCTACCCGCCGGCGGCGCCGCTTGGGCTGACAGCAGCTGCCGGCGACGGATGGGTCGACCTCGAGTGGGCGTTCAGTCCGGAACCGGACGTGGTGAGCTATGGCGTCTATCGGGCGAGCGCGCCGTCTGGACCATTCGCGGTCCTCGCATCGCGGCTCGCGGCGAATGCCCATCTAGATGAGAGCGTCACGAGCGGCTCGACGTACTTTTACTCGGTGACCGCTCTGGACGGCGCTGGGAATGAGTCACCACGTTCCGCCGCGATCGAAGCGGCGCCGTCGCGACATCCACCCGATGATCCGGATGGTGATGGAGTGAAGGACCCAGCCGACAACTGTCCCTTCCAGCCGAATGCGCCTCAGTACGACGGCGACATCGATGGCATTGGGGCCACGTGTGACTCGCTGGACCGGTTGTGGGGCGCAGATCGCTTTGGCACGTCGGAAGCAGTCTCCCAAACGGCGTTCAACGCCGCCGACGCTGTATTCATCGCTCTCGGGACGGATTTCCCGGATGCGATCGTGGCAGCAGCCGCGGCCGGTCATCTGGGTTCTCCCGTCTTGCTGACTACGAGCACGAGCCTGCCGAGCGAAACCGTCGCCGAAATACAGCGCCTGTCGCCGGCGAACGCATACGTCGTTGGCGGAATTGCGGCGATCAGCACGGCGGTGGAGCAGCAGGTGAAACAGTACGTGCCGAGCGTTCAGCGGCTCGCCGGTGCAGACCGATACGAGACAGCGGCCGCGGTTTCGATCGCGTTGTTTCCGGCGGCGAACGTGGTGTTCGTTGCGCCCGGTGGGGATTTTCCAGACGCCCTCGTCGCGGCCGCCGCGGCCGGATATCTGGATTCGCCCGTCCTACTGACGCCAAGCCGTGCCGCGCCGGTGGCGACGCTGCGGGAACTCGCCCGATTGAAGCCATCGACGATCTTCATCGTTGGCGGCGCCACGGTGATCTCAGACGGTGTGGTCCGGCAACTCGCCGGATACGGCGATGTGGTCCGGCTTGCAGGATCGAACCGCTTCGCCACTGCTTCTGCGGTCGCCCAAGAGGTTTTCGGTTCAGCCGAATACGCGTTCCTGGCCTCTGGTAGGAACTTCCCGGACGCCCTGGTGGCCGCGGCGGCAGGTGGATCACTTGGCGGTCCCGTGCTGTTGGTGGAGCAGGACGCCATCCCCGGCCCAACCATGGAGCAGCTGAGCCGCCTCGAGCCCGCCCATGTCTACCTCGTGGGCGGAACAGCGGTCATCAGCAGTTCGGTCGTGGTTTCTGTACCACAGGCATTTGTGCCGTAACCGGGATCACCGTATGTGGGTGGTTGGCCGCCCTTGTCTGGAAGGCGTCTTCCCGGTTTCGTTGCGTTGGATCGGTGGGTGGCGCTACGGTCGCCAAAGACGGTTCGCGCAAGTCAGTTTGAGCCGGATCAGTCGCCAGGCGGTGTCAAGACAATCGGCGGGCGCGGAGCCGTTGGGAGCGGCGACGACCCGGCGCAGGTTCTCTCGCACCTGATCGTGATATGTCAGCGTGTGCCGGGTAGTGGCGGCTTCTTCGGCGACCGTCGTCAGGTCCGCCACGATAGACAGGCACAGTGGTTGTACCTACTGCGCCCTGCTGGACAGCAACAGTGCCTCCATCATTGGCGTGCCATCTCGCAAAGAACCTGGCTCCAACCAATACAACGGCGCCGTACCAGGCCAACACGCCAGATATGGCGAAGAACTGAACCATCCAGCTCGTCATCGTTGGCCGATCACGATCTTGTCAGCCGCGGGTAGCCGGTGGCTCATGTCACTGCTCATTGTCCGTGTCCCTCGGTGCGTTCTCTCCGCCCCATAGGCCCGACATCCAGCTCAGCCCCTCCTGAGGGTCGAGCGACCAGCAGCGGAGAATCGTATCGAGCTTCGGCACGCGGCCCAAGGACCGGTCGCCGGTTGTGGCTGAAGCGTCTCTGACGCCCACCCGCACGTGCCGGCAACCGAACGGATCGCAGGCCACGCCGAGAGTGGCTGCGGGAAGGCGGGGAAGTGCGAACCGTGGAACTTTCAACTACTCTGCGTGGTGAGCTTCTGTGGGGATGAACGTCCTATTCGGGTGCAGGTGGGCCCAAACCAAGTTGCAGAGCGCCGGTTGGGCAGTCGGCAAGGGAGTGAGCGAATGAAGGTGGGGATCCTGGCTGGTGGTTACGGCACGCGCCTTGCAGAGGAAACGGAGCGCGTCCCGAAGCCGATGGTAGAGATCGGCAACATGCCGATCCTGTGGCACATCATGCGGTATTACGAGCACTTCGGCCATTCCGATTTTGTCGTCGCGCTCGGCTACAAGGGCGACCTAGTCAAGCGCTGGTTTGCTGAGTATTCGCGTTTCGCCGGCGACCTGCACGTTGACCTGGGCCGCCGGTCGGTCGAGGTCGGGATCGACGACTCGATTCCGGATTGGAGGGTGTCGCTGATCGACACTGGCCTCGAGACCGGTACGGGTGGAAGGATCAAACGCATCCTGCCGTATCTGGGGGGGGAGACGTGCATGGTGACGTGGGGAGACGGCCTGTCCACGGTGGATCTCGACGCCCTGCTGGAATTCCACAGAGCCCACGGACGCTTGGCGACCTTGACCGCGGTTCGTCCTCCGGCGCGTTTCGGACATCTGACTGTGGACGAAGACGCGGTCGTGGAGTTCGACGAGAAGCCGCAGACGGGCGAGGGATGGATCAACGGTGCGTTCTTCGTTCTCGAACCTGGGGTGGTCGACTACATCGACGACGACCGAACCATGTTCGAGCGGGAGCCTCTGCAACGCCTTGCCGCTGCCGGCGAGTTGATGGCTTACAAGCATTACGACTTCTGGCAGTGCATGGACACGCTCCGAGACAAGAAGCTGCTCGAACGACTGTGGGACTCGAAGCCGCCGTGGAAGCTCTGGTAGCGGCTCGCCGGTCGTCGGTGATCATCGGGGGAATGTGGTGAGGATCCTCGTCACGGGTAGCGACGGCTACATCGGCACCATGCTGACCCCAATGCTCCGCGATGCCGGTCATGAGGTGGTGGGTCTGGATTCGTGTCTCTTTCGGACCTGTTCATTCGGGGAGGACACCCTCGATGGGGACATGGTCCGTATGGATGTACGCGACGTGGAGCACGAGGATCTCGTGGGCTTCGACGCCGTCGTCCATCTGGCAGCGATCTCGAACGATCCTCTTGGAGATCTGAACCCCCAAACGACGTTCGAGATCAATCATGAGGCAACCATCGAACTCGCGGAGAAGGCAAGAGCCGCCGGGATCAGCCGATTCGTCTTTTCGTCGTCGTGCAGTCTGTACGGCGCTCAAGGCGACGTCTTCATCGACGAGTCGGGGACATTCAATCCGATCACGCCGTATGGAGTGTCGAAAGCGCGCTGCGAGCGCGACCTGCACGCGATCGCCTCAGACGAGTTCAGCCCGACATACTTGAGAAACGCCACTGTCTACGGAGCATCGCCACGCTTACGCGGCGATCTCGTCGTCAACAACCTGACGGGTTATGCCTTTGCCACGGGGAAGGTTTTCCTGAAGAGTGACGGATCGTCGTGGCGACCGCTGATCCACGTGGATGACGTGTGTCGTGCCTTCGTCGCGGTCATCGCGGCCGATCGAACCGTGGTGCACGACGAGGCCTTCAACGTCGGAGCAACCGAGGAGAACTATCAGATCCGCGAGGTCGCCGAGATGGTGCACGAGGCCATGCCGGAGTGTGCTGTCGCGGTGTCCGATGAGGCGTTCGATGACCCTCGGAACTACCGCGTCGACTGTGACAAGCTGGCGTCTGTCCTCCCTGAAGCGACCCCGCAGTGGACGGTGCGAGCAGGGATCGAGCAGCTCTTTTCCGCTTATCGAGAGCACGGTCTTCGTCTCGAGGATCTCGAAGGAGATCGGTTCATGCGAGTTCGTCATATCGGATCGCTGATCGCCGCCGGTCGCATTGATGAGCGGCTGCGCTGGGTTGCGGACGGCGGTCGATGACCGTTGACGTAGCAACCTTGCCCTGTCGCTCCTGCGGAGAGACCGGGTTGACCTCGGTGCTCGATCTCGGTGAGACACCCCTCGCCGACGCGCTTGTTCCACCCGAACGTCTCGGGGACCCGGAAGACCGTTTTTCGCTCGAGATTGCGTTCTGTCGGGAATGCACACTCGTCCAAGTCCTGGAGGAAGTGCCGCCGGAGAAACTCTTCGTCGAGAATTACTTGTACTTCTCGTCCTTTTCCAACTATCTGCTGGAGCACGCCCGGCGGCATGCTGAGGAGTTGATCGTCGCCGGGGGGCTCGACGAAACCTCGCTCGTGGTCGAGCTCGCCAGCAACGACGGATACCTGCTCCGCAACTTCGTCGATGATGCGATACCTGTGCTCGGCATCGACCCTGCTCCCGACCAGGCGGAAGCGGCGATTGCGGCCGGAATACCGACGATTGCTGAGTTCTTCGGAACGGAGATGGCTCGAGGGCTCCGGAAGGACGGTGTTGTCGCCGATGTCATCATCGCCAACAACGTTCTGGCCCACGTCCCGGATCTCAATGGATTCGTCCAGGGAATGGCAACACTTCTTGCCGACGACGGCATCGTTACGATCGAGAACCCATACGTTCGAGAGCTGATCGACCGGTGCGCCTTCGACACGATCTACCACGAGCACTTCTGCTACTTCTCGTGCACTGCCATCGATTACCTCATGCGACGTCACGGTCTCTTCCTGAACCACGTCGAATACTTCCCCGACCTGCACGGAGGCACCCTGCGTTGGTACGTTTCGAAGCGAAATTCCCGAACCGAGACGGCCGTCGGCTACCTCGAAGCGGAGGTAGACGCGGGTCTCGATCAGATCGGGTATTACGAGGCATTCGGTGCCCGAGTACGGTCGTTGCAATCAGACCTCGGTGAGCTCTTGGAGTCACTCAGAGTACGGGGAGCCACCATCGCTGCCTACGGTGCGGCAGCAAAGGGTGCAACCATGCTCAACACCACCCGGATCGGAACGGACCTGGTGGAATTCGTCGTCGACCGCAATGTCCACAAGCACGGTACTTTCATGCCGGGAACCCATCAGCAGGTTCGCGATCCAGCCGCGCTCCTGACGGAGCAGCCCGATTACGTGCTGCTCCTGGCATGGAACTTCGCTGATGAGATCGTCGCCCAGCAGTCCGAGTACCTCGAACGAGGGGGGCGGTTCATCGTGCCCGTGCCGACGTTGAAGATCATCGGTGACTGAGCAGCCGTTGACCACCGAGATTTCCGACTCTTCTGTTGCCTTGCTGCCTACTGCAGTCCGCCGAGTGTCCTGTCAGGCCGATCGTCTATTGAGGAGAGCAGTACGCGCCGATTGAGCCATACCACGTGTATTTGTGGCCTCGAGGATGCGGTACACCCACTCGATCCTCACTCTGCGGAAGTATTTCGGGCGCCATGAACGGACGAGGCTGACGGTGCATGCCCCTTTCTCCAGAACGGTGATGGGAGCCGTCCAAATGGCACGTACTGTTTCGAAGAACACCCTGGTCCATTCGAGGCGCGGCTTGTCGGTGTTGTTTGGATCGAACCAAGCCGCCGCAGCCACCGGGTTTGCTTGCGCCTGACGTGACATCTTGGAGTGGAAGCGCCGGTAGAACAATGGCTCGGGAATCTCGTGGACCTTGCCGCGCAATGCGATCTCGGCGAGCAGGACGACGTCCGACGAAACGAATGGCCGAAGAAGGCTCGTCGAGCGAAACACATGGGTTTTGAGAAGACCGAAGATGGGATTGCTGAGGTAGTAGCCCTCATACATCGCCTCGAGCCGTGCGGATGGTGCGCTCATTCGGAGATCCATGTGGTCGTCGTGTTCCTCGATGACGGTTCCTGCACCGTCAATCAGAACGGTCTTGGGATAGCAGAGCACCACGTCGTCGGCAGCATCGGCAAGAGTCGCAACGCAGCGCTCGAGAAACTGCGGTGCGAGAACGTCATCGTGCGCAGCCCATTTGAAGAAGGGAGCACGAGCGAGCCGGACGACCTCGTTGAAGTTCCATGACGCGCCTCGATTGATATCGCGGCGGTAGTAACGGATTCGAGAGTCGCGCCGACCATACTCCCGGCAGATCTCCTCGGTGGCATCGGTGGAGCCGTTGTCGGAGATGACGAGCTCGAAGTGCCCATACGTCTGACTCAAGATCGAATCGAGTGCCTCGACGAGGTATTCGCCCCCATTGAACACGGGCAGTCCGATCGTGACAGTCGGCGCGCTACTCTGCAGAGTCACGGCCCTTTTCCCCCTACCCGGTCGACCGCTCACTTGGCATTGTACCGCCGGAGAGGGCCAGACGCGATACTGGAGCATGCCTCATTGGCGTTACCACGCGGAGCTCCGCCACTTTCCGTGGTTCTGTTCTCACATGAAGTAGTGGAGTGCAGTTGAACGCTGGCAATGTCAGCCTGGAGGGCCTGGGGTTGGTATCAGGGATCGCCGCTGTCTGGCTTGCGATGGCATGGATCCGGCCGTCCGTGGCAATCGCAGACTGTGGACGCACACGACCGAGGGACCAATTCCGTGACTAGCGGTGCAAAGGAACGCGCTGTCTCGATCCCGAGTCCGAAGGCTGTCATTGGTGAGAGACTCTCGGGTAGGCAGATTCGATGTCCGGCGTGTGGTGGCAAACGCCTCGAGGAGTTCCATGCCCAAGAGAGCATTCCAGTCAACAGCTGCCTTCTGATGAATAGCCGTGAGGAGGCCCTGGCATATCCGATCGGGGATCTTCGCCTCGACTGGTGTAGGGACTGTGGGTTCATCTTCAACTCCGCCTTCGATCCGGAGCTCACCAAGTATTCGGCCGGTTATGAAGAGACACAAGCCTTCTCGGCTCGGTTCGTCGAGTTCGCCCGCGAGCTCGTCGACGACTGGGTGGAGCGCGATGAGCTCCGCGGCAAGGTGGTGTTCGAGATCGGTTGCGGCAAAGGGGAATTCCTCGTGATGATGGCTGAAGCCGGCATCGGGCGCGGGATCGGAATCGACCCGGGCGTGAAACCCGAACGAATCCGGTCACCCTTACACGGACGACTCGAGTGGATCCCCGGCTTCTTCAGCGACGGGTACGGCCCCATCGAAGCGGATGCGATCGTGTGCCGGCACACGCTCGAGCACATCCAGCCGGTTGCAGAATTCCTTGCCCAGATCCGACGGGCTATCGGCGACCGACAGGAAACGGTCTTGCTGTTCGAATTGCCGGATGTACAACGTGTGCTCGATGAGGCAGCCTTCTGGGACATCTACTACGAGCACTGTTCGTATTTCACCGAGGGGTCGCTCGCCCGACTCTTCGAACGATCCGGATTCGAAGTGCTGGACCTCGCTCGGGCCTACGAGGATCAATACCTGCTCCTTGAGGCAAGACCAGTCTCCAGAGGCGCGGAGCGCCGCCTGTGGGACTCCGACGACATGAATGAGCTCGAGGTAGCGCTTGAGACCTTCTCGAACGGCTACGACACGGTCTTGCGCAGATGGGAGGAACGACTCTCGGCAGTCCGGAATGCTGGGGGTTGCACGGTCATCTGGGGTGGCGGCTCCAAGGGCGTCGCCTTCTTGTCCGCTGTCGGCGACACCGTCGAGGCCGCCGTCGACATCAACCCCTACAAGCGAGGCATGTTCATGGCAGGGACGGGCCATCCGATCATCGCTCCAGAAGAACTGGCGCGACTCGAACCCAATCTGGTGATCGTCATGAACTCGGTGTATCTCGATGAGATCCGCGAGCAGCTCGTTGACCTGGGCATCGAGACAGAGCTGGTGGCACTATGAGTCTTGGCGGAGCGAAGAGGACGCTTGGCGGCGTGCCGGGCCCACGTACGTGGGGTGGTCTGAGGAGCTCGAGACAACGAGGTTGATCCGGCAGGAGTCGACGGTTCGATCCCGTCAGCGTCCACCACCGGATCCCGGTCATGTGTGGAATCGAGGACCCACCACGATAATGCGAGCCGACGGCGCGATGTCCCGCGGTTCGTCGGTCTGCAATAAGCCTGCGGAGAGGAGGGTAGACGGGCCGCCCGACTCAGGGGATGGTCGAGCGGCCCGTCATCGGTCTCTGCGGGAACCCACCCTGCCAGGAGGGTTCGCATTTTCCATTTCCCCCACAGGGACCGGTTCTCAACCTACACCGTTGGCGCCGAGCGCGCGACGGAGCGGGGCGTCACTTCTTGGGTGGTGTCCTCTCTTCGGAGGCAGCCGCCCTCTCCGCAACCATGGCGAGGATGACGAGGCCGACCATGTACGCCAGCAGCATGACGGCGGTCGCACCCGTCGACAGGGATTGCGCCACGGCGATGACTCCGATGAAGACGACGATCGCAATCACCATGGCCACATCCACCCAGACGAGGCGCCGGGTCGCCATGGCCTACTCCGCCTTCACGCAGAGGACGGGAACCGCGGAATCGTTGAGGATATCGAGTGCGTTGGAGCCGAGCAGCATCTTGCCGGTGGCCGAGCGCTTGCGGATGCCGATGACGATCATTCCGGCGCCGTGTTCTTCGACAGCATCGACGATGTCCTTGGCCGGCTTCTGGCCGCGGGCGTACTCGTGGATGTCGTAATCGACTCCGAGTTCGGTCAACCTGGCTGCCAGATCCTCGAGTGCCTTGGCCATCGCGATGTAGTCCTCGGCGTCATCGTGGCGGCCTCCGAGCTTCGAGTTGATGATGATGAGGCTTCCGTCGCGAAGCTGGACTTCCGCGACGGCGGCATCGATTGCGGCGTAACCCTCAGCGTTGTCGATGAACCCAACGACGATCTTCATGTGCACTCCATTCTGTGTGTGGTTGCCATTGTGACGGATCTGCCCACACCTCTGCAGGGGCTTTTGTCACGCCCGCTCTGCATCTCGGGTGACAGATCATGGTCGCTACAGGGCGAGCATGATGACGGCGAGGGTGGCCGCGCCGATTCCGGTCCACTGCCAAGGCCTTGGTCGCTCATGGAGGACGAACACAGCGAGAAGCGCGGTGACCGCCGGATAGAGGGAGGAGAGGACAGAGTTCACGGCCAGGCTGCCACGTTGCAGCGACCATGCGATCGTGATGTTGGCTGCCATGTCGAGAGATCCGAGACCGCCGATGATGCGGAGATCGCGACCACGTGGCGGAGCGGCTACCCCCGACGCGAGAGCGATGGCGAAAGCGAGCGGAATCGAGGCGCCGCGAGCGGTGACGAGGGGCCACAGCCCGGATTCCTCAGACGTCTGACCCAGTGTGATGAAGAACAAAGCGAACGCTACTCCGGCGCCGACGGCCCACCAGATTTGTTGTGCCGAGACCGATGAGCTGGACCGGTCGGCTCCGACGAGCACGATGGCGAAGAGCGCCAGGACGATTCCCGCGATCTGTAGCGATGTGAGGGAGCCGCCCGTGCCGAGGTCGAAGAGAACAGGGATTGCCGCCCCGGTAGCACCGGTGATTGGGGCGACGATGGATATCGAGCCCTTGGCCAGGGTCGAGTAGAACACGACGAGGCCGATGAGGCCGGAGAGGCCAGCTGCAACGCCCCAAGCGAGATCCGCCGGCGTGACCCGCTCCCATCCCACGATGAGGAGGCCGGGAACGAGCAACGCGCTCCCGATGACCTGCGACCACAGGGTGACGCGCCACACCGAAACGCGTCGGGTGATGTAACCGCCGGCGAAGTCGCCGAGACCGAAGAGCAAGGCGGATGCGAGGGCGAGGACCTGGCTCATGAGTGCGGCAACCCTAAAGAGGCCGGGTGGTTGGTCTACGAGCTGCTCAAGGCCGGTCCCTCTACGTGCCGACGATAAGGGATGGTTGACGTCGGAACGCGCCGTGCCCTCGTTGGTGCCGTCGTCGTGTGTCTGCCGACGTACAACGAGGCCGCAACCGTGTCTCCGGTGGCGACGGCGATCGCAAGTCTCGGGTACCGGGTTCTCATCATCGACGACAACTCGCCCGACGGCACCGGGACCATTGCGGACCGCCTCGCGGCAGCATCGGCCTCGATCAGCGTGATCCACCGCACCGCCAAGGAGGGGCTGGGAAAGGCCTATTCGGCAGGCTTCGGGGCGGCGCATGCCATGGGAGCAGACATCATCTGTGAGATCGACTGCGACTTCTCCCACGACCCCAACGACCTCCCGCGCCTCGTCGATGCAGTTGCCGAAGGAGCCGATGTTGCGATCGGCAGCCGTTACGTGCCGGGAGGATCGGCACCGCATTGGAGCGTCGGCAGGCGGTTGTTGTCACTGGGCGGCAACTGGTACACGCGGAAGATGCTCGGTCTCAGCGTACGTGACGCCACGGCCGGATTCCGGGCCTATCGCGCAACCTCGCTATCAAGCCTTGATCCGGGCGGCTGCGGTGCGTCCGGCTACGGATTTCAGGTGGAGATGACCTATCGGGCGTCGAGATCCGGAATGACGATTGTCGAGGTGCCGATCACGTTTCGCGACCGCACGGAAGGAACCTCGAAGATGGATCGCTCCATTGTCATCGAAGCGATGACGCTCGTCACCCGCTGGGGTGTTCAGCGGGCATTGGGCCGTGGCTACGAACCCGCTGCTCCACGGACCGTCGCGCCTTCAGTCAGGTAGCCCCGAGTCATCGTTGGGACACCGCCAATCGCTGGTACCGCTCGTTGAGCGCCTTCAGCTGACTCACGAGAGCGTCGTCGAATTGATCCTCACGGGCCCGCCATCGCCAGTTGCCGCTCGTGGTACCGGGGATGTTCATCCTTGCTTCTGAGCCGAGCCGGAGCAGATCCTGCAGCGGTGTGATGGTGACCATCGCTCGTGAGCCCCACAGCGTTTCGAGGAATCCGCCGACGGGGTCTTCCGGATCGAGATGCATGTAGTGCGTGGCCTGTGCTTTCAACTCAGCGTCTGCGGTGCGCCACCAACCGAGCGTTGTGTCGTTGTCATGGGTGCCGGAGTACACCACGGTGTTCATGGGGTAATTGTGGGGGAGGAAGGGGTCGTCATCACCGCCATCCCAGGCGACCTGCAGCACCCGCATGCCGGGGAATCCAACCTCTTGGAGAAGCTCCGGTACCTTCGGCGAGAGTTCGCCGAGGTCCTCGGCGATGATCGGAAGGTCGCCGAGAGATGCTTGCACCGTCTCGAAGAATGCAAGACCGGGTCCGTCGCGCCACACCCCGGTTCTCGCCGTCGCCGATCCCGCCGGGATCTCCCAATAGTTGGCAAAGGCCCGGAAGTGGTCGATCCGAACGATATCGACCAACGACAACGTCGCTTCGAGACGGCTGATCCACCAGGCGTATCCCTCAGCCTCGTGGTGCGACCACCGGTACTGCGGGTTGCCCCAGAGCTGGCCGTCATCGCTGAAGTAGTCCGGCGGTACGCCGGTAAGTAGCCGCGGCGCACCCTCGCTATCGAGCTCGAAGAGCTCGGGTCGGGACCAGACGTCGGCGGAGTCGCCTGCAACGAAGAACGGGATGTCTCCGATGATGCGGACGCCGCATTGCGCGGCGCGGACGCGGACGTGTTCCCACTGCCGAAAGAAGAGAAACTGGCCGAACGCGATCGTATCGATCTCTCTTGCCAGCTCAGCCCTGGCCCGCCGCAGCGCAGCGGGATCGCGAAGCCGGAGCTCTCGCGGCCAGGCTACCCACGACTGCTGATCGTGGTGGTCTTTGATAACGATGAACAGGGCGTAGTCCTCCACCCAGTCGGCGTTCCGTTCCCGAAAGGTGTTGTAGTCGTCACGCAGGGCCGACGGCGTCTTCCCGTTGACAAAGGAACGGTGCGCCGCGGCGACCAGGCTCCGCTTCGCGGGGATGACGGCGCCGAAGTCGACCAGTTCTCCACTCGATGGAGGCGCCGGGTCCAAGGAGTCGAGGATCCCTTCTGCGGCGAGCGATTCCGGCGAGATCAGGTTGACGTTTCCCGCGAAGGACGAGAGGCATGCATATGGGGAGTCGCCATAGCCGGTGTGGCCCAGCGGAAGTATTTGCCACAGGCCGGTGGCAGAGTCGGCGAGTATGTCGATCCAGCGATGTGCCCACGGGCCGAGATCACCGATCCCGTAGGGCCCCGGAAGACTCGTGGGATGGAGAATGACGCCGCCGGCGCGTCCGTCGAGATCAAGACCTCGCATGCCCCCATTGTGGACACCTCAAGATCCCCACGTGTTGTCCTGACTTTCGAAGCGGCGCGACGGTGGCCCTCGTAGCCGTGGGTTGGGCCTTACCATCCCCGCGAATGACCACAGAGACCCAAACCATCGTCGAGATCTCCGCCAACGCTCTGGCGAAGATCCTCGAGCTCCGCACCGGAGAAGCGATCCCGGACCTGCATCTGGGCCTCCGGATCTCGGGGGTCGGACCACAGGGGTTCCAATACGAGACGGCCTTTCTCAAACCCGAGGACGTTGGCGCCACCGACCACATCGAGGATCACGAAGGTCTTCCTGTGTCGATTCCGCAGGACTCGGTCGAAGATCTCCGCGGGTCCGTGCTGGACATTTCCAATGAGGGGCTGGTCCTCCGAAATCCCAACGTCCCCGCCTCGCCGATGTTGGGCGGTGACGACGAGTTGGAGCTCACCGGGACACCGGAGGAGAAGGTCCGAAAGTTGCTCGATGAGCGCATAAACCCGGCGATCGCCACCCACGGCGGAGTTGCCAGCCTGATCTCGGTGGATGGATCGACCGCCAATCTCGAACTCGGTGGCGGTTGTCAGGGCTGTGGCCTGGCCGCGGTGACGTTGCGCCAGGGCATCGAGGCAGCAATCTTGCACCATGTGCCGGAGATCGAGGAGGTGGTCGATGTCACCGATCACTCCATGGGCGCCAACCCGTATTACTGAGCAGCCAGCAGCAGCTTGGTATTCAGTGGGACACGACGGGGACGGGCTCGGTCGGGCAGCCGTGCGCGTGCGGGCCGTTCATGTAGGGCACCCGCCCCCGTCGTGATCTGAGTGACCGCTCATGCGGTCTGCACTGCCAGGTCATCGGTCTGGCGATGCGAATCCTCCTCTCCATCTTCGGCGCCGTCCGAAGCTGCTGCCATGGTGATCTGAGCGCGCAACCCGTTCATCGCGGCGAGCGCGTCGCGTCCGGCGCCGTCGCCGATTCGGGGGAGCTTGGCTGAACGGCGCGTGTAGAAGTTCGCTCGTTCAGGAACCGGGGTTTCCTCCTCTTCAGCCGCGATGATCGCTCTCTCCACAGGCGACTCTGGGGGAGAAGGAGGTGGCCGTTCGATGTCGGCGACGGCGTCCTCGACGATGGGAGACGCCTCAGCATTGGTGGTCCGGGCGAGCCTCTCTCGCGGTGGGAGAGAGGTCTCCACATGGCCATTGGTGGTCGCCACTCGGTCGGCGGCGGTCTGTCTCTGCACCTCGAGATCGGCGACCTCGCGTTCGAGATGTGTGATGCGTGCCCGGAGCTGCTCGCTTTCGGCCTCGAACGCCGCGGTCTCCTGGGGATGAGGTTCGACGGGTTCTTCACGAACCGCTGCTGCCTCTTGGCGTGCGGCCTCGACAGTGTTCTCGGCCTCTGTCCGGGCGCCGGCGATCAGCGCAACACGCTCCCCTTCGGCATTGGCGAGGAGTTGTGAGGCTCGATCCTCTGCCTCCTCGAGGAGTCTCTGGGTCCTGGCCGTCACATCGGGCACGGCCTTCTCAGCTGCGGCCTTGGCTTCGGTGAGGAGGAGGTCTCCACCCTCGCGGGCTTCACTGACGAGTCGCAAGGCATCGAGCCGCGCTTGATTCAGGATCTCCTCGGCCTCGGCTCGGGCTGCGGTGGCCACCTCGTCACGCGAGCGGCCCGCTTGTGCAAGCAGCTCCTCTTTGGCCTTACCCACCGCCACGAGTGTGAGATGCACGGCCTCCTGCTGTTCGGTGGCAGCATCGAGTCGCTGCTGCAGGTCGGTGCTCTCTTTGCGGAGGATCGCCATCTCGTCGCGATGAACGCGCTGCAGGTGAGCGATGTGCTCGTCGACGGCAGATGGGTCATAGCCCTTCCTCACCTTGGGGAAGGTCGACTTTCCAGCGAACGTCGTCATACGGCAGCCCTACTTCGCGATCCCGAACGGCCGCCTTCCCAATTCCGTAACGCCCACGTGGAGTATACGATTAACTACGTAGAGTAGTCAAGCCTTCTCGGGACCACGGTCCGTTTCGGTCCAATTCATGGATCAGGTCGATCAGACCGCGTACCTCCCATGCAAAAGCGCTCCGCTCTTCGGGGGATCCGTCGAGAAGCCCGCGATGAGACGCCAGCTTCGTTGCCGAGCCGTAGAGGGCCTTGGAAACCGACTCACGGGCGACATCCCCTCTTTTCGCGTATTGCGTCCCGCGCTGCATCGCCAGATCCACAAGCGAATCACGGTCGATCGGCTTGGTATCGAGAGCGGTGAGTTCTTCCGCAACGACGAGATAGCTGTCGAGGAATGGTCGGAGCACAGCCGGCGAGAAGGGTGGATCGTGCGAAGACCCTGCCAGTTGGATCATCGCGTCGCCGATTTCGACGAGATACACGCGCCGCTCCGAGAAGAAGAAGTCGAACTTGAGGAGGTCGCGGATGGCGAGGGCGCACTCGTCGCTCGTCGGTCCGTCAAGCGACGGAGAGGCCTCAGCAACCTCCGCAATGGCGTGGATCAGGAAGTGGTGGATCACCACGTTGCGGTAGTACGCCACTGCCAGGGCCTGGCCGTCATCGACGGTGTATACGCTCGCGGTCGGGCCGTCGATACGGTCGATGATGTCGTTCTCGCTCAGTTCATGGAGGGCGGCGGCGAATACCGCCTCGCCTTCCGCGAGGTCGAAGGACGTTGGGAGAGCACGTCGCACGATGTCATCGAGATATGGCTCGAGGAAGGCGACCGTGTCGCCGACCGTCTTCGAACGTCGGGACGACAGCAGCGCAAGAGATACCAGGCTCACCGGGGTGATGGGCGTGACCGCGTTGATTTCGATGGACACCTCGAACGCCAGCTTCGGTACCGCCAGCCTCCCGTCACCCTCTGAGAGGTCGGTGCCCTGGGCGATACGCTCCGACATCCGGATCGGCGCACCGAAGCGGAGGTAGATGCCGCCATGCTGGCGTCGTGCCGACGCGATGAATCTGAGGGCCCAGCCGAATGACTCGCGTTCCTTGGAGCCGCCGGCCTGTTCTTGGGCATAGGACCTCACATCGATGATCTGGTCGTAGGTGATGGACACGGGAGCGAGGACGATGTCATCGACGATGCCTTCGACATACGTTTCGGTCACATATGCCAATAGCCCGAGCTTGGGTTCGCGGAGCTTGCCCGTCCTCGACCGGCCACCCTCGATGTACCACTCGAGCGTGAAGCGCTTCTCCAGGAGGTACTCGAGGTATTCGCGGAGTACGAACTTATAGGGGCCGTTGTCCTTGAACTCGCGCCGGATGAAGAAGACGCCGGTACGTCGGAGAAGGGGACCGATGGGGAAGAAATTCAAGTTGATCCCGCCTGCGGTGTGATTCTGCGGGAGTTCGTTCTGATACAGCGCGTACGAAAGGGCGAGGTGGTCGAAATTCGACTTGTGCGATGGCAAGAAGATCAGCGCGTCCTTCTGCGAGAGGCCATAGAGCATCCGCAACTCTGCGGCGTCGTAGTTGAGTTCGCGGTGCGCGGTGCCGATGATCGCTCCAGTGATGGCGATGACGACGTCGATGACGTAGGGAGAGTGTGTGGCTGCCATCTCGCGCAGATAGCGAGCCGTCCTCGCCTGCATGCGCTTGAGCGACGTGTCGCTCCCCAAGGCGAGTTCGGCGACACCTCGTTGAAAACCGCGTCGCCAATAGAGATCTTCGCGCAGGAACTTCGGGACCTTGTAGCGCAGGCCGCGGAGGCCTCGCTCCGCACGCTCGAGTGATAACCACGCCTGGAGAGCTACATATTCCTCGAGGGGAGTCCCGTCGGAGGGGCCGTGTCCTCCGGGATCACGCCACTTGTCGTCGAGTTCCTTCTTGCGTGCCGGCTCTCCCATGACGATCCGACACCGATCGGGATTCGTTCTGGCGATCCACCGTTGGCTCCACCGCCCGGGGTCCCGGGGATCTCCCCAGACGAGCACGTCACGAAGCCGGATTCGGCGCATGCCATCCTGTTTACTCGCCAGCCACACGACACGGAGCGGGACGAGCAGGGGGTCGTCTGCTTCGGCGAGTCGGGCGCCGAGACGGGGATCGAGGCGCCGCTGGTTGAGTCGGCGTGACGCGGGGATCCGAGCCGCGGTCACATCTTCGACACCGGGTGGCCGGTTACGTTCGATCCAGTCCTTCAGCAGCTCATACTCGAACTTGCTCGAGACATCGAGCAGGAAGAGATACGGCCCCGCCTCGGTGGGCCAGGAGGGTTCGAGCACGTCGCCGGCCGATGCGACGCTTTGTTGTTCAGTCTTCGAGCTGTTCGGGTCCACCGGTCACCGTGTCCTTCGCTTGGTGGAAGAGATCGGCTGCTTTGTCGGTTGCCGCTGCCCCGGCCCCGGTTGCTGGATTCGCGGCCGCGGTCGAGGTCACTGTTTCGGCGTGGAGTGCCCTCTTCTCGGTGATCTGTGCGATGTGACCGTCCACGCAACGCTCCTACGAATCGCCTCGAGAGGAGAGGAGTGTACGCGAAGGGAGGGGCGGCTGAGGTCGTGTCAGGAGGCTGCCGGCATCAGGACCGTCGCCGCGGCGGCGGGGATGCGCATGGGGCGGAAGACCAGGAGTGGATGACTGTCGGGGTAGGGGCCTTCGTCGGCAAGAAGCTCTGACACAAGGACACCACGTGCCAGGTCGTGTGTGCAGGATCCCTCGCATCTGCGGTAGGGATCGTGGGCTGCGGCGGTGTCCGGCGTTGCCATGAGAGAACATCGGCAGAACACCCCGCCGCGATAAGCGATTTGGTGACTAGTCCAACTAGTCCCATCCGAGTTCATGGAGTCGGTCGTCGTCGATACCAAGGTGGTGCGCGATCTCGTGGAGAACGGTCTTACGGATCTCGGCACGGAGGTCGTCCGCGGAGAGTCCGAGTTCGGTATGCGGGCCGCGGAAGATGACGACACGGTCCGGCACAAACCCGAAATAGTCGACGCCGCGATCGGCGAGGGAGACGCCCTCGTAGATTCCGAGGATCCCCTCTCCGGTCGGATCCTGTTCGCGAGCCGGCCAGTCCTCGACAACGACGTGGAGGTTGTCGAGCTGGGCCACGATGTCTTCGGGGAGCTCAGCGAGAGCGTCATCGACGATCCGCTCGAAGCGTGTTCGATTCATGGGCGTCAGTCTGGCTGATCCGCCGACGGAGCAGTGGTCTGGTTTCGTATACTCCGACCGCTTCGGGCGCTTAGCTCAGCGGGAGAGCGCTGCCTTCACACGGCAGAGGCCACTGGTTCGATCCCAGTAGCGCCCACAACAGAAACCCCTTGTCGCGGCTGGGAATCCCTTACGCGGCTAGGGGTTTCGATGTATCGCCCCCTCGATGGCTCATCCTTCGGGATACGCTCAGATGCACCGAAATGCGGGGGGCTCGCGGACACTTCGCGGACACCCTGCGGACACCCACACGCGGCACCCGATGCATCTCTGCGCGTTAAACGACGAGGATCGTTCAGGAACCGAACAGGGGTGTAGGTGGACTGTGAACTACACAATGCCGTACACGCGGGCAGTGTGGTCGCTCTCGAGACGTCCTGCAGCGACGAGCCGCCTTCGCGGTCGAAAACAGTCGAACGTGACGCCGGTCTAGGTCTCACTGGCCAGGGGTGGTGGTGACAGGTGGTGTGGTGTCATGTTGATTATCGCTTGTTGTTGAGGAGCTGGTTCGGGGTGCGGCCCGCCATCCAGTCTCCGTGGTTG
>Ga0255055_10001089_pt1 | contig 20477 bp, 8 predicted proteins | sample JV7_2_27_MG_FD_188633 | JGI IMG/M metagenome (GOLD analysis project Ga0255055, IMG submission 188633) | Seawater microbial communities from Jervis Inlet, British Columbia, Canada - JV7_2_27 | ecosystem: Environmental > Aquatic > Marine > Inlet | place: Canada: British Columbia | collected...
TCATGGTGAATCAAGCAATCGAAAAAGATGGGTGGGGGTGGATAACGGGAGGGTGTAACCCAAGCCCTTTGGATGGCGTGTGCCCGAGATTACCCAGCATCTGAAGACGGCCTTGGCCGACCGCTATGTGATCGAGCGCGAGGTCGGCGCGGGCGGGATGGCCACCGTGTACCTGGCCCACGACGTGAAGCACGAGCGCAAGGTGGCGCTCAAGGTGCTCAGGCCCGAGCTCGCGGCCGTGATCGGGGCCGAGCGCTTCTTGGCCGAGATCAAGGTGACGGCCAACCTGCAGCACCCGCACATCCTGCCGCTCCACGACTCAGGTGAAGCCGACTCGTTCCTCTACTACGTGATGCCCTACGTGGAGGGCGAGACGCTGCGCGACAAGATCCTGCGCGAGAAGCAGCTCGCGGTGGACGAGGCAGTGGAGATCAGCCGCTCGGTGGCGGCCGCCCTCGACTACGCACACCGCCATGAGGTGGTGCACCGGGACATCAAGCCCGAGAACATCCTGATGCACGACGGTCAGCCGATGGTGGCCGACTTCGGGATCGCGCTGGCGGTGAGCCAGGCAGGTGGCACCCGGCTGACCGAGACGGGACTCAGTGTGGGCACCCCGCACTACATGAGCCCCGAGCAGGCGATGGGCGACCGCGAGCTGGACGCCCGCAGCGACGTCTACTCGCTGGGGGCCATGCTGTACGAGATGCTGGTGGGAGAGCCTCCGTACACCGGTCCCACGGCTCAGGCGATCGTGGCGAAGGTGATCACGGAGAAGGCCCCACCTGTGACGGCTGCTCGTCCGACGACGCCACCGCACGTGGCCGCGAGCATAGACAAGTCGCTGCAGAAGCTCCCGGCCGACCGGTTCACGAGCGCAGCGGAGTTCGCGAGCGCTCTCGCCAACCCGTCGTTCAGCGTGGCGGCGACGAGTGCAGGGGCACCGGCGGCATCGGGGGCGCCGGTTCGGTGGACCCGTATGAGCATTGGCCTCGCTGCCGCGGCCGCAGCGCTCCTCGTGATCTCGGTGTGGGGCTGGCTGCGGCCAGTCTCTGACGCTCCCTCCGTTGCGCGCCAGCGGATCGTACTGGCCAGCAGCCTCCCCAGTGGATTGATCGGCTTCAATGCGGCGCTCGCGCCCGACGGCTCTGCGTTCGTGTTCGGTGACACGGTCGGGGGTGTGGACCAACTGTGGGTGAAGGAGCGCGATCAGGCTCATGCAGTGGCGCTTGCCGGGACGGCGGACGGGTACGCCCCGTTCTTCTCGCTCGACGGCGAGTGGATCGCGTTCAGCACTGACGGAGCACTGCACAAGGTCCCGCGTCGCGGCGGCTCGCCGATCACCCTGTCGGACTCGGGTGGCGGCACGTCCGGCGCGTGGCTGGACGACGGCACGATCGTGTTCTTCGGCCCCGGCAACGACCTGATATATCGCGTGGGCGACGCGGGCGGGCCGAGCGAGCGGGTGCTCGAGTTCGATGACATCCAACGCGGGTTCGTCCGGGCAACCGCGCTTCCGGGCGGACGGGGCGTTCTCTTCATCGGGTGCGCCAGCTTCCCCTGCATCCAGAGTGACGCGTGGGTGCTCGATCTGCGGACCGGGGAGCCGCGCATGCTCGTCGAGCAGGTCGGGGCAGCGTGGTATGTATCCACCGGCCACCTCGTGTATGTGCGCCGCGACGGCGGGGTGTTTGCGGCCCCGTTCGACCTCGGCGCCTTGGAGATCAGCGGCCCGGCGATCCCCGCGTTCGACGGCGTGCGCACGTTCCAGGGCCTTCCCGACTTCCAGTTGACGGCCGACGGGACGGTGCTGTACGTGGCCGGTGAGGCCATGGTGTCCACCGAGCTGAGCGAGGTCGTGTGGGTGGATCGCAGCGGTGCCGAGTCGCGCATCGATCCCAACTGGACGCTTCGCCTGGTCGCGAACGGCGGTATGAGCCTGTCACCGGACGGTACCCAGCTCGCGGTCAACACCATCGCGGAGGGATCAGCCGAGACCCACGTGTTCGTGAAGCGTCTGCCCGACGGTCCGGCCTCCCGCCTCACGTTCGACGGGGCCCAGAACGTCCGCCCCACGTGGTCGCCGGACAGCAGGCACCTGCTTTGGGTGACGAACCGCTCGGACAAGATGGAGGTGTGGCGCAAGCGTGCCGATGGGAGCCAGGGGGCCGAGCTGGTGGTGTCCATCGAACGGTCGGTGTGGGAGGGTATGATCTCGCCCGACGGCGAGTGGATCGTGTACCGCACCGACGACGTGGCAGCGGGCAGCGGCGACATCCTGGCGCGGCGGGTCACGGGCGACACCACAGAGGTGGAGCTGATCGCCACCGTGTACGAGGAGACCTCGCCTGCGCTGTCGCCGGACGGCCGCTGGATGGCCTACTCGTCCGCCGAGTCAGGCCGCAAGGAGATCTACGTGCGGCCGTTCCCCAACGTGCACGACGGTCGGTGGCAGGTGTCAGTGGACGGAGGCACGGAGCCGGTCTGGGCGCACGGCGGGCGCGAGCTGTTCTACTGGGGCAGGTCGGGCGAGATGATCGCGGCGCGGGTCGAGACGGAGCCGACGCTCCGTGTCGGGACCAGGCAAGTGCTGTTTCAGGATTCGGCGTTCGCGTACACGAGGAACGACGACCACCGCTACTACGCGGTCTCGCTCGACGATCAACGGTTCCTGCTGTCGCGGCCGCTGGAGGTGGCAGAGGCCACCTCGGAGGGGGAGTTGATCTTGATCGAGAATTGGCTCGAGGAGCTGAAGCACAGGGTGCAGAACTAGATGCCTGAGATAACCCAGCAACTGAAGGTCGCTCTGGCCGACCGCTACGTGATCGAGCGCGAGGTCGGTGAAGGCGGGATGGCCACGGTGTTTCTGGCGCAGGACGTGAAGCACGAGCGCAAGGTGGCGCTCAAGGTACTGCGTCCCGAGCTGGCGGCCGTGATCGGCGCCGAGCGCTTCCTGGCCGAGATCAAGGTCACCGCCAACCTGCAGCACCCCCATATCCTGCCGCTGCACGACTCGGGCGAAGCCGACTCGTTCCTCTACTACGTGATGCCGTACGTGGAGGGTGAGACGCTGCGTGACAAGATCAAGCGCGAGAAACAGCTCGGCATCGAAGAAGCGGTCGAGATCACACGCTCGGTTGCGGCGGCGCTCGACTACGCTCACCGCCAGAATGTCATCCACCGCGACATCAAGCCCGAGAACATCCTGATGCACGACGGGCAAGCGTTGGTGGCCGACTTCGGCATCGCGCTGGCACTGAGCCACGCGGGCGGCACGCGCCTCACCGAGACGGGGCTCTCGATCGGGACGCCGCACTACATGAGTCCCGAGCAGGCGATGGGCGACCGTGAGCTCGACGCCCGCAGCGATGTGTACTCGTTGGGCGCCATGCTGTACGAGATGCTGACGGGTGAGCCGCCGTACACCGGGCCGACGGCGCAGTCGATCGTCGCCAAGGTGATCACGGAGAAGGCACCGCCGGTCACGGCGGGACGGCCCACCACGCCGCCGCACGTGGCGGCGAGCATCGAGAAGTCGCTGCAGAAGCTGCCGGCCGACCGGTTCACGAGCGCGGCGGAGTTCAGCGAGGCGCTGGCGCGGCCGGGCCTGGTGACGGCGCCGGGCGCGGTGACTGGTGCTGGTTCGCGGATGCGCATCGCCGGCTGGATGCCATGGGCTGCAGCGGCCGTCATGCTCGCGGCCGGTCTGCTGATCGGGCGCGCGACAGCGGGTCCGGACTCGACGGGCCAACAGGTCGTGCGCTTCACGATCCCGATCGGTCCCGAAGAGCAGCTCAGCGGCGCGCCGACGCAGACGATCACCCTCTCGCGTGACGGTTCGATGCTGGGCTACATCGTGGCCGGCGGAGGGAATCTGTTCGTGCGGCACATGGGGTCGCTCGAGCCCACCCTCGTAGACGGCGTGCAGGGTGCAGACAACCCGTTCTTCTCGCCCGACGGCGAGTGGATCGCGTTCGACAAGGCGACCGGCGAGCTGGGGAAGGCTCCGGTAGCCGGCGGCCCGCCGCAGAGAGTCACGCTCGGGTCGAACAATGGCGGAATCACCTGGACGGACGACGGCCACATCGTCTTCAGAGGAATAAGGCCGGGACTGATGAGTGCGCCGGCATCGGGTGGTGACGCGACGCCGTTCGTGCTGCCCGACACCGCCGCCGGGGAGCTGGATCTCTACTTCCCCGACGTGCTGCCCGGCGGGGCAATCCTAGTCACGTTCAACGCCCGCGGACTTGCCACGCCGCGGCTCGGCGGCACCGGCGTTGCCGTAGTGTGGCCCGAGACGGGCGAGCGCAAGGTGCTGATACCGTCGGGAGCCGGTGGGGCGCGCTACTCGCGCACGGGTCACATCGTCTATGCGCTCGAGGACGGAACGCTACAGGCTGCGCCGTTCGACGTGGAGCGCATGGAGATCACGGGGGAGCCGGTCGTGCTCGCCCAGAACGTGCACATCGCAGGCTCGGTTCCTCAGTTCACGATCGCCGACAACGGCACGCTGGCCTACGTGCCCGCGCGGGTCGCCGAGATGGTGCTGGTGAGTCGCGAGGGGCAGGCTACGACTGCGTCCGACGCCACACGGCAGTTTCACTCGCCCCGCATCTCGCCCGACGGGCGGCGCGTGGTTGTGGACATCAGCGACCTCGGAAGTCGCGACGTGTGGGTGCAGGACCTGGAGCAGGGGACCCTTACGCGCGTCTCGTTCGAAGGCGACGCCAACGACCCGGTGTGGATGCCCGACGGCCGCCGCGTCTGCTACGCCTCGGCCCGGAGCGGCACGCGCGGAGTGTACTGCCGCGACGCCGACGGTGCGGGGGAGGCCGACTCGATCTTCGTCGGAGCCGACGAGTTCACCGCCGGCGCTTGGCTGCCGCGAGGTGACTCGCTGGTCTTGATTTCGCAGAGCACCGAGACCCTGTACAACCTGTGGCTGCACGCCCCCGGTGGTGACGCGCCGCGACCCATCCTCAATTCCGCATTTTCGGAGAACTTCCCGGCGATCTCTCCCGACGGGAAGTGGCTGGCCTACGTGACCGACGAGTCGGGGCGCATGGAGATCTACGTGCGCTCGCTGTCCGGTGGCGGCGGACGGGTTCAGGTGTCCCGCGACGGGGGCCAGGAGCCGGCCTGGAGCAGGGACGGGGACGAGCTGTTCTACCTGGAGACCGGGGGCGGCGGGAGCCGCATGATGGCCGTGGCCGTGACGACACAGCCCACGTTCCGCGTCACGGCCCGCACGCCGCTGTTCGACGCGAGGGACTACGAGCGCGCCGCCCCGCATGCCAACTACGACGTGGGTCCGGACGGCAGCTTCGTGATGATCCGGCGCGCGGCTGCATCAGAGGTCGTGATAGTGCAGAACTGGCACCTGTTGGTTGATGGGGCTGGTGAGCGGTGATCCAGCGAGAAACTCGACAACAATGAGGACCTCCATGTTCAGACGTTTGATTCCGCTGGCCGCGTTCGCATGCCTGTGCGCGAGCGCAGGCGCTCTCAGCGCACAGGAGCCCCAGCTCGGCTCCGTCACCTTCCCCACATCGGGGAGCGCGGCCGCGCAGGAGCGGTTCGTAGAGGGCGTGCTGTGGCTGCACAGCTTCGAGTACGAGTCGGCTGCCGAGGCATTCCGCGAGGCGCAGCAGATCGAGCCCGACTTCGCCATGGCCTACTGGGGCGAGGCCATGACGCACAACCACTCGCTGTGGCAGCAGCGCGACCGCGACGCGGCAGTCGCAGTGCTCGAGCGTCTCGCGACCACACCGGAGGCCCGCCGCGCAAAGGCCACCACCGAGCGGGAGAAGATGTTCCTGGACGCCGTCGAGGCTCTCTGGGCAGAGGGACCCAAGGCCGAGCGCGACACCGCTTACTACTACGCGATGCAGGAGCTCGCGAAGGCACACTCGGACGATCCGGAGGCGCAGGCGTTCTACGCGCTCTCGATTCTCGGTCTGAGCCAGGCCGTGCGCGTCTTCCCGAGCTACATGCGCGCCGCTGCCATTGCCGACGAGCTGCTACGCCTGAACCCCGACCACCCCGGCGCCGCACACTACCTGATTCACTCCGTCGACGATCCGATCCACGCACCTCTAGGGCTGCACGCCGCACGGGCTTACTCGAAGATCGCGCCCGACGCAGCGCACGCGCAGCACATGACGACGCACATCTTCGTGGCGCTGGGTATGTGGGACGACGTGGTGTCACAGAACATCGTCGCTGCCGGGCTGACCGGCTGGTGGCCGGGCCACTACACCGCGTGGCTCGAGTACGGGTACGCGCAGCAGGGGCGCTCCGACACGGCCCGGGCGCACCTGGAGCGCGCGTGGCGCAACCTGGGTGACAGCCCCAGTACGGGCCGCCGCGCCTACCTGTCCAGCATGCGGGCGCACTACCTGGTGAACACGCGACGTTGGGCTGACCCCGTCATCGAGTGGGAGATCGATCTCTCGGGTGCAAGCGCGGTAGCGAAGGCGAAGGATGCGTTCGCCCTCGGCTACGCCGCCTTCGAGCAGGGCGATCGTGAAGCCGCCGCGAATCACCTTGCGATGCTCTCCGAGCTGACGGGGTCGAACGACGTGGACTGGTACGGTGGGAACCGAACGGTACCGGCGATCCTGGAGGCCGAGCTGGCAGCGCTGATGCTTCTTGCCGACGGCGCTGCCGATGAGGCGCTGGCCCTGATGAGCGAGGCGACGGCACTCGAGGATGCCATGCCCATGGAGTACGGCCCGCCCGACGTGGTGAAGCCGTCGCACGAGCTGCTGGGCGAGATGCTGGCTGCGTTGGGCCGCCCGGCGGAGGCACAAGCGGAGTTCGAGCGCGCTCTGGCCCTGGCGCCGAACAGGGCTCTCTCACTGGCGGGGCTGAGCCGCGCGGCAATGGTCGCGGGCGATGAGAATACGGCAGCGCGGGCGCACTCGGCGCTGCGCGAGGTTTGGCACTCGGCGGATGCCGGTGTTCCAGCGCTTGTGGAGTCGGCTCAGTGAAGATCGCAAGCGCAGGACTGATGCTCGCTGCGGCCGCCGGCTTCGCGATGCTGCCGGCGTCTCTGGGCTCCGGCGGTGCCATCCCCGTGGTCCGCTTCAACGACAACCTCGAGCCCGCCGGCGGGCTGGAGAACGGCGTGCTCACCGTGCGGCTCGAGGTGCAGCGCGGAACGTGGCATCTGCTCGGACCGGATGAGCCTGGCGGTGAGGTTCTCGCGTTTGCAGAAGAGGGTGAACTCCCGCAGATCCCCGGCCCCATGATCCGGGTCCCCCTCGGGACTGAGATCCGCGTGAGCGTGCACAACCCGCTCGAGACACGGCTGGTCGTACACGGTCTCTCCGCCCGGCGAACCGCTGCAATGGACAGTCTCGTCGTGCCCGCGGGAGAGACCCGAGAGGTGCGCTTCGCCGCTGATGCCGAGGGCACCTACTACTACTGGGGTACCACGACAGGCGCGTCCTTCACGGAGCGGCGCTACGAGGACAGCCCTCTCTCGGGAGCCCTGATCGTCGACCCCGCCGGGAGTACCGCCCCGCAACGGGACCGCGTATTCCTGATTGGGCTGTGGACCGGCGGGAAGGATGAGCAAGGCGAGCCCGACTTCGGCCGTGCGTTCCTGGTGATCAACGGCCGGCCGTGGCCGCTCACAGAGCGGCTCACGTACGACATGGGTGATTCGGTGCGCTGGCGAATCATCAACGCAACGCAGCGCAACCACCCCATGCACCTGCACGGCTTCTTCTACCGCGTTGACACTCGGGGTGACATCGCTCGGGACTCGGTCTATTGGCCGGGCCAGCACCGCATGGTGGTGACCGAGCTGATGCTGCCGGGCACCACCATGTCGCTCGCGTGGTCACCGAACCGTCCCGGGGGCTGGGTGTTCCACTGCCATCTCAACTGGCACGTCGTCGCCAACGCCTCTCTGGGTCCCGACCGGGAGAGCGCCGAGGAGCGCGACGAGCACCTGCTCCTCGGGCACAACGATGGCGACCCCAACAACCACGTCGTCGAGGGCATGGGTGGGCTCATGCTCGGCATCTACGTGCGGCCTCCGGAAGGATGGGTGCCCAATGAGCTCAAGCGGCGCGAGCTGCGGCTCATGGTTCACTCGGACTCTGCGCCGGGCGATGAACGACCCCGCTTCGCGTACGTGCTCCAGGAAGGCGAAACGGAGCCCGCCCCCGATTCCATTCTGATTCCCGGCTCGCCGCTCGTGCTCCGGGAGGGAGAGCCCACGAGCGTCACGGTGGTCAACCGCGCTGGCGAACCGACGCAGGTGCACTGGCACGGGCTGGAGATCGAGAGCTACTACGACGGGGTGACCGGGGTGGGTGGCTACCCGGGCCGTCTCACGCCCACGATCCTGCCCGGCGACTCGTTCGAGATGCGGATCACGCCGCCGCGCGCCGGGAGCTACATGTACCACACGCACGTCAACGACATCCGGCAGCAGACGGCAGGACTGTACGGTCCGTTCGTCGTGCTCGCGAAGGGCGAGTCCTGGGACCCGCAAAGAGACCGCATTCTGCTGCTCTCCACTTCACGCTCTTTCGACGTGCTGTTGAACGGCACGCTGGAGCCGGAGCCGACGGTCTTTCGCGTCGGGACAGCGTACCGGCTGCGGCTCATGAACATCACGGTAGGGGACCCCGGCCTGCGCGTGCGGCTGGTGCGGGACGAGGCTCCCGTGTGGTGGCGCCCGATGGCGAAGGACGGCTACGACCTGCCGCCGCATCAGGCTGGCCCCGTCAGAGCAGATCAGACCGTGAGCATCGGCGACACGTACGACTTCGAGTTCGTGGCGCGAAGCCCCGGGGAATTGCGCATGGAGGTGCGCACGGGCTCCGGCAGGCTCCTCATCGACCAGAAGATCACGGTGACTGAGGGACATGAGACAGCCGTGACGCCGGCTGATGAAGGCGGCCAGTGACGAACCCATTGAAACTGAGCAACGGATTCACATGCCTGAGATAACACAGCAGCTGAAGACGGCCTTGGCCGGCCGCTACGTGGTCGAGCGCGAGGTCGGTGAAGGCGGGATGGCCACGGTCTACCTGGCGCAGGACGTGAAGCACGAGCGCAAAGTGGCGCTCAAGGTGCTGCGTCCCGAGCTCGCTGCCGTGATCGGCGCCGAGCGCTTCCTTGCCGAGATCAAGGTCACCGCCAACCTGCAGCACCCGCACATCCTGCCGCTCCACGACTCGGGCGAGGCAGACTCGTTCCTCTACTACGTGATGCCGTACGTGGAAGGGGAGACGCTGCGTGACAAGATCAAGCGCGAGAAGCAGCTCGGCATCGAGGAAGCTGTAGAGATGACTCGCTCGGTTGCCGGCGCGCTCGACTACGCGCATCGCCAGGGTGTCATTCACCGCGACATCAAGCCCGAGAACATCCTGATGCACGACGGACAAGCGCTGGTGGCCGATTTCGGAATCGCGCTGGCGCTGTCTCATGCGGGCGGCGCACGTCTCACGGAGACGGGCCTCTCGATCGGCACGCCGCACTACATGAGTCCCGAGCAGGCGATGGGCGACCGCGAGTTGGACGCGCGCTCGGATGTCTACTCCCTGGGCGCAATGCTGTACGAGATGCTGGCGGGAGATCCGCCCTACACCGGCAGTACCGCACAGGCAATAGTGGCGAAGGTGATCACGGAGAAGGCGCCGTCGGTGATGGTGCACCGGGATACGGTTCCGGCTCATGTGGCCGCCGCAATCAACAAGGCGCTCGCCAAGCTGCCCGCCGACCGGTTCGGAAGTGCGGCCGACTTCGCGGAGGCGCTCACGAACGTTGGGTTTGCAGCGACCGTGCCGGGGACCCAGGCGACCCAAACGCACGCTTCGGTGGGCAAGCGCGACTGGCGACTCATTGGCCTGGCGGCGGCTGTCGTGGTGGCGGTTGGCTTCGCGGCGGTCGGGTGGCTCCAGGCACTGCGTCGGCCGACGCCACCGGTGCAGCGGTTCGAGCTGGCCGTGCCGCCGGAGCACAGCATTCCCCCGATGCTCGGGACGGCGATCGATCTGTCACCGGACGGACAGCAGTACGTGTTCGTCGGCCCGGGTGAGTCGGGTCGGCAACTCTGGCTTCGTAGCATGGATCGGTTGGAGCCGGTGGCGCTTGGTGGTACGGAAGGGGCTCTGGCGCCGCGGGTCTCGCCGGATGGGCGCTGGATCGCCTTCGTTGCCGATCAGCGCCTGAAGAAGGTGCCCGTGACGGGCGGACCGCCCATCACGCTCGCGGATTCGGCCAATTCCACTCTGCCGGGGGTCGCGTGGCAGGACGATGGGACCTTGCTGTTCGTACATGGCAACTGGGGCTTGTATCGCATGCCGTCTGCGGGTGGCACACCGAGTCCGGTGTCTGTCCTCGACAGCGCGCAGGGTGGCTTCCTCTTCCCCGATGCCCTGCCGGGTTCACAGAAGGCGCTGGTCACGTTGTGTTCCCCGTCGTGCAGCGCCATGGAGATTGCCGCGATGGATCTGGCGGATGGCTCGGTGACGACGCTTGTCGAAGATGCGGCGCGCGCCTGGTATCTCCCCACCGGGCACATTGCCTACGCCGACCGCGAGGGCGCTGTGTTCGCGGCGCCGTTCGATGCCGGCCAAGCGGCGATCACCGGGGCCTCGGTGCCCGTGGCAGAAAACGTGCGCACGAAGTTCCGCATCGTACCAGAAATGGCGATCTCCGCATCGGGGTCGCTGATCTACCGGCTCGGCGCGGCAGGCGGCCTCATCCTTGCCTGGGTGGACGAGCGTGGCCAGCCAACCGACGTGGACACCGACTGGCGCGGTTTCTTTGGGGCGCCCGTGCTTTCGCCGAATGGGCAACAGGCCGCGGTGGCAATGACTATGGGCGGAACGCAGGACATCTGGGTCAAGTCGCTCGATCGCGGTCCCGCGTCACGACTGTCCTTCGAGGGCGCGTTCAACGAGCGCCCGGTCTGGACGCCCGACGGGCGGCGGGTCGCCTACATCTCGAACCGCGACGGTGATACCGGGTCGAAGCGTGCCATCGCGAGGCGGGCAGACGGCGGTGGCCAGGACGAGGTGCTGCTGGAGCACCCCCTGGGGGTGGAGGAGATCCTGTGGTCGAGTGACGGGCGTTGGTTGATCGCCCGCGTCGGGGGCGCGGACGGCACGCGAGATGTTGTCGGTCTGCGGGTGGGCGTGGATAGTGTGCCACGAGCCCTGGTTGCCACGCCGGCCGACGAGTACGCACCAGCGCTATCTCCTGATAATCGGTGGCTGGCGTACGTCTCGAGAGAGTCCGGCCAGCCGGAGGTCTTCGTCGTGCCGTTTCCGAGTACAGAGGACGCACGCTGGCAGGTATCGGCGCGTGGAGGGAACAGTCCCGTCTGGTCACCGGATGGGTCGCGGCTCTACTACGTGGATGGAGCGGCCAACCTCGTTGCGGCGACCATCGCATCCCGGAGTCCGTTCGCGGTAGGGGGACAAGAGGTGATGTTCTCGGTCTCGGCGTATGCCCTCGGCACCTTCCATGCCTCCTTCACGGTACATCCGTCTGGCGAGCGGTTCCTCATGACGCGGCTCTCGGCGGATGGTGCCGACGCCAACCTCATCCTCGTGCAGCACTGGTTCGAGGAGATCCGGGGCCGGTTCAAGGGGGAGCGGTAGCATGCCGGAGATCACTCAGCAACTGAAGGTCGCCCTGGCCGACCGCTACGTGGTCGAGCGCGAGGTCGGTGAGGGCGGCATGGCTACGGTGTACCTGGCGCAGGACGTGAAGCACCAGCGCAAGGTCGCGCTCAAGGTGCTGCGTCCCGAGCTGGCCGCCGTGATCGGGGCCGAGCGGTTCCTGGCCGAGATCAAGGTGACGGCCAACCTGCAGCACCCCCACATCCTGCCGCTGCACGACTCCGGTGAAGCGGACACGTTCCTCTACTACGTCATGCCCTACGTCGAGGGCGAGACTCTGCGCGACAAGATCAAGCGCGAGAAGCAGCTCGGCATCGAAGAGGCAATAGAGATCACCCGTTCTGTGGCGGCGGCGCTCGATTACGCGCACCGCCAGGACGTGATCCACCGCGACATCAAGCCCGAGAACATCCTGCTGCACGACGGGCAGGCGATGGTGGCGGACTTCGGTATCGCACTGGCGCTCAGTCACGCGGGCGGGGCGCGGCTCACCGAGACGGGGCTCTCGATCGGCACTCCGCACTACATGAGTCCCGAGCAGGCGATGGGCGACCGCGAGCTGGACGCGCGGAGCGATGTATACAGTCTCGGCGCCATGCTGTACGAGATGCTCGCAGGTGATCCGCCGTACACGGGCAGCACTGCCCAGGCGATCGTGGCCAAGGTGATCACGGAGAAGGCGCCGCCGGTGACCACACACAGGGACACAGTCCCGTCCCATGTGGCTGCGGCGATCGCGAAGTCGCTCTCCAAGCTCCCGGCAGACCGATTCCACAGCGCGGCGCAATTCGCCGATGCGCTCACGAACACGGCGTTCACGATGGCGAGCATGGAGGTCGGGGCTGCAGGTCGAGGCCGTGCCGGTTCGCTATGGAATCCGCTCAGCATCGGGGCCAGCGCGCTTGCGGCACTGCTCCTGATAGTGGCGGGCTGGGCGATCGCGCGAGGCGGGCCCTCGACTGCCGTGACCCGCTTTGCGGCACTGCTCGACGAAGACCAGGCTCTGTACTACTCGGGCGCCGGCAACCCACCGCGCGTGACGATCTCGCCCGACGGGCGGGAGCTGGTGTACGTCGGGGTGGACTCGGGAGTGCCGGTGGTGGACGACCGCTTCTCTTCCACCGTTGGAAGCGTGAGCTGGGCGCTGTGGCACCGGAGCTTCGACCAGCTCAGGGCGGTTCTGCTGCCCGGCACGGAGCGTGCGTGGGCGCCGGTGATCTCGCCAGACGGCGAGCAGGTCGCATTCCGCGTGGCCGCCGGGGCAGGGCAGGTCAAAGTGATCTCGCTGGCAGGCGGACCGCCGATCACCGCTCTGGATTCCGGTGTCTCCGGAGCCGTGTCGTGGGGGCCGAACAACGAGATCTACTTCCTGGGCGACAACGGCTGGATGCTACGGCGCGTGCCGGCTAGCGGTGGCCCGCCCGAGGACGTCGTTGCGCTGGACAGTGCCGGCGGTTTCGTGTTTGACGGCCTCCACGTGCTCCCCGGTGGGAGAGGGGCTGTCGTAACTGCGATCCCGCTGGCCACAGCCGATCCGTCCGAACTCGAAGTACGCATCGTGGACCTCGAGTCGGGCGAGACGCGCGCTTCGGTGACGGGGGTCCAGGGAGCGTACGCGGCGTCGGGTCATCTGGTCTACGTCACCGCGCAGGGGACGCTCATGGCGGTCCCCTTTGACCTGGGCTCGCTGGAGCTGACCGGCAGGCCGACAGCCTTGTTCGAGGGCGTCGAAGTGCGGCTGGGAGGAGCAACCGACCTTTCGCTCTCGGCTGCCGGCACCCTGGTCTACACGACCGACGGGCTCAACGTGCCCGAGCGGGTGGTCTGGGTGAGTGCCGACGGTTCGACCGCCGATGTCGATTCCGATTGGGTGCGCGACGTCGAGTTCGAGGGCGTCGCCCTGTCTCCAGGCGGCGGCCGGCTGGCTGTTCAGATCGAGACCGACAACCGGACCGACATCTGGATCAAGCAGCTCGACCGCGGTCCCCTATCGCGTCTCACTTTCGGCGGCGCTGAGAACGGGATTCCCACCTGGTCGCCTGATGGGAAGTACGTGGCGTTCGGCTCTCTGCGCGACGGCCATTGGAGCACCTGGGTGAAGCGGGCAGACGGCAGCGGAGCTGAAGAGCTGCTCGTGGAGCTGGACCGCGGCATCTGGGAGACCCAGTGGTCCAGCGACGGCGAGTGGCTCGTGATCAGCGTGGACGGACCGCCGGGGACCGACGACATAGTGGGGCTGCGGGTCGGCGGTGACACCGTGCCGGTTCCGCTCGTGGCCGGCGAGTTCGATGAGTTCGAGCCGGCGCTGTCTCCCGACGCGGGCTGGCTGGCGTACGTGTCGAACGAGTCCGGCCGCTCCGAGGTCTACGTCCGTCCGTTCCCCAACACCGATGACGGCAAGTGGCAGATCTCCACTGGCGGCGGTACCGAGCCCGTGTGGAGCAGGGACGGACGGAGCCTCTACTACAGGAGCCCCGACTTCCAGACGATCATGATCGCGGACATGAGCCGTGGCCCAAACACGGTGAGTAGAGAAGAGCACGTCATCCTGCCGGCCGAGAACAACTACGAGTCCAACCCTCGCAACAGGCTCTACGATGTCGCTCCGGACGGCCGCTTCGTAATGCTGGAGCGTGCCGGTTCGGGCGACATCTCCGGCGACCTCGTGATCGTGCAGAACTTCCTCGAGGAACTCAGGGAGAAGATGGAGCAATAGTGTGCCCAAGATAACCGAGCAGCTAAAGGTCGCTCTGGCCAACCGCTACGTAGTCGAGGGTGAGTTGGGTGAGGGCGGCATGGCCACAGTGTACCTGGCCAACGACGTGAAGCATGAGCGCAAGGTGGCGCTCAAAGTGCTGCGCCCCGAGCTAGCCGCCGTGATCGGCGCCGAGCGCTTCCTGGCCGAGATCAAGGTCACCGCCAACCTGCAGCATCCCCATATCCTGCCGCTGCACGACTCGGGCGAGGCCGACTCATTCCTCTACTATGTGATGCCCTACGTCGAGGGCGAGACTCTGCGCGATAAGATCAAGCGCGAGAAGCAACTCGGCATCGAGGACGCAATAGACATCACGCGTTCTGTGGCGGGCGCGCTCGACTACGCACACCGGCATAACATCATCCACCGCGACATCAAACCCGAGAACATCCTGATCCACGACGGCCAGCCGCTCGTAGCCGATTTCGGCATCGCATTGGCGGTGAGCCAGGCGGGCGGCACCCGTCTCACGGAGACCGGCCTCTCGATCGGCACGCCACACTACATGAGTCCCGAGCAGGCGATGGGCGACCGCGAGCTGGACGCCCGCAGCGACGTGTACTCCCTGGGCGCGATGCTGTACGAGATGCTGGTGGGCGATCCGCCGTACACCGGCTCCACCGCGCAGGCGATCGTGGCCAAGGTGATCACGGAGAAGGCGCCGCTGGTCACCACGCACCGCGACACGGTTCCGCAGCACGTGGCCGCATCGGTGAGCAAGGCGCTCGCGAAGCTCCCGGCCGATCGGTTCCCGAGCGCAGCCACCTTCGCCGAGGCGCTCGTCCGGCCGGGGCTGGCGGACACCAGGGCGCACGAGGTGTTGGAGGAGAAGGACGTTTCCGTCTTCGGTCGCCTGTTCGGCGACAAACGAATCGTCGCGCTCGCGACGCTGCTTGTGGTTTCGGTCGCGGTGGGCGCGCTGGGCTGGCTCCGCTCCGATCCGAAGCCGATCCGGCGCTACGCGATCTCGCTCCCCGCCGAGCAGGCGCTGCAATCTCGTTTCGGCACGCTCATCGCGCTCTCGCCCGATGGCTCGCGGTTCGTGTACGTAGGGCCCGGGAGTGACGCAGGATCGCAGCTGTGGATGCGGGACGAAGACAAGTTGCTTGCCGCTCCGATCGCCGGAACGGAGAACGCATTCCATCCGTTCTTCTCCCCTGACGGCCAGCAGGTCGCGTTCGTCACCCCCAATCCGTGGCGGCTGCGGGTAGTCTCGCTCGGTGGCGAGCCGCCCGTGACGGTGGCTGACAGCGGGATCCAGCCGGGAGGGGCAGCCTGGAGCAGCGACGGGTACATGTACCTGGTGGGCGGTGGGGGATTGGTGCGGGTGCCAGCGACCGGAGGCACTCTGGAGTCGGTGACCACGAAGGACTCGAGCGGCGAGACGAGCCACCTCTACCCGGACGCGCTTCCCAACGGGAAGGGAGCGATCTTCACCCTGGGGAGCGTCGACAACCTGACTGACTTCGCGATCGCGGCGGTGGACTTCGCGACAGGCATGCACCACATGCTCGTGCAGGGGGTGTTTGGACGCTACGCGACCTCCGGACATATCGTCTACGTAACCGCCGAGGGAACGCTCCTCGCAGCACCGTTCGACCAGGATCGTCTGGAAGTGACCGGACCCGCCATTGCGTTGGCGGAGGGCGTCGGCGTGCGGGCGTTCGGCGCCGCCGACCTCCAGGTCGCTCAGGACGGAACCCTGCTCTACACAATGGGCGGCGCGGCTGGCGACAACTACGAGCTGGTCTGGCTGGGGCGCGACGGGAGCGAGGAGGAGCTCGACTCCGGCTGGGTGGGCAACTTCGTGAACGTTGCGATCTCGCCGGACCAGACGAAGCTCGCCTTGGCGATCAACCGCGACGGGGAACAGCAGATCTGGATCAAGGACCTGGTGCAGGGGCCGATGTGGAAGCTGACCTTCGAGGGGACCCGCAACTACCGCCCCACCTGGACACCCGACGGGGAGTCGGTGCTGTACGTCTCCAACCAGGCCAGTAACGCCGACCTGTACATGAAGCGAGCCGACGGCAGCGCCATGGCGGAACTGGTGCTGGATCTGGAGCCGCCCATCTGGGAGGGAATCTGGTCGCCCGACGGCGAGTGGATTGTATACCGGGTCGGAGGAACGGTGGGCGGCCTGAACGAGCGCGACATGTACGCGATCCGGCCGGGACGTGACAGCGTCGCCGTCCAGCTGCTCGGGTCGGAGTTCGACGAGCGGGGACCCGACCTGTCGCCCGACGGGCGGTGGCTGGCATACGTGTCGAACGAGTCGGGGCAAGACGAGATCTATGTGCGGCCGTTTCCCAACGTGCGGGAGGCAAGGTGGCAGGTCTCGACGGGCGGGGGCACGGAGCCGATGTGGGCGCACGACGGGCGAGAGATCTTCTATCGGAACGGCAGCGAGGACATGGTCGCGGTGTCTGTCACGACGGAGCCGACCTTCGCGCTCGGCGGGTATCGCGAGCTGGGCTCAGTGAGCACGTACCGCTCCGACCTCAATCACCGCATCTACGACGTGGCGACGGACGACGAGCGGCTCCTGATGATCCGAGCCCGGGGAGGGACCGAGGGGAGCGAGCTGATCCTGGTGCAGAACTTCTTCGAGGAACTGAAGGAGAAGGTGGGGAAATAGCATGCCCGAAGTCACCCAGCAGCTGAAAGTCGCTTTGGCCGACCGCTACGTGATCGAGCGCGAGCTCGGTGCGGGCGGTATGGCCACAGTGTACTTGGCCCACGATGTGAAGCACGAGCGCAAGGTGGCACTCAAGGTGCTGCGTCCTGAATTGGCCGCGGTGATCGGGGCCGAGCGCTTCCTGGGCGAGATCAAGGTCACGGCCAACCTGCAGCATCCGCACATCCTGCCGCTCCACGACTCGGGCGAGGCCGACTCGTTCCTCTACTACGTGATGCCGTACGTGGAGGGGGAAACGCTGCGGGAGAAGATCAAGCGGGAGAAACAGCTGTCCATCGAGGAGGCGGTCGAGCTCACCCGCTCGGTCGCAGCCGCACTGGACTACGCACACCGGCACGAGATAGTGCACCGCGATATCAAGCCAGAGAACATTCTGATCCACGACGGCCAACCTCAGGTGGCCGACTTCGGCATCGCGCTGGCCGTGTCGCAAGCAGGTGGTCAACGGCTCACCGAGACCGGCCTGTCGATCGGTACCCCGCACTACATGAGCCCCGAGCAGGCAATGGGTGACCGCGAGCTGGACGCGCGCAGCGATGTGTACAGTCTTGGCGCGATGCTGTACGAGATGCTCACGGGTGAGCCCCCGTACACCGGTCCCACGGCGCAGGCGATCGTGGCGAAGGTGATCACGGAGAAGGCTCCTCCGGTCACGGCCGCTCGTCCCACCACGCCGCCGCACGTGGCGGCGAGCATAAACAAGTCGCTCCAGAAGATGCCCGCCGACCGGTTCACCTCGGCGGCGGCGTTCGCGGAGGCCCTCACGAATCCGGCCTTCACCGTGCCGGCCACAGTCATGTCGGGCGCAGCCATCGGAGAGCATCGGTTGCTGAAGCGGCACAGCTTCGCCAACTGGCAGCTAGTGATGGTTGCGATCGCCGCAGTCACCCTGAGCGTCCTGCTGGGTCTCCGGCCGGGCACGCCGCAGGCGCAGTCCGGCCCGGTTGCGCGCTTCACAGTCAGTGTGGGCACCGGCATTATCGACTTTGGCTCTGGCGTGGCGCTCGCGCCGGATGCGAGCGAGCTCGTGTACATCGGATACGGTCAGGATCGTGGCTACCAGCTGTACCGGCGCACGCTGAGCGAGACTGATGCTGTGTCCATCTCGGGGACCGAGAGCAGTCTCGTCGGCGGACATTTCATGTCGCCCGATGGCGAGTTCGTGGCTTTCTACGCAGACCGGCGCCTGCGTGCCGTATCGGTCAGTGGCGGCATCCCGAGGAACATCGTTCCAATCTCACCCAATAGCGGAGGCGGTGCGTGGGCGCTGGACGGAACCATCATATACCAGCCCAGATTCGGCTCCGGCCTGATGGTGGTGTCGGCGGAGGGCGGAGAACCCAGGGTGCTGACTACGGTGGACTCGGCGGTCGGGGAGATCGGCCATCGATGGCCCCACGTTCTGCCGGACGGCAAGTCGGTGGTGTTCACCGCTTGGACCGGATCGCTCGCATCCTCCTGGCTGGCCCAGGTGAGTCTGGAGACGGGCGATGTCCGTCGGTTGATCCAGGGAACGAGCGGCCGGTATGTCGAGGGCGGGTACCTAGTGTATGCCACTGCTGAGCAGACGCTGCGTGCAGCTCGGTTCGATGCGGAGCATGGTCGAGTGCAGGGATCACCAGTAACCGTTCTGGACTCGGTCCGCTTCGGGACGAGTGGCAGCGCGCTGTACACCCTCTCCGAGAACGGAACCCTCGTATACGTTGGCTCCGGGAGCAGCAGTGTGCCGGTGATCATCGACGGTGGCGGCTCTGAGACTCCCTTGCCGGTGGAGCCGGGAGGCTTCGACGGCCCGCGCTTCTCGCCCGACGGTCAAGCCGTGGCAGTGCAGTATCAGAACGAGATTTGGATCTACGACTTCAACCTCGGCACGTTCGGCCCTCTAACCGCTGGCGGTGGTTTCTATCCGGTTTGGACGCCGGATGGGAAGTACATCATGTTCTCCCGCGACGAGGACAACGATGTGAACATCTACCGCGTTCCAGTGGACCGAGCTCACGAGCCGGCGGCAATCTTGGAGGGTCTCGGACAACAGCGCACGCAGGACATCAGTCCCGACGGCCGGCACCTAATGCTGCGCCAGAACACCGATGAGCGGGGAGGGCAGTATGACCTGTTTGTGCTGTCGCTGGATGGCGAGGCTACCCTCCAGCCTTGGCTCGAGTCGGAGTTCCTCGAACGGTCTCCTGCGTTTTCGCCGGACGGAATGTGGATTGCGTACTCGTCTGATGAATCGGGACGCGACGAAGTGTATGCCCAGCCCTTCCCGGGACCTGGCGGGAGAATCCAGGTGTCGACTGAAGGCGGGACTGAGCCGGCATGGACCCCGGATGGATCACAACTGCTGTATCGCTTTGGCAGGCAGTTAGTGGCTGTGACTGTCGAAACGGGCGCCGCATTCCGTGTACTCAGCCGGCCTCGAGCACTCCTGGAAGGTCGCTACCACACATATCCCTGGCAGCGCCAGTACGATATCCATCCCGACGGCGATCGCTTCATCGTGCTGCGGTACGATGAAGCGGAAACAGAGTTGACCGTTGTTGTGAACTGGATAGACACAGTGCGCGAACAGTTGGAGCAATAGTATGCCCGAAGTCACCCAGCATCTGAAGGTCGCCCTGGCCGACCGCTACGTGATCGAGCGCGAGGTCGGCGCCGGCGGCATGGCCACAGTGTACCTGGCCAACGACGTAAAGCACGAGCGCAAGGTGGCGCTCAAGGTGCTGCGTCCTGAGCTGGCCGCCGTGATCGGTGCCGAGCGCTTCCTGGCCGAGATCAAGGTGACGGCCAACCTGCAGCACCCCCACATCCTGCCGCTCCACGACTCGGGTGAAGCCGACTCGTTCCTCTACTACGTGATGCCCTACGTGGAAGGGGAGACGCTGCGCGACAAGATCCTGCGCGAGAAGCAGCTCGCGGTGGACGAGGCGGTGGAGATCGCACGCAGTGTGGCCGCGGCGCTGGACTACGCGCACCGGCACGAAGTGGTGCACCGGGACATCAAGCCCGAGAACATCCTGATGCACGACGGCCAGCCGATGGTGGCCGACTTCGGGATCGCCCTGGCCGTAAGCCAGGCTGGTGGCACGCGGCTCACCGAAACGGGCCTCAGTGTCGGCACCCCGCATTACATGAGCCCCGAGCAGGCGATGGGCGACCGGGAGCTGGACGCCCGCAGCGACGTGTACAGTCTCGGCGCGATGCTCTACGAGATGCTGGTGGGAGAGCCTCCGTACACGGGTCCCACTGCCCAGGCGATCGTGGCGAAGGTGATCACGGAGAAGGCCCCACCGGTGACGGCTGCTCGTCCCACTACGCCGCCCCACGTGGCGGCGAGCATAGACAAGTCGCTGCAGAAGCTGCCGGCGGA
>Ga0255055_10001090_pt1 | contig 20471 bp, 15 predicted proteins | sample JV7_2_27_MG_FD_188633 | JGI IMG/M metagenome (GOLD analysis project Ga0255055, IMG submission 188633) | Seawater microbial communities from Jervis Inlet, British Columbia, Canada - JV7_2_27 | ecosystem: Environmental > Aquatic > Marine > Inlet | place: Canada: British Columbia | collected...
TCTTCGGTGTAATAAACCCCTGGAATCCAGCTTTTACGAATTTTGGAAGTTTTTCCCGGATCCCCTTCCGCTTTCGCTTCATCAAGAAACTTGAAATGATTCCATCCGACCCGAATCATGTCATTGTGCTGTAATTTATGGCGCGTAATTTTCTCACCGTTTACAAAGGTACTATTGGTGCTCTTTAAATCTTCGATAAAATATTCTGGCGCACCATCGGATTGCGGATTATTTTTCACTTCAATGACGGCATGTGCCGAGCTGACCACCGTGTTATCGATAAAAATATCACTGTCCGGATCGCGCCCAATTCGCAGTGCGGGTTTGTCTAATTTGAATTTATTAATTGCCACACCCTCGTGTAGCTGAACAACGATTGCCATAATTATCTCCTTTTGTTTCTGTTTAGATTTCCAGTTCTGTGTAATGACCCAACACCGGTTTGAAAACTGTTTCAGAAATTTCCTGAAACGATTCATCAAGGGGGTCGTACGTTCTAAAACAAACATCATAGTAGGGATCATCTGAATCCCCTCTGACGAAATCACTGTTTACCCATTTTCTTTGCGCCGCTTTTAGAGCTGCTGTTTTCGATTTACCCTTGATCTGCTCCTGTTGAACATATTCCAGGGATGCGTTCGGGAAAAAATGCAGCGGCTTTTCCAATCCCCGTTTGAACAGATTTAGAAGATCCGTAAGAATTTTTTGATGGTGATCAACAGGATTCAATTGCCAGGCTGTATTTTTAAATATCAAAATGCTGGTCGGGGGCCGGTTCTGTGGCTTCATTTCACAAAGTGCTAAATGATAGATCCAGGATCTTAGAATATCTTGCGCCCGTTGTTTGGCATATCGTACATGGATCAGACCACGTTCGTAGATTTCCGGCAGCCGAACCTGCAGACTAAAGTCATTAATTTCGATTCGCGCTTCCGAGTGTTCGGCAATTTTTCTATCTTTAAAAGATTGAATTTTGCTGACAAAGTGCTCAACATCAATACTCATTTCATTATAATGAAAAGTACCCACCTTTGCATGCGGAAGTTGTCCCATCGCGATTTGTACCGGTCTGTAAGCGTCAAGATCTCTGCCTTCCAACCTTGAACGCACCAGGTTCTGGCCTACCAGATATTTGTCCAGATAATTTAATTCAAAATCTTCGCGTTTATCGGTTAGCGTCGCCGTCTTATCCAGATAAATGCCAAGGCGCTGCTGTAACAAAAACCTGGCTGGATTGCTAAAAAACCGACACAGGGTTTCAATATCAAGCTGACGCAACTCCGCTTTTTCCATTGGTGTCAGCGGTAATTCGCTGGTTAGCAGTGGAGCGGGTTCTTCAAGTTTGCTTAAACATGCAGCGGCATCCCGGTTTTCTTTAGAATAACTAAAAAGCTTGGCATCATCTTTAAAATATTGCGGTGAAAACGCCTGCAGGCGGTGAAAAGTGACCCCATGTTCCATGATGTCTTGGCCGTGCAGATCAAATCCCTGTTCAATAGTGTCCAGCAACTCACTGACAAGGACAGAGGGTGGAATACGGCTGTTGTCCTGAATGCTTTGCCCCACATAACTGATGTATAGTTTTTCGCGTGCCGAGATAATAGATTCCAAAAATAAGTATTTGTCGTCATTTCTGCGGGACCGGTCGCTGGGTTGCGGGTGTTTGGCAATTAAGTCAAAGGTTAAGGGTTGAAACTCGCGCGGAAACCTATCTGAATTCATGCCAACCAGGCAAACGACCTTAAAAGGAATACTGCGCATGGGCAGCATTGCGCAAAAGGTCACCCCGCCTGTCATAAACCCGGATCTGAAGCTCAAATTATCCAAACGTTGTCCCAGGTAAAACCGAATGGGCTCGAATTCGAGTTTTTCATCGAATCCGATCTCAGTTTGCCGATTGCCTAGGTCATCTATAATCTTTCGTAAACTTTGGTGTTCCCTTTGCGTTTCTTCGTCCGGCTGAAAAAAATCATCGAGTAGCTGTTTTAATACCGTGCACCACTGTTTCAGTTGTTTCGGGCGATTCAGCTTTTTGATGCATCGAAATACACAATCTGTAAACTCCAGAAATTTTCCGAAACTATGAATTTCATTGCCTTCAACTTTGTCGTAGGGCAAGATGCCGTCAAACATCCGCTGATTCTTTCCCGGCATGGCGTAGCCTAATAGGAGCCGGTGTATTCCTGCCTGCCACGTATTTTCCGAAACTGCAGGGAGGCCCAATTTTTGACGACTGGTGCCATCAATGCCCCAGCGGATTCGGGTATCGCGGATCCAGCGTTCAACAGTTTCGATGTCCCTGATGTCTAACCCGAATTTTTCCTTAACGCCGGGTGATTCCAACAGCCGCATTACTCGCGCCGCGCTGACTCTGGATCCTTTTAAGTCCAGCAATGAAAAAAAACCATCAATCAGGAGGCTTTGACCCCGGGCGTTTTGATCCGCAATGCTAAACGGGATCCAAAGGCTCTCATCGGTTTGAGCTTCAAATACGGCCTGAATATACGGGGCATACACATCAATGTCCGGTGTCATCACCACGATGTCTTTGGGCAGCAAGTGCGGGTCTTCATCAAACATTGCCAGCAGGTTATCACGCAATACTTCAATCTCGCGCATTGGGCTGTGACAGCAATGAATCTGAATCGAAGTATCCGAGCCGTCTATACGAAACGGTGGCAGGGTCTCGGACGCAGACATGTGTTTGCTTTGATTCTCGATCGGATCGGGCGCTGCTTTGCGTTCGCGAAGATTCAAAATGTCAGATTGAATACAGGAAAGCAAATTCGTGCAATCCGGATCCTGGTAGATTTCCTGGATTTGAATGTCAAAATCGCTGATCACTGAGAAAAAGTCTTTGCCGTGAGTGCCCATGGATGCCAGCAGCCGGTTTCCTTCTTCCAGGTGAAGCTCTGCGCTCGTATCCGCTGATGGAGGATATTTTTTCCTGATTCGCTGCATCTGCCTTTCTGAAACAATATTGCTCCAGTATTCGCGGCAGGGATTTAGAAGAAATAAATTCATGTCGACAAGCTGCGACAGGGCCGCAAAAGCCTCCATATGGAAGAGTGGCAGATACGATATGCCGAATACGAATATGCGTTGCGGCAGGTTTATCATTTGATGCGGGTCGGATTTTAATTTTTTAATCAAATCACGCTGCAGCCTGGCGCGGTGATAGTTTTTCTGGTCTTTGACAAGTTGTCTCCAAAGATGAGCCTGCCATTTATCCCCGGGATGCTCATTTTTTGTGCCCTGCTTGTCTTGTTCCCATCGAAATATCATTTCCGGCCGAAATACCTGATATTGATCGTATATATCGGCCAATTTGCTTGAAAGCTGTAACCGCTTGAGGTGAGTGGCATCATTGGCGAGGTAGGCTTTCAGATGCTTAAATCCTTTCTGCCGGGTGCAGTCCGGGAGTTTTTTCATAATTTTGAGCATCAAAACATCCGGATCGAAAGGCGACAACTCCGGAAAATCCGGCATCATCTGTCTGGCGATTTCTTCCAAAAATGAATTGGGAAATGGAAACTGAACATTGGCGCAAATGCCGTTATGTTTCGCAAGTTCCAGAGATACCCATCGCTCCATGCCTGTGCTCTGAACCACTATAATCTCCTCATCAAAGGGTGATGACACAGGCGTTTTCACCAGCTGAGCCAGTTGCTCTGCAAGAATCTCAAGCTTGTTGCTGGTAAGAATGTTCAGGCCTGGCATAGGTCAATTCCATAATGAAAGGTGTCTAACCGATAAACCGATTCAAAAATCGGAAAAACCGCATTTGCCAATAAGCAATGTTTACCGGGATCAACAATCGCGGATCGAAATTGGGATTTTTTATTTTAGCCATGGCAGATAGATAATTCACGTGCTGAGCAACCGATAGCGGACAACCTCTGGCATGAATATATCGTGATCTGCGTTTCAACAAAGAATGCACAATGACAGTTGCTGTTTTTAATAGCATGTCGTTTGTGTTTGATTTTTTCGCGTCCACATCATCTGCGGTTTTATAGCTGCTTTCAATTTTAACGGATTCACCGTCGATGTCACCCTCCCAGCTGGTGCAGTTGCCTGCGAAGATCACCCGTTCGCCTTTGGCTAAATTCAACGGTCCATCAACCTTGCCGACGACATAGCGAACTTTTTGCATCTGTTTATCGACGTCCGGGTTAAATCCACGAAATATGTGCATGGCTTCCTGCAAGGCACCCGGGCATCCACCGCGGCAATAATCCAATGAATGCCCTTCCGGAAACTTTCCCACCGTACATGACAGATTACGGGTTCCGCTGAAATAGTTATCAATGCGTTCAACGCAAAATTTAAAATTTTCAGTACGTTTTTGGACCTCTTCCAGGGGATAATCCCCGCCGACATCGATCTGATCTAACGCCATCGGGCCAAAGCCTCTTTGAGAAGCATATTTCAGGTGTGTTAAATCATTTGGATCTATCCGCACCATGTGGCATCCGACGGTGTCAACAGCACATGAATTGGTTCCCATTACAATGGCGCCCAGTAAAAACGGCGTCGGCGTGAGCATCATTTTCTGACCGGCCACAATTCCATCGATGGCAATAAATTTCGGCTGGATCACTTCCTGTAAATCAGCGATTTTATGCTCCAGAAACTGATTATGATCAATTAATCGATGGCGGTCATCCTGAAGACCGATAAAATTTTTAAGACTCAGGGTCAACCGGCACCAGGGATGGGCTTTAAACTTGGGCAGATTAATCAGAAACTCACAGCGTTTGATGGGTTTGGGGATATACAGGGTCTTTCGAATCGCCTGGGGGATCTTTAGCTGAACCGGCACATGTTTGGATTCGTCAAAATAATAAGCCTTGATGCCGTGCTTATCTATGACTTCCAGGTAGCCGGCATTTTTAAAATTATAACGGGTGGGCACGGTGATGCCGGATCGTTCACCGACAGCAATCTCTTTAACGGATTCAGCCCGGGATTTAACCGCTGCCACAACTCCATCTAAAAACTCCCCGCGCGTATAAGCATTGGGAAAAATTTGCGGATGGGCCAGTACCACATTGGGCTTTAAAAGAATCCTGCCGCTGGGTGTGACCCGCAATTCTTCCATGCCCTCTTTGATAATGCCGGCAATTCGATCGGGATCGTATCCATCGCATCGCATGATGAGGACTTTGTGTTTATGATCCAATACGCAATCCTTCGCGGGTTCAGGCATTTGGTCAGCGGGAACAGGACATCTATACTCGCATCATAAGCGGTGAGTGCCTGTTTTGTCAATCTGGATAAAGTTGTTGAAGAATACAATGAGGTTTATTTCAAACCGGTCAAGAAGATGCTGGACGATCTTTATTTGTTAAAAGCGCAAAGAACCCTGCAGCCGATTCTGGCTGCAGGGTTCTTTTATCTGATAAAGGCTAAAGGTTAAACGCGAAGCGCATCGCGTTAAAATTCGGAAAGTTCTCTCTTCTTTAATTTAGACCCTTTGCCCTATGCGTCATGCGCCATGTTATAATTATTCCCAACGGTTATCCCCCTTATGCTCCAGATCAATCGTATCATCCTGCTCTTTTATCCTCGCACCCGGTCCCTGTTTTATATTGATAGATGAAAACCTTCCCTGCTCGCTAATAAAAGAGTTTAAAAGCCAGCTGATCAGGCTGATCAGTAAAGACCCGAAGATGGCGGTCCAGAATCCATAGACATCAAATCCCGGGATAACACCTGAGGCCAATTTTAACATGAGTGCATTGATGATAAATGTGAATAAACCGAGGCTTAAAATGTTAATTGGAAGCGTTAACAGCAGTGCGATCGGTCTGAAAAATGCGTTCAGGATGCCCAGCATGGCGGCCGCAAAAACGGCAGAGAAAAAACCGCTTACGTGGATTCCATCCAATAAATAAGAGGTGGCCACAATGGCGCCTGTGGTGGCCAGCCATCGAATCAAAATACCCGGCATTGACTTTATCCATTAAAAAAGCATCTCATTCGATATGAAGAGATGCCGAAATAACCAACTGATCAGTTTATCAATTGAAGCGGCCATAAAATACATTGACCCCTCTCCAATCCTTCATTCCTGGATCAGTAATTTCATTAAATAATGGGTAGGGTTAGAAATCCGAATGAAATACCCTAAAAGTGACCGTTAATTTTGTCCCTTAACAGATGGGAGCATCTGAAGGTCACCACCCTGCGTTTATCTAATATCATATCGTTCCCGGTGGCAGGGTTTCGTCCGCGGCGTTCATTCTTTTCCTTGACACAAAATTTTCCGAATCCGCTAACCAAGACATCTTCGCCTTTCTCGAGGTTGCCTTTAATTAATTCCAACAGTGTCTCAAGCATTTCGGCGGATTTGTTTTTAGGGTATCCGAGTTGCTCATGGATTCGATCAACTATCATTGATTTTGTGAGTGTCATAGATCACCTGCTCCTCCGAAGCGTTAAGGACATAAATAATTTTGCACGCAAGTGCTATCTCAAATATATAGAGTTTGTCAAGAAATATCTTAAATGTATGCAAATATTTATAAATGAACCGCGAAAACTATGCCAAATAAAGAACTTAGTTCGCTTCGCTCACAATGATTATAGAAATTCCGAGACATTTATTTAACGGTGATAAGGTGTTTGTTGGCTTCAAATGTTTTGAGTCCTATTCCAGGAACTTTGATAAGATCTTCGGGCCGTTTAAAAGGACCATTGGTTTCACGGAAATCGATTATACCGGCTGCCTTTTTTTTGCCGATTCCTTTCAGTTGAACCAATTCATCAGCTAGTGCCGTGTTGATGTTAACTTTTGGTGAATCTTCGGCCCATGATGCTGCAAAAAACCCAAAGATCAATACAACGAAGATAGCCAATAAAATTCGGGGTTGTAATTTCCGCATTCCACACCTCCGTTAAGTTGAAATTAATATAACATCAATTAAAAACAAATCAGCCACCCATATGACCCAGGTGGCTGATTTTCGGAACTCTCACATGATGGAGCATAGCGCTTATTGCGCGATTATTTGATCTTTTATTCTGTCATAGGTACGCGGCCCAATCCCCGGAACTTCCATGAGGTCTTCGGTAAGTTTGAAGTGACCGTATTTCTGGCGATATTCAATTATGCGCACGGCGTATTTGGGTCCGACTTCTTGCAATTTGGCCAGTTCTGCAGCCGACGCCTTATTGATATTTATCCTTTCAGTATCCTGTCCGCATACCGGACCGATGAATGCGAAAAAAACCACCAGAGCAGCGAATACCGCGACAGATTGTCTATAACGCTTCATATCCAACCTCCTCTATATGGCGTGTATTACCCTAATTGATCATAAACAAACTGACGTTTTGAGATTGAAAATATCATATACGGAAAAAAAGGGGGGCACAATACGTCAAGTGTCGTATTTTTTTTAATACTTCATGCGTAATCTGGGTGCAAAAGTATTAATACTCAAATGGTGGGATTCGTTTTTTCTAATGCAAAAGTACTACGCTCATTGAGCATGGCGATATAACTTTTATTTGAATTTTGCACGAGCCGGAGGCTGCCATAGGCAAGGCACTTCAGGGCGAAGCAATAGTGAACTATGCTTCGCCCTTAATAACGCAGCATATGGGAGCCTCCGGCTCGCCCTCCGGGTGAAAATAGATGAGAAATAAAAAAGATTGTCATCCGATTTACGATATAAGTAAAATGTATTGTACGCTATTCTCTTGCGAAGCTGCTGTAATTAAACAACAAAAAGATTCTCATCTATTTTCATGCAGAATTCAAATGGGCACCGCGGCCTTGTAGCAAACCCCTTCGCCCCTGACGTCGTAACGCTCAACAGCCGCGGGAATAAGAGCCGAATCCCCCTGTTGCAACTGTGTTTCGGTTTGGCTGCTATAATCCGTGAGCGTAGCTTTTCCACGGGTGCATATTAAAATTTCAACACTGCGATCCACCGGGCTCCGGTATTGTGCTCCTTTGTTCAATGTAATCACGGACAGTTCAAATTCTTTTGCAGGACTGGGATAAACAAGCTCGTCAGCAATCGATGCCTGCGGTTTTAAAAGAGTGGCATCCTTGTCTTCAAACTCTAAAACCCGCAACAGTTCCGGTACGTCCACGTGTTTTGGAGTCAGGCCCCCTCGTAAAACATTGTCTGAGTTTGCCATCAACTCAATCCCTAAACCCTTCAGGTACGCGTGAAGCTCCCCGGCATTTAAAAAAATAGCCTGACCCGGTTCAAGGCAGATTAAATTCAAGAGGATGGGCGAAAGCACGCCAATATCATTGGGGTAATCGTCGGCAAGTTTTAACATCCATTGAAAAACCGAGTCATCACTCGCAAAACGTTGAGCCTGTTTCAGGGCTTCGGCAACAACCTGATTTTGCCGACGGGCATCCATGGACATCAAAGCCGTATAAAATCGTTTTAAACCATCCGAAGTCGGCTGCCGCTTCAAGTCCTTAATTTCGGGTTCCAATCCGTGGGCACATACTTTTTCTAAATAGGATAGCATACCTGAAATTGACCTGAAACGGCTTAATACCCAAAATTGAGTTAAAGCACAAAGACATTCCGGTTTGTGATTATCGTCCCGGTAATTACGGTGGGAGGCATCCAGCGGGATTCTCCGAGCGTTTTCCCTTTTAAAACCCTCGCGGGCCTGACGCAAGTTAGGATGCGCCTGAATGGAAAGCGGCTTGGCAGCAGCCAGCACTTTGAATAGATACGGCAGCTTATTATCAAAATTTTTGGCCGTCTTCTCACCAAGAACATCTTTGGGGCTTTTGCTAATTAAATCCAGCAGAGATACCCATTGGCCGTTATATTGAACCAGTGACGGTGCTTTGGGATGGGCGCCCATCCAGAGTTCAGCCTGAGGTTTATTCTCAGGATTTCTTTGCCCTAAAAGGTCCGGAATTGCTCGCGGGGAACCCCAGGCATATTCCTGAATCGTATTTTTCAAAAGGCCGATTTTTTCCATATTCATATTTCTCCAATTGTCTCAAATCTCACATCATCTTCCTTTGAGTTTATGATACGCCCTGCAAAACTTTTCTTTCTACTATGCACATCCAAAGCGAACATGTCAAAGGCCTGGTTTATCATCAAATCACATTTTTAGCATATTTTGCGTTTTATCAGTGACGCGGCAACTCATTGATAATTAACCATAAATATCCAAATGCTTGACCAGAGGCGATTTTTATAATATAAATAATAATAATAGCCAGTTAGTAAGATCTATATTGCGGCTTGCCCTTTGGACATCGAAAATCAGAAAGTCAGCAAAAATTCAATCGAAAACCGAAAATTCTGAATAATGGTTACAATCGAATCGGCGGGTATTAGTGACATCGGCAGAAGAAGAGAACAAAATGAAGATTCCCTGTTCTTTGATGACGGCCTCGGGCTTTACGTGGTCGCAGACGGCATGGGCGGGCACAAGGCCGGCGAAGTAGCAAGCAAACTGGTTGCTGAAACCATCCGGGATTATATTAAACAAAACCATTCAGACGCTCAGGTGGAAGAGCAAGTGAATGTCGACGCAAATCTTTCAAAAGAAGCTCGACAATTACTGGCCGGAATTCACCTATCCAACCGTATCGTCCATGAAACCGCTTTAAGCAATGAGGCTTACAGAGGGATGGGGTCCACTGTTTCAGCCGTCTATTTTACGGAAAAAACGTTTATTGTCGCTAATGTGGGGGATAGTCTGATTTATCTAATTCGAGACGGAGAAATCGAACTGCTCTCGGTACCCCACACACTGATCGCCGAGCAGACAGAGCTTGATCCTGAAAATGCAGAACTACTCTGGAGCGATTTTAAGCACGTGCTAACCCGGGCCATGGGTGTTGAAGAGTCCGTGAAAGCCGACATTAACGAAGTTCCGTTTTTCAAAAATGACATCTTGGTAATCAGCACCGATGGATTAACTGATAAGGCCACCCCTGAAGAAATTTTCGAATTAGTTTACAACCGCCGCTCTGACAGGGCCTGCCAAGGGCTCGTCGATCTGGCCAATGCACGTGGTGGCGATGACAATATTACTGCAATTGTACTCAAAGTAAAATCCCTGGGAAGTGATACCCGCGGGCTTGTGGGATGGATAAAAGGGATAGCGAAACCGTTTTTTAACACGAATTCCAAAAGGAAAAATTAGAGAAGCCGGATATTCAAATGCCCAAGATTTCACTTAAATTTAAAGGCAGCGTGTTAGACGATTATCATTTACCCGCAGGATGCTCTTTGAAAATCGGGCGTAAAACGGATAATGATGTTGTCATCGAAAACCTGGCTGTTTCCGGGCACCATGCCAAGATCGATTCGGTTGGCGATGGATTTGTATTTATCGATCTGAAAAGCAAAAACGGCTCTTTTGTCAACGAAGAACTGGTCACCTCGCATTGGCTGCATGACGGCGATACGATTAATATCGGGAAACACGCTCTCAGGTTTTCTTATTTTGATGGCGAGGTTCGACCGGAAGATGCACAAAGCGAAATGGATAAAACCATGGTCATGGACACAAATGAATACCGCTCCATGATGGAAAAAAGCGAGCCGAAACCAGAAGATGCTGCTGAGCCTGTCGCCGCCGTTTCAGCTGAAACTAAAAAGAAGCGCGTTCGTGGGTATATCACTTATCTGGTCGGCGGTGAAGGCACGCTGGCACTCAAAAACAGATTAACAAAAATCGGCAAAGCCCTTTCGTCTGACATCGTGGTCAAGGGTTGGACCATCGGAAAAACGGCCGCCACTATTAGCCGAACCCGCGACGGTTATTTTTTCAGTTATGTTGATGGTTTTTCAAAACCCAAAATCAATGATAGAAAAGTCTCCAAAAAACCGCTCAAGCTTGTTGATTCAGATGTCATAGATATCGGCTCGGTTAAATTGCAATTTATTAATAAGAAACGAAAAAAACGCACCGCGCATTAAGAGATCCCCATCATTTTCTATCCAGCCCATTTGCCTGCTGCTGCACACGATTAATGTCCCAATCGCATTTTCCTCTATGTCTGTCTCATCCAACACATTTTGTCTGAAATACCAATGCCAGCTCTGATTTTGGATATCATTTTTATGGAATTCATGTTTTAATAAGTTTTCGGACTGTTATGATTTGGTACACATCATTTCTTTGAAATTAGCATCTTAACCTGAATGGGTGGTTCAAAGGTATGCAATGAAAATCGCCTTCATGCATTATCATCTTAAAACCGGTGGGGTAACAACCTGCTTAAAGCAGCAGGTGGATGCCCTGAAAAACGACTGCGATATGTTTGTGATCACCGGCGAGAAGCCTGAAGGGGCATTTTCAGTCGATACGGTTCATATTCCACAACTGGCCTATTCCGCCCTTTACCGGAAACCGTTCAACCCTGACGATGTTGCCGCCGCGGTAATCAGCGCCATTCAAACTCGCTTCAACGGTCGCGCTGACATCCTGCATGTGCATAATCCGCTCCTGGCAAAAAATATTTTTTTTTTAAAAATTCTAAAAGCATTGCAAAAAAAAGGAATCACCTTATTTTTACAAATTCATGATTTTGCCGAAGATGGCCGACCGCAGTCTTATTTTAACGAAGACTATCCGGCAGATTGTCATTACAGCGCTGTCAATTCCCGCGATTATCAGATCCTTTTAAAGAGCGGATTAAAAAAAGAAGGACTGCATCAGCTATCTAATACCGTGAATCTTCCAGACAGTCAGTCCGATTCCTCCGATGAAGGTCCTTATGTCGTCTACCCCATCCGGGCGATCCGGAGAAAAAATATCGGAGAAGCCATCCTGTTGTCCCTTTTCTTTGAAAACGACGAGACGCTGGTGATTACGCTACCGCCGAACAGCCCCGCAGATATTGTAAGCTATAAAGACTGGAAAGTATTTGGGACCGATCATCACCTGAATGTCGAATTTGACACTGGCTTAAAGCGTTCGTTTGAGGACATTGTATGCTCGGCGCGGTATCTGCTGACCACCAGTATCACGGAGGGTTTCGGTTTTTCATTTTTGGAACCCTGGCTTTTTGAAAAGCTGGTATGGGGGCGAAAGCTTTCCGATATCTGCTGTGACTTTGAAGCTAACGGTGTTCGTCTTGACCACATGTATACCGAGTTGAATATACCGATTGACTGGATTGGATCGAGCGGCTTTTTTAAGAAATGGAACCGCACACTGCAAGATACCTGTAAGTTGTTTGGTGTTCAAATCGACAAAGAGCGAATCCAAGGCGCCTATGATTCCATCACTGCTGACGGCACCATAGATTTTGGGCTGTTGGATGAAGATTACCAGAGAGATGTGATCCTGAAACTCCTGTCGGACAAAGCTTATTTACACGACCTGTTAAGACTGAACCCATTTCTTTCTAAAATCGGGAAGGCCTGCAACGAAATAGATATCATTAAAAAGAACCGTGGTGCTGTGGTCCGCAATTACAATATGTCTTTGTACAGACAAAAACTGTTAGCTGCCTATGAGGCGGTAAATGCATATTCCGTCCGCCAGCGCATTGATAAAGAGATCCTGCTGATGCAATTTTTGGATCTAACGAAATTCAGCCTGCTTAAATGGGGTGATTATGGGATACGATAAACTGGCCTCAGAATACTCGATTCCGATGTATCCCCTGCCAACTTCAATGAGCCCCGGCGGCCGCTTAGCGGAGCCGATTCAATGTGTATTGTTTGATATCTACGGCACCCTGTTTATCAGCGGTTCGGGGGATATCGGTCTCGCAAAAAAAAAAGCACTTGAAGCTGAGAAGATCGAACGTTTGCTTCAGAAATTTAACATCCACAAAACACCCCGGGGTCTTGTCACTGAATTGTATAAGGCCATCGAAGATGAACACCGGCAGCTTCGGGACGACGGCATCGATTATCCCGAAATTGAGATCGACCGGATATGGAAACAGATTCTTGAAATCGATGACCTCGAACATGTTCGGAGCTTCGCCATTGAATATGAGCTGATTGTAAATCCCGTTTATCCAATGCCCAATCTTGAAAAAACACTGGCTGTCTGCAGAGAACAAAACCTAACGATGGGCATCATCTCCAACGCCCAGTTTTTTACATCCCTTCTGTTTGAATGGTTTTTGCACTCAAGTCCCGAAGATCTCGGGTTTCATTCAGAGCTCATTTTTCTGTCATATCAAATTCGGCATGCCAAGCCATCGATGGTACTTTTTAAAAAAGCAGCAAGTGCGATCAGCGCTAAAGGGCTTAAACCGGCTGCTTCACTATATGTCGGCAATGACATGCTGAATGATATTTATCCTGCCAAACAGTTTGGATTTCAGACAGCACTATTTGCAGGTGATACGAGGTCCCTTCGGTTGAGAACCGATGACTCGCGCTGCGTCAACCTGTCGACGAATCTGGTTCTGACTGACCTTGAACAGTTAATCGGCCACATCACCGGGAGCAAAAAATGAAATTAAAAAAGGCCGTTGCAAACCGTTTGCCTTCAATAAAAGCCGACCAACCCTATCCCCTGGGGGAAAACCCGCAAAGAGACGCCTGGTACACAGCGTTTTTTATCGAAAATCATCTGGATTATTTCAGCCATCCGGAGCATGCCGCTACTCCCGAACAGGTTCGGTTCATGGTGTATACGCAGGAAGATGAGCGTTATTATCCTTGTTCGGATCAAATGTTTGAGGCCATTATCAACCGCAATAAATCCCAATTTCTACAGGATCAATACCGTTCGGTGTTGGAAAAAATGCTGGAATTGATCCAAATTCAAATCGAAGACAAACCCGAGCGCAGTTATCTGGAGTCGCTAATCAAGATCAAACACCGCCACGAAACGCGAGATGAAATTATGATCCCATCGCGGCTCGAAAAACGCTTGATGACCATTTTTCTTAACCGCACCCAAATCGAAGATCCCTACCTGGACGAGAAGGCCGCTCGTAACCAGCGGGTCAGCAAAGTCTTAAATTCTCAAGCTTTTCAAACCGCCATAAACCATGTAGACAGCTCCGATTTATTATCCTCCCCGACAACCGTGACCGGTATAAAAGAACTGGCGGAAGATATCGAAATTAAGCGGCTTTTCGCTCTGTCTGGTGAAAAATCTTTTTGGGAATCCGATGGTGCACAACAGCTCTCGGAGGCGGAATATCTGAATCTGTTTGTCCGCAAACTAACGGGAAATGGCATAGAACCACTGCTTGATTTTCTGGGCGTTCACCACAAGAGATTGTCATCCGGTTCGGTACAGAATAAAAAGATTCTGTGGCTGGCCGATGAAACCGGCGAGGTCATGGTGGATTTGGCCATCATTAACTATCTGGCCAAACTGGGCCATAAAATTATTGTAGCCTTTAAGGAAGGGCCTTTATTTACCAAAGTGAGCATTGATGATGCCCGGCGGGATGAGGCGCTTAGCAGGGCTCTAGACGGCGCACTGCTGATAACCGAAAAGCGCATAGGAAAAAACGACATGGTCAAGACGCTCAGAGGCGACTACCCTGTTGTTGCGATATCCGACGGCTCCAGAGAAATTCTTAATTTACTGCATGTTTCCACCACCTTTGCGCGAATCTTTAAAGAAGTGGATGGCATCATTTCCAGAGGCCCGGAGCAAAAGCGACGATTGTTTGATACCCATTTTCAATTTACGCGGGATGTCTTCAATATCTCCAGCAGCTCAACCGGTTCTGTGGAAATATCCTACAAACCCAGACATTTTGAAGCCGTCAAATTTGCTCATGCCGACCTTGAGCAAAAGGCCCGGCGGATTATTGAACAAATGAGAGAGGCCAAAAAGAAAGGAATGACGGTTATTTTTTACAGCGGCATCATTGGTTCTATTCCCGGCAAAATTAATATCGCAAAGAAAATAATGTCGGTAGGTATCCAGCACCTGAAAAATCAGTTCGCCATGATCTTTATCATCAATCCTTCAGAGTATTTTGAACCGGGAATGGATGCCGACGATTTAATGTATATGTGGGAGATCGTGCAAACCAGCGGGCTGATCGACATCTGGCGATTTCAGACCTATGACGATATTTCTCAGGCATTTCAGATTATGGGAAAAAAGGTCCCGCCCGAATGGGTTGGCAAAGACGCCACCTTCAGTACCGGTTGCACCATAGAGATGAACATTGCCCTTGAAATTCAGAAAAAGCATCCGGAAATGCAGATTATCGGACCGGCAAAGGAAACATTTATGCGCCGTCAGGAATATGGAGTGGGCAAAATGTATGATCGCAAGTTCGGCGCGATTGCGGGAACAGATTAGAGTTGCGGGTTCCGGGTTCTGGGTTCAAAGGTGTCAGTGTTCAGGTGTCAGAGGACTGAGTGCTGAGGACTGAGGACTAAGTAAGGTCTGTTCCCGCCGGAGACTATAATCCGGAAGTAGGGCAGCCCTCTGCGGTTGCCAGAAACCAGTGACCGGCAGCCAGAAAACAGAGGACAGAGGTCAGAAAACAGAAGTCAGATAAGATGTCCCGACCTGAACTTGATTTGACAAAATCGTACCGCAGGTCAATACATCACTTGACAGTTCAATTTTCAGAGTTTGATATCACAACCAATTGAACCGGCTTTAGATTTCCAGAGATATAGCAGATAGTCAAAAAGGCGCTTGCCTTGTGATATGTTTACAGTATCTGTAATTTTTAGAGGTCAGATTTTGTACAGATACTATAAGAGATATCTGCAATTTGGGTTTATTTGCGAATAGTTGGAGGTTTCTGTAGGTTTTATCCAAATCAAGGTTGTTATTACCCTGGATCAATATATTCGGTGAACCTTATTATCTCCTTTCACTTTAGAAGGGCTATCTTCTAAATCCATCTTGATTTGATACACACGAACAGCTTTGGGTATATTTTTTACTTTTTTTTCTCCCCAATACTCATAACCTAATGACAATTTGTTCTCTATCTGATCAAAGACAGTTCCGGATATACAAATACCACCACCCTCTGCAAGGCTTTCAATTCTTGCTGCGATGTTTACTCCGTCTCCATAAATCCGGTCTCCATCTTCGACTACATCCCCAAGGTTGATACCTATACGGAATACCATTCTCCGGGTTTCAGATAATTTATCATTTTTTGCTTTTAGCTCGTTTTGGATCACCACAGCACATTGCACAGCATCTCTCACACTCGTAAACGCAGCCAGAAGATTATCCCCGGTGGAGTCTACCACCCTGCCTCGATGCTTCAGAATTAAGGCTGTCATTATCTCGCGGTAATTACTTAAGGTGCTGATAGTCTCATCCTCATCGTCATTCATTAGACGACTGTATTCTTCGACATCTGCACTTAAAATGGCTGTTAGTTTACGTTTAAAACCCTTATCTTTCAAAGACTTACTTTCCGACTTCTCGATTGGGGCAACGTCATCAGGATCAAGAAACTCTGCAATAGCACGTAATATTCCTTCGGAATCCCCAAACCCTGGGACATGATCTTTTCCTTCCAAAAGAACTAACCGAGAATTCGGGATAGAGACTGCCAGTTGTCTGCCAAATTCGACAGGTGCAACCTCATCCTCTTGTCGATGTATCACTAGAGTAGGAGAAGTTATTTTGGGAAGAAGGTCTGTAACATCTAAATTGTTTGTTAATTCCAGCAGTCGAGCTGCCATTTCCCCAGTTGCAGCTTCCCGCTGATATCTTGCAAAATATTCTAGTCCAGCTTTATCTGCTCCGGGTACGTACCTGTCAGCAAGGGTTTTAGAACCGAGACCCCATGATGCTCGGACCAAGGATGCCAAAGATGCAGCCAACTCGGGTGTTTTCGTGTCGATACCTCGCGCATAGGTGCCATAAAGGATTAAATGACTGACACACTCCGGATATTTGGCAGCGTATGCAATAGAAATAGGTCCGCTTTGAGAGTAGCCAAATAATGCAAAGCGCGGCAATTCCAGGTGGTTTATTATTGCTTCTAAATTGCTGACTTCTTTTTCTAAAGTAAAGTCTTTTCGATCTCGGTCGGATAAGCCACAGCCATGCTTATCGTACCTGATCACAGAATGATTGGAGGCCAGCTTTTCTAAATAGGAGCGAGTTTTTGGTGATTCCCAATCTAACTTTATATGGCTAATCCACGCGGGAGGAATAACTATCACTGGTCCCTCGCCCAAAATGGAGTATGCCAGATTTACGCCCTCAGGTGTGGTGCAGAAATGGATTTTTTGCTCCAATGTGATGTTCCCCTTTCATGGATTTGGCAGCTTAACACTGTTTCAATCTGACTTCAATTGGTAATAAATTGAGAATGTTTGCAAAAGCCACGCCTCTCGAAACTGGTGATATCATAAAATATCACAAATTACCCTAAACTTTGGATATGTAGATTTAATCACAACGCTGGTAAAAGTGCAGATATCGCAATATGATATCACAACTTTTCACGTGTCTCTCAAAGTTTGTATATGTTTACAGTATCTGCAAATATGAAGACGCAGGATATTTGGTTTTTATTGTTGATATCTGCAATTTAGGCTCAGTTGCGATTAGTTGGGAGACTGTCGAAAAACCATAAATCGCTGATTTTGGTGCTCATAACTACTTGATTTTACTACATGCAAATTTGACAAAAATGAAGGAATTATACTTTTTCGACAGCCTCTGGAGATATATCAGGTTTTAAAACGTATAGAAAACCTGTTGTACATAGCAGATATCAGTACATTTTGATGATAGGATAGGAATGACAAAATATTGATTGGGCTTTTGTGCAGCCTAATTTGCTCGCACATATGTATATATAGAGTTTGAAATTTTTTTCAGCTGAAAGTTATAAAACGATATCGGGTTCAGGTCGTTACCAACTCTTGGCCCCTTCTTCTTTCTGATTTCGTAGGCGATCTTCTCGCTTTTTCTTAACAAACTGTTGGTGCTTTTTTTTCACCATCGGAATCACTACGGTTTTCTTCAAACGCTGTCAAATTGTCTTGCGATCCGTAAACTATCAATTTGTCCTCTCCGAGTATGCGTTTGCTTTGATTTCCTGTCCTTATCAATCTGAAGCAGGTCATGTTGTTCATAATAGTTTTGTTTATTGTGGAATATATTTAATTACGATCGAGTTAAAATATCAGAGTTTGCCCATCTTCAGGGATCAAAAGCCGGTCCTTTGTAATTCCATTCTTTTGGGCATGAATTCTTAAATCTTCCCGTGATACAGTGCCATGATCAAGGGCCTCCATGTGGGTGGCAACAACAATTGATTTTGGTGCCATCTTGCAAACGCCAATGGTCTGTTCGGCATCCATGACAATGGGACCGCTATCTTGAAGCTTGGCACCACATGAGTGGGTCAGAATAATATCGGGCTTGACAGTATGGATGATTTTTTCAATCTCTTCATAAAGAATCGTATCTCCAGCCCAGTAGACAACAGGTTCATTATCTGCCTTTAAGATAAATCCCGACACTTTCCCGAGGATGTTCTCCCATTTTTCATTTCCCGCATGTTTGCCCGGGGTGCGTGTGATTTGAATGTCTTCCCATTCAAGGCGATCCTCAATGGGGGTTACAGAAGAAAACCCACTCTCCTTGATGGTGTTTTCATCACCCGACTGGCAGATTATGGGGATATTCTGGGGCAGTATTTCTTTGGCCCTGTCATCAAAATGATCCCGGTGCAAATGAGAAATGATAAGTATATCAATGTCCCTGATCACATCTTCTGCAGGAAAAGGAAGGTCAACAATTGGATTTTTTTCAATCCCTGCAAAGGATTCAATCCCATGCTTGGGTAAAAGAACAGGATCGGTCAGGATTGTTTTATCCGCAATAGAGATTCTTAACGTTGCGTTTCGTATTTGTTGTATCTGCATATATTTCTCCTTTGAAACGATAAAAGAAGCTATATTCTATCATATTCACTTCTTGCCGTATTCCAAAAATATTCCATCTGCCGGGCCGTATCTTCGGCAAGTTTTTTATTGGAAAATCTTGAAACAAGATAGAGGCTCATGTCAATGCCAGCTGATATGCCTGCAGATGTGACAATGTTATTTTGATCCACCCATGGGACATTTCGTTTCACCCGGATATTTGGAAACATGTTTTCCAGATCCTGGACGTCTTCGTAATGAGTGGTAGCACATTTTGAATTCAAAAGACCTGCCTTTGCCAGTAAAAAAGCACCTGTACAGACAGAGGCAGTTATTTTAGATTGTTCATCACATGTTTTAATCCAGGAGACAATATGATTTTTTTCCAGCTCTTTTGTGATAATACCCCCCGGAATGATCAATAGATCAATATCAGGGTGTTTGGTAATATCATATTCAGGGAAAATTTTTAATCCACCCCTGGCAATTTTTAATGATTTTGTCTCACCAATAGTAAATACCTTAAAAAAAGGGACATCATCGTTATCCTGTCTTGATTTTACCCTAGATGCAGTTGAAAATACTTCAAAAGGACCTGCAAAATCAAGCACCTCAACATCGTTGTATATTAATATTCCCGTATTTATAGTCACTTGCACCTTTGTTCGTGTTTTATCCCATGTCAGGATATGAAATGGACTCGGAGCCTTGATCGAGATACCTTGCCAATATCACAAATTCACCTAAATTTCATGTATATTGAGAATATCACTAAAATTGGAAATTTGTGATATCATCTCCATTTTTGACGATATCATACTTATAAAAAACTCAGAGACCCGGTTTATCTGAGACCACTACCTCGACATATAAGATTTATTTTGATTGGTTCAGAAAATCTTTAATTTCACTGATTAATATTTCTGGACGCTCTTCGATAACAAGATGCCCCGCTTGAGGCACCGTTACCAATTTAGAATTAGGAATTAGCTGATGAAGGGAATGCGCTTGCTCAACCGGTATCCATTTATCCTCTTCACCCCATAAAATCAAAACAGGTTGATGGATATCGTTATATTTCGCTTGTATTTCATCGGTATATTTTGAATCAGCCTGAGCAATTTGTCTATAAAATGCTGCTTTCCCTTCGGCTCCTGTCCATGGTCGAACAATCTCATGTAAAGTTTCGTTATCAATAGATTTATATGCAGCGGTTTGAACATAAGCTTTTACAATGGCTTCATGGATATAATCTGGTACGCCCGCAAAGGCTGCCTCGAATTTTCTGACATGTTTGAAGAATGGAGAACCCCATGGAGATAGCGCAACAGGATCAATTACTATTATCTTCTTGTAAGCCCTTTCGTTCAGAATATGATTTCTGAGAACTGTGGTTCCACCAAAGTCATGACCAACGACGAAAGGTGTATTTAGCTGCCATTCATTAAGCAGGGCACCTAACAATTTATTCTGTATCCCCAGCGAAACATCAGCATCTGATTTATCCGATTGACCATACCCTAATAAATCGAAATAGTAGACGGTAAAACTGTCTGATAAACCAGAAATTAAGTGACGTAAATTGAATGATGACCATGGTGTTCCGTGAACCAGAACTAAGGCTGGGCCAGTACCTTCAAATCCGTACCTAAC
>Ga0255055_10001091_pt1 | contig 20468 bp, 38 predicted proteins | sample JV7_2_27_MG_FD_188633 | JGI IMG/M metagenome (GOLD analysis project Ga0255055, IMG submission 188633) | Seawater microbial communities from Jervis Inlet, British Columbia, Canada - JV7_2_27 | ecosystem: Environmental > Aquatic > Marine > Inlet | place: Canada: British Columbia | collected...
GATTATTTACGTTTTCTTAGGAGGATAAGTGCTATTCCAACAGCGATTATTAATGTGAGCATTTCAAAACCAGGTGCTTCGTCTGGTGGCCCCTCTGGACCAACTGTTACCTCACCTGAGAATCCAATAACTGGTATATTCTGAGTATTATCTGTAAAATCTAAGTTCAGGAAATCAAGAGGTGTGGTTCCAAGGTTTAGTTGCGACTCAAATGTTATTTCACATAGGACACCAGGCTCGGTTTGCGCCATAAAACCAATGCATATAAGATCATCAATATATCCCTCAGTATTGTCAATAGTTGGACTTGCCCAGATATACATACCGGTTCCAAAGAAATCATCAGATGGTTGAACACTGAGCACTTGTAAGTATTCAGGGTCAAAATCAATATCCATGCCACAGCCTGCTACAGCAATTGTTCCAGGTGTTATTAAAACCTCGAGGATAAACTGAGAATCAGGATCTACTGTTGTTGTTGGTGGTTGAAAGCTTACTTCGCATTCACCTTCAGATGTTTCAAACAGGCCAACTCCTGAGCCTATAAACCATATCATTAATATAACAAAAGCAGTGATAACGCAGAAAATAGCCAGCGTCTTATGAAATCGTTCTTTCTTTTTCATAGAAAAGTAATCAAACACTAACTATTTATAACTCACTTGGAAATTTTTCCATAAAACAAGATGTTACATCGGACCCAGAATCGCATCCCTAACCTCTTGGGTGACACTGGGTCCTATATCGGATGATAAGATGCAACATCAATTGCACTTTAAACCAAAAATGTAATCAACATTGTAGTATTTAAGTCTTGCAGTTTTATTGATATAAAAATGCATTACTGCAGTATGACATCATTGCTTGTGATTACTTTTCCACAACCGCTACAGAATTCTTCATCAGTTAGTTTATCAACAAGAACCTCACGGGTGTTATGACACCCACTACATAAAACTTTTTCACTCATTTCCGTTTACCTGTTTTTTCGTAATAGATGTATGCTATTAAAATTGTCGATGTTGCTGTGATACCTACACTGCTGGATATTATAATTGCAAGGTCAAATATCACCGCACCATATACTATCCAGTATGTGCTGCTTACAAATGCTATAACCCAATAACTAAAGGAGACAGTTCCGCCTTTCTGGTGTTTTTTGATTTTAAGAGCCTGTAATAGTTTTGCAAGGTTTGCGACAATGCTCAGGAATACAACAGGGTATGCAAGGTTATGCACGATTCCATCGCTTAACTGGGAGAAATCTACATACATATTAATCATGAGATAAGATGTGAATTATTTAATTCTTTGCTGGAATTTTTTCCGCGTGAGAATTAAGAATGCCATTGCTAATGCTACAAAAAATGTTAATATTTCAAAACCAGGTGTATTAGGTGGTGGTGTTTCTGGTTCTGGTGGTGGTTCTTCAAAACTATCAGTTGGAAACAATGACTGCCAATCATTAAAAGTTATCTTTCCGATACCCGGTATAGCCCCAAATGGTTCTGTGACTCCATTGTATTGCCACCATTTGTTATATTCAAAATTGCTGTTTGTATTCTGAGGAGTTGCATCTCCGAGGTATTGGATACAATGGCCGATTCTGTTTGATATTAGAATATTATCATGGATATAGATGTTATCTTCTATCGTTCCGGGTTCGCCTATTCTGATTAGGCTTCGTATTGCATCAGATGGGTGTTCTAAATAACAGTTATGCATTTCAAAATCATAAAGACCATTTCCACTTCCATACATACGGAGTGTATCTCGTTGTGAACCAGTAATTATGCTGTTTTTTATTACCACATCTGAGCATCCACCGACATAAATACCGAAAGACTCTGAATTTGTTCCTATGTATCCATCGATGGTCACATGCTGCACATTATGTCCTATTGCAAGTCCTCTTGGAACATTATGTGCTTCGCAGTTGATCATTTGGATTTCACTCCCGGAAGATAAATCAAATCCGTCTTCTCCATCTGCATCAGTGACGATACAGTTTTCAAGAACATGATTAGATCCTATATTGTAGAGTGTGTTATCTGAGGCATGTAGGGTAAAACCCTCGCCCACCCTGGTAGCTGTGCAATCCTGTATTACACCATTTTTTGCATCGCCCTCAGAGCTACCATAAATAGTAAACGCATTATCTCGTCCATCCCATACGTGACAATTAAGAATTTGATAACCATCTACAGCTCGTAGTTGGATCCCCACGTCGCAGTCATGCATATCAACATTTCTGATAATAAAATTTTTAAGATTCCTACCCTCTATAAAAAATATGTTTCTTGCAAGTGTTGGCCCAAGATCCAGATTTTCTATTATCACATTCTCCAGGTTGTTATTAGTGCAACTGATTCTCTCAAGGTTTGGTTTATCACCTTCCCCATATGCACCTATTATCATATCGTTACCGAAAGCTCCGCCATATCTTATTCTAAGGTAGTCATCTCTGAATGAGTCTCCTCTTCTAAAATAGATATCATCTCCAGGTTGGGACCTTCTCCTACTAAAACGGTTTACTTTATCGATTGTTGCCCAAGGGCCATCATTACCGCCTTGATATTCAGGGTATAAACCATTCCAACTGTCATCGCCATCATTTGATACATAATACTGAGTTCCTTCAGCGGTGATGAAAACGAAATAAGTAGAAAGTGTGGTTGCAGCAAGAATGATACATATAATAACAACTATCAAATATTTCTTCATATGTCTATTATCAACAATAACTAAAAACCTTATAATATTTATTCGGAAATTTTTCCAAGTCAATATTAAATAGTTGATAGAGTATTCAATACATATGTCAAACAACAATAAAATCAAATGGCCAGCTGTTGTGTTTCTGTTGTTTACAAGTATGATAATGTTATCCGGTCTTTTATTGAACACGTTTTTCTCAATTGAATATATGTCTAACTGGATATTGTTTCTCGCGATATCGGTTGTATGTATCGGTTGGTTTGCATTGGAATCCTATTCTGCTAAGGGTTTTGGAAAACTGAGTAAATACACTTGGGCTATTTTTATGATCGGGTCTGTTATTTTTGGATTCTGCCTTGCCGGTGCAAGTGTGGTAACATTGGCTCAGGCGACCTTCGTTGAAGTTATTATACAACTTGTATTGTTCCTGTTGTTCTTATTATATCCAGCTCTTGCAATCTTCAAGAAAGGATTCAAACATGAACCATCTCATTCAATTCTACTTGTATTGTTCGTTATACTTGGCCTTATAATGCTCCTTTTAAGCACTGCAATTGTTCAGAAAGCATTTGGCGTGATGTAGAAGGAAATAAAAATGAAAAGGAACTACAACCTTGCAATTACAGCGGTAGTTGTATCTGTAGCTGTTATAGCTGTGGTTATGTATTTCTTTATGTCTGGCGGTTTTAATATAACTGGTATGCCTGGTAGTTCCCAAGCGCAGAATGCCGGTAATGGTGCTGGTCTTGTTGTCACTATATCTCCTGATGAGTTTGACCATCGGAGTGCTATATTGAACGATGGTTCTGTTTCTACGGATCATACTGATAGTGTTACTCTTACTATTGAAAACCCTGATGATGTCATAGCTCAAGATGTCCGCATTATGCTTGAAAACCCACGGACCGGTGTTGGCACCCTTCATGATGAACTTGAGACTGATAGAACTGTATTCAGCATCGGTGGTGGTGCGACTCATAGAATTTATAACGGTCGTTATATAACTGGTGGATATCGTGTTGGTGATATTCAACCAGGTGGTTCTTTAGATCTGACTTTTAGGTCTGTTGTTGAACGATGTAGCGCTGGCACTTTTGATGATGGAGACCGATATGATTGTATCCTCTATGTGTATCAACCTGTTTTTGAAGATACAGCTACTGTGTCATTTCAGGTAAGAACATGAAAAAAGGAGATTTGATTGTTGAGTCAATTGCACAAGAGGGAAGTTTCAGTTCAAAAAAATGTCTTAAACATACTAAAAATGCAGATACATTAGTAGAATTTCCAAAGAATTGGAATCAAGCTATTTCATGCATCAAGAAATCACATAGATCGGGATGTAGGATTAGAGTTTTGCAGAGGAGTTAAAAATATGGAGCCTAAAAAAGAAATAATGCTCATAGGTAGAGCTGGTGGGCCTATGCCTGAAGAGCTATTGTTTTTATATCTTAAATGAACAGGCTTTCTGCTAAGAAAGAGATTTAATTTTTTCTTTAAACTTACAGGCTACTACAATAGTATTGTGATCTAATGCTTTCTGACGATGCTCACAGGAATCCTTTAATCTACAGTCAACACATTCCCGTTCTTTAGTCATCTATCAAAAATCCCAGCCAACAGCAGCTTTAGAACCCATCTCAGATGAACGATAAAATCCTTCAACGGTTTGTTTTTTAAAAATTTCTATACACATCTTAATTTCAGAACAATTAACTGCTTTGTAAATATCTTCAGCAACTTCATCAAGAACAGCTTTTTCTATCTCTGCAATATGATGTTCAGCATCATCTACAACAATATCCTTTTTCTGCAGTAATTTATCATAATCGATTATAACTTCAATTTTTAACCTTTGTTTCATCTCAATTTCTCCTTTAATTTCATCTAAAAAAACCACCATACTAACCATACTATTGCTACTGCAACTAAAGCAAATACTCCAACGGGTGTGAATAATACGAAGAACATTGCCCCGACGCCTTGACCTAATCCAGAATTCTTAAGATTTTTATATTCAAAGTAACCCACAACACCTATGAGCGTAAACACTATGCCGACCATTAGAATATATAAATCCATATGTTGTTCAGGAGGGAAGAACATTATTTTTCTCCTGTATCAAGTGTTTTGTTCTCTCTAAAAAGGTCATCTATGATGTCATCAGCATCAAGGCCATATTTATCTGAAAAATTCTGAATTCTTTTTCTCATCCAGCCATATGCGTTTTTTTTACGCAGAAGCATTTCTTTTATTTTTTCCTTAGTGAGTGGTTTCGCTGATCTAAAAAAAGCTTTAGTATACTCCGTTTTGAGTCTTTTATCAATGCCTTTGATCATTCCTTCTTTTGTATCGCTTTTCAATGTTGCATTGATAGTTATAGAGTTACCCGCTACTTCATCTTTTATATTAGCCATTATATGTATTTTAAATCTTTTTTCTACCATGTTTTTACCTCGAGTTTTTTACTATTATTTTTGGTTCCAGTTTACGGTTACCATGAGCACGAGATCCATGTAGTTTACCAAAGAACCTGGCTTTTCCTCTGCTTTTCTGTGGAGATCTTGCTTTTACATCACAATCTGGTTGGGCACATTCCCACCAATATAACTTCATGTTTTCACCCATACTCTGCATACATATCTATAAAGCTCGATTAAACATCCTGCTACAACTCCAGCTCCAAAACCAGTTAATACTATGATAGCACCGGTCATTTTTCCCCATCCTTTTTTTTATCGGGAATCCCAAGCGGGAGAACAAGCATCAAAACAATAATTGAACATATAATTTTATTTTTTTTTTTCACATTTTCACCTCAATATTTACAACTCGGTCATTATATTCCCATACATCGTTGTCTTCATAAAAAGGATTCTTAAAACCTTCAAGATCCTTCATAACAGTTATATTAAAACTGATGTTCTCAGGGGCATTGATCGTTGTGCAAAACCACACATAGGATTCAGTATAAATTGTCCAGGTGTTATTTGCATGGTAATCAAACAAACCACTTCTGTCAGAGATATTGACCGCTGGATGATCAATATGTATTGTTACAAGACCACTGCCTCCATTATCAACTTCCAACTGCATTGTCTTGTTATCAAATATTGCTGTGAACTCCCCCCAGCTCTGTCTGTAATCCATGAGGATTTTATCCTGCCAGTAAAGTTTTTGTTGTTCCATACGCATTTCGTCTTGTTGTTTAAAAAAATTCATACTGTTGATACTATTGAAATTGGCATTACAAAGCGCATATGATGATATAATAACGGACACTGACATTAATACTAAAACAAAAGTTTTTACTAAAGCAAACCTCATGTTTTCACCTCGAGATGTTTAAGTTTGAATTCTTTCAAAGCAAAAAACTCATCAAAACAATTTTGGTATCTGATTTGAATCCACATAGGATCTATATCACTGGATTCTACGAATACGTTGTTTTTATAAAAAGCGAACTCGAATAAAGTATTGTTCGTAGCATTTGTAATCGTCCATATCCTTTGCATCTCTGATTTGTTTACAACTGTTCTACTTCCTAAGATATCTTCTATATCAATTATGTCTGTTTTTATAGATGCTACATATCGGTATACATCGTTCTGTATCAGCCTTATTACATCATTTGATTCCCGCCACTCTGCTGACCAACTATAAATTACATAACTTACACCAAGTAATGCTATCAATACTAAACTGATTGCGATTATCTTATTTGTATTCATGTTTTCACCACAAATGATACTTCTTGGAGTTCATTATAGTTGATATCTATTATCCAATACCTGCAGGAATATGTTTGTCCATCTTGGAATGTTCCAGAAACAGCTTTATCTAATTTATATGTGATTTCAAATTGTATTTCATCATCAGGACCGAATAAATGAGGGACATGATACATATTGCCGTTATAGCCCCCTCGGCTATTTATCCACATGTTTTCATAAGGTTCATAAGGCTCACAGCAACGGAGGCAATAAAAATCAAATTCACCCATAACTGGATGATAGATATAAACATTTAAAGCCCCTATCTCAAGATTATCGTGTAAACCTTGTTGTCTATTTTTTCCTTTTTGTGGATTTTGTAATGATATATATAGGTCTCTTGTCTTCCCATCAACTGTATCGTTATATCTGTTTTTAATAAAAAAAGTCTGCTTTATAATATGCGGAGGATGAGTAACAATCTGTTTTTCTTCATCAACTATCTCACCAACTGAGCCATCATAATGTATCATCTCTGAAAGATCAAGATTATCAGCAGTAGCGGTTAAAAAATCATTCTCCCGATAAACAGTATTTTTTAAGAATTCAATTTGACCTTTTATGGCTTCAGATTCATCATTATTTTGTGATGCTCCCTGTAAAAAGCCCAGATAAATACCAATTTCCCCTACGATTAAAAACAGCATTAAAACTATTATTTTGTTTTTTCCTTTCATGTTTTCACCTTATAATTTGTTTTTATAGTGGTTCCAAAGATATACTTTGTCAACAGCACTTAAAAGGCTGAACCAGGACTTAGCATCTTCAATATCTTTTATTTCAGTCATTTTTATCTACCCTATCTTTAAGTTTTCCATAGGATTAATTATTTTGTTGTTTGCAGAACCTTTTAATTCAACTCTATCAAAAGGTTCCAATCTTTTTGATATGTCTATTATGGTTGTATTCCACCAAGTAGTGTATGTTTGACATCCATTAAATCTTTGACAACAATTAGAGAAATGTAAAACACCTTTAGTGAAATCTTTATGCCACTTACCAGCATTTGGGCAATTTAGACAACAATGCAGAATTGTAAATGTCATATCGTTATCTAAACTAAATTTTTCTTTTGTCGATTCCATAATTTATTCTCCCCCTATTAAATTTCATACCCATGCAAAAAGTATAATAATTTTCTTTTTATAAAAGTTTCGGTTATGCTTAATAATAGTTGCCCACCAGCAGTAAATCAAGGACGTTAACCTCCCCTTCGTTGTCAACGTCTTCTCGTATCCATCCATTCGTTCCTGTTTCTTTATAATGTATTGCTACTGCTACAAGATCTAACAAATCAACATCGCCATCCATTATTACATCATAATCTGGTGTAGTATGATATATTTGGTAATGCCCGTTTTCTGTTGCATTGAAACTAATTTTACTATTATTTGTTATGCAGTCTATCAGTAGTTCATCATCAACTGTTACCTTGTAGTTGTATCCTGGGAATCCTGTAAGGTTAAAAACAGCATCAGTGATTGTCCCCCAGAACCATACAACTCTTTCTCCTTGATTTATATTCAGGAGCTCCTCATTTACAAGAAAAGGTTCTATGGTTTGTTTTGTTGCTGCAGAAACATAAAAAGTGATATCGTTGAACTGTATCCATGTCGGGTATTCTCTGACAGCATGTGATAATTCTTCAAAATATGTGAGCTCATCGAACTCATAATAAATATTACCCTGGACGTAAGTAACATCAGTAATAACTCCATCTCCAACTACTCCCGGTGATAGTAGTAATAATGGTAGTAATAATGGTAGTAATAAAGGCTTAGAATCCATATTTAAAACCAGCCGCTATCATGATTACGACCATGCCAAAGGTCGTTCCGACAATAAAGCCAAATCCCATTTTTTTTTCAGCCGGTATTTTTTCTAATATTTTTATTTTCATATTTTATCAACTCCTTTTATTCATAATGCTGTGATACCAATACAATATCAAGTATTTTTACTTCTCCATTGTTGTCAACGTCTTCCCGCATCCATCCATTAAAAGGACCAAGGGTATTGTATTCTTGTGCAACGTATACCAAATCAAGGACGTTTATTACTCCATCCACTTTAATATCCCAGTTTTCTGGCATACTGAACTGATATATGTCAGAATAGTTGGTATGACCAGCTTCATCTTCTACATATACCTGGTAACTATAATCCCCAGCTGATAATGTAGTATTATAATATTCATCCATAAATGAGACGTTGTTCCAGCTTCCATCTGGCTGCAATATGTTAAGCTGACAGGTTGACAGGTTGAAATTCTCATTTACTATCCCGCTGATATTGTTCCAACCAATCAAGGTATCAAGAATCTCACTGTTGTTCAGATACATGGTTGTAACATCCGGTGGTGTCAGATCCACGGTAATGCTCCCATTTACAATGTTAATCGGGATATACATTGTTTCATTTGTCACACCGCAACCGTAGAGCCTGACTGAGCTCTGCCCCTCGACATCTTGTGATATAAATGCGATATCAACAAGAGTTCCATTATTGGTTGTGTTCCCTTGTCCAAGGATCAGATTATAAATATTTTCTATAGTTCCATTAACATTATCAATTATTCCATTACTAAAAAAAGTCTCATATCCCTCAAAGATATCCCCTTCAGTAACTTCTATCGCCTGAACAAGAGAAGCATTAAACCTTACTCTGAACTCAAAAGCCTTAATTGGAATAGTCGGATATAGATCCACAGTAACATTAAATGTTTCTCCACCCATGACAACATATTCGTTTACTTGGATAGTTGTATCACCCGGTCCACTATATACAATGATATTGATAACAGCAAATATTCCGGCAAGTAACATTAATATCTCTAAAATATGTTTCTTCTTTTTTTTAGGGGCTGGTTCAACTTTCGTTACCTTAAATTTATTTTTAAGGAGACTATCTACAATATTATCGATGTCATCCATCCCTACACCTTCATACAATGACATATGTTAAAGATTTATAAAATTATTTATTATGCTTTAACCACGGGTAATCCATTGTAAAATGTGGCCTCATAGGGACATCCTGGATGTTACGTATCTTAAAAGGTGCAAAAGTTATCTTTTTTATTTTTTTGTAAGAGCTTTTTACATAACTCCCATCTACATCTAAGTTGACACCAACAGCATTAACTCTATGGGGTTCTGTCCGGTTACCATCAGGTGTGAAATACTGCCATTCCGGGTGTTTTCCTTCATGTAGTTCTTTTATAAGAGTGACACCATTGAGCCGTATTAGATCATAGAAATCCTTGGCATTCTGAAATCTTCCTTCAACAGAGTCTTTGATAAAAGAAGCAGAAGTATCTATCTTCACAGGATACTCCTTAGAGTTTGCGACCAGGTTCATACCAACAACTCCTTTATAAATCCCTGGGCCATTGTCAACTGGTGCTTCATCGACACGCCACCAACTGAAAGTTCCCTTCATTGGCGCTGTGAATCCAACATAATCAGTCCATTTGTTATCATATAATAAACAAGCATCCATGCTAATATTCCATTTGCCTCCGACTTTTTTACACCCGGCGCGGTTTTCAACACTGGGGACGTTATTTGTCCCTATCCGTGGCGTGTCTTTCATTTTTTATCCTCCCAGGTGTAGTTCATCCAGTAGTCTGCATTATATTCATATTTGCGTTTAGGGGGTAGTTTTTTATCAGCTATGTTAGGTGGAAATCTCGCGTTGAATATAGGGATATCAGGTTTTTTTACTTTGCTGTAAACCATTCTTATAATCTCTGCATCTGGTCCATATATTGCATTTCTGCCGGTATGATGCGTTGGTTTTCCCTCAGGGGTATGATATAATGGGCTTTCAGACCATTCTGTTATTGTATTTCCTTCTTTTATATCACTGATTCTCTGGAGCATGTCTTCTCTAACTGCATTTATTGCATCTTCTTTTGTTTCAAATTCTTCGGTAAACTCAATATCCTCAACAGGAAGACCACCACCAACTTGGTGCGGAAAACCAGGGGTATCAGCCACCATGCTGATATTTCCATAAATATAATACTTATCATCTGGTTCAGGGGTAATAGTCCACCATAGATATACTCCTTTCACGGGTGCTGTAAGCCATGGTTGTTTAGGGTTATCCCATGGATCAGTAAAAAGACACACCCCGTGAGTTGGATCCCAGCTGCCTTTGACATAATCGCACCCAGCTCGATTTTCTATACTGGGGACAAGATAACTACCAACCATTGGTATTTCATTTGGAAAACATTTATCACCATATCGTTTTGAATCTATGGGGCATCCATCTCGTTTCATTCCGGCACTCCTCTATACCATGCTTTCTGTGTATACCCCGGTAATGGTAATCGGTTAGTGAAATGGATAGCTCGCCTTTCAGTTGCATCAGATGGGTCTATTTCTTGACCTTTTTCCTTTCTGGCAAGTATTTCTTTAATATGAGCAAGTTCATGGGCGAAAGCACTTAATAGCATTTTTTTAGGTTGATGTTTTGTCTTTTTAAAAAAATTCATCCAACAATACTCGTCGATGCATTGACATTCTGCAAGATGACCTGGGTTTCTATCCGGATAATAATAGATTATTACTGGATTTTTTTTCATAAAATCAATGGTTCCGGGTTTTATTTTTTCAAAATCATAGGCAATTATATACTCTTCTAAATAGTCTTTAAGTGGCATGCATTTGTTGTTATGCTGTATTTTTCCTATTGGACAGCCGTCTCGTTTCATTTTTTAGGTGGCTTCATTTTACCAATATACCATAAAATACCTATACATGCTATGATAGCTGCCACTGAAACCCCCACTACCAGTAGCATAGGTGGCTCGGGTGGGTTTGGATCTGGGTCTGGTATTTCTCCTTCTTCTGCTGTTTTAAAAGTCCATAGATCCCCAGTTGTCGTAAATTCTGCATCTGATGCAAGTATCTGCCATTGATAATTAGTATCATAATCCAATAGATCTGCCGGAATTGTATATGTTTTTTCTATTACTGTAGCAAGTTTTGTAAGTAGTTCACCAGTTTCTGCGAATATAACATCATATGAAATTGGGTCTCCTTCAGGGTCACTGCATTCCCATAAAAGTGTAAGATCGTTTTCTGCATCTACAAGTAGAGCACCATCAACTGGCTGTGGCTCAGATGGTTGAAGTGGTGGCATGTTTGATATTTCGAGACGTAACGATGGATTTTCAATATGGATAACATCATAAGTTGAGGGCTGATATCCATCTATATCCCTATCGCTTCTTAGTATAAGAACAGTAAAACCCTCAGGATCAATTATATCTTCCAATCCACTTAGTTGTATTTCAAATTGAAAACCCGAATGATCATCAGTGTTTACACTTCCATGATTTCCTTCAAAATTTACCAGGTTGTAATCAGTAGGTTCAAGTGGTTTATTCAAAAGAATTCTTTCTCTTTGAACTACTATATTAAAATCGTTATTAGGTTGATTTCCTGTAAAAGACAGATACGCTGCTTCTACTATCTCACCTTCATCAAGAACTGAGGTATCAAAAAAAAGAACAGTCCGATGAATATAATACATTCCACCTTGAAAACTCTGACCAATCAATGATCCTGTTAACGGTATGGGTGATGTAACAGTCCCAGTTTGGGCATTACGTGCCTGTCCATAAGAAAACGCAAAATTGGATAGATATCCTGAATCCTGATTATAATCAACAATGTGCTGAGTAGGAGCAAACATCATATAATATCCAGCTCCTGCGATACATATAACAACTGCAGCAATAACAACAATGAGAATCAGCTTCCGATGAAGTTTCTCTCTTTTATTCATAGAAATGTAATTTAATACTTAGTATTTATAACTCACTGGGAATTTTTTCCACTTCCATTTTTAGTGTCCCCTTATTTTAAAAACAGCTGGTTTGTTGAAATCAGGACCTACGGGCATAAAGCCACAGCCACTGCTTGGTTCAAACGATACTGTATCATCTCTGTTCTGCGGGTATTTATGGAAATCATGGTTTTTATCATAATACACCAGGTTGTGTTTATGGGCATCCCCCTCCAGGATATCCCGAGCCATTGTCAATGCTTTTTCTCTTGCCTGCTCATATGTTTTTGTAAATCCTATCCTTCCTTCATCGCCATCCCATTTGAATTTCTCCTCATAGAAACTATCACAAGGCGTCCATGCATTTGGGATTTCCATACTATGCAGCCAGCATCCTTGGATCATCGCTCCATATTCACTTTCATCACCAGCATAATACGGTGGGATCTCACCAAGCATCCATTCCATGTATCCTCCAAAAATAGGTGCTGTTACACCAAACATCGCCCCTCGACCTGGTGAATGCTCATGGAGAATACATACATCATGCTTGTTATCCCATTGACCCTCAAGTTGTTTACATCCTGCTCTGTTGCTGACAGTATGCATCCTCTTCAGATGAGCCCATTTCTTATATTCATTAAACTCATCATTATGCTTATTAAAATTAAAAGTATCATCATCTATCATAACAGCATGCCCTTGAGACATCTATGGGTCTTCATATCATATATCTGTCCTTTGCCACAACCTGATTTCCTATTCAGTTGTTTCTGGATCCTGGTCAATACCTTAATTCTGTTTTTCCCCTGCCGCTCATTGTCATATTTCTGTTCAAGAGTTTTTATCCGTATTCCACCCTTTATTACGCATTTGTTTCGGTTTAGATCAAAATGTGTCCCCCGCGTGCATCCTGCTTTTTTATGTAACCCTGAGGTGAGTATCGCCACCATCGTTTTTCTTTTACCATGTTTCTTCTCATATTCCAATGCTTGTTTGACATCTTCTAAGGTTGCAAGGTTGATATCTGCTTTTGTATTATTAGAAGAATTGAGTATCAACTGAGCGTTATATGATAGTTTTGCTAACTCCTTATCAATTGCTATCTCAGGTGGCTCTGATTTTGGAATATCAATTTTGAATTTAATATCAGGAGGAAATACTACTTTACATGTAAAAGAATCTGGATTATTTTTACAAGCATCCCATGTTGCTTTCCATATTTTCTTCCAGTAATCCGTTCCCTTAGCACTGAGTTTCATAAGGTCATCAAGTGTTCTCAACTGTGTTGGAGTGATATCATGCCGCAGGTCTGCACTCATCTGTTTTGCAAGTATAGCGATTTTTTTCTCTGTTGATGTCATGTTCATTATTTTAGGATCTGTAAGGTCTATCCGCTCCATAATGTCGAGTTCACGTCTTGCAAGTCCAAGCCTGTTTATTATCTCCGGATTATGTATTGATCTACCCGCTGCAGCCATACGTGATGCTTCATCATAAGCACCAGTGATCCAAGATGCACTTGTCATAAAATGATCTATGCTGCATGGAACACATGCAACACCGCTTGTAACACGGAGTGGACTCATATCTGCGCTTAATAATTTAGCAGGCATTTTTTTTCCTCTTGTGGAAATGAAACCTTGGATACCATAAAAATACCACTTATACCCCGCTCGCCAAGCCGGTATCCAAGACATCATTCCACTTTGGCTGCTGTAGTGCTGTCAAAAATAGTAATACCCTTGTGGCTTATAAAACTAATTTGGAATTTTTTCCATATATAAAAAAGGAGTTTCCCAAGGAGTTCAAGCGGGATACATCCAAGAGAGGGATGTGTCATTATTCTCAACTATATAAGCTTAGGATTTGAGGAAAAAGAGCAGATGGGACTCCGCATTGTATTTCCTCACATGGATAGAAAACATAGATCTGTGTTTTCTTTAAAATATGGAGAATAATGATTGGATTTGACCTTTTCGTTCCCTTAGCATATCCTATCGCTACTCCTTGGAAAAATTTGATGAGAGGATACACGAGGAGAAAAAATAATGCATGAAACGAACAAATTCACCTGGATATAATACTTATTCACATCAATTTTTCAAATATATCCACTCACCATTTTCCCAAATGGTGAACTCTCCTTCACCAAAAAACTATATCAGTTCTCTTTATTTGAAGTTTCCTGTTCTCGTTTTCTGATTTCTTCAACCTTGATTTTTTTGTCTTCAATATCCTTTTTGAGATTCTCTATATCTTGCTCCTTTTTGAAATTCTCTACATTTTGCCCTATTACTGCAATATCCTTTTTATTCAGGGGGTTGATACCCAGGTCCAACTGAGGTATATCTGGATATGATGATTTAAAAGCTGAGTCCATAAAGGCATCTGGTATCGGTTCAACAGTCTGCACCGGTTCTTCTTTCGTTACCGGGTCCTCTTTTGTTTTCTCTTCAGGTTTGACTTCTGGTTCCTTCTTAGGTTTTTCTATTGGCTGCACAGGGCCATCAAAGAATTGCTTCTTCAATGACTCTCTTTTCATTTCTTGTGTTACTACTGGTATGTCTTTTCCATTTTGTTTTAATGTTTTATCTACCAAATCACTAATATTTATCTGGTTTCTAACTATAGGCTTCTTAGCAAGCTTTGATTTTTTCTCAGCGGGGATATTTTTCACTGGTTGCAGGTCTATATTTTTCTTTTTCGTTTGTTTCTCTACTCCTGCAATTGCACACAGAGCTCCTACACTCATATATATGAAAAAAATTGGAGCAACAAAAGGTATAGGATCAAAAATATCATACAGTTCATAAGAATAGCTTACAAATACTAAACCAAGTGGAAAAATGTGAGCCATACCTATAAAAAAAATAGAGAGAAGTGCATTTCCTGTTTTCATGCTGCAATGTATAACAAAAACATTTATAAAATTTTGGTAATTGATTTTCCCTCTAAGAAGTAACGATAATGAAACTTTTATAATAAAAAAATTATTTCTGGAAGAGAAATGCAACCAAGACCTGTAAGATCGCCCCAGATTCTACAGATACTTGGTCACATCGCCCTGCAATCTGTTACAGACGGGATCCAGAACAGATATACACTGTAATAATTACTTATTTATAAAAATATCGGTTATGTCTATATCCCCTTGTATCCAGTCTTCTATTCTTTTTGGTTGGCTTTTTTCTTCATGATATCGTTTTATAGGGTGCAAATCTCTAAATCGGACCCAATGTGCAGACAAGAGCATTTTACTTCTGTATCAATGAAATCATTTTTTCCTTTGTTAGATCCAACTGTGTTTTTTCTATAGTCGCCATAATAGTATTCAGCCCACAGAAATTCTCCAGCAGCTCCTGAGATAGTATCTACGGGTGATGCTTTATCTCTATCTATATCGATATTAGGTTTTTCTTCTATTTTTTTTAAAGTGGCTTCATATATCTCCCTGGTTAAAATAATAAAGTCGCAATCTCTTAGCGTAACCATCGTAAAGTGTAATAATTATTTTATTATAAAAATATCGGTTATTGCTTTTTTTTCTTTTCGTGTTTCTCTATTGCAGTCATTGCAACCCTGCTCATATCTGTCTGTGTATTTGTAATTGGCCAGAACTTGGTAACATTTTTATCTTGTATAGAGTCTGAAAAACGAAGCTCACCTATGGAATCATTAAACAGATATTTTTTATAGGTCTTGCAATCAATGTAAACAATTTCATCGATAGCAATCATTACCAGGTAAGTATTCGTTTTTTGGTTGTAAGCCTGACACGGATGGATATTGAATGTTGCAACAAATGGTTCTTTGAATGTAAAAACACCCATCCCTGTTGCTAAAAGTCGCAGAGCAAACTGGTCAAGAGTTAAGTGTGTTGGTGTGTCAACAACTTCTACTTTTCTCAAAAATTCTGGTTCGTTCATGATTCTGGTATAATAAAACTTTTATAAAAGTTTTGGTATTGGTTTGGGCTTTAGAAGTAGATTGGGGGGTGATCGGCAGAGATCGTGGTTGTATGCGGTTGGGATTTTTTGGGATTTTTGAATTTTTGTAACATCCCGCCAGACCGAGTTTTCAGGGTATAGCCCAATGCAGTTTTATAAGGATAAAAATGCATCCTCCTGTTGGGTGCTCTCCTGGTATCGGTCTAAGTGTCAAAATACCTATATTTGCTATTAGCAAATGTAACTATGGGGGGGATTGCGAAGGATCTCAAGGTCTTGTCGGAGTTTCACCTACGTTTCACGCTAAAGTATAGACTCGTGTTTTTAGCGTGAAACGCTAAGGAGTAAGACCTTTGCAGTGGTATTTTTTGCATAAAACTCCAGGGTTTTTCGTAGAAAAATACTATTTCTAAGCAACTTGTATTTTTTTTTAAAAAAAAGAGAATGAGAAAATAAAAAAAAAAAATTGATTTTTTATTTTACTCGTCTTGTTTTACAAATTTGATGAGATCTAAGACAGACTGGTTCAATGTGTATGTTGGTTTTTCGTCATCGCCTTCGGGTTCTTCTTTTTCGACCCAATCTTCATCAACGAGTTTTTGTAAATCCTCGTCAGTGATCTCTGTATCAATGTTGTCTTTTGTAATTCCTTCGGTGACGTCAAGGGCATCAAGTGTTTTCGTTACTGGGTTTTCTCCAAAAATTTCTACAAAATTTATTTCGCTCATTTTTAGTTTGTCTCCTAAATTTTTTTTGTAGTATCCCGTATGCAAGGTTGGTTTTTTAATGTTTCGCAAATACTTCTATATAGACTATAATTTTTTTTTTATAAATCTTTTTTTATTGCAATATTTTTTTTGTTATAAAAATCAGCATATTGATGATGTATTGTAGAAAAAAGAAATAACCAAACTTTTATAAATGTTTTTTAATTTCATGTCCAATTTCTGATATTGATAACATTTAAATAGTGAAAGAATATTCCATAAAAAGAGGAAACAGGGGGGGTAACAATTCATCCTTTTCTTCCTCCCTCAAAAAAACGGAAGTTCTGGTTTTTTTGTTGCCCTACCCTGCGTCTCCTTATAAACATTGATAATTGAGACTTGTGATAAAAAATGGGCGAATGGAAAACTTGGATGATTCAAGGAATTTTTATTTCTGGAGTTATACTGGGTATTGGTGTTGGGATTTTAATTACAAAATTATATTTCTAAATTGAAAAAATCAGGTTTTGACACTATGGGATTTAGACAATTGGTTAGAAATCTAAGGAGAATGGATGATTGCGAAAAAAGTATTTTATTATTTATTGATAAACACCCAAAGCCGAAGAAATATCAAATTGCAGAAAATTTTAAAAATTTAATTGATTATATAGATATTTCTGATTTACTTGATGCTTGGAAGGATGAAGGAATTATCTATATAAATTATGGTTATTATTGTTTAACTGGTTATGGGGATGACTTAGTAAAAGAAATTAGAAATAAATTAGAAACCTCATGATATTATGGATAACCGAAACTTTTATAAAATGATAATTATTATACTTTTTTACATGAACATGAAAATAGTAGCTGGAATAATCGGTATTGCGGTAATATTAACTGGAACAGCTGTAGGTGTTCAAACAGGTTTGCAGCAGAGAGACAACAACGAGTTTGTAGCAACATCAAATGGGGAGTATTGCCAAGATGGTAATTTTACAGCAGTTGAAGATGGAATGTCTATGAAATTTGTAGATAAAGGTGTTCCACCGGGGGATATTCTCCCATATGTAAGCCCTTTTGTAGATCTCCCATTGATTGAATATCCTGGTTTTGATGAACCTTATCCACTCCCAGATGTGTATTTCATATCAAGGGATGATATAATTTGGATAACACCTTTGGATTAATTTCGTTACCGCCCCTCTCTCTTTTTTTTTGTTTCCAGTTTGTTTCCACTAACAGAAGACGCTATGGATGAGCTGTGGGTGGTCTGAATAAAAGTGCAGAATACTTAGTTTTAAATAATAGCTCCGGGATTCATATTTTCATATGGATGATATGGATGTCCAAAGGCGGATTGAGGAGAACAATATACGAAATCGGCGTATCCGGTTACCCTTGTGGGATGATGACGATTCCTTAGAGGGAGATGAGGAATAACTCGCCTTTTATAAAAAAAGCGTAAATGCTAAATATCTTGTATTCTATTTCATGATTAGGCGGAGAGATGGATTTTCCGAATGGGATTGCAAGTGATTTCAATATAGTTTTTTAAACGCGGTGTTTAACACCTCCGCCGCCTCCCCCAATAACTTTTAATATTGTTATTAGCATTCTATGTAGTATTATGCCACGCGTTGGTAGAAGACCTGGTTTCAGCCCTGGTTCTAAATATGATGATCGTTTTAGAGATGACACAGGCAATATTGATTATGATTATCTTTCTAAAAAACGTAAAAAAGAGATAGATACCGCAAGAAAAAATGCTATTCGGACTGATGAAAAAAAGATTTATACTTTTAAATATGGCAAACGTGTTGATTATTTGATTTGTCCTATTTGTCATGGATGGACCCCTCATATAGTTAGAACTGATGCAAGGGGGGCGCCTGTCGATGAGAACCCGAGTCTTGGAAAGGTTTATGTTGAGATGCCTGATGGGAGTCTGGAAAGGCGTTTTAGTGGCCCTGGTGATGATTATTTTCCGGTGATGGCTCGTTTTAGTGGTGGTCAGCGTATTGGCACTTTTGCAAATCCTGATGAGAGTTTAAGGCCTCTTGCTTTGCAGACTAAGGATCATCAGTTGTTTACGGATTTTCAAAAAATAATTAGGAAGGCATCTCAGGCTTTTGAGATATCCCCCTACTGAGTTTTATTGTTTTCTTCTACCATTGGAACATATATGGAATTTGTCATGTTTCTTTTTCATGACATAACACAATTGGCAAAGTCCTTTGGCACGGGCAACAGAGTTGCACCCTTTTGTTTTACAGATTCTGTTTTGATTATTTTCATATTTTGAGGGTTTATATGGCCAACTCATTTTTCTCGCCATAAGCCGACAGATAGGTTGTCTTTTGGGGATTTATGTTCTGCCTCTTTTCTAACGGCTCTTATAAACCAGAGGAACATTCCAAAGGCTATAGTGGTGCAGAAAGCCCCCGTTAACGCAGAAACAAGTTGTTGTTGCCACAGATAGATGTTGAAAAGGAAATAGATGAGACAGGCGGTTACAAGTAGTATACCGCAGCGTTTGTGTGTGAGTATATCATCTGTTTCAGAAAGATTCATGATTTTACCTCTTTCCAGTTTATATTGCCAATTATTAGACTCCCACTAAATGTAAAATCTGAAATTACACATAAAACAAATATTGGGGCGGCGGGATTGGGATGTGAAAAATAGGTTGCCACTAAAGAGAGAGCTAAAAGTGTTATCATCATGACGCTCCATTCTATATTCAGTTTCCATTTCATGTTTTGTCACCCTTTGTTAGTTTAGATATCTCTGCTAAGAAACAATCGTTTTGGAAAACAATTTTATTCAAGAGCAATGTGTGTTTTTTTGTGTTGTTTTTTCCTTTTGAGTCAGTTGACTTAAAAACGTTCTGCTGCATCATATGCATTAATGTCTTATTCTGGAGTGTATACTCTTCGATGTTTTTTATTAGTTGTTTGAAATCATGAGTTTGAAATCCTTCTATGAATTTGTTCATGTCTTTTACTTCGATGAACAATTTTTCTCCTTCTATGATCCCATAGAATCCCATTTTATCTTTCATGTTCTACCTCACTATATTATAGTGTAATACTGTGTAACATCCATAGTCATATATGTAGAATGCCTCGTAGAGTGTATTGAGTTTGAAACAGTTATTCCTATTAGGATTAGGAATGTTGAAGGTCATAAGCCGTTTTGCCGTTGTATAGTTGTTAACCCATATCTCATAATCCTGCTCTGAATCCTCAAGAGAGATGCGATAAAAGGTAATATTGTAATATATATGTTGTATGTCTTTGTAGTCCAGGTTTATTATAAAAGCGGGTGTGATGTCCAGGATATACATATAGTCAATTTCCAGATAGTCAATGAATGGCCTGAGCTCCTCGTTTTCAAAATAATGAAGAACTGGTGTTGCTCTACGCTCAAATCTTACACCATCAGCAAATGCATTGTCAATTGCTTCTTCTGTAGAGTAATAAAGGCCGAAAAAAAATATTGTTACTACTATT